>JADMIO011285708.1_pt1 | contig 11074 bp, 9 predicted proteins | sample 8958161 | NCBI WGS metagenome assembly JADMIO01 (sample SAMN16585339, study PRJNA669376) | soil metagenome | isolation source: Crop rotation soil | place: USA: Cullars Rotation, Alabama | collected 2011 | reverse complement strand
TCCCCGCCGTAGCCCTGAGGACCGATGCCGAGGCGGTTGGCGCGCTCCAGCAGCTCCTGCTCGAGCGCGTTCAGCGCGGGATCGGGATTGGGCGAGCCGAGCTCACGGAAGAGCGCCTTCTTGGAATTGATGGCCGCCTTCTCGAAGGTGCCGCCGATGCCGACGCCGAGGATCAGCGGCGGGCAGGCGTCCGGTCCGGCCGTCTTCACGCACTCGATGACGAAGTCCTTCACGGCCGGCAGCCCCGCCGCCGGCGTGAGCATCACGTACTTGGACCGGTTCTCGCAGCCGCCGCCCTTGGCCATCACCATGATCTTGAGGGTGGCGCCGGGCACCACGTCGACGTGGATGACCGCCGGCGTGTTGTCGCCCGTGTTCACGCGATCGAACGGCGAGCGGACGATCGACGCGCGCAGGTAGCCTTCCGTGTAGCCCTGGCGGACGCCCTCGTTGATCGCGTCGTAGAGCGCCCCGCCCGTCACGTGGACGTCCTGGCCCAGCTCGACGAACGCGATGACCATGCCGGTGTCCTGGCAGTACGGGATCTGGCGCGTGCGCGCCATCTCGGCGTTCGCCTTCAGGGTCTCCAGCACCTGCTTGCCGGCCTCGGAGCGCTCGCGCCCGAGCGCCCGGTCGAAGGCGCGCAGCATGTCGGGCTCGAGGTTCCAGTTCGCCTCCATGCAGAGCTTCTTGACCGCGTCGGCGATGGCGGAGACGTGGACGTCCCTCATGCGGGACCGCCTCCCATCTGGGCCATGGCCGCCTTGGCGCGCTCGGCCATCTGCCTGGGCGGCACGTCTTCCTTGTGGGTGGCCATCCCCCACTCGTTCCCGAACGGATCGCGCAGCTTGCCGAAGCGATCGCCCCAGAACATGTCGGTGGGCGGCATGATGCTGGTGCAGCCCGCGTCCATCGCTTTCCTGAAGGCGCCGTCGACGTCGGTCACGTAGAGGAACAGCGAGCCAGTGGTGCCGCCCAGGGTCGTTGGCGCCTTCGGCGAGCTCGTGCCCGGCATCTCGTCGGCCAGCATCACGATCGAGTCGCCGATCCGGAACTCCGCGTGCATGATCTTGCCGCCGGGCCCGGCCATCCGCGCCATCTCCCGCGCGCCGAAGGCCCGCTTGTAGAAGTCCAGCGCGCGGGGGCCGTCGTTGACGGTGAGGTAGGCGGTGACGGTGCGATACCCGCTCGGAACGGGCGCTACGCGCTTGGCGGCCGGCTTCCTGCTCACCGGCTTGGGGGTCGCCCGGCTCGGACGGCGGGCATTCTTCGCCTTCGCGGACTTTGCCATGGCGGTTCTCCAGCCTAGATCTTGAGCTTGTCCACCAGCTCGCGCACGGCGCCGGCGGACTTGTTGAAGGCGGCTTGCTCCTCGGGCGTCAGCTTGATCTCGATCACCTGCTCCACGCCCTGGCGCCCCAGCTTCACGGGCACGCCGACGTAGAGGCCCTTCACGCCGTACTGGCCGTCGAGATAGGCGGCGCATGGCAGGATCTTCTTCTTGTCCTTGAGGATCGCCTCGACCATCTCCACCGCGGAGGCGGCGGGGGCATAGTAGGCGCTCCCCGCCTTCAGCAGCCCGACGATCTCGGCGCCGCCGTTGGCCGTCCGCTGCACGAGCGCGTCGATCTTCTCCTTCGACAGGAGCTCGGTGATCGGGATGCCCGCCACCGTGGAGTAGCGCGGCAGCGGCACCATGCTGTCGCCGTGGCCGCCGAGGACGAACGCGGTCACGTTCTCGACGGAGACCTCGAGCTCCTGGGCGATGAACGTCCGGAAGCGCGCGGAGTCGAGCACTCCCGCCATGCCGACCACCCGCTTGCTCGGGAAGCCGGACTTCTTCCAGGCCAGCTGCACCATCGCGTCGAGCGGGTTGGTGACCAGGACGAGGATCGCGTTCTTGCTGCGGGACACGATCTGCTCGACCACGGAGCCGACGATCTCGGCGTTCTTGAACAGCAGGTCGTCCCGCGTCATGCCGGGCTTGCGCGCCAGGCCGGCGGTGATCACCACGATGTCGGAGTCGCGCGTCTCGTCGTAGCCGTTGCTGCCGACGATGGACGCGTCGTACCGGTGAATGGGTCCCGCCTGGGCGAGGTCGAGCGCCTTGCCCTGGGGGATGCCCTCGACGACGTCCACGAGGACGACGTCGCCCAGCTCCTTCTCGACGGCGTACTGGGCCACCGAGGCGCCGACGTTGCCGGCGCCCACCACCGTGAGCTTCGGCCGGCGATTCGTCACGCTGAGGATTTCCGCCTTGCCGACGTCCATCACAGCTTGGCCATGCTCTGGATGATGGCGGTGCCGAACTCCGAGCACTTCACTTCCTTGGCTCCTTCCATCAGCCGCGCGAAGTCGTAGGTCACCACCTTCGACTTGATGGTCGTCTCGAGGCCCGCGATGATGCGATCGGCGGCGTCCGTCCAGCCCATGTAGCGCAGCATCATCTCGCCGGAGAGGATGACCGAGCCCGGGTTGACCTTGTCCTGGCCCGCGTACTTCGGCGCGGTGCCGTGGGTGGCCTCGAAGAGCGCGTGCCCCGTCTCGTAGTTGATGTTGGCCCCGGGCGCGATGCCGATGCCGCCCACCTGCGCGGCCAGCGCGTCGGAGAGCAGGTCGCCGGTGAGGTTGCAGCACGGGATCACGTCGAACTCGTCCGGCCGCGTGAGGATCTGCTGCAGGAAGGCGTCGGTGATGGCGTCCTTGACGAGGATCCGGCCCGCGGGCGGCTTGCCGCCGCACTCGTCCCAGCCGATGGTCTTGTCGCCGAACTCCTTCTTGGCCAGCGCGTAGCCCCACTTCATGAACATGCCCTCGGTGTACTTCTGGATGTTGCCCTTGTGCACGAGGGTCACGTTCTTGCGGCTGTTCTCGATGGCGTAGCGGATGGCGGCGCGGATCAGCCGCTCGGAGCCTTCCTTCGACACGGGCTTGATCCCGATCGACGAGCTGCCCGGGAAGCGGATCTTGTTGACCTTCATGTCCTTCTGGAGGAACTCCACGACCTTCTTCGCCTCCGGCGTCCCCTGCTCCCACTCGATGCCGGCGTAGATGTCCTCCGTGTTCTCGCGGAAGATCACCATGTCGACCTTGTCCGGCCGCTTCACGGGCGACGGGACGCCCTGGAAGTACTTCACGGGGCGCAAGCACACATAGAGATCGAGCACCTGCCGCAAGGTGACGTTCAGCGACCGAAACCCTTCTCCCACCGGCGTCGTGAGCGGTCCCTTGATGGCGACGAGATATTCGCGGATGACGTCGAGCGTCTCCTGCGGCAGGAGGTTCGGCGGACAATCTGCGCCGTACACGGCCTGCGCCTTCTCGCCGGCGTACACCTCGGCCCAGGCGATCTTCTTCTTCCCCCGATAGGCCTGCTCGACGGCCGCGTCCAGGACGCGCACGGCGGCCGCCCAGATGTCGGGGCCCGTTCCGTCGCCTTCGATGAAGGCGATGATCGGGTTGTCCGGCACCCGCAGCTTGCCGTGGTCGATGGTGACCTTCTCGCCCTTCGGGATCTTGACCTTGCCTGGCATTAGGCGTCCTTTCCTGGCTTCGCTTTGGTGTCCCGCGGCTCGAGCTTGAGCTGGTCCGGGTTGGCGGCGCCACCGGTGACGACGTCGACGGGCTGGCCGGCATTCAGAGCCGACCCGGCCTTGAACCACGCGATCTGCTCGCGGGTCATCGTGTGGCGGCCCTGGATGGTCAGGCCGCGGCCGTCCGGCTTCTTGATCTGCACCGTGACCGGCTTGCCCGGCTCCAGCGTGTAGAGGCCGGTGATGCTGACCCGGTCGTTCTGGTCGAACTTGTCGTAGTCGGCGGGGTCGATGAACGTCAGCGGCAGCACGCCCTGCTTCTTCAGATTCGTCTCGTGGATGCGGGCGAAGCTGCGCACCATCACGGCCACGCAGCCGAGGTAGCGCGGCGACATGGCCGCATGCTCGCGGCTCGAGCCCTCGCCGTAGTTCTCGTCGCCCACCACCATCCACTCGACGCCCTGCGCCTTGAGCTCGCGCGCGATCTTGGCCAGGGGCTGGCTGGCCGCCCCGCTCAGCGGATTGACGCCCTTGCCCGTCTCGCCGGTGAACGCGTTGACGGCGCCCATGAACATGTTGTCGCTGATCCGGTCCAGGTGGCCGCGGAAGCGCAGCCACGGGCCCGCCGGCGAGATGTGGTCGGTGGTCGTCTTGCCCTTGGTCTTGACCAGGATCGGCAGGTCGATGAAGTCGGCGCCGTCCCAGGCCACGAACGGCCCCAGCACCTGCAGCCGCTCGCTGTTCGGCGGCAGCTCGATCTGCACGCGATCGCCGTCCTCGGCGGGGGCCTCGTAGCCCTCGGCGCCCTTGGCGAATCCGTCACGCGGCAGCTCCTCGGCCTCCGGTGCGGTGAAGCGAAGCTGCTTGCCGTCGCTCGTGGTCAGGGTGCCGTGGACGGGGTCGAAGTCAAGGGTGCCGGCGATGGCGAGCGCGGTGACGATGTCGGGGCTCGTGATGAAGGACAGGGTGGAGGCGCTGCCGTCGTTGCGGCCCGGGAAATTCCGGTTGAACGAGGACACGATCGTGTTGGTCTGATTGGCGCCGACGTCCGAGCGCTTCCACTGCCCGATGCACGGCCCGCAGGCGTTCGCGAGCACGGTGCCGCCGAGCTTCTCGAAGGTGTCCATGATCCCGTCGCGCTTGATGGTCTGGAACACGCGCTCGGAGCCCGGGGTGATGAGGAACTTGCTCTTGGCCTTGACGCCGGCCTTCAGCGCCTGGGTGGCGATGTGGGCGGCGCGGCGCATGTCCTCGTACGAGGAGTTCGTGCAGGAGCCGATGAGCGCGTTGGTGATCGTCGTCGGCCAGCCGTTCTTCTTCGCGTCGGCGCCGAGCCGGCTGATGGGCCGGCCGAGATCCGGCGAGTGCGGCCCGACCACCTGCGGCTCCAGGGTGTCCAGGTTGATCTCGACGATCTCGTCGTAGTAGGCCTCGGGCTTCGCCTCCACCTCGGGATCGGCCACCAGATGCGCGCGATGCTCGTCCGCCAGCTTGGCGATGTCCGCGCGATCGGTGGCCCGCAGATAGGCGGCCATGCGCGGGTCGTACGGGAACACCGACGTGGTGGCACCGAGCTCGGCGCCCATGTTGCAGATGGTGCCCTTGCCGGTGGCGCTGATCGACTGAGCACCCGGTCCGAAGTACTCGATGATCTTGTTGGTGCCGCCCTTCACGGTCAGGAGCGAGCAGAGATACGTGATGATGTCCTTCGGCGCCGTCCAGCCGGCCAGCTTTCCGGTCAGGTGCACGCCGACGAGCTTGGGATGCAGGACCTCCCACGCCAGCCCCGCCATCACCTCCGCGCAGTCGGCGCCGCCGACCCCGATGGCCAGCATCCCGAGACCACCGCCCATCGGCGTGTGCGAGTCGGCCCCGATCATGAGACCGCCGGGGAAGGCGTAGTTCTCGAGCACGACCTGGTGGATGATGCCGGCGCCGGGACGCCAGAAGCCCATGCCGTACTTGCGCGCGGCCGAGCGCAGGAAGTCGTAGACCTCGCGGTTCTCCTGGATGGCGCGGGCCAGATCCTCGGCCGAGCCCGACTCGGCGCGGATCAGGTGATCGCAGTGCACCGTGGTCGGCACCGCCACGCGCTTGCGACCCGACATCATGAACTGCAGGATCGCCATCTGGGCGGTGGCGTCCTGAAGGCCGACGCGATCCACGCGCAGTCTCAGTATTGCCTTGCCGCGCTCCCACTTCTGCGTCTCGAAGTCGTCGCAGTGGGCGACCAGGATCTTCTCCGAGAGCGACAGGGGGCGGCCGAAGGCCGTGCGGGCACGCGCGAGACGGTCGGGCATGGAGGCGTAAAGCGAGGTGATCTGCGCGGACATCGGAGCCTCCCTATGGTGAGACGGCACTTGCTAAGTGACGAATAACCTTAACGCAGCGCCCGGAAGCGGTCAAGGATTCGGCCGTCAGCATCGCGCCACGATGAAGAGCCGGCGGAACGGAAACAGCGTGGTCCCGTCGGCCCGTGGCGGATAGGCGCGCGCGATCCGGGCGCGGTACGCGGCCTCGAAGCGGCCCGCCGCCTCGGCATCGAGCGCGTCGAGGAACGGCTTGAGCCAGGAGCCCTTCACGAAATCGGCGACGGGATTGTCGCCGGTCAGCGCCTGCTCATACACGGTCTCCCAGATGTCGAGCGACTTCGCGTGGCGCGCCAGGACGTCCCAGTAGAACGCGGGCGGCCTGGTGGGCTCCGGCCGGATCAGCGGCGCCAGCCGGTCTCGCCAGCCGCCCTCGCGCGCCAGCTCGGCGATCGAGGTGTGCGAGGGCTCGCCGAAGTTGCGCGGCATCTGGACGGCCAGGGCGCCGCCCGGGGCGACGAAGCCGAGGAGCCGGGGAAACAGCGCGGCGTGGTCGTCGAGCCAGTGCAGCGCGGCGTTCGAGTAGATCAGGTCGACCGGCGCCGGCGGGCTCCACGCACCTATGTCGGCCTGGCGCCACTCGACGCCCGCGTCCGAGGCCCGCGCGCGCTCCAGCATGGCGGCGGAGCCGTCGACGCCGGTCACGCGAGCCTGGGGCCACTGCCGCCGCAGCAGCGCGGTGACGTTGCCGGCGCCGCAGCCGAGGTCCACGATGTGGCCGGGGCGCTCGAGGGGCACGCGCTGCATCAGATCGACGGCGGGGCGAACCCGATGGTCGCTCCACCGGAGGTACTGCGCGGGATCCCAGGTCGTCGGCTTGGCCACGTCCCATGTGTACGCCGGAAGCGGTCCCCAACTCCAATGCATAGTTCTACTGAGCGCTTATACTCAGAAGGCATGAGGCGATCGTGGAGCTGAGGCACCTGCGCTCCTTCGTGACCATCGCCGACGCCGGCAGCGTCTCCCGGGCGGCCCTGCAGCTGCACGTGACCCAGCCCGCGCTGTCCCGTCAGCTCCGCGACCTGGAGGGCGAGCTCGGGCTGCCGCTGTTCGACCGCGTCGGCCGGCGGCTGCAGCTCACCGCCGCCGGCGACAACCTCCTGCAGCAGACGCGCGAGATCCTGCGCGCCACCGACTCCCTGCGCGAGCACGCGGGCGCCCTGGCCGGGGGCACCACCGGCACCCTGCGTCTCGGCGCCACCGCGCAGACGCTGGAGAGCCTCATCAGCGCGTTCCTCGTCGGCTTCCGGCGCCAGTGGCCCGGCATCGACGTCCGTCTGATCGAGGACGGTGGCATGCGGCTCAAGACGCGCGTGCAGCGCGGCGAGCTCCACCTGGCCCTCGGCGCCGTGCCCACCGGCGAGGAGCTGCGCTCGCGGCCGCTCTTCCCGGTGTGGGTGCTGGCGGTCATGCCGTCGCGGCTGCCGCTCGCGCGGCGCCGCACGCTGGAGGTGGCCGAGCTCGACCGCCAGAACGTCCTCCTGCTGCGGCGCGATTTCGCCTCACGCCTGCGGTTCGACGCCGCCTGCGAGGCCGCCCGCATCCGGCCCCGCGTGCTCCTCGAGGCGGGCGACCCGCACTCGCTGGTGAGCCTGGCCCGCGGCGGCCACGGCATCGCCGTGGTGCCGTCCACGACGCTCTTCAGCCGCGCGGGGCTCCACGTGGCGCCGCTGGTGCGCGGGGGCCGCGCCGTCGGCGGCTCCACGGCCGCCGTCTGGGACGCGCGCCGGCACCTGCCCGTCTATGCGCAGGCGTTCGTCGACGCGCTGTTCGCGTACACGCGGCACTCGTATCCGGGCAAGGCGTTCGCCCGGCTGGCGCCGGGCGTGCCGCCGCTCTCGCTTCCCACCTAGCGCCGCTCGATCAGGCCGTTCGCCTCGCTCAGCCGCGGCCCAGCAGCCGCGCGACGGCCATGCGGCGCAGACGCAGGATCGAGTCGGTCGGGGACAGGCCCATCGGGCACACCTCCGTGCAGTTGCCCTGGCCGTGGCACCGGCCGAGGGCGTCGTCGGAGAGCAGCACCGTCCAGCGCGCGGCGTGGGCGGCGTCCCGGCGATCGCGCTGGACGGTGAACGCGCGGTTCAGCGCGGCCGGCCCCGGGAAGCGCTCGTTGGCCGCCACCATGGTGCACGCCGACAGGCACATGCCGCAGCCGATGCACTCGATGGCGGCGTCGATGGCGCCGCGCTCCGCCGACGTCGAGGGGATGGCCGCGTACGGCTCGGCGCCCACCGCCGGCGTCAAGGCCGCCCGCACCGCGCGCTGGCGCGCCACGAACGGCGTCATGTCGACCACGAGGTCGCGCAGCAGCGGGAAGTGATAGAGAGGGCGAACGCTGACGGGGCCGGCGCCGAGATCGGCCACGCGCGTGCGGCACGCCCAGCGCTCGCGCCCGTTGACCACCACGGCGCAGGAGCCGCACATGCCCACGCGGCAGGCGTAGCGGAAGGCCAGCGTTGGATCCTGCGTGCGCTGGATGCTGACGAGCGCGTCGAGCACCGTGGTGTCGGCCGAGGTCTGCACCTCGTACGGCTGCAGCCGCTCGGCGTCGCCCGGCGCCCACCGGAACACCTGCATGCGCACGGCTACATCCCGCCTCCCTCGCGCCACTCCCAGCTCGTGATGGTCACGCGGTACTTTGCCGCCCGCTCGCGGACGGGCACCTCGAAGTAGACGCGGCCGCCCGCCGGCACGTCGCTCACGCTGCCGCTGTAGGTGGCCGTCGACTTCCCGGCGGCGTCGAGGGCGTCGACCTGGAGCCGCAGGTTGCCGGCGCGGAGGCGGTAGTTGTTGACGACGTAGCCGTTGACGTTCGGACGCCCACGCCGTTCGCCGCCCGACCACTCGAGGGCGAAGAACCGGTCCGCCTCGCTGAGCTGCGCCAGGGCCGCCACGGCGGCGCCGAGCAGCAAGCAGAGCACGAGCAGCACGGCCGCGCTTTTTGGCTTCATGTCGTCCCCGGCTCCCGCTATCCTCTCGATGGCCTCGGCTACGGGCCGAGATTATGGACGACGTCTTCGCTTACGTCGAGTCGAACCGTACGCGCTTCGTCGACGAGCTGTGCGTGCTGCTGCGCCAGCCCTCCATCTCGACGCAGGACACCGGCGTGCGCGAGTGTGCCGAGCTCGTCCGGCGCTTCATGGCGGAGGCGGGCGCACAAGCGCGGCTCCTCGACACGGGCGGCTATCCGGTCGTCTTCGGCGAGGTCCGCTCCCCCGGCGCCGCCCGCACCGTCCTGATCTACGGCCATTACGACGTGCAGCCCCCTGAGCCGCTCGACGCCTGGGAGACGCCGCCTTTCGAGCCGTCCATCCGCGAGGGCCGCATCTACGCGCGCGGAGCCGGCGACAACAAGGGACAGATGTTCGCGCATCTCAAGGCCGTCGAGGCGGTGCTGCGCGTGCGCGGGCGGCTCCCCGTCAATCTCAAGCTCTGCTACGAGGGCGAGGAAGAAGTCGGCAGCCGGAACCTTCCCGCCTTCGTCGAGCAACATCGCGACCTGCTGGCCGCCGACATGGTCTATGCCTCGGACGGTCCGATGCATCCCTCCGGTCCGCTCGTGTTCTTCGGCTGCCGTGGCGTGCTGACGCTCGAGCTCACCGCTCAGGGCGCGCGGCGCGATCTGCATTCCGGCAACTACGGCGGCATCGCGCCCGCGCCCGCGCGGCGGCTCGTGCAAGCGGTGGCCTCGCTCTGGGACCGGCGCGGGCGGGTGGCGGTGAAGGGCTTCTACGATCGCGTGCGCGCGCCGTCCGCGGCCGACCGCCGCGTGCTCCGGGAGACCCCCGTCGATCTGGCCGCCCTGCAGAAGGACCTCGGCGTGACGCCGGTCACGGGAACGAGCGCCGCCGCGTACTACCGCCGCTTGCTGCTGGAGCCGAACCTCAACGTGGCCGGCCTCGGCTCGGGTTACCAGGGTCCCGGCTCGAAGACGATCATCCCGAGCTCGGCGCGCGCCAAGCTCGACGTCCGCCTCGTGATGGATCAGACGCCGGACGAGATCGAGGACAAGATCCGCGCCCACCTCGGGCAGCACGGCTTCGGCGACGTGGAGCTGCGCCGCCACGGCGCCATGGCGCCGTCGCGCACGCCGGTCGATCACCCTTTCGGCCGCGCCGTCGTGCGAGCGGTCACGCAGGCCTGGGGACGCCCGCCGGTGGTGCTGCCGAACCTCGGCGGCTCCATTCCCGACTGGCTCTTCACCCAGGTGCTCGGGGTGCCGAGCGTGTGGGTTCCCTACGCGCCCCACGACGAGGCCAATCACGCGCCGAACGAGTCGACCACGCTCGAGGGCTTCGTCAACGGCGTGCGCTCCACGGCCGCCGCGCTGTTCGCGATCGCGGGCGACTAGGCGTTCGGTGCGGCGGCACGCGGGCAGAGCGCGACCAGCGCCGTCACCAGCTCGCGGGCATCGACGGGCTTGGCGATGTGCAGATCGAAGCCGGCGCGCCGCGCGCGCTCGCGATCTTCCGGACCCGCGTTCGCGGTGACCGCGATGGCGGCCACGCGTCCGCTTCGGCCGTTCTCGCGGCGCCGGACCTCCTCGATGAGCGCGTAGCCGTCCCTCCCCGGCATCCTGATGTCGCTGACGATCGCGTCCGCCGGAAACGACTCGAGCACGGCCAGCGCCTGATCCGCCGACGGCGCCCGGGCGACGACGGCGTGGTGCAAGCTCAGGGCGGCGGCGAGCATCTGCACGGTGTCGGGCTCGTCGTCGACGACCAGCACGTGCAGGCCGGCCAGCGCCCGGTCGTCGGGCACCGCCGGCGGCGCCGCGGGGCGAGCCTGATCGGGCCTGATCGACAGCGGCAGCGAGACCACGAAGGTGGCGCCGCGCCCCTCGCCCGCGCTGTGCGCGCGCACCGCCCCGCCGTGCAGGCTCACGAGGTGATGCACGATGGCCAGGCCAAGCCCGAGCCCGACGCGCGACGCCGTGGTGTCGGCGGCGGCCTGACGGAAGCGGTCGAAGATGTGCGGCAGGAAGGCGGGGTCGATCCCGCGGCCCGTGTCGGTCACGCTGACCTCGGCGCGCCGCCCGAGCGTCCTGATCTCGACGTCCACGCGTCCGGCGCGCGGCGTGAACTTGACGGCGTTCGACAGGAGATTGACGACCACCTGGTGCAGCCGCGCGGCGTCGCCGTCGACCACGGCCGCCTCCCGGCCGGCGGTGCA
>JADMIO011130929.1_pt1 | contig 11076 bp, 9 predicted proteins | sample 8958161 | NCBI WGS metagenome assembly JADMIO01 (sample SAMN16585339, study PRJNA669376) | soil metagenome | isolation source: Crop rotation soil | place: USA: Cullars Rotation, Alabama | collected 2011 | reverse complement strand
ATTTTGTTCCTCCTCTTCTATCCCCATTTACTCCTTCATCTCTTTGCTACACCAGGTAAAAACAAAGGAATACGAACACCCACACCAGGTCTACAAAGTGCCAGTACAGCCCGGCCTTTTCTATCATTTCATAATGTCCCCTCTCATCAAAATGCCCCATCCTTGTTTTGATAAGCATTACAAGATTGATCACAACACCTGAAAAAACATGGAAGCCATGAAAACCTGTGATTCCAAAGAAGTATCCACCAAATGCAATCGGACCGGGAGTTGCAATTGCTTCACCATTGAATAAAGTATGTGGTCCCCATGGGTTGTGTGTTACAGTTGTTCCCCAATGCTGCACAGCGCCATTTACCAGTACCTCATGATCACCTGTGATAAGGTGGGTCCATTCCCATGCCTGGCACCCCAGGAATGCAAGACCACCGAGGATAGTAAATATGAGCCATTTTTCAACTCCCTTCCTGTTCATATTATGCCCTTCGTGTACAGCAAGCACCATCGTAACAGAACTAAGGATCAAAATAAAGGTCATTAAACTAACGAAAGCGAGTGGCAGATTAGCATGTCCCATGAAGGGGAATGCATTGAACACATGATTAGGGTCAGCCCAGGCATTCACACTAAAACGTATGGTTCCATAAGAGATCAGGAATGCGCCGAACGTAAAAGCATCGCTCATCAAAAAATACCACATCATCAGTTTACCATAGCTGACATTGAAGGGGCTCTTACCGCCGCTCCATAATTTTGTTGTGGGTTGTGCTGTTGCTGTCGTCATCAAAATGAACTTTAAAAAGTTATCACAAAAATAAAAGTTTATAGCCTGTTTAGCGTATCATCAGTAAAAAAAATAATAAATAAATCCATAGCAGATCAACGAAATGCCAATAGGTACTCATCATTTCCACGGGTACAGCTGAATAAATTTTCTGTCTCCTGCTGAAAGCCTTTAAAAACATTACTGCCAATGCCACCACTCCACCAATAACATGGACGGCATGCAGGCCAATAATGGGATACAAAAATGAAATCGATACATTCTTCGTAAGGGTTATTCCCTGTTTCCAGAGCTGCGCAAAACCTGTTACCTGCAATACAACGAAGGCGATCCCCAGCGCAAAGGTTATCATAAGCATGCGACGGTAAGCAGCCATCTCATGCTGCCTGAAAGAACGAAGTGTCAGCCACATCGTAACACTGCTGGCGAGTATTGCCGCGGTAGAAAACCAAAAGATCGCGGGCAGATCAAATACCAGCCAGTTGGGTTGATTCCGTTTTATTATATACGCACTGGTAAGCCCGGCAAACATCATGGTAATGCTGCCTATGGCTATCCACAGCGTAAACTTATGCGGATGTATCTTGTTTCTTTGTGTCGTCATCACAGATTCCATATAAATATATTTTCAATCCTCCCGATACTCATACCTCAGATTCATGCTGCGTGTACCTTATCAAAGAGCAACGACAGCAATACGATCATCAGATAAAAATATGAGCTGAACATCACTCTCCTTGCGGAAGCCACATCCATCTTAATGAACAGTTGTATACTAACCAGTACCATCCAGATATTGCACGCAAGTACTATGTACAGCGACACGATACCTGTTAAGTTATAATAATAAGGAAGCATCCCAACCGGTACCATCAGCATAGAATATATTACCGTTTGCGCTGCAGTAAATTTTGTAGGTCCCTTGTCACTTGGCAACAGTTTAAATCCTGCTTTTGAATAATCTTTATGTGCCACCCAGGCGATCGCCCAGAAATGCGGGAACTGCCAGAGGAACTGTATCGCAAAGAGTATCCAGCCTCCCGCGCTGAACTCATCGGTTGCGGCTACCCACCCGATCAGACAGGGCAATGCTCCCGGAAACGCTCCAACGAGAACAGAAACTGAATTTATTTTTTTGAGCGGAGTATAAATGAATGCATAAAGAAAAAGACTGAAGAGACCGATCATCGCACAGGCAAAGTTGAACCAATACCACATGATCAATACACCGATGATACCGGTGATAAACGCAAAAGTAAATGCTTCATTGGCACTCATTCTTCCGGATGCCACAGGCCTTCCGGCCGTTCTTTTCATCATGGCATCGGTATCTTTTTCTACCGCCTGGTTTATTGCATTTGCCGATCCGGTAATAAGCATTCCCGCAGTAAACAATAAGACAACAGAGACAAGTTCGAAGCGAACATTAGGTGCGAGGAGATAGCAGACCACACAACTGAACACAACCATAAAACTCAGGGTGAATTTTATGAGCAGGAAATAATCCTTCACCTTGCTTGCCAAAGCAAAGGACGCAGATCCCGGCAACCCGTGAGCCTCCTTATTCATTGCTATCATTAACCTTATTTAAAATGCCCCGAAAGGATCAGGGCACTTATCTTTTGAAAAATTTTTTCTTACCTAAACTTCAAAACATACCCATCAATGTTTGCTTTCATTCTCTCCAACGGGTTCGGTCTGCGGAATATACTCCCTTCCATCTTTTCCGTAATCGTATGACCAGCGGTGAACTTCAGGAATTTCTGCAGGCCAGTTACCATGCCCCGGTCGTATAGGTGTTGTCCATTCAAGTGTAGCAGCACCCCATGGATTAAGTGAAGTAACTTTTCTTCCTTTGAAAATGGAATAGAAGAAATTGAATACAAAAAGTAATTGCGCTGCAAAAACAATGATGGAAACAAAGCTGATGAACTGGTTAAGCCCGGCAAACATTTTAAATGACTCCCAGTTACTGAAATCAAAATAACGGCGGGGCATACCTGCAAGACCTTCATAGTGCATAGGCCAGAAGATAAGGTATGAGCCGATCATTGTTACCCAGAAATGAATGTAGGCAAGCGTATCATTGAGATAACGGCCATACATTTTAGGGAACCAGTGATAGATGCCTGCGAACATACCGAACATACCTGCTACACCCATTACGATATGGAAGTGGGCGATGATGAAATAAGTATCATGCAGGTGAATGTCAAGGGCAGAGTTTCCCAGGAACACACCTGTTAGTCCCCCGGAAATAAATAAGCTTACAAATCCAATTGCAAAAAGCATCCCCGGCGAAAACCGGATGTTACCCCGCCACAACGTAGTAAGCCAGTTGAATACTTTAATCGCCGACGGAACAGCGATCAGTAATGTTAGCAGTACGAAGAATGAACCAAGGAATGGATTCATTCCAGTAACGAACATATGATGTGCCCACACCACAAAGGCCAGGGCTGAAATCGCAAACAATGACCCTACCATCGCCATATAGCCAAAAATTGGTTTGCGCGAATTCACCGACATCACCTCGGATGCGATACCCATAGCGGGAAGAATGATAATGTATACTTCAGGATGCCCGAGGAACCAGAACAAATGCTGGAATAAAATGGGGCTTCCTCCTTCATTGGGTAATATTTTTCCGTTAACAACAATATCACTTAAGTAGAAACTGGTACCAAGGTTCCTGTCGAACAACAATAAAATTGCACCTGATAATAATACAGGGAATGATAATACTCCCAATACGGCCGTAAAGAAGAATGCCCACATCGTTAAAGGCATACGCGTCATGCTCATACCCTTTGTACGCATGTTAAGCACCGTGGTGATATAGTTCAATCCACCAAGCAATGCATTGATGATGAATAGCGCCATACTGATGAGCCAGAGATCCATTCCAATCTTTGCACCATCAGAAGCCTCTCCCAGCGCGCTTAATGGAGGATAGATCGTCCAGCCACCACTTGCAGGACCTGTTTGCACAAACAATGATGCAAACATTACAACAGATGCAATGAAGAAGAACCAGTAACTGAGCATATTTAGAAAAGGCGATGCCATATCTCTCGCACCCACCTGCAGGGGAATCAGAAAATTTGAGAATGTTCCGCTCAAACCTGCTGTCAATACAAAGAAAACAAGCACAGTACCGTGCATAGTAACCAGTGAATAATAAAATTCAGGATCCAGCTTACCGCCTTTGGCCCAGTGACCTAAAAAATCTTCGAGCCAGGGAAATGTAGATTCAGGATATCCAAGTTGTAAGCGAAAAATAACCGAGAAAAGCCCCCCAATAATAGCCCATACGATCCCTGTAATAAGGAATTGCTTGGCGATCATTTTGTGATCCTGGCTAAATACATATTTGGTTATAAATGACTCATGGTGGTGATGCTCATGTGCATGCCCCACGTCATGGGTTCCTGTCTGGTGCAAAATTGCTTCGTGGCTCATAATAAATATTTTTATAGGCGCGGCGGCGAATATTAATTCGTTTTTATAGAGGCTGTCGTCTTCATACCTGTAGCCGTAGAATCCGGTTTGGGCGCGTCAGCAGGTGTCATCGCATTTACATATTCAGGTTTAAGTCCTGCAATCCATTTGTCATATTCCTGCTGCGTTTCCACAATGATGGTACCTTTCATGCTGAAGTGACCTTTACCGCATATCTGGTCGCAGGCGATCTCGTAAACAAAATTAGGATTACCTGTTCTTACTTTCATTTCTTCCGTTGTCCACTTTGGAGTGAACCATAAGGTTGTAGGTATGCCTGGCACGGCATCCATTTTCATTCTGAAATGCGGAAGTCCTACGTCATGAATAACGTCCTGTGCATTTATAACAAGTTTTACCGGCCTGTTCACTACTACATGCATCTGCTGGGTGTGAAGATCATCATGACTTGCATCATCAGCCCAGTCAACTCCTAATGGGTTTCCTTTGGCCGCATCTGTCAGCTTAAAATTCTTCCGTCCTAAAACACCATCTTTTCCCGGATACCTGAATTCCCATGCAAACTGGTGGCCTGTTATTTCAACTACCTGTGAATCTTTCGGAGCATCACCAGTGAATTTGAACCAGTATTTTAAACCGAAAACAACCAGTACAGTAAGAACGACAGCCGGCACACCTGTCCACAATAATTCAAGCTTATTGTTGTGAGGATAATAGTAGGCTACTCTTTTTTCGCTTTCCTGGTATTTGAATGAGAACCAGAATAATAAAATCTGTGTGATGAGAAATACTACACCCGTTACGGCGATAGTGATCCACATCATAGTATCAATGCTCTCGCCTTCAACTGATGCGGAGCCCTGCGGGAATAATGTCTGCTTGTAAAAAAGATCGTTACACCACCACACTCCGGCAAGACCAAGGACCAGAAATCCTACGAGAAGAAATCCATTGATCCTGTTGGTTTGTTTGCGCGATCTTTCCTCACCTTTTAGAATACTTACATATTCGCTTGCCTTCGCGATCTGGAAGATCAGGAGGAATATCATTAAAACGATCGCTATCAAAAAAAAGTCATTCATATTCCGAATCCGCCTAAGACGGAAAATTTATTTTATAAATATTATTCTCTTTCTTTTACCATTGTTGGTGCTCTCCGTATTGCTCCTCATCAGGTATGGTGAATGATACTTTCTTTCAGGAAAGGATGATTCCTGGCAACCAATGGATGTTTGGAAAGATACCTTCCAACACCCCACATTATTATACCGATATACCCTAACGGGATACCAAACTCATACCAACTCATATGCGGATTCCCTTTCACCGTTCCCGGCATTACCATCTGGTAAAAATCAACCCAGTGTCCAAATATTATCAGCACTGCCATGAAAGTCATGAGTGTATAATTTCTTTTAGCAGCTTTTTTCATCAGGATCAATATCGGGCAAACGAAGTTTATGATCAGGTTAAAAAAGAAGATCCCCTTGTAGGGCCCTGCATGTGCCTTTGTTCCAACACGCTGGATAAAGTAGATGGTTTCTTCCGGCTGGTTACTATACCAGATCAGCATGTACTGAGAGAACCACAGATATGTCCAGAAAATAGAGAACGCAAACATGAATTTTCCAAGGTCATGTAAATGTTCATCGGTAACGTATTCCAGCTCGCCCCTGTTTTTGAGGAAGATGACAAACAATGTTATCAATGCGATACCTGAAACAAATGTGCTTGCAAATGTATACCAGCTGTACATTGTACTGAACCAGTGCGGATCAATGCTCATCAGCCAAAGCCATGGAGTTGTTGACCCAACGCTCAGCCCGAATACCACGATGAATGCGGATCCCCATGAAACATTACTCCATATCCATTTTTTCCCGGTTTCATAATCCATCGGCCCGTTGTTATCACTCTCTATACTCATCTGGCGCATTTTTCTACCGATGAATGACCACAATCCGATCGTGAGAACTGAGGCAACAGTGAAGAATGTGGGATTCAGGAACCCGGATTTACCTTTTAGAACTTTATCTGCTTCAACATGACTTTTGTCGAGCCATGGATAAATATCTGTACGGTGTCCAAAAACGATCGCAAGAATTACAACAAGCGTCATTATCCCGAGTATCGGTACGAGGGCAGAAATTGCTTCTGTCACTCTCCTGAATGCAACCTGCCATCCACCCATAGCCACTGTAGTGATACACATAAAGAACATCGCAGTATTCACCAGCAATAACCAGAAAATACTGTTTTGTAATAATACGGCCCAAAACCTTGTACCGCTTACATCTTCTCCATGTGCCCCTGACCCCGGATGCAAGGCAAAGATGCCGACGAGCAATGAGACCGCACCCGCGATCATCAGTCCCATCGACCACTTTTTATATCCCCCCGGTATTACAAAATGACTGTTCATCAAAACTATTTTAATAATGTTCTATTTTTTTCCTGTGCTGTCCTTTTTGGCTGCGGTACTATCACTAGCCGCTGTTGTTTTGCCAGATGCTGACTTGGTTTGAACAGATTTTACATATTGCACCACCATCCATCTCTGCTTTCTGTCCAGCTGCGACGCATAACTTCCCATATTATTCTTTCCATAAGTTACCACATGAAACATTTGGCCAACAGGTTCATTCACATATTGCGGCAATGTAAGATTTGCAATTCCTCCTACTTTGCCTGAAACTGCCAGCGGTCCCTGGGCATCCATTTTTGGACCATGACAAATTGCACAGTTTATATTAAATAATCTTTCTGCCTCTTTCATCTGGATTGTGTCCAATGGTGGTAACGGATCTTTTACACCGGCAGCCATATTAAATCCATTTGAATCATTTGCAAGAGTGTATGCAAACAGATCGCCCCTTCTCACTGTTCCATCTACCGGGTAGTTAATATAGTTGATCCCTTTTTGTTTTAGATCATTTTGTGAATATGCTTCATACGCCCTGCTGTAAGCCATATCGGGCATATATATCCTTCCCGGCTCACGTTTATTCCTGCAGCTTGTAAAAGATGCTGCGACCACGAGCACAATCAATAAATAGATTTTATTTTCCGTTCTCATATTAATTCTGAGTATACCGCTGCTGCGGTTTTATTTAATATCCAACTTCTTCGTGCCTGTACAATTTCTGAGGCCTGTCATATCTTCCAAACCACCAGCCTGATTCTGCCTCCTGTATATTTACTTCAATAGCGCCGTTCGTTTGTAAAAATGCCGCGACTTCCGTTTCATTTGTTTTATCGGTGCATTCTATCACCATAACAAAAAGATCGTCTGTTGCGCGCGGATGAAACACATGTTTTTTTACACCTGGCATCATCTGGCACAACCAGCAAAAAGTCATAACCATACCTACGGATGCCATCAAAACTGTAAACTCAAAAGTGATCGGGATAAAAGCCGGTAGTGGAAAATGCGGTTTACCACCTATGTTCAAGGGCCAGTCACTCGTGAATATCCATCCCATACAACCCAGGGCGGTAGCGGTTCCCGTAATACCGAAAATAAATCCGGCAGTGTGCAGGCTGGTTTCCCTGATACCTATAGCATGATCAAGTCCATGCACCGGGAATGGCGTATATACGTCGTGAATTTTGTATCCTGTTCTGCGTACATTCTTAATAGCAGGGAACAAAACCTTTTCGTCATCGAAACAACCTACTACAAATTTTTTTAGACTCATACCCAAAACCCTTTCAGGGCTTTTGTGTCTTACTAACCATTCAATACAGCAAGACTGGTTTAAAAATATTTCAATTCACGAACCTTAGTGCGCGTGTTCTACTTCTTCAATATAAAATTTCTCGGCATCCATCTTCTCTGTTTCAGTCATCTTTGCCTTATAATTTTCTCCACTGGTTTTCAATATAGCCTTGATCTCAGCAACCGCGATAACCGGGAAGAATTTCGCGAATAAAAAGTAACAGGTAAAGAACAGGCCGAATGTTCCGAGATAAAAACCGATCTCCCAAACGGAAGGGCTGTAATACGTACTCCAGGCCGAAGGAAGATAATCCCTGTAAATGGAAGTAACGATGATCACAAATCTTTCAAACCACATGCCCACATTAATAAGCACTGACATAAAGAAAGTGAATATGATATTACGCCTTAACTTCCTTGACCAGAACAATTGCGGCGAGACCACGTTACAGAACATCATTCCATAATAGCTCCATCCGTAAGGGCTGAAGAGGTTAAGCCTGTTCTGCCTGAAAGCCCACCATTCATACTGGTTCTGGCCATACCAGGCAACAAACAATTCAGTAAGGTAAGCACAACCCACAATGGAACCTGTTAATACAATAACCTTGTTCATGGCTTCGATGTGACCTACAGTAATATAATCTTCAAGCGCCAGTACTTTTCTTGTTATGATCAACAGACTTTGCACCATCGCAAATCCTGAGAAAATAGCACCGGCAACAAAGTATGGAGGAAAAATAGTAGTATGCCAGCCCGGAACCACTGAGGTTGCGAAGTCAAATGATACAATGGTATGCACAGATAGTACAAGAGGTGTACTTATACCTGCAAGTACAAGTGATAAACTTTCGTGCCGTTGCCAGTGTTTGGTACTGCCACTCCATCCGAATGAAGTAAGCCCGTAAAAGAACTTGCGGAATTTTGTTTTCGCCCTGTCACGCAGCGTGGCAAGATCAGGTAAAAGACCGGAATACCAGAACAGCAAGGATACGGTGAAATAAGTTGATACGGCGAATACGTCCCACATCAGAGGTGACGCAAAGTTCGGCCAAACAGGACCGCGGCTGTTAGGATAGGGGAGTACAAAGAAGAACATCCATACCCTTCCCATATGGAATATAGGGAACTGTCCGGCACAAATTACCGCGAAGATGGTCATTGCTTCCGCCGCCCTGTTAACACCCGTTCTCCATCCCTGCCTGAATAATAATAATATCGCTGAGATCAATGTTCCGGCGTGGCCGATACCGATCCACCATACAAAGTTCGTGATGTCCCATCCCCAGCCTACAGTTTTATTAAGGTTCCATTGACCTGTTCCATATACCACCTCACGGTACACGGAGTATACACCAAAACACAACAGCAGTACCGAAATTGTAAAACCAATATACCACAGGCGTGAAGGCCTTGCTTCAATTGGCCTGCAGATATCTTCAGTAACCTGGTGGTAATCCTTATCACCATCCACCAAAGGTTCCCTTAATTGTGATTCATATTTTAATAATGACATATCTAATACTGCTTTGAGCTTTCAGCACCGGCTGCGAGCTTTTTATGACTTCGTTTTTTCAGAATCAGCTTCTTTCGTTCCATGAAAATCGCCTTCTTCATGATGCTCATGGTCTCCGACCTCCCGAGTGGTATTGCGCACTTTTGCAAGGTAGTTCACATTGCTGAGCGTATGTAATTGCTCGAGCACGTAGAATTTCCTTTCCTTTTGCTCCACATTACGGATCTTAGATACACGGCTTTCTTTATCATTTACATTACCAAACATGATGGCGTGGGTAGGACAAGCCTGCATACATGCTGTCTGGATCTCACCATCTTTTACAGTCCTGTTCTCTTTCTTGGCATTGAGCTTTCCTTCCTGTAGGCGCTGAACACAGAAGCTGCATTTTTCCATTACACCATGTGAACGCACGGTTACATCCGGATTGAGAACCATGCGAGCAAGGTCGTCATTCATCATCATGGTCGCATCGGAAATAACACCGCGCTGATTATCCGGGAAGCTGTCAGCACCTGTATAATCTGCCCAGTTGAATCTTCTTACTTTATAAGGACAGTTATTGGCACAATACCTTGTTCCAATACAACGGTTGTAAGCCATTTGGTTCAAACCTTCGCTGCTGTGATTGGTTGCCGATACCGGGCAAACATTTTCGCATGGTGCATTATCGCAATGCTGGCAAAGCATAGGCTGGAATACAACATCCGGGTTTTCGGGGCTGCCGGTGAAATAACGGTCGATCCTCAGCCAGTGCATATCATGGTAGCGTGCAACCTCGTTCTTTCCAACAACAGGAATATTATTTTCTGCATGGCAGGCAACAACACATGCGCTGCAACCCGTACAGGTATTGAGGTCTATGCTCATCCCCCACTTAATGCCCGGCTTATCATAATAAGGATACATGGTGGCATCCTTTACATAATCTTCGCCGAATGCTTCAAGCTCCTCTTCTTCTTCCCTGTTTAATTCTTTTGGATCAGCAATGAATTTTGTAAGAGTTGTTTCCCTGATAACAGGCCTTCCTTCAGTAACATTGTGTACCTGGGATTGTGCGATCGGGTATGTCTCACCGGTTTTTTCTATCGTAGCATTTACAGCATAATAATCAACAGTGGTTCCATTGAAACTTGCAAGCGGGTAAGTATTTTGACCAACACCGTTCGCTGCCATTCCGATATATTCACCCGTTTTATCCGCTGCGCCGCTTTTCCTTCCATAGCCCACCGCAACGGCCACTACATTTGGATGGATGCCCGGGATGATCAGTACCGGCAATGATACGGACTTACCATTCACTGTGATCTTTACAACCGGTTTGTTCGGTTCAACTTCATATTTGTCGACATGATTCTTATTAAAGATATCGATGTTGAACATTGATTTTCCCATTGCCGGGGATATCATCGCATAATTATCCCATGTTGCTTTGGTAATTGGATCAGGTAATTCCTGCAACCACGGATTGTTCGCATTGTTACCGGTACCCAAAGAAATTTTTTGATACAGTACCACCTCGTTGCCGCCTCCTTTTATCGCACCGATCCTGGCGGCTGCATCCGCAATGTTTCCATTGAAAGAGCCTCCTGAAAG
>JADMIO010823551.1_pt1 | contig 11076 bp, 8 predicted proteins | sample 8958161 | NCBI WGS metagenome assembly JADMIO01 (sample SAMN16585339, study PRJNA669376) | soil metagenome | isolation source: Crop rotation soil | place: USA: Cullars Rotation, Alabama | collected 2011 | reverse complement strand
GCACGCTCAACAGCGCAGCCAATCAAACTTTCCTCCTTCAGTTTTATGCAACCGCGGTCCCCGAGCCCTCCGGCAATATCGAAGGCAAAGTTTTCCTGGGGGATGCCTTCGTCACAACAGCGGCTAATTGCAATGTGCCATTTCAGGTCCAGTTGACCAGTATCGACACTTCCGGACAATATATCACCGCAACAGCGACCGATGCTTCAAATAACACCTCCGAAATGTCCGCAGCCATTCAGTCCAGCGGAGCGTCTGCGCCCATAACCATCACCAGCCAGCCGGCCAGCCGCACCAATACCGCCGGAACCACCGCGAGTTTCAGCGTGACAGCCTCCAGCACGCAGGCCTTGACCTATCAATGGCGTAAAGGTCTGAACAATCTCGTCAATGCCGGTAATGTTTCCGGAGCGACGACCTCCAACCTGGTTCTGAGCGCGGTCAGCGCAAGCGATGCCGCCACCTATTCGGTTGTGGTCTCCAACAGCTCGACTTCTATCATCAGCTCAAACGCAACTCTCACTGTCATCCCGCCGCCCTCGCTTACTATCGCCAAATCCGGTGGCTCGATTACTCTATCCTGGCCTGAAGCTTCCACAGGATTCTCCGCTCAACAAACGCCCAACCTGAATCCTCCGATCACCTGGTCGCCCGTGACAAATACCCCCGTCCTCGGCGGTGGCAAATACACCATCACCATCGTCCCCGGAACCACCCGAACGTTCTACCGGCTGCTCTATCAATGAACTTCTACCGGCTGCTCTATCAATGAACTTCTACTGGCTGCTCTATTAATGAATTTCTACCGGCTTGCTCTACCAATGAACGAATCCAATATCAAGCCGGAGGCTTGGCAGCAATTAGCCGGTGGTTGAGCGCAAGCGACACCACCGGAAAGACGATCAACCAAATCGGTGGATCCCGAAGGGATCCCACAAAAATTAATCCGAAAACACAACGGTCGATTTGATTCATGAAAGGTAAACATATTGTTGTTCCGCGCTGGCACGCCCTTCGGGGTGCTTTTCATTTTATCGCTCGCACCGGTGGTGTCGCTTGCGCTCAACCACCGGCTAATAGCCCCCACGGCAAAAACCAGAGAAACCACAGAGACGCTAAGAGCACAGAGAAGAATTCTTCTGCGTTTTCTCTGTGCTCTTCGCGTCTCTGTGGTTCAATCTTTTGGCAAATACTAAAATGGGGCCAAAAGCCGCGCTCCGTCTCTACCAGGTCTAAGATTTATTCCTGCAAATATGGGGACGACGTGGAAGTCGTCCCTACCAGGTTTAGAGATAGGCGACCGTCTTCCCCCTCTCCCATCCGATGGGAGAGGGCCGGGGTGAGGGCCCTTGTTCTCTTCTTCCTTCTACTCCTCCTCCCCACCCTCCCCGCTTTCCCCCAGGCCGTCCGTTCCACCATCCTCACCAACGGCCCCAGCGCAAACCGCGTCAATCTCGTCGTCCTTTCCGAAGGTTACACCACCAATCAACTGAGCAAATTCCTTATCGATGCCACCAACCAGGTCAACAACCTCCTATCCACACCTCCATACCAGGAATATCGCTCTTACTTTAACGCTTTCGCCATCTCGATTGCTTCGGTGGAGGCCGGCTCTGACCACCCGTCTGCCGGCGTTTTCAAAAATACCTATTTCAACAGCTCGTATGACAGCTATGGCCTTTCCGAATTGATCACCATCCCTCCCAACGATCGCGATGCCAATGCCAATAATGGTCAGGGCAAAGTCATCAATCTGCTCACCAATCTCGTGCCCGAATACGATTTGGTGATGCTGCTCGTCAACGATTTGCAATATGGCGGCTCCGGCGGCTCGTTCCTGATCAGCTCGCTCCATGTCGATTCCGCAGAGATCGTTCGCCATGAATCCGGCCATACCTTCGCTGATTTGGCCGATGAATACGGCGATCCGTTCCCGGGCTATGTGCCAGTCGAAAAACCCAATGCCACAGCCCAGACCAATCTCGCCCAGGTCAAATGGAACGCATGGATAACACCCGGCACACCCTTACCCACCCCGCCAGACCCGACAAACGCTGCGGTCGTCGGTTTGTTCGAAGGCGCACAATATCAATTCAACGGCTGGTATCGACCGAAACTCGATTGCAAGATGCGCACACTGGGCGTTCCTTTCTGCGAGATCTGTTCCGAAGCGCTGGTCAAATCGATGTATGAGGACATCCGGCCCATCGACGCTTTTACACCAGCCACGAACAACCTCAACATCTCCGGCTCACAACCGGTCATGTTCGGTGTCACGCCGCTCCAGCCAGCCTCTCACTCTCTTTATATCCAATGGTACACCAACAACGCTGCGGTCGCTGGCGAAACCAACGCCACCTTCCAATTCCAGCCGGGCTCTGTTGGTACTGGGACTCACACTATCCGCGCCGTCGTCTATGATCCAACACCCCTCGTCCGCACTGACCCTGGAAATCTGCTGCGCGCAACGAATACCTGGTCGGTGACTGTTGGTTCCAGCCCGTTCTCGCTTTACCTGACCGAACCGTTATGGCTGACGAACAATCGTTTCCGTCTCACGGTCACCGGTACAGCCCCACAAGGATTCGTCATCCAGGCCTCAAGCAACCTGGTAAATTGGGTCTCCCTTTCGACGAATAACCTGACCGCCAACCGGTTCGATTACACGAACTCCAGCCTGACAAATATGCTGAGACGATTTTATCGTGCCTATACTCCACCTTGAGCGACGGTGAGATCATGACTGGTCGCGCTGAGTAAACTTGCACGTGCTGCGCTGCTCCAAGTGCGTTGACCAATCTTCCCGGATTTGCGAATCGCTAGTCCAAGTACGGCGTGCAATTGCCCTCGGAGGAAATCAACGTGGCTAAGAAGATGCCACTAAGTCAGTGGTTTTCTTAAGAAAGAAAGGGCCTAGGTTCCCTGCCGGAAGAGTCGGAGGAACCGAGAGTGGCCTATCGAGCCAGCGGTGAAAATCAAACCAAATATGGCCAGCGCATAGTGAGCAGGTTCTGGCACTGCCGAAACGCTGCCGTTTATGACCACTTGGTCGAAGAACATCGTATCGTTTGCGTTTACTGAGGAAGCACTGTCCCCAAAAAACCGAAATTCAACTGACTGCTGAGTACTGTTAATGTCCGTGAAGTTAAAACTTTGGGATGCGGCACCAGTATTAAACGAACCGCTGGTTTGAACTGCGGTGCCATTCACTAGAATCTGAACTGTAAAAGTGTTGGGACCTGTGGACCCGCTGTTCCCAATGAAACTCATATCGGTCAAGGTGAGCCCAAAACCAGAATTAGCCTGAATAATAAAACTCACGTATTGGCTTGCGCTCGCAGGCTTTGCCCAGCCTCCGCTATTGAAAGTGTTAGCATTGGCTATGGCCGAAAGGCCACCGTTGCGTGTGAAATTACCCCAAGTAACGTTTGCAGCAGCTGGGCTAGGTGCCGCTGTGTCGCTACCTGTAAAATCATATTGGGCAAGCGCGGCAGAGCTGATCTGGCAATAGCCAGCAAAAACTAATGCCAAGCAAAATACGAGCGTATTACTAATTTTACTGGAGTACGACATAACTTCCTTTTGTGAGGATCCGTTGAGATTCTTGTCAATTCCTGTAGCCATAATTGTCGCACCTCCTTATGAGCGGTTTTCGTTAATCCGTCTTGAGTAGTGTCTTTTAAATTCAGAACCTAAAGGTGTGACTTGTCCACGGGGTGAGGCCTCCCATTGAAACCGCTTTAGAGCACCGATTCCTGCCCAAAAAGCATCAACCATACTCAACAGGCTACCTCCTATGAGATTCAAACAACTAATCAGTCTCTTCATAAGTCACCTTCAAAATACCGAGCGAACAAACACCGCTATCCCGGACTCACCAACCTGGATAGAACTGGCAGACCCACAAAATGGCATTCGTTGCGCTCGTCCAATCTCGCAGCAAATTTTTTTGCCGTCCTCTGCCCCAAATTTCTCTTCCAAATTCCTATGACAAACGTCAGCAGCTTGTGATTGCCCGCAACTCACTGACAACAAACACCGAGGCTTGTACGGTTCACCCTGTGTCGTTCGAAAACCTCAGGACTTCCAGCGATGCGTTTTATAACACGTGAATTTATGGTTGACAAGGTTTTTTTTAAAAATTCTTTCGTTCCTCGACAAATCCAGTGTTTTTACCGGCGCGGGCTGTGTCCTCCCCGTCGTGTAGCGGCAGTGCGTCCCGCCTGCCGTGGAGCCGTGGCGTCCCGCCCGGCGGAAAAACGCAACCTCCTGCCAATCCGTTTGTTCCAAATGCTACGTAAACTCACGAAGACTTTCGAACCGCGAATGAACGCGAATTAACGCGAATGTTTGGGGCATTATCCGCGCGTGCTGTGCGACGTTCGTTGTAATGGCTGCCATCCCCTATCGATCGAAAAATCTTTAACCTCCGTCGCCGTCGCTTCAGAAATCCTGGCATCCACCGGCTCGCAAGCTCCTTCAGCGAGGTCAATATGGTTCTCTGAAAACCAGCACGGCCCCCTTCCTCAGCTCTCTGTTCTCTCCGTTTGCTCCTGTTCACTTGAGTTTTCTGCGGATAAAAAGGACAACCCACAGTTCGAATTGAGGTGATACAACGACGGTCGGTGGGATTACCGCCTGGAATAACCGATCAATTTGGCAAAGGGTACGTCTTTCCGAATCAAATCATTTACGACTCTGTTTTCAGTTAAAACTTTGTTTCAAATTAACTAAACACCGGCAATCCGACCTGGGGTTTCGGAGCAGATCAGCGCCAGCATTGTTCTTAACATGTCGTAACAGAAAACAAACCAGGAAGGGATGAACAACGTTGATTTGAGGGTGAAATGGTAGTGGCGAGGGGCGGGTTTCCTCCCCATCCGAGGAGGACAGGAAAGCTGGCACTAATTTCGGCGCGACGAACCGAATTTGGATTTGGACTTTCGACCTTCTTTAGGACCGCAACGAGGAAAACCAAAAACGGCGGGTTTGAATTCCAAAGAAAAGCAGGCCGAACCCTGCGAGTGCAAAATGGACCGGTTCAGGCACTGGCGTAACCACTGATCCGTTGAGGGTGAGGTTGTCAAAAAAGAGATCCTCGTTATCCGTTTTCCAACCATAAACGCGGAACGTGATCGAGGATAGATTATCGAAACCCACACCAGTAAGATTGTTGGTTGTTCCAGCAAACGTTGCCGATGACGTACTGCCCGTGGCCAGGTCACTGCCAAAATTACCGACTGAAGAACGGACGACCCAATTCACCTGCTTGCTATTTCCTCCACTCCTCACGTCATACGTCAATGTACCGCCATTCAAATTCAAAACTTTTCCGGCGTTCGCAGTTACGGTAAACTCGATATAATCGTTGTTAAGAGTGCTAAAGCTGAGGGCGGTATCCTGTTTATCGAACTTAAATGTGGCATTACCTACAACGATGCTGTTTGGTATGCCCGTCCCTTTTGTAATATCGTTCGCCGTTGATTCTAACTGGCTATCCGACGATTGAAGGTTGCCTGTAAAAGAATATTGTGCGATCACCGCACCATGGGCAGTCATGGTAGCCAGGCTCATTCCGATTACCCCGAATAAACTCAGAATTTTTCCCTTTTGAACCAATCGCGCTTCCAATTCCCCAACGGTAACCTTAAATCGTTCCTGAGCTAAGGAAGTTGCAGCTCGTCCTGGCGCCAGGCGTGCTGCCGCATCTATTCCCGCCCAAAAAGCATCAATAACACCCAAGACCCTGGCTCCCAGGAAGTTCAGACAACCAAGCAGGACGCAAGAAATGGCATTTATCATACTTCGTGCACGAAATGGCAGCAACTATTTTGCCATCCGTTCCATAAACGGGTAGGGCGGTAGGGCGCGTCAAGGGCGCCTCACTCCGTGCGCGCCGGGCTCGATCCGTACTTCAGACGGCGCGCACGGAGTGGACGCGCCCTGCCGGGAGATAGAAGAGATGGGACTGGAGAGGGGTGAAGCGGTATTGTCGAGGGGCGGGCGTCCCCGCCCCCAACAAACCCCACTAAAACAACCAAAAGCTGCATTTCTTCGGGCAGCTAAGCCGTATTTATACGCGAGAAGGATACTGAGAAACAAGCTGAGGGAATACGGACGGGAAGTCGGGCGGGGTACGGAAAGCAGTCGTCCTCGTCCTTCGATCTTCGTCTGCCTTGGAGCAAGAGTAAGAGTAGGAAGTGGGATCGAAGGACGAGGATGAGGACGAGAACGAGGACGAGGACGACACGCGCACGAACGCGGGCACTAATTCGGGGGGCGAATCGATTAAGAGTAGGAGCAAGATTAAGATTAAGAAAAGACCCCCCCGGCCCGTTGCTCATGCGCTTCGGTGTTGCGAGCCCGCCTCCGTTCAGATACTTTGGCGCGGCAAGGGAGGAGGAGGAGGACAGGAAACCGACCCCGGCACCAATTGCTCAGGCGTAACCGAACTCGGATTTCGAACTTCGATCTTCGGATTTCCTTCGTTTCCTTCGGGCTTCGGATTTCGGCTTTCGGATTTTGCTTCGGCTTTTCCTTCAGCCGGCGCCAGCCAGCGTTGGTACAACCCCTGCGCCAGCTCGATCATTTTGTGCACATCCGCCGATTTAACCAAATAATCCTTCGCTCCAAGATGCAATGCCGTCGCAGAATCGTCAGTCAGACAGGAACCGGAAAGCATTACCACCGGCAAATGCTCGAGATAAGGCCGGCCTCCGAGCCAGGCCAACACATCGAATCCATTCATCTTTGGCATTTTGACATCGAGCAAAAGCAATGTCGGCATAGGATGCCGCGACCGATCGTCATAAGGAGGTACCCCGCTCAGATACTCGACCGCCTGTTCGCCGTCGTGAACTTCGATGATTTCGCAATTCAACGAGGCGCGTCGGAATGCGCGCCGCAGCAAATAAAGATCGCCCGGATCGTCGTCCGCCACAAGAAGGCACGGTTTGTTACTCATAGTATGGCCCAGTTCAGGTTACTGAAAAGGAATCCCTCCCAAAGAATCAACCGACTCCCCAGAAGCATCCTTGGTTTTAGAAGAGCAAAACCATTGCCAAATTCATCGAATCTCACGAAAGACAACGATTTTTTGGGCTTTGTCAGAAAATCAATCAGTGTCTTGTCAATGAATGAGGCACGCGCCACTGGCGTGGAATGACGAATGACGAATGACGAATGACGAATTCGGTTACGCTCGACGCCCGAATAAAATGCCCGCGTTCGTGTGCGTGTCGTCTTCGTCCTCGTTCTCGTCCTTCGATCTTTTCTCCTCTTACTCTTACTCCTACTCCAAGCCAGACAAAGATCGAAGGACGAGGACGAGGACGAGGACGACAAAGAAGGCCGTCACTCTAAGGAGGCTGTTAGTGTCACAAAACCCTCCAAACTAACATCCTCCGCCCTCACCTGCTCCGAAATCTTCGCTTTCGCAAACGCCGCGGTCAACCGTTCCATCGGCCAATCCTGTTTCAACAATTTCAGCATCATCTTGCGTCGTTGCGAAAAGCCGCGTTTGACCAGTTTAACAAACGTCGCTTTTTGCCCGGGCGCCAACAATGGACGGGGCCGGCGAACCAGGGAGACACAAGCTGAATCCACATCGGGTTCAGGAAAAAAACAACTCGCTGGGATTTTGAAATATTGACGCGGTTCATAACTCAATTGAACCAGCAACGTGAGCGCGCCGTAATCGGCAGTGCCCGGCTGGGCAGCAAGGCGTCGGGCTACTTCAGCTTGCAGAGTGGCGACCATCCGTTCCGGCGGACGCTCCGCCAAAGCCAGTTCGACAAGGATCGGAGATGCGACGGAGTACGGCAGGTTGGAGACGAGTTTCCAGTCGTGCCAATCGCGTTGGTCGCGTTTTAGGAAAAGCAGCGCATCATCATGGATAAGGGCGAAAGTGACAGTGTTCTTTTCGTCCTCGTTCTCGTCCTCGATCTGCGTTTTCCCTTTTCGAAATGGGATCGAGGACGAGGAGGAGCTTCGAGATGGCTGCGCATCCTGGTAGCCTTGTTGTTTGCGATTCTCGAGTCTCCCGGAAAGGATCTCCACCAACCGTGAATCCTTCTCAATCGCCAGTACCTCCCCCGCATTTGCCAGCAACAATTCCGTCAGCGGCCCCAGCCCCGGACCAATTTCGAGGACCTTATCCGACTGCCGCAAATCCGCCGCTGCGATGATCCGCCGGAGCTGGTTGGAATCGTGCAGAAAGTTTTGTCCGAGAGATTTGGTAAGACGAATCCCGCTTTGCGCCAGGATCTGTTTCATCTCGGTTACGTTCATTCGACCGAACAGATTTAACGCAAAGACGCAGGAAGAGAAAGAAGGGAAGGAAGGGAAGGCAATGGAGTGATGGAGTGTTGGAGTAATGGATCGTCCTCGTTCTCGTTCTCGATCTGGTTCTTCCCTTCAAAAACGGATCGAGGACGAGAACGAGAACGAGGACGAGGAGGAACTTCGATAGGAGTGGAGTGTTTCTCAAAAACTCCACCGTTCATATTTTCGCAGGACCGCTTTGACATCGAGCAACAGGTCCAATTGCGCAAAGGTTTCGTACGTGCCTCCATGCGGCCAGGAACGGACCAGGCCGAGTTTGTCACGGTTGCGATACCAGTACGCAACTTGTTCGACAGCTGCTTGTTCGAGATCGTCCGGGAGAGCAGTTTGGTCTGCGACGGGCGTTGTGCCAGGAAGGACATAACCGCCGGTGTACGTGAGGCGACAGAGGGTCGAGGGTCGGGTGTCGAGGGGGGAAGACAGGGAAATTACGCACGCGTGGCGGATCAGGTATTCCACGCCGATCTGTTCTATCCAACCTTCGGTTTCATTTCTTTTGAGCTCGAATTTGCTGACGGTCTCGACAGGATAACACGCCGGCCGAATTTCAATTTCGTTCGCATCGAATTCTTCCAGGGCATCAACCGTTCGCGCAAAGGTGCGATTGCATTCATGGTCGAACCGCGCGGATACCGTCTTGATGGCGTTCGTTAATAAATCGTCGTAATCGGTTGTGGTGAGCGCGAGACGGGATTTTATGGTGCTGAGTTGGGTGAGCATAGATTTTGTAGCGGCGTTTCGTAAGAACGCCGCAAATTGTTTGGTTAATGGCGGCGTTCTTACGAACGCCGCTACAAGTTAAAGAGATCGTTTTGCCCTCACCCCGGCCCTCTCCCATCGGATGGGAGAGGGGGTATGAAGGCGCGTGCCTTTCCAAATCGAACATCCCTACATATTCGAGCGCGCGAGGAAGTCACCCTCTCCCATCCGATGGGAGAGGGCCGGGGTGAGGGCAAGACAAGTGACGAACTTCCCACCGACGCGAGCCGTTATTCGTATCGCGTCGGGGTGTATATCAGGCGATTTAGCTCGCCGCCGTAATCAGCGCTGCCGTCGCATCGACCGCCGCATAATCGAAGTCAATTTCCTCGATAAACCGGACTGCGAGTTGGTCGTTCACGAAGTAAACGTGTTCGCTGGTATCAATACGCGGGCCGCCATGTTCTCCCATCCACCAGAAAGAGAGCGCGCCGAACACAGCGATGGGCGTATCGACCGCGGCGCTGGTGCTAAAAGGCTGAAGGACATCGGTCCACACGATCGGATAACCATCCAGGATCGCAGTTCCGTCCGGTAACCGCTGGTAAACGTTCGGTTCAGCTGTGGTTTTGAACGTGGGCAACTGTGTTTCCCAGGTGCTGTCGAGGTAATACGCAGAGAGCCGACCGTTCAACGCCGCTTTGTTCACTTTTGTGCGCAACGACCGGAAGTCTGCCAATGTGGCGTCGCTCGGCTTGGTCTTCGTCGCCGCAAGCGTGACTGTTTTGGTGTTGTCCCGCGCGATCTGCACAATACCTTTGACCGACTCGTAAGTGCCCGAGCCGTCGGCAAGGAAACCCCAGGTATCTTCAGCGCGCGCAAACTCGACGGCGCCGTATCGGGCCAGGAATTGTCCCATCGCCACGATGCTTTGCTGATCAATTTCACGAGGTAAACGGACCACACCGCCGATCTTATGCGATTCGAGCGACGCAAAAGTGATGGTTGGCGATTTTTCGGGGAACGCAGCAGAGATGGCAATCGAGCCAAAGGCAGGACGTGTGCCCATACGCGCCGGACGCGATGTGCCCATGCCGATTGGATAAGGTGACATGCGACGACGCACAACACCGAAATCGCTAATCAACTCACGAATCTCGCCGCCATACTCAACGGGCAACGGAATTTCGGTGGTGGTCAATGAAGCTTTGGAAATAACGCCAAGCGACTCCCGAGCGAAGCTGATGAGCGAATCCCGCTGTGCAGGCAACGAAGCGAGCGCTTCAAGTTTTCCGCTCCGTTCGCAATGCATGATGAAATGAGCGGAAAGATGTTTCGCGCAATCATCACTCACCAGACCGGTAGTGCGAACTCGAGGCGCCTGGATTCGCATGGCCATCAAGCGGCGTACGTCATTGACCTGCTGTTTGAGCTGAGCGTTTTCGTCCTGAAGCCCTTTGCAAGTGAGCGGCAGGCCGCGTAATTCGGCCCAGCCACCTTTCATCTCGCTGAGGATGGTTTGGAATTCCTTGAGCTGATCTTCGGTCAGCGCGAGGGGAACTGACGCCAGGATGAGGCCGCTGTATGCGAACGCAGAGCTGAAATGGATCAGCACCAGGGCTAACCCTGCCAAAAACGCCAGGGCGAACAGCAGGAAGGGCGCGTCACTCCGTGCGCGCCGTGGCAGCGGACGAACTTTCAGGGCACCTGAGGAAAAATACGTCCCTTCAGGTTTGGCGATTTCGAAGATGGAATTTTGATGATTTCGTTGAACTGATTTGTTTTGTCTTTTCATGTTTTAATTATTTTGGAAGTGATTGGCGTTTGGCCTTTCACGGTTAATGAATGGGTGCTCGCAGGGACCGCCGCGTGAGAGCACGCGGCCTGCAGCCATTCGGTTTGAGTCGCAGTGCATTTCAACTGTTGCGCAACAGATGAAGGACATCGCGCGCGAGCTGCAGTAATTGCGCTTCGTAGCCTCGGACACCTGAAGCGCGGGCATGGGTGTCGGGGGCCGCCGGGGGAAGGGGAAAG
>JADMIO011011190.1_pt1 | contig 11078 bp, 7 predicted proteins | sample 8958161 | NCBI WGS metagenome assembly JADMIO01 (sample SAMN16585339, study PRJNA669376) | soil metagenome | isolation source: Crop rotation soil | place: USA: Cullars Rotation, Alabama | collected 2011 | reverse complement strand
TGAAGGCCGCGCCGACTTCTTCGATGGAACGCCGTTCCACGCCGATACCGTAGGCCGGTCATTTCGGGTTCCATGAGCAAGAAGCGCATTGGGAATTGAGGGACTGGCGTGGGCGGTCGTTTACTGATCGCCAAATTTGTACCTAACGCAGTTACCCGTTGAGTCAACCCAAAACATCCGGTAAGTGTTCGACGTGTGGACTTGATTGCCCACTTGTTGAGTTTCCCATTTTCCTGTTCCGTAGTTGTAATGGTTCTGCGGATGCGATCCGCCACCGTAGGTTTCGGTCGAATGCCACACGTAGACCTTGTACGGCGCTTCATCGTAGACGGTCGTCGGTGGACCCCATTTATCGGTCACTTCGGTGATGGGGCGTCCAATGAACGGTTCCATCATCTGAGTCATATGGCGGTTGTACCGGGCGGCGCAACCGATCAAGCAGGCGAGAATCACGAGCAGGGTGGCGGATTTCAACTTGAGCATTTCAACGTCCTATAGCGCCGCCGGGAGGCAAAACCTGAACCCACGAACTAATTGCGGCATCCCGATGCAACGTGATGCTCTGGAGATACTTCTTGAGGAGTGGATAGCTCTTCTCTGATGGCTCAATGTAGTAGCCCTGTGCGGGTATGCTTGCCCCGGTGGAGTCACGGATGCAACGGGTCAATTCCCCGGCCAAATCCTTAGCTTCCGCTTCATTGATCTGAACGGCTTCATTCGGATCGACCGTGACGCCGCCTATCGCATCTGAAGTCGGCTGCACCGATCCGAAGGTGTCTTCAAGGAAGGCTTCAACGCTCTGCATAACGTACTAAAGCTTACGTCTTGCGGAGCGTAAAATCAATGACTTTGCCTACGCTGGTTGCGTCGCTGGAACACCTTTGAGCTTGGCCTCAATTCGCAGCTCTTCTCTTTTCAGTGCCAGCAATGGCCGTCACGACCGTACCAGTTTGGCGATTCGATCAGATGGGCCGGCAGCGGAACCGGTTTAGGAGAGGCACGGCCTGGTGATCGCCGTGTAATGGCTATGAGGACGTCGTTTGCCCCTTAGCCACGTCGGCCCGCAGCCTGAGCGCCTCATAGAGTTGTGCGGGGCCAAGCAGGATGTCCCGAAGACCGTTTCGCACCCTTTCCGATTCCAGGGCCTGTTTGCTCATGGTGGTGTGCGCGGCCAGGGCGTCCATTATGGCGTTCAGAAGCTCGTTGGAAAGATCCGGCGAGTTGGCGAATTGCTCTTTGGTATTGTTGGCTGCCTGCTGCACCAGGATTACGGATTCGAGCAGCTTGCCCTTGATGACGTTGTTCACGTAGACGAGGCGGTCGTCTTCCGTGAGGTCGCCTTCGAACAGATCGTTGACTTTGGCGATGATCTCGGCCAGGAACGCCTTCTCCTTTTCCTGCACGGAACCGCCGCCGGATTCGGTGAGCGGATTGAGTTTCGGTCCGTCGTCCCCGCTCAGCGGCACCTGGCGCCTTCCCTGGTTCTTCAGATTGTGGTGGGTCAGGATGACCTTGGAAAGATCGATCCCTTCGCGTTCGCGGCCGAATTCGAGCAGCGGCAATAGCCGCCTGTAGAAGATGAAGCGCTTTTCGATGGCGGTGTTGCCGTAGTCGAAAATCTGCGAGAGGAACGCGTACATGCGCTGGAACACCGCCATATCGTGCTTGAAGAGCACGAGGGCATCGAGTTCGTTCTTGGCATCGTCGGCGGCCTTGGCCTCGTTCTTTGCGGTGGCCACCCGGAATCGCTCTTGCGCCGATTTGAAGCGCACCAGCAAACGCGAGACAACTGGCTCCAATGCCGACGCAAGATCGCTTTGCTTCGCATTGGGATTGAATTCCACTTCGACTACGCGATTGACTTCAAACTCATCGTAGAAACCGGCGGCATCCAGTTTCGTCCGCAGGTCGAAGACCAGGTGCGGATCGGTGACCCCGGCGAGTTCGGCGGTCTGGTAGTAGGTCTTGAAAGCCGTCAGGATTTCGTCGGGGTCGTTGACGAAATCGACCACGTAGGTGGTGTCTTTGCCCTCGTACGCGCGATTGAGGCGCGATAGAGTCTGCACAGCAGTAATGCCGGCGAGGCGCTTATCGACGTACATGCCGCAGAGCAGGGGCTGGTCGAAGCCGGTCTGGAATTTGTTGGCCACCAGGAGGATTTGGTATTCGGCGGTGTTGAAGGCTTCGCGCATCTCCCGCCCGCGCAGGTTGGGGTTGAGGGTTCTGCTGGTTTCCGTGAACGGATCGGGGCCGGATTCAGGATCGGTGATTTCCCCGGAGAAGGCGACCAGGGTGGCGAACTTGTATCCCTGCGCTTTAATGTATTTGTCGATGGCCAACTGCCAGCACACGGCCTCTTTGCGGCTGGCGACCACCACCATGGCCTTGGCTCTGCCGTTGAGCAGCGGCGCGACATTTTCGCGGAAGTGCTCCACCACCACCTGGACCTTCTGGGAGATGTTGTAGGGGTGCAACCGGACCCAGCGCATGATGCCCTTCAGGGCCTCGCTGCGCTCCACCTCCTTGTCGTCCAGTTCTTTGCCATCATGCGCCAGTTTGAAGGCCAGTTTATAGGGCGTGTAGTTCTTCAGGACGTCGAGGATGAATCCCTCTTCGATGGCCTGCCGCATGGAGTAGACGTGAAAGGCTGCCGGCAGATTGGTGTCGCTGGCCGGAAGGGCGGGGTTGGGCCGGCGGCCGAACAGTTCGAGCGTTTTGGCCTTCGGCGTGGCAGTGAAGGCGACGTAGGTGATGCCCCCTTGTGCGGAGCGGGCCGCCATTTGCACCGCCAATAAATCTTCCGTGCTGACCTCGCCGCCATCGGCCAAATCCGCCAACTCTTCCGCTGAGAGCACGGCTTTCAGCTTGGCGGCAGCCTCGCCGGTCTGGGAGGAGTGAGCTTCATCGGCGATCACGGCGAAGCGTTTGCCCTGGGTGGCGGCCAACTCCTGCACCGCCTTTAGCGCGAAGGGGAAGGTCTGAATGGTGCAGACTACGATCTTTTTGCCCCCTGCGAGAGCTTCCGCCAGTTCGCCGCTCTTGCTGGCGCTCTCCCCTTTGATGGTGGCGACCACGCCGGTGGTGCGCCCGAAATCGAAAACCGCATCGGCAAGTTGGGAATCCAGCACGGTTCGATCCGACACCACCAGGACGGTGTCGAAGAGCTTTTCGTGTTGGGCGTTGTGGAGGTCGGCCAGGAAGTGTGCGGACCAGGCGATGGAGTTGGTCTTGCCGGAGCCCGCCGAATGTTGGATGAGGTACTTGCCGCCGGCCCCTTCGGCCAGGACGGCCGCTTGCAGCTTGCGAGTGGCGTCGAGTTGGTGATAGCGGGGAAAGATGATCTTGTGGATCTGCTTCTTGCTGTCTCTCTGGGCCACAATGTAGCGGCCCAGGATTTCCAGCCAGCTCTCGCGCTCCCACACTTCTTCCCAGAGGTAGGCGGTGCGATGCCCGCCCTTTTCGTTTGGCGGATTGCCCGCCGCCCCGTGGTCGCCGCGATTGAAGGGAAGAAATCTGGTTGCCGCGCCATTGAGTTGCGTGGCCATCATCACCGACATATTACTGACAGCGAAATGGACCAGAGCGCCGTTCGGGAAACTGAGTAGAGGTTCGGCGGCGTTCTGCCCCTTGGGGCGTGGCGAGCGGTCGAAGCGGTATTGATCGACGGCGTCCTCGACGGATTGGGTGAAATCGCTTTTCAGTTCGACGGTGGCGACGGGCACGCCGTTCAGGAAGAGAACCAGATCGATAGCGTTTTCGTTGTGCAGGGAATAGCGCACCTGGCGCACCACGCGGAGGCGGCTGGCGGCGTATTTGGCGAGGATATCCGGGTTCATCGCCAGGGCAGGCTTGAATTGGGCCAGGGCCAACGGCTGGCGCAAGCCGAGCAGTTCGATTCCATGCCGCAGCACATCGAGCGTGCCGCGCTGATCCAGCGCATCGCGCAGGCGGTTGAGGAGCACTTCGGCAACCTGAGATCCGTGGTTTTTCTGGAGGGCGTCCCAGGCTTTCGGCTGTGTGGCTTCCAGCCATGCAATCACATCGGTGGGGAATAGCGCGTGGGAGCGGTCGAAGCCGGCGGAGTCGCCCGGCGCGTAGAGCCAGTCGTTAGCGGCGAGGTGCTCGCAGATTTCGCTCTCGAGATTGATCTCCTTGTGCAGGTCGCTCATGCGGCGGCTTCCTTTGCGAGCCCGCGGACATCGATTTTACCGGTTACGGCGGCGGAGATGAGGGCGGTGCGGCGTTCCTGGAGAAGGCCGATGGCGGCTTGTGCTTCAGCGGTGAGGGCATCGATACGGGCTGTCTCACGATTGAGGTAACCAGTCACCGAAACCTGTTCAGCCAAAGGAGGAAGAGCTAACCAAATCTTGATCATGCGGGTAAGTCCGAGATCGTTGTTCGTGGCACCTCTCGTGTACAGTTGGGCCTGCTCGTAACATCTGGCACTGTTCAACGCGTATGCAACAAAGTAAGGATCGGCGATGTCTTCGTCGATTTTTAGAACCGCTACGTGGACCCACACTTGGAACCGTGACTCAAAATCGACAACTCTAGCGACTCCGGTTGTACCGCCTTTCGTGTAGAGAACGTCACGCTTCTTCGGAATAACCCGCTTGCAGAATTCCGCATAGTCCTCCTCAGAAACGAACTTTGCGTCGTCTAGTGACCATCCATCAACCTTTATATTCCGAGCTGAGAGAAATAATATTCCGTCTTCGACATAACGCGGTGAAAAATGGGGGCCATCCGACACCTGGAGGCAAACTTTCCCGAGTTGTACCCTGTCCCAGTGTGCTGGTATGTCGCCGAGCCATTCGATGCCAGAAACCTTCATTGCCGCTTCGGGATCTAGGCCCTTTGTGACGGCGTGGGAGATGACAGCCTGGCGCTTTTCTTTCAATAGTTCGATCAAGCGCTGCTGTTCGGCGATCAGGGCGTCAATTTTGGCGGTTTCGCAATCGAGAAAAGCGGCGATCGTCAGCTGTTCTTCTTGAGGAGGAGTGGGAACCCGGAGGCTTCGGAGAACTTCTTGGCTGATATTTGGCTGCCCACCGCCGATCGCCATGCTGATAATACGCTGTCGCATCCCAAGGAACCAGTAGAAGAGAAATCTCATTTCTATTACATGGGAGTCACCGGAGAACACACAACAAGCCTGGTTCACTGTTGCCGAAAATCGTATTTGAGCCAACTTCCCGATAGTTGCTCCGTACATTGCGATCACTAGCGAGCGTTCCGGGAATACCTTTAATGATGAATGCTCTTTGAGGGCGAACTCTGTTATGTGCTTCTCACATTCAAAAAGCTCGCCGTCGTTCAGGTCCCCAGTATTGATCCAGGGCACTTCTCCGTTATCGTAATAGTCGAGATTATCGCTCTTCGGCGTGGTTCCAGCGCCGATTTCCTTGAAGGCATGCGATAGCTTCCAAGTCTCCCAATGCTCGGGTATTGTATCTATCCATTGTTCTCCACTGCTCTTGAACGTTTTGTACCGTGGAAAGCTCATGCCACGAGCCCATCGATCATCGCCTTGATCCGGTCGGTACACTGTTTCAAATCGGCGTCAATGGCCGCCAAATCGCGCGGGGGCTCGAAAACATAGAAGTGGCGATTGAAAGGGATTTCGTAGCCAACTTTGGTCTTATCGTGATCGATCCAGGCGTCGGGGACGTGAGGCAAGACCTCGCGTTTGAAATAGGCCTCAATGTCCTCGGAGAGCGGCACATTCTCCGTGTCGCGCAGACTGGGGTCGGGCTGCGGCTTGCCCTTCAGCTTGCCCTTTTCCCCGAGCACAAGTTTCCCCTGCTCGTCGCGGAGGGGGCGCTCCACCGTGATGGTGCGATAACCGAAATCGCTGTTGCTGAAAATGCGAGAGATCGGCTTTTTCCCCTCGCTCGCTTCCACGAACTCGCCGAACAGGCGAGTGATTTCGGCGATGTGCTCGTCCGATAACTCCTTGCGCTTGCTGCCGAGGCTTTTACGCATCTTCTGCCACATCGCACCGGCGTCGATGAGTTGCACCTTACCCTTGCGGCAATCCGGCTTCCGGTTGCTCAAGATCCAGACATAAGTATTGATACCCGTGTTGTAGAACATATCGGTGGGCAGGCCGATGATGGCTTCCACGAGATCATTCTCCAGAACATAGCGGCGGATCTCGCTTTCGCCCGAGCCGGCACCGCCGGTGAAGAGCGGCGAACCGTTCAGGACGATGCCAAAGCGGCTGCCGCCCTCAGCGGCGGGGCGCATTTTGCTGAGAAGGTGAAGCAGGAAAAGCAGGGAGCCATCTGATACGCGGGGTAGTCCGGGGCCGAAGCGCCCGTTGAAGCCCTGGGTTTCATGCTCCTTTCTGATTTCCTTTTCGACCTTCTTCCATTCCACGCCGAAGGGCGGGTTGGAGAGCATGTAGTCGAATTTGCGGTGCGGGTGGCCGTCTTCGGAGAAGGTGTTGCCGAAAACGATGTTGGCCACGTCCTGTCCTTTGATGAGCATATCGGCCTTGCAGATGGCGTAGGACTCCGGGTTAAGTTCCTGGCCGAACATGGTAAGACGCGCCTGCGGATTGTGCTCGGCAAGGTATTCGCCGGCCACGGAGAGCATACCGCCGGTGCCGGCGGTGGGATCGTAGATGGTGCGGACGACGCCTGGTTTGGCGAGTACGTCGTCATCCTCGATGAACAGCAGGTTGACCATCAGGCGGATCACTTCGCGGGGAGTGAAGTGCTCCCCGGCCGTCTCATTGGAGATTTCGGCGAACTTGCGGATCAGTTCCTCGAAAACCAGCCCCATCTGGCTGTTCGGGATCTTATCGGGATGAAGGTCCACGTTGGCGAACCGCTCGGTGACCAGGTAGAGCAGCCCGGCCTTGGCGAGGCGGTCGATCTGGGCGTAGAACTCGAAGCGCTCAAAAATGTCGCGCACGGCGGGAGAAAAGGCCTGGATGTAGGCGAAGAGGTTTTCGCGGATATGGTCCTGATCGCCCATGAGCGTCTTCATATCGAGCGGCGACAGGTTGTAGAAGGTCTGTTTGGCTTTGCGGAGAAGGAACGGCTCAGCATTCAGTCCCTGCTTCTGGCGGGCGGCGCGTTCGGCGAGGACAGCGGACTTGGTAGGCTCCAGCACGCAATCAAGACGGCGAAGCACCGTAAAAGGCAGGATCACTTTGCCATATTCCGACTGCTTATAATCGCCGCGGAGGAGGTCGGCGACCGACCAGATGAAAGAGGACAGGGACTGTTGATTCATAGCTCCTTGGTTACCAGGAACCTCATTTTAGAACGGCACTCCCGCTATCGGGGATAGGCCGATGATGATACCACCGGAATCAATGAGGATAGGAACAGCCCAATATTGCGCATGATCGGACACTGTCCTTGCAGCCGGCGAAACTTTCAGCCGATCAATGAGAGCGCCGGCCGGAACGCAGGAGCAAGCGCTCCGAGCCAAGTCGCGGCTACATCCGTGGGAGGGCGTTTTTCGTCAACTTGGCACTGAGCGAACACTGGGAGTAAGCTCGGTGCTGTCCGTCCGGGTCCAAATATCCAGTCCTTTCGAATTTGGTGAGGGCGACAGGGAGCAAACTCTGTGGACCTGCATCACAATATGTTCTACAGTTATCGCGGTGCGACGGAAGACAACACCGATCGTGACCGCCAGATCGAGAACAATCTAACCAAGGCGCTGGTTAACACACTATCGCTCGGCCGCGAACCCGTGTGGCGTCGGTTCCTGGCCAACATCGGCCTGCCGGATGCGACCGACGCTAAGTTCCTCCTGCAGCGTCGCGATCTCCCTTCGGGTGGAGCTCGAAAAAAGCGCGACCGCGTTTTGCTTGGTATTTCGAAAGCAACATCGGATTGGGCGCCGGGACCTAGCCCCGAGCTGCCATATCCGAGTATCCCGGATGCCTGGATCTACGGTGACGGTTTCGCCGTCCTCGTGGAAAGTAAAGTTAGCGGCGACTTTTCCTCCGAGCAGATGAATGCTCACCTCGCCTGCCTCGGGACCCAGGGCGGGCCACCAAGAGTCGTCAAGAAAACCTGGGCGGAGATTCATTCCTTTTTCCGCGCACTCTTGCCAACAGTGGCCGACGATTCACGGGAGGGATTGTTAATTTGGCAGTTCGTTCAGTTCTTGGAGTACAGCGCGATGGCGGGGTTTACTGGTTTCCGACGTGACCATTTCGACTACTTCCTCTTGCATGACGACGAGGATGCACGGCTTTGGATTAAGGAGCAGATGGAGAGCTTCGCCGCTCGGCTGCTTAGTCAACTCCAGTCGTTCGCGGCATTCTATGAGGCCTTTGAAGTGGGCGTCCTAAGGCAGTCCGACTCATCGTGTTGGGTCGCCTTCGGCCCCAGGCCGTCCGGGTACCGCAACGTTACGCATCAGACGATATCGCTTCGCTCCGACGGCCTTCGTGCGTTTGTGAATACGGAATTGAAGGCCGCAACCGATCGGCTCAGGAATGCCCTTCAGCACCGCGGCACCGAGTTGCGCAGAACATTGCAGCATTTGCATCAAATCGGTCCTTTTCAGTTAATTCTAGAGGAGCGAACTCAACGACAGGCTTCTTTGTATGACTACACCCCGAAAATGCAACTCCACTCATCAATGCTGATTGAGAGCGCTGGCGATGTGGCGTGGAACGCTTTCGTGGAGACGCTGCGTCGACTGCCACTGCCCTATGTGCGGATCGAAAGGCGCATACCAGCGGCCGAGCTCATTGATCTTTCTCAACGTGGTGAGGAAATCCAATTCGTCGAGCAGATATTAGAACAGAACCACGCAATCGTAGATCTGATGAACGGGCCCAGTCCTGTGTTGCCAGCCTCACCTTGACGGTTTGTCGCCATTCCGTGCTTCTGCCCGCAATGCGCCGAATCGGAATAGGTTTGGCTTTGGCGTTCCCTCAGGGCGCCGGCTGGCAAACATTGTTCCCTTGGGCGGCCACCGGCGCAACGGGGGCAAACGTGGCGCGAACGCTGGCAACACGTCGAGGAAGTTTGTGCGAGGTGTTCTCTACTGGGGCCGAGCGCGTGGTCACCCGTGGTCACCCAATGTCTGTAAGTGTATGAGGAATTGGTAGCGCTAACGGGAATCGAACCCGTATTTAAGCCTTGAGAGGGCTCCGTCCTAACCGTTAGACGATAGCGCCGCTTGCGACCTCCATCTTACCAAAGTCGTGCCGATAGGGGAGATAATGGAAGCGCCATGCGGCGGCTCGTTTTTGTCCTGCTCCTTCTGGGAGTGCCATGCCTCCTCCCCGCGGCGGAGCGGTGGATCAAGTACACCTCCGGGCCGTTCGAGGTCGTCACCGATGCCGGTGAGCACGCCGGGCGTGAAACCCTGGTGAGGTTCGAGCAATTCCGCCATGCCGTCGGCCAGATTATCGGCGAACAGGATTTGCAAACGCCTCAGCCGGTTCGCGTGCTCGTCTTTCGCAATGCCGCGGGATGGACGCTTCCCGACCCCGTCAGCGAGGGCCGCGACCGCTATGCTATTGTGCTTCAGGAGAAGGCCGCCTTCTCTCCGGCGCTCTATACGGCGCTCCTGCACCTGTTCCTGAATACCAATACCAACCGCATGCCGGCACGGTTCGAACACGGCCTTATCGAATTCTTTTCGACGTTCGAATCGCAGGGCGTCCACATCACGGTGGGAACGCCGCCCCCCGGACCGCCGGATCTCGACTGGGCGCGCATCCACCTGCTGGTGGTCGACCCGAAATATTACGGCCGCATTCAAGTGCTGCTCTACAATTTGCGCCGCGGCGTGGATGAGGACACCTGCTTCCGGAACGCTTTCGCCAAATCGGCCGCGGAAATTGAGACTCAGGCCAAAGAGCACCTCGCCGCCGGCAATTTCCAGACCACCACTATCTCCGGACGCCCTATGGCGGAGCGCGATTTTCCTGACCGGCCCGTGTCCGACGCCGACGCCCGGCTGGCGCGTGCGGATCTGCTGGCGGGCTCCAAATCGGCCGCCGAATACCGCGCCCTGCTCAACGATCACACTCATGTCGCCGAAGCCCAGGAGGGACTCGGATTGCTCGCGCTTCGCGATCGCCGCAATGCCGAAGCGCAGCAGTTTTTCGCGGAAGCCATGAAGGCGGGAAGCACCAGCGCCCGCTGCTACATTGAGTACGCGCGCCTTGAGCCCGATAACGAGAAGGCCTCGCAAGCGCTCCTTAAGGCGGCGGGCCTCAATCCTAAATTGGATGAGCCTTTCGCCATGCTGGCCGCGCGCGATACCGACCCGCAGAAGCGCCTGGCCCACTGGAAAGCAGCCGCCGAGCGCAACCCGCGCAATGCAGCGTATTGGAAGGCTCTGGCGGAAAGCTACCTGGCAGATCATAACTACAAGGAAGCCGCCAATGCGTGGACCAAGGGCGAGCAGGCCGCCACCGATCCGGCCGAACGCCAGCGCATGCAGCAGGCGCGCGCCGCCATCGAACAGCAGCGCCTGGACTACGAGGACACCGAAAAGCGCCGCAAAGCCGAGGAAGATGCGCGCGAGACCGAGCGTCTCAAACAGGAAGCGCTGGCCCGCGTCCACCAACTGGAGGCGAAAGCGAATCAGGGCGAACCGAAATCGGCCTCGGCCGTCGTCCCCTGGTGGGAAGGCCCCAAGCCTTCGGGCAGAGTGCATGGCAGGCTGCAGCAGGTGGATTGCATCGGCGCTACGGCGCGCCTGGTGGTGGAAAGCGACGATCACAAGACCGTGCGGCTGCTGGTAGCGGACCCCGCAAAGATCGCGATCACCGGCGCCGACCGACAGACGCTGGGCTGCGGCAAACAGACTCCGCGCGCCGTCTTGATCGAGTTTTTCCCCAAGGCCAATGCCCGTCTGGGAACCGCCGGCGAGGTGGCCACCATCGAATTCCAGTGAGCCCGGGCGCCCAGACCTCCCGCCTTGGATGGGTGATGCTTTCGGTCTTCGTGCTCTCGAGCGCCATCAATTATCTCGACCGCCAAACCCTGGCAGCTTTGGCGCCTCTGCTACAGCACGAGTTTCGCCTTTCGCGCGAAGAGTACGGTTGGATTCTGGGAGCTTTCTCGGCCACCTACGCCGTCAGC
>JADMIO010970627.1_pt1 | contig 11078 bp, 8 predicted proteins | sample 8958161 | NCBI WGS metagenome assembly JADMIO01 (sample SAMN16585339, study PRJNA669376) | soil metagenome | isolation source: Crop rotation soil | place: USA: Cullars Rotation, Alabama | collected 2011 | reverse complement strand
CACGCGTTTCGCGCCGATCCGAAGGCCATCGTCGCGATCAAAACGGCGCTCGGGGTCGAGAAGCCGCCGCCGAAAGAGGCAGGACCCAACCCGCGACCGCCCAAGGAGAAGAAGGCGGCCCCGCGGGCGGAGCCACGGCCTGATCCGAAGCCACGGGCGTCGAAACCGACCGCACCCGAGCGAGCGCCGGAACGACCGCCGGAACGACCGGTGGAACGATCGGCTCCTCCGGCCCGAGAGGAGCGGCCGCTTCGCCTCGCGGTTCGTCCCCATTCCGAGCGCCGGCGAGTTCCCTGGTCGAGGCTCCTGCTCGTCGCGGTTCCCGTGAGCATCGCCCTCGCGGCGATGAAGGCCTCTCCGGTCCTGGTGTTTTTCGGTGCCTGCCTCGCGGTGCTGCCGCTCGCTCAGCTCATGGGCGACGCGACCGAGTCGCTCGCCGATCGCTTTGGTCCGACAGCCGGCGGCCTGCTGAACGCGACGTTCGGCAACGCGGCCGAGCTGATCATCGCGATCGCGGCGCTCCGGCAGGGGCTCGTCGAGCTGGTGAAAGCCTCGATCACCGGCAGCATCCTCGGCAATCTGCTGCTGATCCTCGGCCTGTCGTTCATCGCGGGAGGCGGCAAGCACGCGGTGGTCCGGTTCAACCGCAACAACGCCGGGATGAGCGCGGCGATGCTCGCGCTCGCGGTCGCCGGTCTCGTGTTTCCGGCGGTCTTTCATGCGGTTCACGACGCTCCGATCGCGGAGCTCCGATTGTCGGAGATCGTCTCCGGGATTCTGCTGGTCACCTACCTCTTCTCGTTGCTCTTCTCGCTCCGAACGCACAAAGCATTGTTCGGCGGCGGCGACCATCCGGACGTCGAGCCGACCTGGGGCCAATGGACGAGCGTGATCGTTCTCGGCGTCGCCACGGTGGGCGTCGTGATCGAATCGGAAATTCTCGTCCATTCGGTCCAATCGGTGACGGCCAGCCTCGGCTGGAGCCAGACGTTCCTCGGGCTCGTGATCATCCCGCTCATCGGGAACGCCGCCGAGCACGCGACGGCCGTCGTTGTGGCGCGGAAGGGTCAAACCGATCTCGCGTTTCAGATCGCGTTAGGATCGAGCACCCAAGTCGCTCTGGTGGTGGCGCCGCTCCTCGTGTTCGTGGGCCTCGCGATGGGCACCGAGCTCAACCTGGTGTTCCGCGTGTTCGAGGTGGCGGCCCTGGCCGTCTCCACCATCGTCATCGCGATCATCACGCTCGATGGCGAGACGCATTGGTTCGAAGGGGTCCAGCTGCTGGCGCTCTATGGCATGATGGCTGCGGCGGCTTTCTTCATTTGACTTGCGCGACTGGCGATACTTAAGTTCCTCTGACATAACCTTTTACGAGGAGCCGGGTTGCGGAACCGCCCGACCATTCTTTTCTTCGGGCCGGTCGGGCGACCGATTCCCGGACCCGTTCGCCTCTGGGCGGGAGATCGGGGCTTTCCGATCGAGGTCCTCGACGACCCCGACCAGGTCGAATCGATCATTCTCCGCGGTCATCCCTGCTTCCTGTTCGTCGACGCCGATGCGACCGGTACCCGCGGCGTCGATCTCGTCCTCCGACTGAAGAGCGATTCATTCACCGCAATCGTCCCGGCGCTGATCCTCGCGGGCCATCACGATGCGGGTCGAATCCAGGAATGGTTCGCGGCCGGGGCCGACGAGATCCTCACCGAACGGTTCCCCGAGGGTGAGCAACGAGCTCGGCTGGAAGCGCTGCTCGTTCGCAGTCAGCGCGACGTCTCGGTCCATCCGTCGACTCGACTGCCCGGCGCGCCCGAAATCGATCGGGAGATCCGCCGGCGGCTCGAGTCGACCCCCGATTTCGCGGTGTGCTACGCCGATCTCGATCACTTCAAGGAATACAACGACCGCTACAGCTACTACGACGGCGACCGGGTGATTTACATGCTCTCCCGGATCCTGCACGACGTGGTGAAGGGCTTGCTCGGACCGCGCGGCTTCGTCGGGCACATCGGCGGCGACGATTTCATCTTCATCATCCCGGCGCCGGATATTAGTTTGGTGTGCACCGAGATCCTGTCGGTGTTCGACACCCTGGTTCCGTTCCAGTACAACGAGCAAGACCGCCGAGCCGGTTACTTCTTCGGCAAGGATCGTCGGGGCCAGCTCCACCGAGTTCCCCTCATGACCTTGTCGATCGGCATCGTGACCAATCGCAACCGGACGTTCGCCCACCCGGCGGAGGTCAGCGAGCTGGCGACCGAAATGAAGAGCTACGCGAAGACTTTGCCGGGCTCGGTCTACGTGGTCGATCGCCGGCACAATCGGGGCGACGATCGGGGCGGACGTTAGGCAGAGAGGGCCATGAACGTTACCTGCTCGAGCTGCCAGACGATGTTCCGGGTCGATCCGGCGAAAGTTCCGGCGGCCGGCGTCCGGGCACGCTGCTCGGTTTGCTCCGGGGTGTTCTGGGTCCGCCATCCGGTCGAGCCGGCCGTCGCCGACCGACCGCCGGTCGCGCTCCCGGCGGAGCCCGTGGCGCCGCCGGCTCGTCCGGCTCCGGTCGCCGTCGAGCCACCGGCCCCGCGCCCCACGCCCGCACCGATGCAGCCGCCGGCACCGCGGCCCTCGCCGGCGCCGGCTCCTTCGCCATCGCCGCCTCCATTCGCCGCTCCGGTCGCGCCTCCGCCGAAGGCCGCGCCGCGACCGATCGCCGAGCCGTTCCTGCCGCCGATTCCGCCGGCCGCGCCGCCGACCCGGTCGGTGCCGTCGATGCCGCCGCCGGCCGTCGCCCCCGCCGCGAGCGGGCCGGCGGCGCCACCGGGCGTTCGGCCCCCGATATCGCGACCCGGCCCGGCGATCGCGCCGCGCCCGGGGTCTCCTCCCGGACTCGAGCCGCCGACCTACACGGCGCGATCGGTTCCGCCGGCCGTTCAGCCGCCCGCGGCCACTCGACCGACACCGCCACCGGTCGTGCCGGCTCCGCCGGCCTTTGCCGGCACCGGGATGACCGCGGCTGCGCCGCCGGCGCCGGTGAAGAAGCGGCGCATCAATCCGTTCCTGAGCCAGGATCCGGAGGCGAAAGCCCGGCGGCTCGCTCGCGCGCTCATTTCGGACATGGTGGTCTACCATCCGGCGAAACGGCGGGAGGGCCTGCAGAACGGCTCGCTCAAGACGTTGTTCGACGAGGAGATCAAGAAGAGCTGGGAGGAGTACGTCGACCAGGTGGGGAAGGACATCGCCGAGCGAACCCCGTTCTTTCACGAGGCGTTGAACGAGATTCTTGCCGACGGGCGAACGATGTTTCCCTAACTGATAGTACGAGTGGCCGTGGCAGTGGAAGCGTTGCGCCGGAAGAGGTCGCTGCCCGCGGCGCGATCTCACTGCCACTGCCACGAGTACTCGGACTCGAGCCCGGCGAACGCCGGGCTCGATTAGTTTCCTCCCATGTCGAATTCTCTCGATCGAGTGGGCGAACTCGAGGCCCGCGTCTCCGAGCTGCGAGACTTTCTTTGACTTGGCCGGCAAGAGCCGGCGACTGGCGGAACTCGAGAAGGACCAGGCCGACCCGGCGTTCTGGTCGAATCAGGAGCGGGCCCGAGAGCTGGTCCAGGAGATCAAATCGCTCAAGACCTGGGTCACGCCATCGGATGATTTGAGCCGCCGGCTGGCCGATGCTCGCGGCCTCACCGAGCTCCTCGCCGCCGAGCCGGATGCGGGCATGGCGGACGAGCTGGACAAGGAGATTGCCGCGCTCGAGCGGGACGTGGCGTCGTTCGAGCTCAAGTCCATGCTCCGGGGCCCCGACGACTTCCGCGACGCGTTGCTCACCATCCATCCCGGGGCCGGAGGAACCGAGTCGCAAGACTGGGCCGAGATGCTCATGCGGATGTACGTCCGGTGGGCGGAGCAGCACGACTATCAGGTCACGATCCTCGACCTCGTGCCGGGTGAGGAGGCCGGGATCAAATCGGTCTCGATCGAAGTGCGGGGCGATTACGCGTTCGGGTATCTCAAGGCCGAAAAAGGCGTTCATCGGCTGGTGCGGATCTCGCCGTTCGATTCCCAGGCGCGGCGCCATACGTCGTTCGCGTCGGTGTTCGTCTATCCGGAAGTGGACGACACCATCGAGATCGATCTGCGCGACGACGACATCAAGATGGACGTGTTCCGGGCCTCCGGCGCCGGCGGCCAGCACGTCAACAAGACGTCGTCGGCGGTTCGCCTGACGCACCTTCCGACCGGCATCGTCGTCTCGTGCCAGCAGGAGCGGAGCCAGCACAAGAACAAGGAGACCGCGTACAAGATGCTCCGAGCGGCGCTCTATCAGCGTCGGCTCGAAGAGCAGGAGGCCGAGCGGGCGAAGGTCGAGGCCACCAAGACCGACATCTCCTGGGGCAATCAGATCCGGTCGTACGTCTTTCAGCCGTACACCATGGTGAACGACCATCGGACCGAGATCAAAGTCGGTGACGTCCAGCGGGTCATGAACGGCGATCTCGACGAGTTCATCCACGCGTATCTCAAGCGGTTCGGCGGAGCGTCGCGGTGACCGAATCGACCGAACGCACGTACCTCGAAGCCGCCCGCCGGGAAAAGCGCGAGGAGCTCGAGCAGTTAGGCGTCCGGCCCTACGCCTATCGCTTCGATCGGAGCGCCACGCTCGCCGAAGCGCGGAGCCAGTACCGGGACGAGCTGGGCGACACGGGACCGGAGGTCGTCGTCGCCGGGCGGGTGGCCTCGTTTCGGTCGCAGGGCAAGACGATGTTCGCTCACCTCGAAGACCATACCGGCCGCCTCCAGATCTACGCTCGACAGGACGCACTGGGCGATGCGTGGCAGCTCGCCCGGCTCCTCGATCTCGATGACTTCGTCGGGGTGACGGGCACTTTGTTTCGCACCCGGACCGGCGAAGTGACGGTCAAGGCGAGCCGGCTCGAGCTCCTGACCAAGAGCCTCCGGCCGCTGCCGCGGGGCAAGGTCGAGACGACCAAAGAGGGCGAGGAGATCGTCCACGGTGGGGTGCAGGACCCGGAGTTCCGCTATCGCCAGCGTTATGCGGATCTGGCACTCCATCCCGACGTGCGGCAGGTGTTCGTCACTCGGGCGAAAGCGATCGCCTATCTCCGGCGCTTCCTCGACGACCACGGCTTCCTCGAGGTGGAGACGCCGGTGCTGCAGCCGCTTTACGGCGGCGCGTCGGCCCGGCCGTTCACGACCCATCACAACGCGCTCGACATGCCGCTCTACCTCCGGATCGCGGACGAGCTCTACCTCAAACGGCTCATCGCGGGCGGATTCGATCGGGTGTACGAGATCGGTCACGATTTCCGGAACGAAGGCATGGACCGGACCCACAATCCGGAATTCACCATGCTCGAGTTCTATCAGGCGTACGCCGACTACACCGACATGATGGGCTGGATGGAGGCCATGCTGCCGGGCGTGGTCGAGCACTGCCACGGGTCGACGACGGTCGAGTTCCGGGGCCGCCCCATCGACTTCACCCCGCCGTGGCCGCGGCTCTCGTTCGTCGAAGGGCTCGAGGAGCGATCGGGCGTCGACGTGTTGACCGCGCCGGATCAGGTCATGCGGGAGCGGCTGGCGCGCGCCGGCCAGTCGCGCGACGCGATGGCAGTGCTCTCCGGCGCCCGGCTCATGGACGAGATGTTCAAGACCTTCGTCGAGCCGGAGCTTTGGCAGCCGACCTTCGTCGTCGATCACCCGAAAGCGCTGTCGCCGCTCGCCAAGGTGCACCGGTCCAAGCCGGACGTCGTCGAGCGATTCGAGCTGTTCATCGCGACCAAGGAAGTGGCGAACGCGTTCAGCGAGCTCAACGATCCGGACGATCAGCGGGCGCGATTCCAGGATCAGGCGAACGCCCGCGCCGCGGGCGACGACGAAGCGCAGCCGTTCGACTCGGACTACATCCGCGCGCTCGAGTACGGGATGCCGCCCACCGGCGGCCTCGGCCTCGGGGTGGACCGGCTGATCATGCTCCTCACCGGGCAGGAGTCGATCCGGGACGTGATTCTGTTCCCGGCGATGAGGCCGGAGTAAGATGGCGGCCCCCGCCCGCGCGTCGTGGCCCAGCCGGCTCGAGCGGCGGATCGCGATCCGCTACCTCCGGGGGCGGAAGCGCTCGGGCGTCACCGCGCTCAACACCAAGATCGCGATGGTGGGCGTCGCGATCGGGGTGGCGGCGCTCATCGTCGTGTTAGGCATCGTCAACGGGCTCCACGACGACCTGCGCGACAAGATCCTGGTCGGCAATCCCCACATCCACGTTCTCACCTACGGCGCGAACCTCCGGCTCGACCGGTGGCGCACGGTGCTCGACTCGATTCGGAAAGATCCCGAGGTGGTGGCCGCCGCGCCCGAGGTGCTCCAGAAATCGCTGGTGTTCAACAGCCAGCGGTATCCCGCCGCGGTCGACGTCGTCGGATTCGACCCGGACACCGGGAAAGCGGCCGTGACGACGTTGCCGGCGGCCGTCGAGCGCGGGGAGCTCACCTTCACGCCCCGGGCCGACAGTCTCGACGGCGGCATCATCCTGGGCTACCGGCTCGCCAACCGGCTCTCGACCTTCGTCGGGGACGTGGTGACGCTGGTCTCCGGCAGCGATGCCTCCACCGTCAATCGCGCGACCGGGATGCCGTCGCCCCGATACTGGCGATTCGAGGTGACCGGCACCTTCAACACCGGGATGTTCCAATACGACGACGGCTTCGCGGTCATGCGGATCGACGTCGCCCAGCAATTCGCCGCGCTCGGCACCGCGGTGTCGGGAATACAAGTGCGGGTTAGGGACCCCTGGCGAGCCCGGGAGGTCGCGAAGCGGCTGGAGGAACGCCTCGGGTATCCCTATCGGACCGTCGCCTGGCAGGATCAGAACGAGAGCCTCTTCGGCGCGTTGAAGCTGGAGAAGCTCGGGATGGGGCTCATCATCACCTTCATCGCGGTGGTCGCGGCCTTCAACATCATCGGCACGCTCACCATGATCGTGTCGGAAAAGACCCGAGAGATCGGGATTCTCCTCGCGATGGGGCTCACGCCGGGCTCGATCAAGCGGATCTTCCTGACCCAGGGCGCGACGATCGGGCTGCTCGGCACCGGCTCCGGCTTTCTCCTCGGGCTCCTGGTGGCGTACGTGCTCGACCGGAGCCGCATCATCCGGATCAACCCGTCGGTCTACTTCATCGATCATCTCCCGGTCCACCTGCAGATTCCCGATCTCGCGATCGTGACCGGGATCAGCCTCACGATCGCGCTCGTCGCCACGGTGCCGGCTTCGCGCTGGGCCGCCCGACTCCAGCCGGTCGAAGCGATTCGCAACGAATGAGCGCAGTGCTCGAGGCGCGGGCGGTCTCGAAGACCTATCTCGCCGGCGACGGCAGCAGCATTCACGTGCTCCGCCACCTCGAGCTGTCGGTCGCGAGCGGCGAGTTCGTCGCCATCGTCGGCGCGAGCGGTTCGGGGAAGAGCACGCTGCTCCACCTGCTCGGCGCCCTCGATTTGCCGACCGAAGGCGAGATCTGGCTCGAGGGCGAGCGGCTCGCCGACGCGACGCCGGCCATGCTCGCCGGAATCCGCAATCGCCGGATCGGCTTCGTGTTCCAGTTTCACCACCTCCTGCGCGACTTCAGTGCCGTCGAAAACGCGTCCCTTCCGCTCTTGATCGCGGGCAGCGACGACCAACCGGCCCGAGCGCGCGCGACCGAGGTGCTCCGCGCCCTGGGACTCGGCGATCGATTGCAGCATCTTCCAGGGCAGCTGTCGGGCGGCGAGCAGCAGCGGGTCGCCGTCGCCCGCGCGCTCGTCGCCGAGCCGGCGGTCGTGCTCGCGGACGAGCCGTCGGGGAATCTGGATCCGGCCAATGCCGGATCGCTGCACGATTTGTTCGGCTCGCTCGGCGGACGGTTCGGCGCGGCGGTGGTCGTCGCGACGCACAATCGGGATCTCGCCCGCCGAACGGACCGAATCCTGCGGCTCGAGCAAGGCGTCCTGATTCCCGAGCGGCTGGACTGGGAGACGGCGGAAGCATGAAGCGCTGCAGTCAATGCGGGGAGCGGGAAGGCGTCATCGATCTCACTCACGTGGAGGGGACCGAAGTCCGCACCTTGCACCTGTGCGCCAAGTGCGCGGCCGAGAAGGGGATTCAGACCCCGGGTGCGCTGGCCGACACGCCGCTCGGCGGTTTACTGGCGGCCCTCGGCGGCGATTCCGCGGCGGCACCGGCGCCGCTGGCCGACGCGATGCTCGGGGTCGAGTGCCCCCGCTGTGGGGCGACGTTGCAGGATTTCCGCGAAACGGGCCGGCTCGGTTGCGCCCATTGCTACGTTACTTTCGGGCAGCCGCTCAGGGAGTTGTTGCGACGGCTGCACGGGTCGGCGCATCACACCGGCAAGCGGTATCTCCCTCCCGAGACCAAGGTGCCGGACGCGCCGGCCCCCGACCGAGCGTTCGATCTTCGAGAGCAGCTCCGGCGCGCGATCGAGGCCGAAGAGTTCGAGCTCGCCGCGAAGCTGCGCGATCAGTTGAAGGACGTAGAATGATGGATCTCAGTCTGTTGCCGGATGGCGGACTCCGGTGGCTCGACGCGAGCGGAACCGGCAGCTCCATGGTTCTCTCCAATCGAATCCGGCTCGCCCGGAACCTCGCGGCGAATCGATTCGGGCGGCGGGCCCCGACATCCGAGCGGGAGTCGATCCTGACGACCGTGACCAAAGCGGCGGCCAGTACCGAGTCATTGGGACACGCGGTGACCCTCAGAGTGGACACCTTGGGAACCCAGGACCGGCTGGTGCTGCTGGAGCGGCACTTGATCAGTAAGGAGTTAGCCGCGTTGGAGGGGTCCGCCTCCGGCCAGGAGGGTGGGGCACTGCTCCTGCAGGACGATGCGGCGGTGATGGTCAACGAGGAGGATCACCTGCGGCTCCAGGTGCTCGGTTCCGGGGCAGATTTCGGCCCGGCTTGGCGCCAGATCCAGAGGGTGGACGCTGAACTGGGGCAACGACTTGCGTTCGCATTTCACCCTGAGTTCGGTTACCTTACCTCGTGTCCAACCAATGCGGGAACCGGGCTCCGCGCCTCGGTGTTGATCCATCTCCCGGGGCTCGTTTTAACGAAGGAAATCAGTAAGACCCTGCACGGTTTGACGAAGCTCGGGCTGACCTATCGGGGTCTGTACGGTGAAGGAAGCGAAGTGATCGGCAACTTCTTCCAGTTGTCGAACCAGACCACCCTGGGCAAGAATGAGGTGGAGCTGCTCGATCAGTTGTCGAAGATCGTCCAGCACGTCATGGCGGTCGAGTCGCGGGCTCGTCAGTTGCTGCTTCGCGACGCCACGACGATCCTCGAGGACAAGGTGTGGCGGGCGTTTGGGCTGCTTCGCTACGCGCGCTCGCTCAGCTTCGAGGAAACCATGAACCTGCTGAGCGGCGTACGTCTAGGGGTGAGCTTGGGGCTCATCCCGGATGTGGGGATGTACGCGTTGAACAAACTGCTTGTGTTCACGCAACCGGCGCACCTCGCGGCCATGACGGGCGTCGAATTGCGGGACGACGAGCTGCCGGTCCAGCGGGCCCGCTTCGTGCGGCGCGTGCTGGAAGACGAAGTCGGCCGCAATCGAAGTACGTAGCGCTCGCCGAGTGGCGGCGCCGGAAGGATCTATGAACGGATACAACTTCACCGACCGGGTGCGGAAAGTCCTCCAGATGGCACGGGAGGAAGCTGCGCGTCTGCACCATGAGTACGTGGGGACGGAGCATATCCTGCTCGGCTTGATCCGAGAGGGCGAGGGCGTCGCCGCGGCGGTGCTCACCAACCTGAACGTCGATCTGGAGGAGATTCAGCAGAAGATCGAGGAGACGGTCAAGAAGGGGAAAGCCTCGTCGGCCCCCGGTCCTGACCTGCCGTATACCTCGCGAGCGAAGAAGGTGCTCGAGCTCGCGATGACCGAAGCGCGGGAGCTCAATCATTCCTACGTCGGGACCGAGCACTTGCTGCTGGGGCTCCTGCGGGAGGAAAAGGGGATCGCCGCGCAGGTGTTGACCGACGCCGGCGTCACCCTCGAGCAGTCGCGAGCCGAGACGCTCCGCCTGTTGGGGAGCGACATGCCGCCGCAGTCGTCCAGCACGCCGCAGCCGACCAATCCGCCGAGCTCGGCGCCGAAGTCGGAAAAGAAATCGAAGACCCCGGCGCTCGATCACTTCTGCCGCGATCTGACCCAGCTCGCGGCCGAAGGCCAGCTCGATCCGACCATCGGGCGGCAAAAGGAAATCCAGCGGGTGATGGAGATTCTCGCCCGGCGGAAGAAGAACAATCCGGTGCTGATCGGCGAGCCCGGCGTCGGCAAGACGGCGATCGTCGAAGGCCTCGCTATACTGATCGCCAACGGTCAGTGCCCGGACGTGCTGCGCGACCATCGGGTGCTCTCGCTCGACATGGCCGCCGTGATCGCGGGCACCAAGTATCGCGGTCAGTTCGAAGAGCGGCTCAAGGCCGTGATGAACGAGATCGCTCAGAACAAAGCCATCATCCTGTTCATCGACGAGCTCCACACGCTGGTCGGCGCCGGCGCCGCCGAAGGCGCCATCGACGCGTCGAACATGCTCAAGCCCGCCCTGGCGCGGGGAGAGCTCCAGTGCGTCGGCGCCTCGACCCTGAACGAGTATCGCAAGTACATCGAGAAGGACGGCGCGCTCGAGCGGCGGTTCCAGGCCGTGATCGTCGATCCGCCGTCGGTCGAAGAGACGATCGAGATCCTCAAGGGACTCCGGAAGAAGTACGAGGATCACCATCGGATCATCATTCCCGACGAGTCGCTCAAGTTGGCCGCCGAGCTGTCCGAGCGGTACATCACCGATCGGTTCCTGCCGGACAAGGCCATCGACGTGATCGACGAGGCCGGTGCCCGCGCTCGACTCCAGACTCAAGCGCCGCCGCCCGAGCTCGCGCTCCTCAAGGCCGATCTCGACAAGGTCAATCAGGACAAGGAAAACGCGGTCCGCGATCAGAACTTCGAGCGCGCCGCCGCTCTCCGGGATTCGGAGCGGGACCTGCAGAACAAGATCCGGCTCAAG
>JADMIO011227402.1_pt1 | contig 11079 bp, 10 predicted proteins | sample 8958161 | NCBI WGS metagenome assembly JADMIO01 (sample SAMN16585339, study PRJNA669376) | soil metagenome | isolation source: Crop rotation soil | place: USA: Cullars Rotation, Alabama | collected 2011 | reverse complement strand
GAGGGAGTCCTGGTGATCACGCAAACGCCGGAAAACAATAAAGCCATTCACCGCCTGCTCGATGGCCTCTACGCGTCATTGAGCAGCAAGAATGTGTCGGCTGTCGCCCCGCGTGCGCCACAATCCCGTGCCATGTCCAGTGGCGCCCGCGGTGTTGCCTCCACCCAGCCCGCCACCGAATTTTTCAACATCCGCCCGCTCGTTCCCCTGCTTCAACGAGACAAGGGCTGGCGACAGACGACCTACAACGATCGCGGCCCAATCACGCCGGCCGAGGTGATCGAGGGCATCACCAAATTGCTGCTCGAATCGATCGACCCCAATTCCTGGCGCGAGACCGGCGGAACAGTCGGCAAGATCAGCGAAGTCGGCGGCATCCTGGCCATCACCCAGACCCCGGACAATCTCGAAGCGGCCCGGCGGGCATTGGAAGCCCTTGGGCGCGAAGCAACTGCCCCCGGTTTTCCCTCCGCGCCATCGACCCTGCCGGCCACGAAGGCCGCCGAAGATTCCACTATCCGCAGCACCGCCGCCGACACGCAGCGCGTCACGGAATTCATCAACATCCGGCCGTTGGTGAGAGAACTGCAGTTGAGCAGGGACTGGAAAAAGTCGCAGCGCATCGAGCAGGAAGCGCAGACGCCGGCCGAGATCATCAACGACATTCTGAAGCTGATCACCGAGACGATCGACATCGACACATGGCGCGATGCCGCGGGAACGATCGGCAGCCTGCGCGAGGTGGGTGGAATCCTCGCGATCAGCCATTCCCCGGCAACGGTCCGGGAGGTGCGAAACCTCCTCAACCGGCTGCACCAATCGGCATCGAGAAATGAATTCGCGCCAACCACTCGGCCGGTGCCAAGCTCGTCTCCCTCGTTGCCGCGGGGACCGTAAACTCGGAGGAGCGTTTGACGTGCGGGGGGCGTTTAATCGAGCAAGCGATGCGTCATGAAGGGGGTCGGGAGACGGATGCACAAACACAGTCGCGTGCGAAGCACTCGTGATTGTTTAGCCGCCCCGCTTGCGGGGTGCGTCGAGGTGCTTGATGCATGAAACAGCGCTGGTTGGTCGAGCCGCTGGCCACACCTCGCAAGCGAGGCGGCTAATGAATCACGAGTGCTTCGCACGCAACGTTGCAACTGCACGCAACGTTGCGACGTTGCCGTGCGAGGCGCGATGATCTATGCTCGATCTTCGTGCGGCGGTTACGCTTCCATTCCACGCTCTTCCTGTGGCTGATCGCAATCCTGCTGTTTGGCGCGGGGATTCAGACGTTACGAAATAATGCTCACCGGCGGATGCCGATCATGGCCCGCCCGATCCCGGCCATCGATTTCGACGGAACGCCGCTCAGGGACGTGCTGCAGGAACTCGGCGCTGCCGCGGGCACGAAAATCGTGCTGCACGAGCCGCAGTTGGAGATCATGGGGGTGGAGCTTTCCACCCGGATCCATCTCCGGCTGCGCGATGTGGAATTGAGCGATGCGCTGGAGCGGCTGATTGTTAATTCCCATGTCGATTATCTGCCCGACGAAGGGGCGAATGAACTGCAGATCACGGCGGGTAAGCCACCGGCATCAGTGATGAAGGTCTACGATGTGCATGATCTGGTGGAGCGCTGGATGGCGTCCCCGCTGTTGGTCCGACCGCGCGAACCTTCGGCGCCGCGAAGAATTGGCGGAGGCTGGGTGCTGCTGCCGTCAACCACGTTGCCTACCACTGCTCCGCTGGCGGCGCCTGACGAGCAGGAGCTCATGCACGACATCACGGAATTGATTGTGGCCTTAACGGACAAGAGTCAGATTCAATATTTTGGACCCGGACAGGGAGTCATTGAGCCGATCGGCAGCAGGATTGTCGTGAGCGGGCCGCCGGCCCTGCATCGCAAGGTCGAACAGATGCTCCGCCGTCTACGCGAGAGCGTCGGGCAAGAAGAGGGGAACCCTCCATGATGAATCGAATTCTCACCGCAACTCTTGCCGTCGCGTGTTTCACGCTGGCGATTGTCATCGCGCTCAGCAACAGCCGGCCGCGTGTTGGTGGGACGGCCTCTATCGTGCAGCCCACGACGCAGGATTTACGGGGCGACCATGATGCGCTGCTCGACACTTATGTCGGCAATGTCCGCTTCGACGACATGAGACTGGACGATGCTCTCCAGGCGCTGGCGAAACAATCAGGTGTTAACATCCTTCCCGAATGGCAGACCCTGGACCCCGCCGGCATCACCCGCACAACCCGCCTGAATCTTCACCTCAATGACGGGACGTTGCGGCAGGCGCTTTATCAATTGCTTCCAGGCAATCCAGCCGACCGCTTCGCACAAGGTCCGCTGTACGTCTGCATCGTGCAGGATGGGAATGTCATCATCACGACACCGGCGGGCGCTTCCGCCCACACGGTGACGGAGTACATCAACGTTCATCCGCTCCTGAAGGAGATTGGCGATTCATATCGCGCGCTTTCGGACCATTTCCAAAACCCGCCGGCCGATCCCAACGCGCCGCCCGGCGAGCGGTTGGGGCCGATGCACACCGACGCAATCGATTCGGTCGTCAAGCTCATCACGGACATGGTTGCGCCCGAATCGTGGCGTGATTCGGGGGGAACCATCGGCAGCCTGCGGGAAATTGGCGGCGTGCTGGTCATCACTCAGACTCGGGAAAATCTGAGAGCCATCCATCAACTGCTGGACCGCCTTCGTCGCGCGGTCCAAGGGAAGGATTCGGTCGCGCTCCCCATCATGGCTCCGGCAGTGGGTCCGACGCCGCCCGCCACAGCCAGTACGGCCACTCAGCCCGCTGTCGAGTTTGTCGATATTCGCAAGCTCGTTGACGAATTGCGCATGGGCTGGGGGTGGAGAACATCCAACCGCCCCAACGACGACGTTCAAACCCCGGAGGACATCATTAAGAGCATTAAGAAGCTGATCGAGGAAACCATCGAAGCTGACACCTGGCGGAGCAACGGCGGAACCATCGGGACGATGTCGGAGGTGGGCGGGGTTCTGGTGATCACGCATACGCCGGGAACGGTCAGGGAGATTCGGGGCCTTGTGAGCGAACTCCGCAAAGCCACTTTAAGGAATGATTTTCCGCCAGCGACGCGCCCCGTCCCGATCACGCAACCGGGTACAAGGGTGAGCAACGTTCCGCCCGCAGGAGTCGGAGTGGGGCCGATCATCGTCTGTTTCAACATTCGTCCGCTGATGATTGGCCTCGACGCCGGGAAACCCGTTAGTACACCGCTCGGTCGCGAGCCGGGGGCTTCGGCGAGGGATGCCGTCTGGCTCATCAGAGATCATCTCATCGACACAATCGCCAGGAGCTCGTGGCAGCAACACGGCGGCACCGCCCGTCTCCAGGAAATTGGCGGGATCCTGGTCGTCAGGCAAACGCCAGAGAATATCGCGACGGTGCGCATCGCTCTGGAGCAGTTGAACGGCGCGATTGCCCGGCATGAATTTCCGCCGTCGGATGCGCCGCCGGCCCCGAAGCAGGAGTCGAACAACCAGCGGTAATCTCCGGACATTCACGTGAACCCCGCATCCCCCATCCTCGATTACGCCAGCCCCCGCGCCCGCGGGAAAACCCGGCTGCCCTCGCGCAGCATTCTGGCGCATCGACGATCGCCGGATGGGATGACCGTCACCGAGAGGCTCAGCGGACGAGCAGAGGCAGTCGCGGCGATTTTATTCGCCTTGTTTGTTCTTGCGGTGATGATCGATGTGATGATGTCGCTTCCCGCGTTGCTGCTCGTCCTGGGCGCGATCTGGCTCATCGAAGCATCGCTGATCGTTGCCGTCATTCACAACACCTGGCGCACCACGACCCTGCATGCCGACTCTTCGCGAATCACCCTGCGCTTCAAGACTCCGCTGACGCGCAGGCGGGAAATAAGCTGGGCAGTGGCTGACATCGAAGGGATCCTGGTTCTTACCACCAGCGCGGACGGGGGTCTGGCAGAGATCGAAATCAGGCCGGTGGCCGGTGCACCGGCAAAGCTGTTCACCGACCATCGTCAAATCGACCTGAACCCGATTGCCGCGGATTTGCATAACGTCATTGGGAGAAACGGCAGGGGGGGCGGGTAGGGCGAGGGCGTTTTGGCGAGTTGCGCAACTTCCCACAGCCGCCCCTCACCCCAGCCCTCTCCCCTGATTACGGTTCGACTGCGCTCACCGCAGGCAGGGGAGAGGGAGTGGATCGTCTCAATCAAATGCCACCGGAATCGTGACCGGCTTGTCGCTGGCCGAGCTTTGGTAGATGGACTCGATCAATTGCACCGCCCGCAGTCCATCCTCTCCGCCCACTTGCGGCGCCTTGCCCGATTCGATCGATTCGATGATGTCCTTTAATTGCGTCTGGTGGTAGACGAACGAAATGGCCTTGGGATCGGCCACTCCACCGTAGCTGACGGCCTGGAATTCGGGCTTGTCGTGGCCCGGCACCGTCCAGTGGGTGATGCTGGAGCCTTCGAGTTTGATGGTGCCCTTGTCCCCGTAAAAGCTGAGGGCGGCGGGGAAGCCGGGACGGATGCTGGTGGAGGCCATGATGGTGCCGAAGGCGCCGTTCTTGAATTGCACGATCGCCAGGCCCAGGTCTTCGGCCTCGATCTTGTGGGCCTGCGTGGCGGTCTTGCCGATCACTTTTTCCGCCGGGCCGGAGAACCAGAGCATCAGGTCGATGGAGTGGATGCCCTGGTTCATGAGGGCGCCGCCGTCCTGCGCGATGGTGCCGCGCCAGGCGGCGCTGTCGTAGTATTCCTGCGAACGGAAGAAGGGGAGGGAGACTTCCGTGAGCAGCATCCGGCCGAGCGCGCCGGTTTCGAGCAATGTCTTGATGGCGATGTGCTGCGGCTCAAACCGCCGCTGCGAGATCACCGACAGCGTCACCTTCTTCTCTTTGGCGGTGCGAATCAAAGCCGCGGCGTCTTTTGTCGTCATCGCCATCGGCTTTTCGAGGATCAGGTTCTTTCCCGCGCGGAGAACATCCATGCCGATCGGGGCGTGGCTGCCGCTCGGCGTGGTGACGGCCACGATCTGCACGTCCGGCCGCTTGAGCAACTCGCGGTAGTCCGTGACGTAGTCGCATTTTTCCCGGTCGGCGAATTTTTTCGCGCGCTCCTCGATCGGCTCGGCCACCACGACAAGCTTGGCGCCGTCGATGCCGCGCAGGGCCTCGGCGTGAAAATCGGAAATCGTTCCGCAACCGATCAGGGCGAAATTCCTAACGGCCATGATTAAACCTCTTTCGACAATGTGCGAATCGCGTCGAGCGTCATCCGGCTGCCGGTCGTTTGGGAGCCGCCTTCGGGAACATAATGTGTTTCGATCGTGAAGAGCCCATCATACCCGTCCGCCGCGAGGGCACGAAGCTGCAGGATCAGCGGCACCGATCCCGATCCCAGCGGCACGCAACGCGGCGTGCCATCCTGGCGGATATACGCATCCTTGAGATGCACGTGGGCCAAAACATCCTTCATCTGCCCATACCCCGCGGGAAACGCCTCGCGGCCGGCGTAGGCCTCATTTCCCGGGTCCCACAAGGCTTTGACATTGGGATGATCGATGCCGCGAACGATCTCCGCCACTTCCTGGGCATAGCCGCCATTGCAGGAAGGCTCATTCTCGACGAGAAGAAGAACATCGCCGCGCTCAGCCACTTTCGCGGCACGCTGCAGGTGCCGGACAACGTCCTGCACGTAGGGCCTGGGGTCCTTCTCCCGCCAGAAGGAAAAGATACGGATCCGGCGGGTGCCTAAAAGTTTGGCGATGGCAATCACGCGATCGAGCTTGGCGAAGTGCGCTTCGACGCCTTCTTCCTGCTGGCCGAATCGGTCGCCGGACGCCACCGGCCTTGACGGGTCCAGGGCGCATTTAAAGAGGGGGGATGCAACCGCGGAAATGAACAGTCCACGCGCCTCGACCTTTCGGCGCACTTCCCTCACCTGCGCATCATCCAGGGCGGCGACATTGGTTCCATCCACCGTGCGGATTTCGACGTGCTTCAGCCCCTGCTCCGCGATCCACGCGAGAGCATCCTGAAAGTCCTTGGAGACTTCGTCGGTCAAAATCCCCAGCCGATCCAGAACACTGGCCATTACGCCTCCGTTTTAAGTTTCGCTGCAGGTCTCGTCATCCAGCGTTGGAGCCCGTACGGGCTGGTGGCGCGGCGAGTTTCGTCCGGTCCCCTCTCCCCTGTACTCAGGGGAGAGGGTAGGGTGAGGGGCGTTTCGGAAAGTTGCGCAACCCGCAGAATCGCCCCTCACCCCAGCCCTCTCCCCTGAGTACAGGGGAGAGGGAGCCGGATTGGCGCGCTCGCAGGATGACCCACGTTTCGAACTCCTCGGCCACTTCTGTCGCCAGATTATGCGCCACCTTCGAAAAGGCAAGCACAAACATGGAGATGTCGTTGCTTCTTGACTTGCCGACTCTTGCGGTAACCACCGGGCATTACCCGCGAGAATTCTCCAAGAACTCCCTGAGCACCCCCGCACACTTTACCCACATATCCATATACGTCTGTTCATTCAACCGTCCATTTCGCCAGATTGTCAGATGAACAGATTCAGGCCATCCGCTACGCTGCTGGCATGAAACATCGAACATGGCTCATCGCGCTGGCCCTCCTCGCAGGATGCAACGGTGGAACTGCCCCCCACGATCTCAAACCGCCAGCGGCGGTTGAAGATGATATCGCCCTCTATTTCTCCCCCAAAGGAGGAGCCATGGGGGCCATTCTGCGGGAAATCGATCGCGCCCACCAATCCATCGACGTGCAGGCATATCTCATCACCGCCAAAGAGATCGTCGAAGCGCTGCAGGCCGCCCAATCTCGCGGCGTGCGGGTGCGAATCGTGTTGGACAAGCACAACATGGGCGGGGCGTATTCGTACGCCGCGTATTTGTCGAAAACCGGTCTGCCCGTCTGGCGCGATGGGCGGCATAAGGATACGCATGACAAGGTGATGCTGATCGACGGAGGAACCATCATCACCGGATCGTTCAACTTCACGGATCAATCGGAAGACGTGAATTCGGAGAATGTGCTGATCATTCGGAACAAGCCGAAATTGTTCGCCACGTATGTGGAAAACTTTGAGATGCACATGCGGCATTCCGAGCCGCCGAAATAGTCCCGCGATGCCGGGAACGGTTTTTGTGGGGTCCGCCTCGGCGGACGCGGTTTCTCTGTGATGCCAAAACGCGTCCGCCAAGGCGGACCCTACAAAAACCGTTCCTGCCTAAATCTTAATGAACAGCTTCCGGCGATAGGCCCACCAGCAGAGGAGCCAGCAGAAGATGAGGAATACCGAGGCCTCGGCCATCGGCGCAAAGAATTTGCCGTACAGATTAAATATGTCGGTCCCATGGGATGTATGGCTGAAAACGTGGTAGCGCAGCCATGCATAAACGTGGCCGGGATATTCGTAAATGTCCTGTCCGAAATGGCGCCTCATATTCTCGCGGACAAAAGGCTTGAGCATCTGCGACACGCAGTAGATGGCGATCGAATTGGCGCCCACGACGATCAGCGGATATTCCCACCGCCGAAATTTCCAGACATCAAGAACGAGATAGAACAGTCCGAGCGCCACGAACGCCCAGCCCGCGCTGAAGATCGCCCACGATGGCGTCCAGATTCGTTTGCCAACCGGACAAATTCCGAATCGCCCCAGCGCCCAGCCCGCCGCCAATGAAAGCAGACCCGCGCCAAGCAGGATGGCGACTTTCTTCGCGCCGGACAACCGGCCGCGCAACAGTTCTCCCGCCAGCAGCCCCAGAATCATCGTGGCCAGGGAGGGGATGAAGTTCAGGGTCTGATATCCGCCGGTCGAGCCTTGGAATTCCTTGCCGTCGGGGCGGGGGAAACGGTTGAGGAACCATCGATCAAAAACCGATGCCACGTTTGCATTCTTCTTGAAATGGGCCTGCTCCCATTCCGTGGGCATCCCGTCAACGCGATACCAGTTGTCGGCATGAATGTTCGGCGAAGCCAGCGTAAATTTCGCGGCGTTTTTCGGATATGCCGCGAAAGCCGCGAAGTAGCCCACGAGAATGATCGCGGCTGCAACAAATTGCCATCTTGGCTTGAGCCATGCCACAAGAAATAGGAAGGTGTAACCGAGGCCTATTTGGGCCAGCACGTTGGTGAAGATCCAATTCGTATGCAAATGCCGCGACTCGGTGGACAGGAATACCGCCAGCAGCACCAGCGCTACCGACCTCCCTACAGCGTGAAGCAGCATCCAGCCAAACCCCTGTCCTTTGGCCCGGCGATTGGCGAGTGAAAACGCCAGGGCGGTGCCGACCATGAACATGAAGGAGGGCTGGATCAAGTCCCAGAACGAGCAGCCGGTCCATTCGGTGTGCTCGGTATGAAATGCGAGCTTGTCCCAGACCTGGGTGTGCAGGTGTTCCCAGCCGACCTTGGCGTCGAATCGTTTGACGACATTGCCGATCTGCAAGCCCGCCGAGATCATGAGGATCATCACCAGCCCGCGATAAGCGTCGAGGGAAAGAAGACGCCCCGGCGCAGAGTCGGCCGCAGGGGGCGTCGATGCTGCGCGGGCATGGCCCGGCAGATCTCGCGCCAGCGGGTGCAGGGGATTCATCGGCTCGGCGCCGGTCGTGGACTTGTAACTTGTCGGCATGCTGGACATATTCAACCTCGCACGAGATGCTGATGTTTTAGCCCGCGCCGCATCATAGTAGCAGGCACACTTTTTGTGCCGTCCGCGCTGAGAGCGGAAGCCATGACTGACGGCACACGGAGCGTGCCTGCTACTTGGATGCGGCGCTGAAAGTCGCCCGGTATTTCCACCTGTCCCTGCGTTTTGTACCCTATCCGCGACCCAATGTTTGATCAGGAGGCTTCACCATGCGAGGACTCACGCGTAGAGATTTCCTGCAATCCACCGCCGTCGCCGTCGGCGCGGGAATTGGAATGTCGCTGCCGGGAAACAGCGCCCAGGCCTTCGTCCCCCCGGCGGCCCAGGTTCCGCCAGGCCATAGGGCGGTGCAGGACAAGACCGTGCAGGTGCTCAATCCGCGCGGGCGGGTGCCGCTCGGGTTTATCCTCGATGACTCGACATGTCTGGTGAATATGGGGGCGTACTGCATGCCGCAGTTTCGCGCTGCGTTTCCGCAAAACCCCGCATATTGGAAGCCGTGGAAGGAATGGCCGCGCGAAATCCCCGATGCCTTCGTGCGCGAGTTCGGCGAGTTCTGCGCCGAGCAGGGCGTGCGGGGAAAATACAGCCTCGTTCCATATCCCGCGTGCGTCGGGTGGCTGGACCGCGAATTGCCCGGCTGGTCGAAGAAAGATTTGCTCGAGAGCCTGCAAATCGCCCGAGAACTGATCGGCGCCAATTTTGACCTCACGCCCGAGATGATCACGCACACGCGGGTGATCGACATCAAGACCAACCGCCCGGTTCCCGAAGTCAAACCCGGGACGATGGAGAATTCGTATCCGCCACAGAAAAAGAGCGCGGACGAGATGACCGAATACATCGCCTATGCCCTGCGCATGCTGAAGAACGCCGACATCCCCTGCACCGGCGTCACAACGCCGGGCGGATTTGGCAATGCATGCAAGTCCGAGCTTTCGCTCGGCATGCGCCAAGCCGTGACGGATGTCTTCCAGGCCGAGATTCCCCACTATTTCAAGTACATCGCCGACGGCTCGGAGAGCACGCGCCCGCGCCTCGAGCATGTCGAACTGGCCCCCGGCGGCGATCCGACAACTCCGCCCAAGCTCGTGGTCAACGTCCCAGGCAGCACCGGCGACTGGTTCGGAAGCTGGGACGGCGACCAGGTTCCCATGGGCCCCAAATACATCAGCGACGACGGAACGACCGGCCGAATGGCCGAGCTGATCGAAAAAGGCGAGCCCGCCATCATGTTTGGCCACTGGGCCGGCATCTATTCCAACGGCAATCGCCGCGGCTTCGACGCGTGCAAGAAGGTGATCACCACGGTAAACGGCAAATACCGCGACCGCACAATCTGGATGAAGAACAGCGAAATCGCCCGCTACTGGGCCGCACGAGAATTGACGCAGATCGATCGCGCGGGAAATCAGGTGACCCTGGCCGCTCCGTTTGCGTGCCCCTCGTATACGGTGCGGGTGACGAATGCCGTTGCGCCCGAACCGAAGGTGACGCATGAGGGAAAGCCGATCGAGATCAAGGAAGTTAAGGAAACTGTCAGGCTTACAGCCGGGACATGGCTGCGGGATAAGCAGGATGTTGTCATTTGCATTGATCTGCCAAGAGGGCGGATTGGGATTTCGGTGTGATGATGGCGGAGAACTGCGGGAATGGCGTAGGGCGGGATTCATCCCGCCGCAAGCCGCTCGACGGGATAACATCCCGGTCTACATGAATGGCCCTTCCGCTTGATGCGTTGCTGTGGAGTGGTCCTCATGCCGCTCAAGACCAAACGCTGGGATGACCCGATCGAGCCGGACGACGGCTTTCGTCTACTCGTCACGCGCTATCGCCCGCGCGGCGTGAGCAAGGCGGATGAAACCTGGGACGAGTGGAATCCGCAGCTCGGCCCCGACAAAACGCTTCACGCGGCGGTGTATACCGAAACATCATCCAAGATTCCCTGGCCGCTTTATCGCAAGCACTACATTGAGCAGCAGCGAAGGAACCAGGATGTCATCGCGGAACTGGCACGCCGCGTCGCGGGCGGAGAGACGATCACGCTTCTCTGCTCTTCCGCGTGCGTGCGCGAGAGCCGGTGCCATCGGTCGATTCTGAGGGAGTTGATCGAGGCGGCGATGGGTGAGAAAGGGATCACGTAAGCGTTTCATCTGTCTGGTTCCCTCTCCCCTGTACTCAGGGGAGAGGGTTAGGGTGAGGGGCGTTGTGAAAAGCTGCGCAATTTCCACTTCAATCTCGATCGAAATATAAGATTTGCACCAAGAACGCCAAGAGACCAAGGAAATCTGAGACCGATTTTTTTCTTCTTCCACTTGGCGCTCTTGGTGTCTTGGCACTCTTGGCGCGAATATTCAGGTTTAGATTGAGAAATTGCGAAAAATTGCGCACCCCTCCGGAACC
>JADMIO012704655.1_pt1 | contig 11080 bp, 10 predicted proteins | sample 8958161 | NCBI WGS metagenome assembly JADMIO01 (sample SAMN16585339, study PRJNA669376) | soil metagenome | isolation source: Crop rotation soil | place: USA: Cullars Rotation, Alabama | collected 2011 | reverse complement strand
TCCCGCGAGGTAGTTTCTGAGGTTCCCGCGAGGTAGTTTCAACTACCAGCAAGAAGAAAGAAGATTAAGAAAAAGCAACTTATATTTCAGGAAAAGGCAAATAGGGTTCAGGGTTTCATGTTAAAAACAACAATGCATGGGGGGGACAAGGGAATGGGCATGAGATCACTGACCTTATTGATGGTAGATGACGCCGAGAACGATTTGCTCCTGTTGGAGACTGCTTTGAAGCAGGCAAATTTTGGGTGCAGTCCTCAAAAGGTGTTGAATGGAGAAGAAGCGATTGCGTACCTGGCGGGAGACGGCAAGTACAGTGACCGAACGAAATTTCCGAATCCGGCCGCGGTTCTTTTGGATTTGAACATGCCCCAAAAAAATGGTTTTGAAGTTCTCTCATGGGTACGGGGCCGTCCGGAACTAAAGTCCGTTCCTTTTATCGTCCTGACTGCTTCCCTGCGCAGGCAAGATGTTGAGCAGGCGGCGAGTTTGGGAGCTCATTCCTATCTGGTGAAGCCAGCCTCGTTGAGCGATTTGATTTCGATGATTCGTTGTCTCGGTGATTGGCTGCGGATGAATCATTATCCGCCGGGAAATCTTTGGGTGAAAACACGTTCTTAAGTGGGCGTTTTGTTCTGTTATTTTTTTTATTTTTTCTGCAAAAAGTTCTTGCGTCTTATTTCTCGTGCTGTATTTTGTGCGCGTTCTTTTGAAGCAGAAACCAATTGGAAAGAATTCCAGTTGACCAGTTCGCGCGGTTCGGGTAGTTTTATTCCGCGCAAATCAACGCAGGTCTGAGAGGCCGATTTGAGAAAAAGAATTCGGCTCTCGGCTTTTTTGTCCCCAATGGGGAAACAATTTGAAGGGCGGATCGCCCGGCTCGCATAAAAGACGATAGTGTGAAGAGCGAGAGATGTTCTTTGGCAAGTGGTAGAGATTCGACTCCGAGCAAGATGCTGGATGCTGGATGCTAGTTGCTCGATAAGCATTTCATCCGGTATCAAGAATCCAGCATCCAGTAACCAGTTTTGGGGCTGTAGCTCAGTTGGTAGAGCGGTAGCTTTGCAAGCTATAGGTCAGGAGTTCGAATCTCCTCAGCTCCACCAGTTTCGTGCAGCGTCCGAGCGTAAAGCGTGAAAGCGTGAGATTTCCACGCTCCGACACTTCGACGCTCACACGCTTCAACGATTCGTTGGGCGTGTAGCTCAGTTGGTTAGAGCATGCGCTTGATAAGCGCAGGGTCCGTGGTTCAACTCCACGCACGCCCACCATTTTTTTTAGCGAAGCTGAAAAAATTGCCGCGCCGAGCTCCGTCAGGACGAAGGCGGGCCCGGACCAAAAGCAAAAACCACTTGCAAATCGATTTGCCGATCTTAATCGCTCGGGGTTGCATCCCTGGGCACGAAAGAGGCGGCTAACGTTCTTTGACAACTGCACATAGGTAGATAACTAGGGCAAAATTACAGTTCGCTGAGTTCTGTTTGTTCCCTGCCGAAGGGAACAGATAGGTTAACTTTGTGATCAAGCTACTAAGGGCTTATGGTGAATGCCTTGGTGCCAAGAGGCGATGAAGGACGTAGTAAGTTGCGATAAGCCACGGGGAGCCGCAAGCAGGCTTTGATCCGTGGATCTCCGAATGGGACAACCCAGTCCAGGTTACTCTGGATTATCGACCGGATGAATTCATAGTCCGGCGAAGCTAAACGGGGTGAAGTGAAACATCTCAGTAACCCCAGGAAAAGAAAACGAAGCGATTCCGTCAGTAGTGGCGAGCGAAAGCGGAACAGCCTAAACCGGGAGGACTTGTCTTCCCGGGGTTGCGGGACCTTAATGTGGGAGTCTGAAAGTTAGTGTAACCATCTGGAAAGTTGGGCCATAGACCGTGACAGCCGGGTGCACGAAAACTCGAGGGCCCCTAGAGGTATCCCAAGTAATGCGGTGCACGTGAAACTCTGCATGAATCTGTCCGGACCACCGGATAAGGCTAAATACTCCTTGGCAACCGATAGTGAACTAGTACCGCGAGGGAAAGGTGAAAAGAACCGCTGCTAGCGGAGTGAAATAGTACCTGAAACCATATGCCTACAATGTGTAGGAGCCATGCCGCAAGGTGTGGTGACTGCTTGCCTTTTGCATAATGAGTCTGCGAGTTATTGTCAGTGGCCAGCCTAAACGGTTTTGCCGTGGAGGCGAAGGGAAACCGAGTGTTAACAGCGCGACCAAGTCGCTGGCAATAGACCCGAAGCGGAGGTGATCTACTCTTGAGCAGGTTGAAGCTGCAGTAACATGCAGTGAAGGACCGAACTCGTGGATGTTGAAAAATCCTGAGATGACTTGAGAGTAGGAGCGAAAGACTAATCAAACCCCGTGATAGCTGGTTCTCTCCGAAATCGCTTGAGGGCGAGTGTTGTGGAAGTACTCCTTGGAGGTAGAGCACTGAATGGCTTAGGGACCCCACCAGGTTACCAAAACCAATCAAACTCCGAATACCATGGATCTCAGTATCACAGCAATCAGGCGGCGGGCGATAAGGTTCGTCGCCGAGAGGGCAACAGCCCAGACCATCAGCTAAGGTGCCTAAATATAGTTAAGTGGAAAGGATGTGACGTTGCACAGACAGTGAGGATGTTGGCTTAGAGGCAGCCATCATTTAAACAGTGCGTAATAGCTGACTCATCGAGCGATGTCGCGCCGAAAATGATTGGCGATCAAACTATATACCGAAGCTATGGATTCAAGAGATCTTCGGATCTTTTGAGTGGTAGGAGAGCGTAATCAACGCTGCGAAGCCGGACGGAAACGGACGGTGGAGCGTTGATTAGTGAGAATGCAGACACGAGTAGCGATAAACCAGGTGAGAATCCTGGTCGCCGTAAACCCAAGGTTTCCTGGGCCAGGTTCGTCCTCCCAGGGTTAGCCGGGAGCTAACGCGAGGCCGTAAGGCGTAGCGGATGCACAGCAGGTTAAATATTCCTGCGCCGGCTGGGATTAAGACTGTGAATGACGCATCAGAAAACATCGACTAGGCAATCGAATGCTGAGCTTAGGGGCAACCCGAAGCGTATCGGTGGAGAAGGTGCCGAGAAAAGTTTGCAGCCGTTTCCCCAGTCGCCCGTACCGTAAACCGACACAGGTGGGTGAGTGTAAGCGCACTCAGGCGCGCGAGAGAAACCTCTCTAAGGAACTCGGCACATTAGCCCCGTAACTTCGGGAAAAGGGGTGCCCTTCGCAAGAAGGGTCTCAGTAAATTGCGTTTAGCGACTGTTTAACAAAAACACAGCACTCTGCAAAGTCGTCAAGACGACGTATAGGGTGTGACACGTGACCAATGCTGAAAGATTAAGGTGTCTTGTTAGCCGCAAGGCGAAGCTCGGCACTTAAGTCCCAGTGAATGTCGGCCGTAACTATAACGGTCCTAAGGTAGCGAAATTCCTTGTCGGGTAAGTTCCGACCTGCACGAATCGTGTAACGACTGAACGACTGTCTCGGAGAGGATCTCGGCGAAACTGTAACGGCGGTGAAGATGCCGCCTGCCCGCAGTAGGACGGAAAGACCCTATGCACCTTTACTGTAAGCTGGTATTGTGTTCTGATTAACTATGCGTAGCGTAGGTGGGAGACTTCGAAGCCGGGGCTTCGGTTCCGGTGGAGTCGCAATGTGAAACACCACTCTTAACTAATTAGGATTCTAACCTCACTTCTGTTAGCCAGATGAGGGACAGTGCCTGCGGGTCAGTTTGACTGGGGCGGTTTCCTCCCAAAGAGTAACGGAGGAGCGCTAAGCTTGGCTCAGCATGGTTGGCAACTATGCGTCGAGCGTATGGGTAAAAGCCAGGCTAACTGTGAGACCAACAAGTCGAGCAGGTGCGAAAGCAGGCCCAAATGATCCGACGGTTTAATGTGGAATTGCCGTCGCTCAACGGACAAAAGGTACGCTAGGGATAACAGGCTGATCGGATCCAAGAGTTCATATCGACGATCCGGTTTGGCACCTCGATGTCGGCTCATCGCATCCTGGGGCTGGAGAAGGTCCCAAGGGTCCGGCTGTTCGCCGGTTAAAGCGGTACGCGAGCTGGGTTCAGAACGTCGTGAGACAGTTCGGTCCTTATCCACTGTGGGCGCAGGAAACTTGAGGGGTTCTAACCTTAGTACGAGAGGACCGGGTTAGACGCACTTCTGGTGTGGCAGTTGTTCCGTCAGGGGCATCGCTGCGTAGCCATGTGCGGAAGAGATAAGCGCTGAAAGCATCTAAGTGCCAAGCTCCTCCCAAGATATTGTTTCCCGGACGCAAGTCCCTAAAGACCCCATGTAGACCACGTGGTTGATAGGTTAGGCGTGTAAGCGGAGTAATTCGTTTAGCGGACTAATACTAATCGGTCGTGCGGCTTGATCGCTTCTTTCTTTCCCGTATGGAGTGCCGGCTTTAGCCGGTTCTTCATCGGGCTGGAAATAGCGATTTCAACTCGCGAATTGTAAATCCTTGTTTCTCCTGTGTGCAGTTTTCAGAGAATGAAGAAGTGCCGAGTGTCGAGTGACCTCGTCGGCGCAGTGTTCTTTCAAATCTTGAGTTCGTTTGGGCGGAGGGTTTTCCCCTCGACACTCGCCCCTCGACACTCTTTTGCTTTTTGGTGGCCATAAAGCTGTGGTCCGACCCGATCCCATTCCGAACTCGGCCGTCAAACACAGACTTGCCGATGGTAGTAGTCCTATAGGTTCTGCGAGAGTAGGTTGCCGCCAGTCTTTCTTAAAAAGCCGAAATTTGAATTTCAAGTTTCGGCTTTTTCTTTTGTCATCCGTCGTTTGATTTGTGATTTGCGTTAACTTTAACTTCAACTTAAAGTTGTTCTATGACAACGGTCACGATGTTGGAGTTCCGAAAAAATGCAGAGCAGATCCTTCGACGAGTGAGCAAAGGTGAGCGTTTTGTCCTTTCACATCGCGGGCGTGCTGCTGCGCGCCTGGAACCTCTCGATCAAATAAAAGCTCAAAAGGATGATCCGTTCCTCACTATTGGAGCGCGGGCCATCCCCAGTCCGAAGGGCAAAACATGCCACTCGCAGATCGACCGTCTCCTCTATGGCCGCAAATAGAGTATTCGTGGATACATCCGGGTTCTTGGCTCTTTGGGATGCGGGAGACCAGCATCATGAATCCGCCGTTCGCCTTCAGGTGGAGCTCGCCCGAAAAAAATATCGATTTACGACGAGTGATTATATCCTGGATGAAACGATAACACTCCTGTTGATGCGACATAGCCATGATGCCGCTCATGATTTCCTTCGGACCGCTACCGGCAGTTCTTCCTTAGAACTTCAATGGGTTGACTCAGAAAGATTCCATGCCGCTGCGAACTTATTTGGCATTCATGACGACAAGGAGTGGTCTTTCACTGACTGTGTCAGCTTCGCGCTTATGCGTGAGTTAAGCATCGAGGACTCGATGACAAGCGATCATCATTTTCGTCAGGCTGGTTTCAATCCTTTGCTTAAAGGATAGCAGGGTGTGATTAAAAATCGGGAAATCTGGAAATAGAAGCCTCCTCTCCCTGTCCCTCTCCTCCAAAGGAGGAGAGAGAACGCAGACGTAGAAGGCATAACCTACTAGCCACCCGTTTCTAATCACGCCCAGGATAGCGAGGGTAAAAAATAAGTTGTCAATTTTCCGCTGATCTGCCATCTCTACTTCCAAGCCGAGGAAATCCAGCAAGCGCGGAGCATGGAAAGGAAGAGGGCATTTACCTTGATCGAACTATTGGTGGTGATCGCGATCATCTCCATTCTCGCCAGCCTGCTGCTCCCTGCCCTGCACCGCTCCCAGCAGGCAGCTCAAGGCACGTTTTGTCTGAACAACCTGAAACAATGGGGCCTGGCTACTCAGCTATTCGCTGCTGAAAACAATGATTACCTCCCGAAAGATGGCGCGCCGAACGGCATTTCAGTCGATGAAGGCTGGTACGTCGATCTGCCTCGAGTTTTGGGAATCCCTGTCTATTCTCAGATGCCCTGGCGAACGAATGTGACCGTCGAATCGGGGCGCTCTCTCTGGATCTGCCCTGCCAATGGGCGCCGGAGCAATGGCAACAATCTGTTCCATTATTGTTTGAACGAGCATGTGAATGGAATCGGCTCCGGTAATCAGGTTAAGCTTTCCTCGATTTCAAGGCCAGTGAACGTTGTTTGGCTTTTTGATAATGGGAAACTTGCGGCTGTGGCTCAGGAAAATAATGTACATACAAATCTGCACAATCGCGGCGCGCAATTTACTTTCCTCGATGGACACTCCGCCCGATTCAGGAACAATGACTATTGGGATTTTTCAAAAAATGCAGGACGAACAAATAACCCAGCCCTGGTTTGGTTTCCCTGACACGCGTAATTGCACGCTGATTTCTTCCAAGATTTTTCAGGTAGGGTCGCCTCGCGTGGTAGGGTCGCCTCGCCCGAGGCGACCGAGAGGAGCGCGAAAATCAACTAAGCTAACTAAGAAACAAAGAGGCACATTCTGTGCGACATATCTTTTTCAACAGCCGTCTAGGTCTAGGGTCAGGCAGGGGTCGCCTCGCCGAAGCTGTGAAAAAATCTAACACACTATGTTCTCCCTTCTAAGAAACTAGGTTTGCAAGCATCTGAATATGAATCATTTGTGTAAATAGAGTTTCTTTCAGTACCAGGGCACTGCCTCAGTGCATGCGAGGCTCTCCTCCTTTGGATTCTTTGGAGGAGAGGGCTGGGGAGAGGAGGCCATTTCTCTCTTCGATCTTCTATTTTTTCACAGCTTCTCCCGGTTCGCAGCAGCTGCAAACGCTTTCAATTCCAGAAATTACCTTTCCTCTGCAATTAACTGTTTCCTGCGCCATCAACTGTAGGCAAGTGGTGCGAGCCGGGACGGCTCGCGCTCCGATCCCAGACCGCGAATCGTCCGAGGCGACCGAGATGTCAGAGAAGCCAACTAAGAGTTGCGATAAATTTTGATGATGTAACCATTAGAAAAGAATTAACCACGCATGGAAGATTCGTTAACCTTGCCTGGCCCAAAGAACGGCCCGCTCCGCGAAGCTGTGAAAAAATCTAGTGCACTCTTCTTCTCCCTCTCCTCCTCAGGATCCTCAGGAGGAGAGGGCTGGGGAGAGGAGGCCATTCTCCCTTCCTATCTTCAATTTTTCACAGCTTCGGCGAGCGGGCCTTACCGATACAAAAGAACGGTCCGCTCGGCGAGCGGACCCTACCAATGACCCTTTATGGCATACCAGGAAAAACAATTGCAGGAGATTTCAAAAAAATTTCAGATTTATGGTGAAATTCTTCATGCCGAGACGCTGAAGATCGGCCATATCAACGAGACATATTCGGCTACTTACAGCCAGGGCGGCACGCGAGTCCGGTACATTCATCAGAAACTCAACCGGAATGTGTTCAAGCAGCCGGAGAAAGTGATGGAAAACGTGATGCGCGTGACGACCCACTTGCGCAGGAAACTCGAAGCGCAGAATGTCCGTGATTTTACGCGACGTTCCTTGGTGGTTATTCCCACAAGGGATGGGCAGCCTTTTTTCATCAATGGCGACGAGGGTGTCTGGCGTACATTTCTCTTTATCGAAGGTGTGGAGACTTTTGAAGCTGTGCAGTCACTGGATCAGGCATTCCAGGCCGGACGCGCTTTTGGGGATTTTCAAAGGCTGCTGGTGGACCTGCCAGGCGGGCGCCTGTTCGAGACCATCCCGGATTTTCACAATTCCCGAAAACGGTTCGACATTTTCCGCAAGGCGATTGCAAACGACCATTATAACAGGGCGAAAGATGCCAAAGCGGAGATTGAGTGGGCGCTCAAGCGTGAAGCGATCGTGGATGTAATTCTTAATGCGATGGCCAAAGGTAAAATTCCTGAGCGGATTACTCACAATGACACAAAGTTTAATAATGTGATGCTCGATGTTCTGACTGGAGAAGCCATGTGCATCGTGGATCTCGATACAGTCATGCCTGGCTGTGTTCTTTATGACTTTGGCGATATGGTTCGCACCACAACCAGTCCGACTCTGGAAGATGAACAAGATCTTTCCAAAGTAAAAATGCAGATCCCGATGTTTAAAAAAGTCGCCCAGGGCTATTGGTCCACCGCGGGACAGTTTCTTACGAAAACGGAGAAATCCTATATTGCATTTTCAGGAAAGCTCATCAGTTTCGAGATTGGGATTCGTTTCCTTACCGACTTTCTTTCAGGCGACACCTATTTCCGGATCCACCGGCCCAGCCATAACTTGGATCGTTGCCGGACGCAATTTAAGCTGGTGGAATCGATCGAACGCCAGGAGGAGGCGATGCAAAAGTTTGTGGACAGGTTGTGAACATAAATGACGAATGACGAGTGACGAAAGAAATCCGAATGACGAAACTCGAAATAAGCGACCTACCGTCTTTTTGTGCTTCGGGTTTCTTTCGACATTCGACATTCGACATTCGTCATTTGGAGACTGGCACATCAAGTTTTTAATGGCTCGAATCATTAGCGTTGGGCTAAAGACAAGACTTGCGCTCACTTCGCAAGTTTTGGCGCGTCAATCCTGTCACCACCCTGTTTCAGTATAGCCTTGATCACTCGGTTGTTTGAATTTCTCACAAAGGTAGCTTCGGCGTTTCCGTCAGTAACGAAGAAATTTCGGTCCGATCTGGGAAAGAGTTCGAATCGTTTCCGTCCTGTTATTTCCGCGAAGACATGGTTGCTTTCCATGGTTACTGTCATGAGCAGTCCGTTTCCCAGGTTATATTGGCCGGTAATCGTCTTCAAAGTCGACGGTGCAACGTCCGCAATCTTTGGAATTTCGGGTGAGGGCAGTTCTGGACCAAGCGTCTGGCGTGCGATTTCGCGAGCCAACACCCATTGCTGGAGCTTTGGAAGTTGGGGAACACAGTTCAATAACACGACCACAGTGAGGTGATAGTCGGGCATCCGCAGCAGATAGGAGCCAAAGCCATTGAGTTCACCACCGTGACTGATCTCTCGCAGCGAGTTCAAGCGGTCAATCGTCCATCCGCAGCCATAGCCAGTATCTTCCGGATGGGATGGGTCATCCCCTTTAAGAACGCTTACTGTAAAGGCCGTTTTCATGCTTGCTGCGGACAGCACCTTTTGACCAAACAGCGCTTCATTCCAACGGAAAAGATCATGCGCTGTCGAGTAGAGCGCGCCAGACGCGGCCACATTGGACATGTCCCAGTCCACCGATCGATGAACAACCCCATTTTCATAAGAATATCCCAAAGCCTCGTGGGCAATAGCGGCTCCGGATGGGTAAACGCCTGTATCCTTCATACCAAGTGGTTCGAAAAACATTTTCTGAAGATATGATGCGTAAGTCTGTCCAGAAATCTTTTCGACAAGCGAACCTAGTAAAACGTAGCCGGAGTTGCAGTAGGAATATTTTTCGCCTGGATCAAAGTCATAAGGGTCATCTTTAAAGGATAATATGAGTTTTTCCAATGGTAACGGGGAGCGAACGTGGGCCTTAAAGTCTGCTTTGGCAGTGAAATTATGAATTCCTGAACTGTGGGTTAAAAGGTGGCGCACCGTCACCTCTTGGCCTCTTGGCCAGTCGGGGACAAACTTTATGAGCGGATCGTCTATGCTCAGCTTGCCGTCCTCGGCGAGCTTCAGGATCGCGGCGGCCGTAAATTGTTTAGTAATGGATCCAATGCGGAACCGCGTGTCACAAGTGATTGGGATTTGTGTTTCAACCTGCGCCAACCCATAGCCTTTCGCCAATACTATGCCTCCATTCCTTGCGACGAGCACCGCCGCGCCCGGGCGGTTGCTTTGGACAACGTCAGCAAACAAGGCGTCAACCTTTATAGGTAAATCGTGGGACCCATCCAAAGCCATGATTTGGATGGGTGGGAAAAATAGCAGGAGAAAGATACCCAGTATGAATGAAGGCTTTTCCTTCAGGCAAGGCTGCGGCCGATTCGGGCCGACGGTTCCACAGGTGCTCAGCGAATCCATTTTAACGAACTTGTGCACTCTCGGGGCTGAGTCAAACCTCGCATTGTTTGCTTTCCTTAAAATTTCAAAACCAACATTTGCAATCTTGCTTGATGGTTTCAATGTCTCGAAGTTGACTCATCCGCGCCATCGCTCGACAAGCGGAAGGTGTTCTCGAGTTGTTCGACCTGCGCGATTTCTTTGCCGGCGACGCCGCCGCCGAGCGCGACGAGCCGATCTCCGGCCGGTCGCACGCGCGTTTGGAAACTGGCTGCGGCATCGTTGAAAGCTGAATTGGCGCGTTGCAAACCATCTCCGACGCGCTCGAAGTGCTCCGTAAATTTTACTACCCGGGCGTACAGCTCACGCGCTGCTTCGGCTATTTTCTGAGCATTTTCAGTCTGCGCATGTTGTTGCCAGCAAACGCTGACCGAGCGGAGCAGAGCAATGAGCGAGGCTGGAGTGGCGAGCAGGATCCGTCGGCTTGCCGCCCAAATAATCAGATCCCGGTCACCTTCCAAGGCTGCGCTAAACAGTGATTCGGCGGGCAGGAACAGCACTACATGATCCAGTGCCAAAGGGAACTGGCTTGGATAGTCCCGGTCAGCCAGGGCTTTAATGGTCGCTTTCAGTTTGCTGGCATGAGAGGAAAGCGATTCAGCTCTTTGCTGGGGATCGGCTAATTCCAAGGCATTCAGAAAGTCCAGATCGGGCACCTTGGCATCGACGATAATCACACGGTCCCCGGGCAATCGAACCACCAGGTCGGGTTTGCGATCCCCCTCCTGGGTTTGTTCGGTGAAATCGCAATGGGCGCTCATTCCCGCTGCTTCGATCACGCGCCGCAAGGTTTCTTCACCCCATCGGCCGCGAGCCTGGTTGGACTTGAGCACGATGCGGAACTGTTGGGTTTCCTGCGCCAACATTTGGTTTTGCTGAGTCAATGTTTCGAGTTGTTGTCGTACTTCGCCCAGGGTTGCTGCTTGCGCGTTTTCTGCTTGCTGGAGCCGTTTCTGGTATGTTTCCAATTGCTGCTTCAAAGGCTCGACAAGGGTTTTGATCGCCTCCTGCCGCTGTGCCAGGTCTCCTTTTGCGGTCTCCTGGGAAAG
>JADMIO012611046.1_pt1 | contig 11080 bp, 10 predicted proteins | sample 8958161 | NCBI WGS metagenome assembly JADMIO01 (sample SAMN16585339, study PRJNA669376) | soil metagenome | isolation source: Crop rotation soil | place: USA: Cullars Rotation, Alabama | collected 2011 | reverse complement strand
CCAAGGCCAAGCACAACCGCGCCATGGGCTATTTCACGCGTGAGGACATTCCGTTTCAATTTGCGCTGGCCGAAGCCTTTACGCTCTGCGACGCCTATCACTGCGCCCTGCACGCGGGCACCGATCCGAACCGGCTGTTTATCTGGACCGGCACCAACGATCCCCTGGGCCGGCACCACGGTCCGGTCATAACCAACAAGTACGATACGCTGGGCGCCGACCCCGACGGACACGGCGGCTATACCTGGGTGACCTACCCGGAACGCCTGAGCGCCGCCGGCATCAGCTGGCAGATCTACCAGAACATGGCTGACAATTTTTCGGACAATCCGCTGGCCGGGTTCAAGCTCTACCGCATGGCCGACAAGGCCAAGAGCGGCGCCCTGGCCGAGCTGGCGGGACGATCGGTGCGCACGCGCGACCTCGACAAGCTGAAAGCCGACGTCATGGCCGGCACCTTGCCGCAGGTGTCGTGGGTCGTCGCCACCGAGGAGGGCTCGGAGCACCCGGGACCGTCGAGCCCGGCGCAGGGGGCTGACTATACGGCGAAGGTGCTGGATGCGCTCACCGCCAATCCCGAGGTCTGGTCGAAGACTGTGCTCTTGATCAATTTCGATGAGAACGACGGCTTTTTCGACCACATGCCGCCACCGGCGCCGCCATCATCCTTCCTTGGCCACCCGCAGGGCGAAAGCCAGGTCGATACTGCCGGCGAATACCACCTCGCAAAAGGCGATTATCAGGGCCGGCCCTACGGCCTGGGGCCGCGCGTGCCGCTGTACGTCATCTCGCCGTGGTCGAAAGGCGGCTTCGTCAATTCGCAGGTGTTCGACCATACCTCCGTCATCCGCTTCCTGGAGGCACGCTTCGGCGTCCATGAGCCCAATATCTCGGCGTGGCGACGCGCGGTGTGCGGCGACCTGACGAGCTGTTTCGACTTCGCCAATCCGCAGGCCGGCTTCCCGGCTTTGCCCGAGACGGCAGCGGCGGCGAAAAAGGCGCACGGGCATTTGCTGACCACCGATCCGGATTCGCCGGACGTGTTGCTCTCACCCACTCAGGAAACCGGCGTGCGCCCGGCGCGGCCATTGCCATACGCTCTGTCGGCCCGCGTCACGCCGGACAGTGCCTACGCTATCGAAATGACCAATGCCAGCCAGGGTCAGGCCGTCGTCTTCCATCTCTACAACCACCTGCAGCCGGCGCTCCCGCCCGAGCGCTACACCCTGCCGGCGGGCGCGGCGGCAACCGCCAGGATCATGCCTGAAGATGGCGTGCTCAACGCGTCGCTCCATGGTCCCAATGGCTTTTTCCGCGGCTTCCATCAAATGGACGGGACGCAGGTTACCGTCGATCTGCGCGGCACGGCGCTGACGCTCCTCTCCGCCAACGCCGTCACGCTCACCTGGCAAGACGAATCCTACGGCCAGCCAGCTCGGCACATCGACCTTAAGCCCGGCGTAGCGGAAACGATCGCGCTCGACCTCGGCCAAAGCCACGGCTGGTACGATTTCACGGTCTCCAACGACAAATTCGCCCAACGCTTCGCCGGCCATATCGAAGACGGCAAAGCGTCGTTCAGCGATCCGGCCCTGGGCGGCGTCGCGCCGATGCGGGTGTGGTCGGCACCGCCGCTGACCATAAAACGGGAAGAGAATTAAGGCACAGCGAAAAGTGCAATAGCGTCTGCTCCGAGCATAGGGGGAAAAGAAAGTGATCCACAGATGCACACAGATCGCGCGCACAGCGCGCGCACAGATTTCATAATAGCCGGTATCCACTGAGCGCGGTTCATTCACGTGGCGCGCTTCGCGCAAAGGATCATCTGTGCCTTATCTGTGTCCATCTGTGGACCCACTTTCCTTGCTTGCTTTTTCACCACCCTTGACGCAGGTGCACAAAATCGCGATAAAGGACCTACTCATCGAGACCAGCCGAGGGAAAGGCCCGACGACGCTGGGGCAACCGCTTGATCACAAGTATGGTGCCAACTCCTGCAGGGCGCATTTCCCTGAAAGATGAGACGAAGCAGATCCCGCCCGTGATGGCGGCCGATCGCCCGTCTGGTCTCGATGAGTCTATCCCTATCGTGACCGGACACACCATGAACGCCCAGAGTTTTACCGAGTTTGCCAAGCCTGACCTGGCCGGCACCGATATCGTCGCCCGCATCCCCGCCGATTTCCGCCTGCAAAGCGGCATGAAACTGGAACAGGAAGACGTCATTGCCCGCGTCTACGGCCCCGCCAATGCGCCCGTCGTTGTCGCCGCCGGCGGCATCTCGGCCGGACGCGTGCTGTTCGCCAAGGAAGACTCGACCGACACCGCGCCCGGCTGGTGGGAAGGCGTCGCCGGCCCGGGCGAAGCGCTCGACCTCAACCATTTTCGCGTCATGAGCATCGAATTCGCCCCGCGCCTGCCGGCCGCGCAGGTCTATACGATCACCACGCACGACCAGGCGCGACTGGTGCGCCTGCTGCTCGACGAACTGGGCGTGGCGAAGATCTATTCGTTTATCGGCGCCTCCTACGGCGCCATGATCGGGCTGGCCTTTGCCGAGCTTTATCCGGATGCCGTCGAGCGCCTGTGCATCATCTCGGCAGCGCATCGTTCGCACCCGATGTCGACGGCTTTCCGCGGCCTGCAACGCCGTCTGCTGCAGTTCGGCCGCGACAACAACAAGCCGCAGGAGGGCATCTCGCTCGCCCGCCAGCTGGCCATGACGACCTATCGTTCCGATGCGGAATTTTCCGAGCGCTTCGATGGCCCGGCGCCATCCGCGGCCGGGGAAAACTACGTCGTCTGCCAATACTTACGCGCGCGCGGCGACGCCTATTCGGCGACCGACGTCAACCGCTGGATCTCGATGTCGGACAGCCTCGACCGTCACCGCGTCGATCCGGCAAAGATCAAGGCGAAGGTCTTCCTGGCCGCCGTCCCGACCGACCGCCTTGTGCCCTATGACGACATGAAGGCGTTGTCGGAATCGCTGGCCGACAGCGTCTTCATCGAGTTCCCATCCCTCTACGGCCATGATGCTTTCCTGAAGGAAATCAAACTCGTGTCCGATATCGTGAGGACGTCGCTAGCCTAAACACGCTCATCTTTCTTCGCCCACCGCGTTTGAGCGGGTCGAACGAAGCGAAAGTATAGCTTTCGCGAGTGAGGGGCAGCAGGGCAGACGGAAAAGCTTCCAACCTTCAGACTGACAAAACCATGACCAAAGACTATCTCAAAGACGCCCAGCTCGCGACACGCGTAATTAATATCGGCATCGATTCCGACCCTGCGCACGGCGCCGTCATGCCGCCCATCTACCTGTCGTCGAACTACACCTTCGAAGGCTTCGGCAAGAAGCGCACCTACGACTATGCGCGCTCGGGCAACCCGACGCGCGAAGTGATTTCGCAGGTCATCGCCGATCTCGAAGGCGGCGTTGGCGCGGTCATGACGTCATCCGGTTTGGCCGCGCTCGACCTGCTGTGGCAGGATCTCCCCGGCAATAAGCGCGTAGTCGTGCCGCACGACTGCTATGGCGGCACACAGCGCCTGCTCAATGCCCGCGCCAAACAAGGCATCATCGACCTCGTCTATGTCGACCAGGGCGATGACGCAGCCCTCACTGAGGCCCTGTCGCAACCGACGGCGCTCCTGTTGCTGGAAACGCCCTCTAATCCTTTGATGCGCCTGATCGACCTCGAAAAGCTGATCAAGATGGGGCACGCCGCCGGCGCGCGCGTCGCGGTGGACAACACCTTCCTGTCGCCCGCCCTGCAAAACCCGATCAAGTTCGGCGCCGATTTTGTCGTCCATTCGACGACCAAATATATCAACGGCCATTCCGACGTTATCGGCGGCGCGCTTGTCTGCACCACTGCGGAAGACGTGACGCTTTACCGCTGGTGGGCCAACTGCGTCGGCGCCACGGCGGCGGCGTTTGACAGCTACCTGACGCTTCGCGGCGTGCGCACCCTGTTCGTCCGCGTCCGCCAGCAGCAACAGAGCGCGCAGGCCGTCGCCGAATGGCTGGAACAACACCCGGCGGTCAAGACGGTTTATTATCCCGGCCTGACGTCGCACCCCCAGCACGAGTTGGCGAAAAAGCAGCAGCTCGGCTTCGGCGCCATGATGAGCTTTGAGCTGAAGGGCGGGCTCGACGCCGTCAAAACCGTGCTCGACGCAGTCGACCTGTTCAGCCTGGCGGAATCTTTGGGCGGCATCGAAAGCCTGATCGTCCATCCGGCTTCGATGACACACGCCGCCATGTCACCGGACGCCCAGGCCACGGCCGGCATCACCGGCGGGCTGCTGCGCCTGTCGATCGGCCTGGAAGACGCCGACGACCTGATCAAGGCATTGGACCGAGCCCTAAATCATCTGTAACTTGCGCGTGGGGTTCAGGGCGTGCAGATTGCAACCGGTCATATCCGGGGGTCTGAACATGCGTGCCTTTACCTGTCTGCTTGTCGCGACGGCATTGCTTGCCGCACCTGCCGCCTTTGCCGCTACGACGCCTGCTGAAGAAGTCGCCAAGGCCGAGCGTGATTTCGATGCCGATACCGCGGTCCACGGCATAACGCGCGGCTTCCACACCTGGTCGGAACGTGAGGCAATCGGCTTCCGTCCCGGCCCGGTGGATATCCATGCACGCCTGGAAGAGAAGCTGAAAACCAGCCCGGAAGGCTTTGACGCCCCGTCGAAGCTGCGCTGGGGACCGTGGCGCATCGGCGTATCGACGTCCGGGGATTTTGCCTACGATATCGGCACCTGGCATATCGACGGCACACCCGACCAGGGCTGGTTCTTTACACTGTGGCGCAAACAGGCCGACGGCACCTGGCGGTGGGCGCTCGATATGGGCGCGGGCAAGGCCGGTGAAGGCGAACACCCGGACCCAGCCAAGGATTTGATCATCGATCCGTCGTACTATGGCGCCCCTCCCAAGGAAGGCCCTGACGCCTCAACCATCATCAGCGTCATCGATACTCAGCTGAACATGGCCTTGGAAACGGATCCAGCCAAGGCCTACGCGTATTCCTCGCAAAAGGACACGGTGTTCACCCGCGCGGTCGGGGCGCCTCAATCCCTTGCCGAGGCCTCCGCTGCGGCGTGGAAAGAGCGCCCGACAGGTGCAACCTGGCGTGGGACGATGTCATGGACGGCAAGGTCGGACGAGATGGTCTGCATCATGGGCGAAACCCTCAAGGAAGAAAAAGTCATCGGCCATTACGTCCGCGTCTGGCGCCGGTCCGGGCCGGAGACTGCCGACTGGAAGCTGGCCGTCGATCTCTATCAGCCGGCCCAGTAAAAGAACTTGCCTTACCACTCTGTGGCTTTAAAACAGCGGCAACGGAGCGTCACGACTCCGAAGTGCCGATGTTTAAAAGCACCTGGAGCGACGGGATACCCTTCGCGACCAATCAAGCAGAGAGCAAGAGATTCCCATGCCCTACGAGGCCCTCGACACCCGCTATTCATCCATGCCCTATCGCCGCAGCGGCCGCTCAGGGCTCAAACTGCCGGCGATTTCGCTCGGCCTGTGGCAGAACTTCGGCGACATCAATCCGCTTGAGACTCAGCGCGCCATGCTGCGCCGCGCGTTCGACTCGGGCGTGACGCACTTTGATCTGGCCAACAATTACGGCCCGCCGTTCGGCTCGGCCGAGATCAATTTCGGCCGCATCTTCAATGAAGATTTCCTGCCCTATCGCGACGAGCTGATCATCTCGACCAAGGCCGGCTGGGACATGTGGCCCGGGCCTTACGGCGGCATGAACAGCTCGAAAAAATATCTGATCGCCTCGTTCGACCAGAGCCTGAAGCGCATGGGCCTCGACTATGTCGACATCTTCTATTCACACCGCCCCGACCCGTTCACGCCGCTGGAAGAAACCATGGGCGCGCTGGCCCAGCTCTATCGCCAGGGCAAGGCGCTCTATGTCGGCATTTCCAACTACAATGCCGAGCTGACGAAACAGTGCGTGGCAATCCTCAAGTCCGAAGGCGTGCCGCTGACGATCAGCCAGCCGAACTACAGCCTGCTCGACCGCTGGATCGAGCCCGATCTGTTGGCGACCAACGCCGACGCCGGCACGGGCACGATCGTCTTCTCGCCGCTGGCTCAAGGGTTTTTGAGCAACAAGTACCTGCAAGGTGTGCCGGGGGATTCCCGCGCCGCCCGTCTCGACTGGGTGCGCAACGGCCTGACGCCGGAGGCCCTCGGCCGCATCGAAGCGCTGAACGAAGTGGCGAAAACACGCGGCCAGAGCTTGGCGCAAATGGCGCTCGCCTGGACCCTGCGCGATGAGCGCGTGACGTCGACCTTGATCGGCGCGCGCACGGTCGAGCAGCTCGACGACAGCTTGGGCGCTCTGTTGAACCTGAAGTTCACGTCTGCGGAACTCGACACCTTGGACAAGATCACGCGCGGCGATCCGGAAGTGTTCAAGGCCCCTGCCAAGGCCAGCGGCGACGACCTGCGGGCAGACCCGGATTATCGGGCTTAGAAAAATAAGCAAGAAACCCCACCACCACGAGCCTGAAGAAGGCTCGCGGTCCCCCTCCCCAACAAGTCGGGGAGGTACAGGAATAAGGCGTCAATCTTGCATCTCCCCAACTTGTTGGGGAGGGGGACCGCCGGCCGGCGCTATCATAGTAGCGCTACGAATGGCCGGGGGTGGTGGGGTTTCTTCCTTAAATAAGAACGCCTTCCGGTTCGCACCGGAAGGCGTCCTTACGTCGTGTCCTGGTGAGGATCAGACCGCGACGGTCTCGTCAACGCGCACAAGCGTCACATTGATATTGCCGCGCGTGGCGTTCGAATACGGACAGACCTGGTGAGCGGCGGCAATCAGCCTGTCCGCCGTTTCGGCGTCGATGCCCGGCAGCGAAATGCGCAGCGTCGCCTCGATGCCAAAGCCATTCGGCGTCTGGCCGATACCGACGCTGGCGTCGATCGAAGCCGAGGCCGGCACGGCAACCTTCTGCTGGCCGCCAACAAACTTCAGCGCACCGATGAAACAGGCGGCATAGCCGATAGCGAACAGCTGCTCAGGGTTGGTGCCTTCGCCGCCGGCGCCACCGAGTTCCTTTGGCGTCGACAGCTTGACGTTCAGACGGCCGTCGTCGGTGGTGCCGGTGCCTTCGCGGCCGCCAGTGGCCTTGGCATGAGCGGTATAGAGGGCTGTGATCGATTGGGTCATGGGGAGGTTCCTTTCAAAAGGGGCTGGTTGAGGGGTACGCTTGAATTCGATGGTGTACATTTAAATTGTACACAATGTATTGTCAAGTGCATTGTGTGCGATATAATTGCGTTCATGGAAAATAAATCTCCCCCCGAACTCCTGCTCGAAAACCAGCTGTGTTTTTCGGTCTATTCCGCCGCCCACGCCTTCGCCCAGGCCTACAAGACCTGGCTCGATCCCATGGGCCTGACCTATCCGCAGTATCTCGTCATGCTGCTGTTGTGGGAGCGTGACGAACGCTCGGTCAACGAACTGGGCACGCCGCTCATGCTCGATTCCGGCACCCTGACGCCGCTTTTAAAACGTATGGAAAAGGCCGGTTTCGTCACGCGCACCCGTGACGACAGGGACGAACGCGTCACCCGCATCGTCCTCACCGATCACGGCCGGGCCTTGCAGCAAAAGGCGCGCGACATCCCGCCTGCCCTCCTCTGCGCCGCCGATCTCGACCTCGACCGCCTGACGGACATCCGCGACCAGATGAAGCAATTGAGCCAATCCCTGCGGAAAAAGTAACGCCCGCGCTTGCCGCCTCTCCCTGATTGATCTAATCCTCAGACAATTAAAAAACCAGGGAACAAACACATGCGTCCGATCCTCTTCACCCTCGCCGCCGCTTCCGTGCTGGCGCTCACCGTTCCGGCAATGGCGAAAGACAAGACGCCCACCGCGTCAATCACCGTCGATGCCACCAAGCCGGGCGCCAAGATCGACCGCAATATCTTCGGCCAGTTCGCCGAACACCTGGGTTACGGCGTCTATGAAGGCGTCTGGGTCGGAACAGACTCGGCCATCCCCAATACGCGCGGCATCCGCAACGACGTCGTCGCCGCCCTGAAGGCGATCAAGGTCCCCAATGTGCGCTGGCCCGGCGGCTGCTTTGCCGACGAATATCACTGGCGCAAGGGCATCGGCCCGGCAAACAAGCGCCCGGCGACGCTCAACCCCAACTGGGGCGGCGTCATCGAGCCCAACACCTTCGGCACGCACGAGTTCATGGACTTCGTCGCTCAGATCGGCGCCGATCCGTATGTTTCGGTCAATGTCGGCTCAGGCACACCGCAGGAAGCGTCCGAGTGGATGGAATATATGACGGCGACCCAGCCGACGGCACTCGCCCAGGAACGCGCCGCCAACGGCCATCCGGACGCCTATGCCGTCCCCTATCTCGGCATCGGTAACGAGGCCTGGGGCTGCGGCGGCTCGATGACACCCGACGACTATGTCGCGCAGCTCAAAATCTACAGCCGCTACGCCCGCAACTACAACACCAAGTCGCCGACAAAGAAAATCGCGGTCGGCCCGGACGGTGGCGACACCGGCTATACCGAAGCCGTCATGAAGGCGTGGAAGACCAAGGTCTGGGCCTGGGATATCGACGGCCTTAGCTTACACTCCTACACCACCGGCGGCTGGCCGCCCTCCTATGCCGCCACCGGCTTCGGCGAGACGCAGTACGCCAAGTTGCTGAAGGAAACGCTGGGCATGGAAGGTCTGATCGCCAAGCACTCGGCGATCATGGATACCTACGACCCGGACAAGAAAATCGCCCTCGTGGTCGACGAGTGGGGTTCGTGGCTGGCGCCGACGCCGGGCAGCCATTCCGGCTTCCTGGCCCAGCAGAACAGCCAGCGCGACGCCGTCCTGGCCGCACTCAATCTCAATATCTTCGCCCGCCACGCCGACCGCGTGCGCATGGCCAATATCGCCCAGATGGTCAACGTCCTGCAGGCCATGATCCTGACCGACGGCGCAAAGATGGTGCTGACGCCGACCTACCACGTCTTCCACATGTACGTGCCGTTCCAGGACGCGACCTTCATTCCCGTCACCTATGACGCCGGCACCTATAGCCATGACGACGTCACCCTGCCGCGCCTCGACGTCATCGCGGCCAAGGACAAGGACGGCAAGGTGTGGCTGTCCCTGACCAATCTCGACCCGACCCAGCCCCTCGAAGTCGATGCTGCCCTCCTCGGCCTCAAGGCAAAGGCCGCTACCGGCCAGACCCTGACCGCGCCGAAGCTCGACAGCGTCAATAGCTTCGATGCCCCATCGACTGTCGCGCCGAAAGCCTTTACCGCCAAGGCCAAGGACGGCAAGCTGGTGCTGAAACTGGCGCCGGAATCGGTGACCGTGGTGTCGCTGGACTAAACCGCGTTTCGAGCGCATCCTCTCCGGCGTCTGATACCGCCGGGGAGGCTCTCTTGACCTTGAGCATAACCTTTTTCCTGACCGCCACCTTCGGTCTGATGCTGGTGGCCCTGTCGACCTATACGTCCTTACGGCGCCGCAAACTGCTGGTGGCGCACGGCGATGCCGGCGATACCGAGCTGAAGCACCGCATCCGCGCCCACGGCAACTTTATTGAAAACGCCCCCTTCCTGCTGATCGTCACCGGCGCGCTCGAAATGGCGATGGCGCCGCAATGGGCCGTGGCCCTGCTGGCCGTGGCCTTCCTGGTCGCCCGGCTTATTCACGCAACGGGTACACTGTACGGCAAGGGCCCCGCTTTACGCGCCACGGCCATGGTCATTCAGCACACGGCGACGGTCATCGCCTGCCTGTATCTGATGTTCCTGGTAATCTGAAAGATCATCGTCTTCCGCCAGACTTCGCCATCGTGCGGTCACAAAGTCGTTATCAGATCGTGATCGCTTCGTTATGGGGAATAGACATGAAACCTGCCGTCACCGGACCTGTTCTGCTGGCCCTGCTTAGCCTGTCCGCCTGCTCTGCCAAACCAGCGGCCGAAGAGGCTGCTTACAGCGATAAACGCGTCACCACGCTGACGGCTGAAATCGCCCCTACGAACACGCCTGCAGCCGGGGGCAATGCCGCAGAAGCCGCCCTGCGCGTGCCGCAGCTGGCCTATGACTATTCCTACAGTTTCATGGCCGCGCCGGCGGGCGTCGATGCCCTGATGACCGCCGACCAGGCGGCGTGCGAACGCGCCGGCGTGCTCGAATGCCAGATGATCTCGCAGAATTCCGCGACCTACGGCGACGCGCGTTCGGTGCGCAAGACGCTGGAGTTGCGCGCCACGCCCGGCTGGATCAAAAAATGGCGCGGCGGGCTCGACGCCTCGGTTGAAAAGGCCCACGCCCGCATCACGCAGCAGAACATTACCTCCGAGGACCTGTCTTTACAGATCGTCGATACATCCGCCCACATCCAGAACAAGGAAGCCCTGCGCGACCGTCTGCAGGAGATTGTCCGCACCAGCAAGGGCAAGGTCTCCGAGCTGATCGAGGCCGAAACCCAGCTGTCCGAGGTTCAGGCCGATATTGATGCGGCGAAATCGGCCCTGGCCGTCATGCAGAAACGCGTGGCAACCAGCCACCTGACCCTGACCTACGAAAGCGAAGGCGCCGTCGCGTCCCGCGGGACGTTCGCGCCGGTGGCGGAGGCGTGGCGCAATGTCCTGGGCAACATGATGCAGGTCATATCGCTGCTGATCACGCTGTTGTCGTTCCTGTTGCCGCTGGCTCTGATCGGCGCTCCGGCCGTGTGGTTCGTCCGTAAATGGCTCGCCGCCCGCAAGGCGAAGGTGGCGAAGGAAGAGACGCACACGAACGGCGCAAACGAAGGGTAAGGCGGCAAGATTGCCCCCTACCTTGAAGCCTCTATCAGTGGCAATCGGTCGATCGGCTCCAGCGTGATGTCGCGGAAATAGGTCTCCGCGCCTTCCGACTGCAGCTGGATATGGCCGTGCGTCAGCGGTTCGCACACGCCCGTCGGTTCAGGATCGCACAGGTTCCACACCTCCATGACCGCCCGGCCCTTTCCAGCACATTGGGATCCTAAGCTTAGAATTCCACGTGGACAAGTTGTCG
>JADMIO011837335.1_pt1 | contig 11080 bp, 12 predicted proteins | sample 8958161 | NCBI WGS metagenome assembly JADMIO01 (sample SAMN16585339, study PRJNA669376) | soil metagenome | isolation source: Crop rotation soil | place: USA: Cullars Rotation, Alabama | collected 2011 | reverse complement strand
CTTTCCCAAAGAACTGCTTATCTACGATCCCAAGATTGCCGATCCGGCAATACTGCGTGCGCTCAAGAATCGGATGGAAAAAGGTGTCGAGGTCAAAATCATCGGCTCAGTCGGCAGAAAGAGCCACGCACTGGATGTCCGGCCGCTCGGAGGACTTCGTTTGCACACGCGCACCATCATTCGCGATCGTCGGGAAGCCTTTGTCGGAAGCCAGAGCCTGCGAGTCGCGGAACTGGATTCACGGCGCGAGGTCGGCGTCATCGTACGTGAAACGAAGGTGGTGAGCGGGCTCGTGCGGGCTTTTGAATCGGATTGGGAGAGAGAACAGGTTGCAGCGGATGAACAACCCACAACGGGAGAGATCAAGAAGAGACTGAAGAGAACCGTGAGGAAGCTGTCGATACTGAATCCTCTCGTGAAAGACGCCGTCAGCGAAGTGGTTTCGCAGGCTGGAGGCGAAACGCTGGATTCGGACGAACTGAAAGAAACCGTCGAAAATGCGGTTAAAGAAGCCGTTCGTGAACGAGTCGCGGAAATGATGAACGAAGCCGGGGACGAATAATCATGCGCATCTTCCTATGTTGCCTTTCCATCCTTGCATTGGTTTCCACAGGATCTGCGAGCGAGTTCGAGTCGAAGGACGAGAGGGCATTTGCCGAGGGCCTGAAGAAATATATTGAATTGCAGCAGTACCTGGAACCTTCGGTTGCCGCCCAGAAATCAACGAATGAGTCGGGAGAAATCACCGATCGCCAACAGCAGTTGGCCGGCTTGATCGCCAACGCGCGCCGCGATGCGCGGCAGGGTGACATTTTTACACACGACGTGGCGGATGAGTTCCACAAGGTCATTCGCAAAGCGTTCAAGGAACCCGGCGGCCGGGAGATGCGCAGAACCATCCGCGAACGGGACCCGATCAAGCGCATTGTGCTCCGCGTAAATGAAATGTATCCCGACGACCTGGTGCGGACCACCATGCCGCCGACTCTGTTGGATCGGCTACCGACTCTGCCGAAGGAACTGGCCTATCGCATCATCGGCCGTGCCCTTATCCTGCAGGACACCAGGACCAATTTGATTGTGGACTTCATTCCCAACGCCATTCCCTGAGGCTTTCCGCCAATGCATATAACACGTCGGTCCTTTATTTCCGGTATGGCGGTGGCGGCGATGAGACTGTCGCTTTACGGACAGTCGAACTCCGTGCGGTTCGCAGTCATCGGCGACATGGGAACGGGAGAGCTTGCGCAATACGAAGTCGGCCGTGCGATGAATCTGTCGCGCATGGCCGGTCATTTTGATTTCGTCATCACGCTGGGCGACAACATCTACGGCGGGCATAACGCGGGCGACTATCAAAGGAAGTTCGAACTGCCGTACAAGGGATTGCTGGATGCAGGTGTGCCTTTCTACGCGTCGCTGGGTAATCACGACAATCCCATGGAACGGTTTTACAAGCCTTTCAACATGAACGGCCAGCTGTACTACACATACAAGAAGAGCAACGTTCAGTTTTTTGTCCTCGACACCAACTACATGAGGCCCGAACAACTCGCATGGCTGACGAAGGAGCTGGAGAATTCACGGGCGGATTGGAAAGTTTGCTACTTTCATCACCCACTTTATTCTTCCGGTTCCTTCCATGGAGCCTCGACCGAACTCCGGCTGTTACTGGAGCCCCCTTTCCTCTTTCTGAAATACGAAGTGCAAATCGTTTTCGCAGGACATGAGCATGTTTACGAGCGCACGAAACCGCAGCATGGCATCACGTACTTTACCGAGGGTGCCGCCGGCGAGTTGAGGAAGGGCAATCTGAAGAAGACCGCCCTGACGGCTGTCGGCTACGACCAGGACCGTTCATTCATGGTCGTCGAAATCTCCGGCGACGAATTGAATTTCCAGGCCATCTCGCGGACAGGCAAGACGGTGGATTCCGGCGTCATCCGGCGCACGGTGAAGATCCAGAGCACATCATGCAACGTGTGCAGTTCTGCACAGCCGGTGACCGCGTAATCGCTGACAATCACAGCATATGAGGAATTCAAACATGTCAATGAAACAGTCAGCAGGCTTTCTGTTTGCGGGCGCAGTGGTCGGAGCAGCGGCCGCCCTTCTTTATGCCCCACAAAGCGGCGCCCGCACCACCAGGGACATCCGGAAATTTTCACGGAAGACCGTGGCTCGCCTCGATAACCTGCAGGAAAACGTTCGCGACCAGGTTGCCGATTGGGTCGACAACTTTACCGAACTCGTCAAAGACGGTGTTCTTTCGGGCAAGAAGCTCGGCGCAGAAGGCTACGAACAAGTCCTCCAGGGTTTCGATAGTGCGAAGAAATGCGTTGAAGAAGGAAAAAGCCGCATCGAGCATCTCATCAAACCCGCCTGACAGGATTGTCCCTTCCTCCAGAAGGGTCGTGGTTGCGCAATATCGAAAATGCTGCGCAATCGCCTTTGGAGGCGGGGACTGCACATCGATTCACTTTATAGGGAGAACAATATATGAATGCAGAACCATTTCTCGGCGACATCAAAGTATTGCGTGAGCGCGCCCGCCACCACATGGAAAACGGCGCCGTGACGCCCGGCTACAGGGCAAACCAGACAACCGTGGTCAAACTGCTGAATGAAGCCCTGGCTACAGAAATCATCTGCGTGCTGCGATACAGGCGGCACCACTTCATGGCATCTGGCCTGAATGCCAGGAGCGTGGCGGAGGAGTTTCTCGCGCACTCGCTTTCCCATCAAATTGCACGGCGGATTGTGCAGATCGGCGGAGAACCAAACTTCTCTCCGGAAGGGCTTGCCACGCGCAGTCACTCGGAATACGTTGAGGGTACGACGTTGATTGGAATGATCGAGGAGGACCTCATTGCCGAAAGAGTGGCTATCGACAGCTACCGGGGAATGATCACCTATCTTGCCGACACCGATCCAACGACGCGAAGGATGCTTGAAGAAATCCTTGCAACGGAAGAAGAGCACGCGGAGGATCTGGCCGGTTTCGTGAAGGAACTTGGCGCCTGACGCTCGAGGACCTCGGCATCAGAGATATTTCTGAACGATGACGAAGGTGATGTCGTCTGTCTGCGGCATGCCCTCCGTGAATTCCTCGATACCTTCCAGCAATTTCTTTTCGAGCATGCAACTTCCAGCGGGGGCTTCCTGTTGAATGATCTTCAGGAGCCTCTCCTCTCCAAACATTTCTTCGCGCTGATTATGCGCGTCCGTCAGGCCATCGGAATACACCACCAGGAGGTCTCCCGGGCCGAGTTGGAATGGACGGGCGGGGTAAGAGGCGGATTCAAACATTCCCAGAAAAAACGCATCGGACACCAGCTTCTCGATTGCGCCCGTAGCGAAACGGAACAAGTAGGCCGTGTTATGTCCTGCGCTGATGAAGTGCCCCGTGCCATCCGGGCGAAGGACGAAAAGAAAGAGCGTCACAAACTGGGACGGAAGAGACTTTTCGCAGAGGAGTTGGTTGACCCGGTTCAGGATCTCCGGTGATGGTGTGCTCGCGCGAAATTCCATCGTGAGGGCACCCAGCACCATTGAACTCAACAGGGCAGCGACAATTCCTTTGCCGGAAACATCCGCCAGAATCCCCACCCATTCCGCTGAAGCCAGCCGGTGGAAGTCGTAGAAGTCCCCGCCGACGTAACGCGTGGGATGGCTGAACGCATGAACATGAAAATTGTCGAACTGGGGCAGGACGCGGGGCAACAGGCTCTCCTGTGTTTGCTGCGCGAGGACTAACTCCTCCTCACTCCGCTTTCGCTCCTCCAGCGTTTTCAGATGAATCACTTCGCGGCTCGCCTCGAGCTGCCGTACGGTCTCCTTCGTTTCCATGTGCAGTAAACGCACTTCCAGCATGTTGCGCACACGCACGAGCACCTCGGCGAGTTCGAACGGCTTGCTGACGAAATCTCTGGCACCGGCTCGAAGGGCGGCAAGCTTCTGTTCGGGCTGCGCAGTGATGACAAGGACCGGGAGATAGCCGTCCTCTTCGATTGCCTTCAGGCCTTCCATCACCTGGAATCCGTCCATCCCCGGCATCTGGAGATCCAGGAGGATCAGGTCGAAGCGATTCTTCCGGTGAAGTTCGCAGGCTTGTGTCGAATCCGTCGTCGACTGGACGGACCCATAACCAGCGCCGTGCAGCATGCCTTCGAGCAGACGGACATTGGGTTCCTTGTCATCAACGACCAGGATTCTTGCGTTATGAGTCTCAATTTTGTTCATTTCACCAGCAGCGTCGCCAATCCCAACAGCATTCCCATGCTGACCATATCCGTAGCGGTCGTCAGAAAAATACTCGAGGCGGTGGCGGGATCGGCGCCCAGCTTCTTCAGCGTGAGCGGCACTATGGCTCCGCAGATGCTGCTGACGATGCAGCTGCCGGTCATTGCCAGCAACACCACGACTCCGAGCATGAATGCAGACGGCAATTGTTGAAAGCTGGCGACCATGTACATGACGATTGCTGCTACCAGCCCGACAAGAGCGCCGTTCAGCAGACCAAGCAGCGACTCTTTCAGAATGAGCGCCTTTTCCTTTCCCGACTTCAGCTCACCCATGAATACCCCCCGAAGCGTGACCGCGAGGGTCTGGCAGCCGGTGTTGCCCGACTGTCCTGCCAGGACCGGCAGGAACATCGCGAGGATCACGACGCGTTCAATAATTCCGTGGAAAAAGAACACGACTGTCCCGGCCGCGAATGCGGTGAGCAGGTTGAGTTGAAGCCACGGATGACTTTCCCCAAGCCGTTCTTCCTTTTCGACGCCAACCATGGCGCCGGGCTGCGCGCTCAACTCGAGTGACCGCTTCTGCTCCGCGATGATCTCGTCGTAGAGCCTCTTCGTTTCCATGTGGAGGAGCCGCACTTCCAGCATGTTGTGAACGCGTGCCAGCACTTCGGGCATGTCAAAAGGTTTGCTGATGAAATCCTTCGCACCGGCCTGGAGCGCCCGAAGCTTGTGACCCGGCTGGGCGGTAATCACGAGCACGGGTACATAGCCGTCGGCCTCGATTGTCTTGAGTCCCTCGAGCACCTGGAATCCATCCATGCCCGGCATGTGGAGATCAAGGAGGATCAGGTCGTAGCGATGCGTGCGATGGAGTTCGCAAACCTCCATCGGATTCTTCGTTGACGTGACCGAGGTGTAACCGGCGTTCCGCAACATCCTGTCGAGCAGCAGAACATTCGCATCCTGATCGTCAACGATAAGGACACGTGCGTTGTGAATATCTTCCAACGCGACCATCTATGTGTTTCGGCGGATCTGTTTTTCCGCGAGCGCCAGCGCCTCGTCCAGCGCGTCCATAAACTCGTTCACCTTGATTGGCTTGGTGAGATACCGGAAGAATCCGGCTTTCATGCCTTTGTCGATGTCGCGGGGCATTGCATTGGCGCTGAGCGCAACGATGGGAATATGTGCGGTCGCTGGGTCGTCGTGCAGGATCTTCAGCGCGTCGAAGCCGCTGATGTCCGGCAGATTGATATCCATGAGAATGACCTTCGGCTGGCGGGTTCGTGCAAGCTCTACGCCGCGACGGCCGTTTACAGCGGTCAGCAGGCGCATGTCCGGCCGGCGGGCGATGAGCTGTTCAACCAGCTTCAGGTTCGCCGGATTGTCTTCGACGTACAGCAGAGTCCGAAGCGCCGCACCGTTCTCTATTTGAACCGGCGCATGGAGCGCGCCATCGGATTCCTGTTGGGTATACTCCGGCGCGGCGCTCGCCAGCAGCTCGATCCAGAAAACGCTGCCCGATCCGACTGTACTCTCGACGCCGATAACGCCTCCCATCAGTTCAATCAGCCGCCTCGTCATCACAAGACCGATCCCCGTTCCTTCCACGCCGCCGGCTTCCTGTCCGAGACGATTGAACGGCTGAAACAACTGCCCGATCTTCTCCGGGGACAATCCGCTTTCCCCTGATGCTCACGCGTATTCGTTCCGCAGTAGTAACGGCGTACGTCACCTCGACGGTTCCGCCCTGGGAGTTGTACTTGATCGCGTTCGACAGCAGGTTGACCATGATCTGCTTCATGCGGACCCGGTCTCCCATGACAAAACATGGGTTTTCGAACTGGGGAAACTCCATATGGATACTGCGCTTTTGTGCCTGCGGCTCCATCATCGTGCGGCATTCGAGCATGACTTCAGCGAAGGACAAGGGTTCGAGCGACATCGAAAGTCTTCCGGATTCGATCAGTGCAAGATCGAGAATCTCGTTGATGAGCTGGAGCAAATACCATCCTGCCCGGAGAATCTGGTCGATGTTCTCCTTCGCCACTGGCGTCGGGGCCGGCGAATCCGACTCCATCAGTTGGGCGAAACCGAGGATCGCATTCAGCGGGGTGCGTAATTCGTGGCTCATGTTGGACAGAAAATCCGACTTCGCCAGGTTGGCTTTCTCCGCAGCAGACTTGGCGCTTTCCAGTTCGACGTTCTGCTCGCGCAGAACCTGATCCAGGCGCTTTCGCTCCGTGACGTCGCGCGCCGCGGCGAACACGCCCTGCAGCTTCCGGTCGCGGTCATAGAAGGTGGTCGCGTTGTAGGACACCACGGTTTCTTTGCCGTCCCGGGCGCGCGCGGTCAACTCGTAGTTGGTGACCTTTCTTTCGCTGAGCACCAGCTTGATGGTCGTATCCGCCCGCTCCGGGTCCGTGAAGTAGTTCTTGAACGGCGCACCGATGAGTTCGTCGCGCGTACAGCCAGTAAGCGCTTCCATCTGTTTGTTGACGTCGGTGATGATGCCCGAAGGATTGGTAGTCATCAGCGCATCGATGTTGGACTCGATGAGGGAACGTGTGTAGAACTGCTGGTCGCGGAGACGCTGATCGAGCTGTTTCTGGTCGGCCTCGATCTGCTTGCGCGCGGTGTTGTCGGTCCCGATCAAGAGGTAACCGATGATCGCGCTTTGATCGTCGCGCAATGCCGTGACCGACACGACGGCCGGGAAGCGGCTCCCGTCCCGGCGAATGTACGTCAGCTCGTAGATATCCTCGATCCCGCGCGAGGCCTTGAACACCAGCGCCTCGAAGCCCGGCGTAATCGGGGTCCCGAGCTCGACGCTTAACGCCTCCGCGCGCACGATCAGTTCCTGCGGATCGGAGATGTCGGCCGGCGTGATCTTGTTCATGACTTCGGCGGCCGCATAGCCCAGCATCCGCTCGGCGCCCACATTGAAGATCTGGATGACGCCCTCCGCATCGGTGGCGATGCTCGAAAAATTCGCGCTGTTGAAAATTGCGCTCTGAAGGGCGCCGGCCTTGAGTAACGCCTCTTCCGCCTCCTTGCGTGCGGTGTTGTCGGTCCCGATCAACAGGTATCCGATGATGGCATCCTGTGCGTCACGCAACGCCGTGACCGACACGACGGCGGGGAAGCGGCTGCCGTCCTTGCGGATGTAGGTCAGCTCGTAGATGTCCTCGATCCCGCGCGATGCTTTGAACACCAGTGCCGCGAAACCCGGCGTAATCGGAGTCCCGAGCTCGATGCTGAGCGCTTCGGCGCGCGCAATCAGTTCGTGCGGATCGGAAATATCGGCAGGCGTGATCTTGTTCAGCACTTCGGCAGCGGCGTAACCCAGCATGCGTTCGGCCCCGACGTTGAAGACCTGAATGACGCCCTTCTCGTCGGTGGCGATGCTCGAGAAATTGGCGCTGTTGAAAATCGCGTCCTGCAACGCTCCTGTGTCGGGTTTGCCTGCGGACATGACCGCCGATCCGTCGAATTTCTGTTTACGCATGGAGTTGAGGATCGCCGATCAGGCGGCCGGACGCTGTGCACATTTGCTCAGTGCCAGGCAGTGGCTGCGTATTTACGATTGATCTTCCCAGGGCCGCCTGGTGGCCCTGGGAAAGTACTGCAGGTCTAGCGCCGGTAGGTGCGTTTCTGCCGGAGGTCACTCTGGTCCCTGGCGATTTCGTTGCCATTCTGATCCTGCAAAACGAAAACGTACAGGTGCCCCGCCGTCATCCACGGAGCCAGTTGAGTTCCGGACGCGGTGCCCGAGAAAAGCTGCCTGGGCTTGTTGTCCACCTGGACCCACACCTGGGCATTCGCCGGACCCTGCCATCGGACATTCTGATCGGATCCGATCCTGACGTTTCCACTACCCTGCTGCACGTTGCTGGAACCTGCGTCAAAACCGGTGCTGTATCCGGCCTGGTAGTCGCGAAGCTGCTGGCCACTCGCCCATTTGTTACTTCGTCCGTTGCGGGCCAGATTGCGATCTGAGTCCGATCGGCCGTCCATCAGGCCGTCCTGATAAGCCGCGCTGTTACCAGCATTCGTTTTGTAGCCTGGACGGTACCGTTGTCCATTCCGGCTGAACCCGTTGTTCGCCGCGACCGTCTGCAGCGGCTGTTCCAGGCGGAACGTCAACAGCGACTCCGCTGGCACATTTACACTTTTGCCGCGGGTCAGGACCTGCGTACCCGCTCCCGCTCCCGCGCCAATTCCACCACCGATCGCCGCGCCTTTTCCGCCGCCGGCAATCGCGCCGATGATCGCGCCGATCGCCGCACCTCCGCCAACGAATTTACCGGTGCGCTTATTCGCTCCGAGACCGTCCGCCTGAGAGCTGAGGACACTGTCCTGTGACTCGACACCATACCGCCGCCCGCTGACGGTGACGGAATCCAGATCCAGCACGAACTGGTTCTTCGCGAGAGCCTTTACCAGCATCTCAACGTTCGCCCCTCTTGGAATGGCAACACTGCCGGCGCTGTTGACCACATCCTGGTCAACCGTGCCCGAAAACACCCTGCCATCGCTGGTGCTGACATTGATAGCCTCATTGGTGCGTACGGCAATCGTTGTGCCGGCGTTAATCGTTCCCGGAGCTTGCGCGCTCGCGCCGCCTGCAAAGGACAGCGTCCAAAGAATTGCTCCAGCCAATAAACCTGATTTACATCTCGTCATGATATTTACTCCTCTTCTACGTTTTGCATTGCAGTGGGCTGATCCCTTAAGAGCGTGGATTGGGATCGCCTTCGTCCGCCATTCGCTCGGAGCCCTCGCGATCGAGCTTTTGTCCTTCGGTTTCGCCGGGCTTTTTAGCTTTCCCTTCGCCGGGGCTTTCCGCCGGCCGCGAGACTTGGTCTCCTCAATGGCTTGTGCGGACTTCTGCTTTGTTTTCGAGAGTAGTTTCTTCGACTCTCGAACCGTGTCGGCTTCCTTCGCATTCACGAATCGCTTGATCTCTCGTCTTTCACCTGTGTCTGGCATATTCTGGGCACCCTCCTCTGAAATGTTTTGATGACATCCGGCTGCTCAGATGCCGAACAATAGGGCCGCTGCTAAAGCCACGATCAGGGCAGTCACGTAGAAGGCAGCCCCGCACCACACGATCTGTTTTCTGAAATACAAAGCAATGGGTATGGGGAAGGCAAAAGCGGCCGCGTCTGCCCAGAGACTATTGGTGAGGTTCTTCTTCGAGATAATGGCAACGGCCACCAGCGAACAAATCAGCGATAAGGCAACCGCGACGTGAATGCTATAGCGGCCGAGTTCAACAGCCTCCTGCTTCAATTGTTCGACTTTGTTCGTGATGGCCTCGTGCCGCCGCGCTTTCGCGTTACGCCGGGCTTGTATTCGAAGATGTTCGGCCGTGAAGGTCATTTGCGTTTCTTCTTTGAGTGCTGGCGGACAATTCCGCGGAGTGTGTCCATATATCGATGTGCCCACGCCTGCCCCGCATACTCCTGAAAGACCTGGGCAAGGAAAGCTCGATCTGCGTGCTTGTCCGGCTGGATTCCGGCCAGTCCGATAGCGAATCCGCCCTGATCCTGAAGAGACTTGAGCCGGTTCAGCGGATCCGGATCGTCTTCGGCAACAAACTCAAAGCGAGTCTCGAATGCCACAACGATCGCGGTATCCATCCATGAGACAGGTGCCGCACGCAACGAAGTAAGGAGCTCCTGGTTTGATCGCATAGTCCTGGTCATTCAAATTAACAACCCGCGCCGAACAGATCTGTGCAATATCGCTCAAGTTAAAACCGGAACGAAAACCCCGTTCCTGCTGCAAAGCGATTGCGGCTGGAATTGGACGGGAGCTTCTCCGTGGACCAGCCCGCGCTCCAGCCCCACGCCACGCGCCGGTTAATCGGGAAGTTGCCTGTGCTGCGGAGGGAGAACGAATTGAGACGCTCGAGATCGATGCTGTTGGCTACATCGTTCGGACTGGCTCCGCCGCCGACAGAGAAGCCGATGTATTTTTCGCCGTCACTGAAATACCGGCGGACCAGCACCGAACCCGAAATTGACGTTCCGGCCTTTCCCGGTGTGACAAACGGCCGGAAATCCACGAAGTAATTCCCGAGATATTTGCCGGCCGACGCCGTGTAGATCCAGACGTCCGAATCAAAATGAAGGTAACGCCCGCCTGCCGAGAATTCGAGTCCTTTGCCGGGATTAAAATACAGTTCTGCCCCCGCGCGATTTCGCGGGAACAGCGAGCTCTGCGAATAACCGTAATCCAGGTACGCATAGACACCCCTGGCGATCCTCGGATACATCTCGATTTCGTATTGATGCGTGTTCGTCGCGAACCGGTTCGCATAGTTGAGGTGTGCTGTGACCGTTCCGAACCCGCTCTGCCTCGAAAGCGAAACCGTGCCCGTGTGCCAGGGATCGACAAACGAATTGATATGTTCAAACCCGTAATCAACCGAAAACCGGTAAACTTTCCCCGCCTCGCAAATCGCAGGCGGTCCAGTAGCGTACCGGTGTCCTTATCCGTAGGATTGAGCTCCAGCGCGCGCTCGGCCGCTTCCGCCGCCTCGCCTGGCTTGTTCAGTTTTTCCAGCGCGAGCGCCTTCTTGTAAGGAAATGCGGACTCCGTCGGGTTTGAATGAATACCCTGTTCCGCATACACGAGCGCCTGTTCCGCATGATCGGACCATAGTTCGACATCAATTGCCGCGTTGCGCGCATCAACATTTCCCGCCGATTTCAAAAGCACCGGCAACAGCTCTTTGCGCGCTTCATCGTAGCGGCCGTCCCACGAATACAGGCGGCCAAAAAACACGCGCACGTCGCTGTAATCGGGATAGCGCTCCGGGAAAG
>JADMIO011618508.1_pt1 | contig 11080 bp, 4 predicted proteins | sample 8958161 | NCBI WGS metagenome assembly JADMIO01 (sample SAMN16585339, study PRJNA669376) | soil metagenome | isolation source: Crop rotation soil | place: USA: Cullars Rotation, Alabama | collected 2011 | reverse complement strand
GTCCGCGCGGACGCTGCCGACCGCGGGATCGAGGTCCGTGACGATGCGGATGTGCCCGCCGACCAGCCGGGAGAGGCTCGGGACCGCCTCGGTGACGAGCGCGTTCAGGTCGACGAGCTTCGAGGCGAACACCTGCTTGCGCGAGAACGCCAGCAGCTGGTGCGTCAGGCTCGCCGCCTTCTCGCCGGCGCGCTGGATCTCCTGGATCTCCGCGCGGATCGGATCGCGCTCCGAGAGCTGGCGCAGCGCCATGTCGCTGTAGCCGATGACGGTGGTCAGCAGGTTGTTGAAGTCGTGGGCGATCCCGCCCGCGAGCTGGCCGATGGCCTCCATCTTCTGGCTCTGCCGCAGCTGCTCCTCGAGCAACTTGCGTTCGGTGATGTCGGTGGCCGTGCCCTCGATGATGACCTCGCCCGCGGCCTCGTCGGCGAGCAGGGCCGCGTTCTGCAGCGTCCACACCGCGCTCTCGTCCTGGCGGGCGCCCTGGAGCTCGTAGTTCGTGAGGTTGCGGAACTGGAGGAGCGATTCGCGGAAGCTCTGCCAGTCCTCGTCGGAGGGGTAGAGGATCCGGATGTCTCGGCCGAGCAGGTCCTCGCGGGAGCCGTAGCCGAAGATGCGAGCGAGCGCCTCGTTGCACTCGAGGATGCGGCCCGCGAGCGTCGTCCGGTAGACGCCGGACATGTTGCGCTCGAAGAGCAGCCTGTATCGCTCCTCGGACTCGCGGATCGCGTCCTGCGCGCGCTTGCGCTCGAGGGCGACGGCGATCTGCTGGGAGACGAAGGTCAGCATCTCCTTGTCCGCCTCGCCGTAGCGGAATCGCGGGTCGTAGCTCTGGACCACGAGGACGCCGAAGGTCGAGCCGCCGCGCTTCAGCGGCACGCCGAGCCAGTCGACGGACGAGGAGCCCACGAGCTCGACCTCGCCGCGCTCGAGCATCGCGTTGAAGTCGTCGTCGCTCGCGAGGAGAGGCAGCCCCGTGCGGAGCACGTACTCCGTGAGGCCCTTTCCGAGGCGCTTCGGCGCGGGCGTCGGGTCCGCCTCGTCGACGCAGTACGGGAACGAGAGAAGGTCGGCGCCGGGATCGTACAGCGCGACATAGAGGTTCTTCGCGTACATCAGCTCGCCGACGATGCCGTGGATGGCGACGTAGAATTCGTCGATGTCCTCGGCCGAGCTCGTCGTGGCGGCGATGCGGTAGAGCGCCGACTGCAGGCGCTCCGAGCGCTTGCGGGCGCTGATGTCCGTCGAGACGCCGAGCACCTCCTGCCGCCCGCCGCCGGCGGGAGCGAGAGGCACCTTGATCGTCTGGAACCAGCGGGTGATCCGCGAGCGCGAGTCGGTCACCGGCTCCTCGACGATCAGCTTCGGCCTGCCCGTCTGGATGACCTCGCGGTCGTCCCGCAGGAACCGCTCGACCTCCGCCGGATTGACGTTGAAGTCGGCGTCGGCCTTGCCGACGAGGTTCTCGACCGTCGTGCCGTACAGCTCCGCGACCGCGTGGTTCGCCAGCGTGAAGCGGCCGTTCCAGTCCTTCGCGAAGACGAGGTTCGGGTCCGTGTCGATCACGCGCCGGAGGAACTCGTGCTGCTCGCGGACCTGCTGCTCGTGCCGCCGCCGCTCCGTCACGTCGATCGACGACCCGATGTAGCCCGCGAACGTCCCCGAGGGCGTGAAGCGCGGATGCGCCACGTCGAAGATCCACCGGTACTCGCCGTCGTGGCGGAGCAGCCGGTATTCCATCTGAAAGGGGCGCCGCGAGGGACGGGCCTCGGACTCGATCGCGCGGATTCGATCGAGGTCCGCGGGGTGCACGCCGTCGCACCAGCCGACTCCCAGCTCCATCTCGATCGGCCGTCCGGTGAAGTCGAGCCAGGGCTTGCTGAAGTACGTGACCTGCGCGTCCTCGTCGTCGAGCCAGATCATGACCGGTGCGGCGTCGGCCATGAATCGGAAGCGCTCCTCGCTCTCGCGGACGGAATCCTCGGCGCGCCGCCGGTCGGTGATGTCGAGCGCGGATCCGATGAACCCCTCGAACTCGCCGGCCGAAGTGAAGCGCGGGATGGCCGTCTCGAGGATCCACCGGTACACCCCGTCGTGCCGGCGCAGCCGGTACTCCGTCTGGAAGGCCGTGTGCGCCGCGTACGCGCGGTCATAGTCGGCCACGAAGCCCGAGAGGTCCTCGGGATGGATCCCGTCGCGGGATCCCTTGCCGAACTCCTGCTCGAGCGTGCGGCCCGTGAAGTCGAGCCAGGGCTTGCTGAAATAGATGCTGTTTCCCGCCGCGTCGTCCATCCAGATCATCACGGGGGCCGCGTCGGCCATGTGGCGGAAGCGCTCCTCGCTCTCGCGCAGGGCCTGCTCGGCGCGGCGGCGCTCGGTGACGTCGTGCACGAGGCCGATCACGCCGACGATCTCGCCGGCGGCGTTTCGGTGGGGGCTGTAGGTCGCGACGGCGAAGCCGGTGCGCCCGTCGCCGGCGGTGTACGCGACGTCCTCGGACGTCGCGGTCTCGCCCGAGAGGGCCCGCTCGATCAGACGGGTGACGCCCTGCCGTTCGAGGAACGGAAACGCATCCGCCGCCCTCCGGCCGAGGATGCGGTCGGAGGGCGTCCCGAGCATGCGCTCCATGTAGCCGTTCCAGACGATGTAGCGCATCTCGCGGTCGTAGACCACGATGCCTTCGCCGGCTCCCGAGATGATCTCCTGCCGGAACTGGTTCGACTCCAGGAGCTCCTCACGCGCCCGGCGGCGCTCCGTGATGTCCTCGACGGAGGCCTCGTAGTGGAGGAGCCGGCCCGACGGGTCGCGGACGGGCCGCGCGCTCTTGCGCACGGTGATGATCTGCCCGCCGTAGCGCTTCCAGGAGAGCTCGAAGTCGTGGACCTCGCCCTCCCTGTCGAGACGCTCGAGGAAGGCCCGGCGCGACTTCGGGTCGGCGTAGATCTCGCGGAGGTTGGTCGCCATGAGGCTCTCGCGCGAGGAGAAGCCGAGCAGGCGGAGCAGCGCGGGGTTCGCGTCGAGGATCTGTCCGGAGAGCGTCGCGCGGTAGAGGCCCACCGGCACTCCCTCGAAGAGCGTCCGGTAACGCGTCTCCGCCTCGTGGGCGATGCGGCGGCGGGTCGCCTCCTCGAGGGCGGAGCGGATCGCCGAGGGCAGACGGGGGAAGTGATGCGGGTGCTTGAGCACGTAGTCGTCGAATCCCGCCTTCATGGCGGCGACCGCGAGCTCCTCGCTCCCCGTGCCCGTGCAGAGAATGACGGGCGCGTACGCGTAGTCCCGCCGGATCCGCTCGCGCAGGTGGAACGCGTCCACCCAGCTCGGACGATGGTCGGCGAGGACGACGTCGAAGCGGCCGCCGGCGACGTGGGACTCGAGTTCGGCGGGCTCCGCGACCTCGGTGACCTCGACGTTTCCGAGGGCGTTGCGCAGCAGCGCCCGGATCAGCTCGCGATCCCGCGGGCTCTCGTCGACGACGAGAATCCGCAGCATTTCGCCCGTTTCGCCGCCCCGCGAGGCCGAACGGGGGGCCGTTGGATCCGGTGCCATGACTGTGTTTGTCCATCCATTATGCCACCGGGATCCCAAGAACGGGCCGAGAATCCAGCCCGACGGCTCGGGATGCGGCGCTCCGGACCGTCCCCCGGCGCCGAAACCCCTCTGCGGCGGATGCGTACACACCCCTCGAGGGAAGGTGTGGTCATGATGAAGCGTCTTCTGCTTTCGACTGCCGGTTCGCCCGGGCTCGCTGTCGTGCTTCTCCTCGCGGGAACCCGTCTCGCCGCGCTCGACGCGCCGCGCGGGGTCGATCCCTCCAAGATGGACACCAGAGTTTCCCCATGCGAGGACTTCTATCTCTACGCGAGCGGAACCTGGCTCGCGAACAATCCGATCCCCGCCGACCGCGCGAGCTGGGGCGCGGGGAGCGAGATGCAGGAGGCGAACTTCGCGGTGCTGAAGCAGATCCTGGAGGACGCGGCCGCGGACCGAGCCGCGGCCCCGGACTCGGTCAAGGGAAAGGTCGGGGCGTTCTACCGCTCGGGCATGGACGAGACGCGCATCGAGAAGGACGGCCGCAAGCCGCTCGAGGCGGACTTCGCGCGCATCGCGGCGATCCGCGACCGCGATTCGCTCGCGCGCGAGATCGGACGACTGCATCGCATGGGCACCGGGACGGCGTTCGTCTTCTTCGTGGGCCAGGACGCGAAGAGCAGCACCGAGCAGATCGCGGAGCTCTACCAGGGCGGTCTCGGCCTGCCGGACCGCGACTACTACCTGAGCGACGACGCGGCGATGAGGGACGTTCGGCGGAAGTACGAGGCGCACGTCGCGAAGATGTTCGCGCTCGCCGGCGACTCACGCGAGGCAGCGGCGGCGAACGCGCGCAGGGTCCTGGCTCTCGAGACGCGTCTCGCGAAGAAGTCGATGACGCCGGTCGAGCAGCGCGACCCCAACGCGCTCTACCACCGGATGTCGTCGGAGCAGCTCGCCCAACTCGCGCCCGGGTTTTCGTGGAAGGCGTACTTCGCGGGAGTCGGGCTGACGGAGCCCGGTGCGCTCGGCGCCCTGAACGTCAACCAGCCCGACTTCGTCCGGGAGATCGGCGCGATGGGCCGGGACGTCCCGCTCGCCGAGTGGAAGACGTATCTGCGCTGGGGCGTGCTCCACTCCGCGGCGCCGTTCCTGAGCTCGTCCTTCGTCGGAGAGAACTTCGCGTTCTTCGGAAAGGAGCTGTACGGCCAGAAGCAGCTCCGCGTCCGCTGGAAGCGCGTGCTGTCGGCGGTCGACTCCGAGATCGGAGAGGGGTTGGGGCAGCTCTACGTCGAGCGCGCGTTCTCTCCGGAGGCGAAGGCGAAGGCCGTCGCGATGGTGATGAACCTCAAGGCCGCGCTCGGCGACCGGATCCGGACTCTCGACTGGATCGGGGAGGAGACGAGACGCCAGGCGCTGCGCAAGCTCGACGCGATCGCGGTGAAGGTCGGCTATCCCGACAAATGGCGCGACTATTCGCGCCTCGTGGTCGACGGCGGATCGTACGTGGCGAACGTGAGGAAGGCGGAGGAGTTCGAGTTCCAGCGCAACCTCGACAAGATCGGCAAGCCGCTCGACCGGACCGAGTGGGGAATCACGACGCCGACGGTCGACGCGTACTACAACCCGACCCTGAACGAGATCGTTTTTCCGGCCGGCATCCTGCAGCCGCCGTTCTTCGACCCGAAGGCGGACGATGCCTCCAATTACGGGTCGATCGGCGGAGTCATCGGCCACGAGCTGACGCACGGGTTCGATGACGAGGGCCGCCAGTTCGACGCCGAAGGGAACCTCAAGAACTGGTGGACCGAGGAGGACGTCCGGAACTACCAGGATCGCGGGAAGGCCATCGCGAAGCAGTACTCCGGCTATGTCGTCGTGGACGATCTCCACATCAACGGCGATTTGACGCTCGGAGAGAACATCGCCGACATCGGCGGCTTGAAGATTGCGTACCTCGCGCTGCAGAAGGCCCTGGCCGCCCATCCCGCGCCCGAGAAGATCGACGGCTTCACCGCCGACCAGCGCTTCTTCATCGCCTACGCGCAGGGCTGGCGCCGCAACGCTACGCCGGAGAGCCTGCGCGTCATGATCGCCACGGATCCGCACTCGCCCGCGCCCTTCCGGGTGCGCGGTCCCACGTCCGACACGCCGGAGTTCAGCCGGGCGTTCGCCTGCGGCAAGGCGGACGGCGGAGGAGGCGGCGACACGGGCGGGGGAGCCGCGGCGCAGATCTGGTGAGCCGCGAGGAACCCGCCGCGGAGGAGTCGGACCAGGGCGCCAGCGCGCAGCCGGTTCGGGACCTGGGCGAGGTCCCGAAAGACGCTCGATCCCGAACGTCCTCCGCGTCGGGCCTGGAGCGATAGACGCCGGACTCGGAGCCGGGTTTACGCGACCTTGGGCTCGCCCGAGCGTCGTGCTATCGTTCCGCCCTCTCGCGTGGGGCTGTAGCTCAGCTGGGAGAGCGCCTGAATGGCATTCAGGAGGTCGACGGTTCGATCCCGTTCAGCTCCACCAAGTTTGATCACCCCGGACGATCTCTGAACCTCCCTATCCCTCGAAGCGAAGGTCGGATCGAACCGTCGACCTCCGTGGGGGGTTCGGGGGGCGCCGTGCGCCCCCCGCCTGAGACGTTCGACGGATCCGTCACCCGAGCGCAGCGAGGCGTGACGGTTCGATCCCGTTCAGCTCCACCAACACGTCGCCCTCGCGGCTCGCGCCGACGCGCTCGACCACACGTCGCCCTCGCGGCTCGCGCCGCCGCGCTCGACCGCACGTCGCCCTCGCGGCTCGCGCTGACGCGCTCGACCGCGCGGGCTCCCGCGGCGCGAACCTCCTCCCTCCTTCGTCGGGAGACTATTCGCGCCGCGGACGATATGAACGGTGCCTCGGAGATCGGTCTCTCGGCTGAAACCTCTGGCCGCCGGTCGCGGAGCGACCGCCGCGGCCCGGCCTCAGGGCTGGCCTTTTCCCCCCGACGAGCCGTAGACCTGCCCCGTTGCGTAGCTCGCGTCGTTGGCCGCCAGCTGAACGTAGATCGAGGCCAGCTCGGCGGGCTGCCCGGGCCGGCCGAGGGGCGTGTCGCCGCCGAATTTCTTCAGTTTTTCCTGAGTCGCTCCGCCGCTCACCTGCAGGGGCGTCCAGATCGGACCGGGGGCGACGCCGTTGACGCGGATGCCTTTCGGGCCCAGTTGCTTCGCCAGAGACTTGACGTAGTTCATGGTGGCGGCCTTGGTCTGAGCGTAGTCGTAGAGATCCGGGGAGGGATCGTAGGCCTGCTCCGAAGCCGTGGCGATGATCACGGAGCCGGGTTTCAGGTGCGGCAGCGCCGCCTTGAGGATCCAGAAGGGCGCATAGATGTTCGTCTTCATCGTCGAGTCGAAGGACTCGGTCGTGATGTCGACGATGGACGGAAAGGTCTGCTGGCGGCCGGCGTTGTTGACCACGATATCGAGCCCGCCCAGGCCATCCAGCGCCTTCGCGACCAGCTGCTGGCAGAACTTCTCGTCGCGCAGATCCCCCGGGATCGGCAGACCCTTCCGTCCGGCTTCCTTGATCAGCGCGATGACCTCGCGGGCGTCTTCTTCCTCGGTCGGGTAATAGTTGATCGCCACGTCCGCGCCCTCGCGCGCATAGGCAATCGCGGCCGCTCGTCCCATTCCGGAATCGCCGCCGGTGATCAACGCCTTCCGTCCCAGCAACCGCCCCCACCCCTTGTAGGTCTTCTCGCCATGATCCGGTCGCGGATTCATCCGGCTGGCCAGACCCGGCCAGGGCTGCGACTGTTCCTCGAAGGGCGGCCTGGGGTACTTCGTCGTCGGGTCCTGTAAGCCCTGGGCCGCCTGGGACGCCGGAGCGGGTTGAGCGACCAGGCTGGGGCCAGCCGCCGCGGCCACGAGACCCGCACCGATGCCGCCCACCACCCGGCGCCGCGTCAACGTGCTCATCGTTCCTCCTCCACCTCGTTTACGACTTCGATTTCCCTCGTCCTCCGCCGCTGCGGCCGCGCTTGGGGAACGCGCGGCCGGCGATCGTCTTGACGAGGATCGGCAGGGTGGCGACGAGGAGGCGGGAGATCGGACTCTTCGCGTCCGAAGCCACGCGCTCCGGGTGCGAGACCGCGCGGCCGAGCGCCTGCCACACCTTCCGCGTCCGGACGCGCGCGCGGCGAGGAGCCTCCCGGCGGCGGCGGAACAGGAGGAACAGGCCTGCGGCCGCCGCCGCGGCTCCGGCGCCGATCGCCGCGGCCGCGATCGGATGGGCCCGCACCGAGAGCGCCTCGTGCCGGCGGTGGTCGAGCTCCGCGAACAGCCGCGAGAGCCGTCCCCGCGTCTCCTCGATGTTCTTCTCGAGGCGGTCGAGGGTCTCCTCGGTCGGGGTCTCTGCCTCGGCCTCTACGCGGCGCGGCTCTTGGCCCACAGCCAACTCTCCTTCAGCGTCTTGCGCGTGGCCTCCAGAGGCTTGACGCGCTTGTTCCATCCCGCCCATCCAAACCCGACGGCCACGATCAGCAGGGCGGCAGCGACGACGAGCGCCGCGAGCCACGGCGCCATCCAGCGCGACACCGCCAGCGCGGCCGCGACGAACAGCATGTTCAGGAAGAGAATCGCCGCGAGCGCCGCGATGCCGAAGGAGCGCGCCATCGCGACCTCCTCCTTGAGGTCGCGTCGGATCTCGGCCTTCGCGAGCTCGACCTCCTGGCGGACGAGCTCGCCCAGCTCGCGCACCGTGCCCGCCACGAGGTCCGCGCTCGAGAGCCCGCGCAGCGGCCGGTCGACCGGCTCGTTGGATCTCCACGATTCCATGTCCGTCTCCTCCGTTTCCTCGAGCAGCTGCGAATCTCCCTGAATCGCGCGCTCGATCTGCAGAATCTCGCGGTAGAGGACCTGCCAGTTTTCGTAGTCGATGAACGTCTCGTCGAGGTCGCGCGCGATCTGATCGATCACGCCGAGGAGCGCCCTCGAGTCGCGGTGGTGCGCCGGGTCCTCCCGAAAGACGCGCCACACGTCCTTGAGCCTCTTCTCGATCTCCTGAGCCGTCGCGTCGGTCGTCTGGAGTCCCGGAGTCAGGGTGACCTCCTCGCTCAGGATCCCGTGCGCCCGCGCGGCGCGTTCGGGCTCTCCCTGGAGAGTGACGCCGTTCGGGTTGACCACGACCTCGAGCTCCTGCCCCCGGAAGAACTGGAGATTCTTCGGCAACCGGGCCCGGAGGATCCGGCCTCCCAGGGCGCCGATGACGCGCGAAGGCGCCGTGAGAAGCCAGGGCGGCCTGGCGCGCTCCACGTCCAGACCCGCGCGGCCGAGCGTGCGGCGGAGGTGATCCGCCACGCGGACGTAGTCGTCGGGCTCGAGGATCAGCGGGAGGTGCTCGTCTTCCCATCGCCGCGAGACGGCGATCAGGCGCCGGATCGGAGACGTCAGGAAGGCGACCGCGAAGGCGGCGCCGATGGCCACCGTGACGGGGACTCCGCGGAGCGCCCGCTTCCAGAAGGATTCGCCATCGAGATCGACCCGGCCGCGTTTCGCGAGCACGAGGCCGACCCCGAGCGGAACCAGGACCGCCGCGGCGATCCAGCCGCCCCGGACGGCCTCCTCGGGCACCCAGCCCGGGATGGGGACGAACGCCAGCACCATGGCGGCGGCCTTGGGGAACGCGACGCCGATGAGGAGCAGCGGCCAGGCCGCCGCGCAGCCCACCACCACGGAGAGGAGCGTCTTCTCGCTCTCCTTGGGTGTGCCGAACAGCGCCGCCACCGCCCAGCCGAAGACCGCCTGCAGGAGCTTCTTTGAAGATTTTCGAAGGAAAACGATCAGTCCCTGCAGCAGCCCCATCCGCGCTCCTCGCTTCTTCCGCGCCTACTCGACGGTGCGCGACGAGTCCGGCGGACACGTTTACGAGAACGGGGATCTTGCAAGTTCCGATCCACGGCGGCCGCCTTCCCGTCGATCGCGGCCGTCCCTCGGGGACGGGCCTCCGTCGATCGATGGGACCGGACGACTCGGGATCACCCTCGCGTCGGGTTGACTTCGGCCGTGGCCGGTCGTATTAAAGGCGCATTAAGGCTCCCGTCGGTGAGGCTCCGATTCTTTTTTGGGGCTGTGGCTTTGAGGGAGGAGGGCTCTATGCGTTTCCCCCGCGTCGCGACTCTCGTTTCGCTCGTGCTGGCCTTCGTCGTCTGGGCCACGCCCTTGCGGGCCCAATCGCCGACGGGAAGAATCTCCGGAACCGTGCGCGATCCGAACGGCGCGCCGATGGCCGGGGCCGCGGTCTCCGTCACGAACATGGGCGGCGTGACGAGAGTCGCCCGGACCTCTACCGCCGGGACCTACGAGATGAGCGACCTGCTGCCCGGGTCCTACACGGTCTCGGTCGACGTGCAGGGGTTCCGAAAGGTCACTCTCAAGGACCAGAAGGTTGCCGCGGGCGGCACGACGACGGTCGACTTCGCGCTGGAGCTGCGGCTGCTGGAGGACGTGACGGTCACCGCGATGAAGCGCGAGGAGACCGTCTTCAGCACCCCGGTCTCGGTCGCCGCGCCCACCGAGGAGGACCTGCGCGAGCTGGGCGTCAGCGACATCGAGGGCGTGGCGAACAACGTGGCGGACTTCACCGTCCAGAACCTGGGACCCGGCCAGAGCACCGTCGCGATCCGCGGCGTGTCGTCGGGACAGATCGCGCGCGACCAGCCGGGCGTCAAGGAGCAGGTCGGCGCGTATCTGGATGAATCGGTGATCTCGCTCTCGCTCTTCACTCCCGACATGGACCTCTTCGACATGAATCGCGTCGAGGTCCTGCGTGGACCCCAGGGCACTCTCTTCGGCTCGGGCTCGGTGGGCGGCACCGTCCGCTACATCAGCAACCAGCCCCAGATCGGCCAGAGCACGGTCTTCGGCGAGGTGGGCGGAGCCGCGATCGACGGCGGCGGCACGGGCGGCAACTTCAAGGCCGGCTTCAACACGCCGCTCGGAGACAAGGTGGCCTTCCGCATGGCGGCGTACTACAACCGGCTGGCCGGCTGGATGGACGCCGTCCAGCCCGACCTGACCATCCGACCCAACGTGAACTCGGGCGACCGCGAGGGCGTCCGCGCGGCGCTGGCGATCGCGCCGATCGAGAACCTCACGATCACTCCCCGGTTCGTTTACCAGAAGGTCGCGATGGACGGCTGGAATCGGTTCGACCAGTACAACATCCTGGCGAACCCGTTCACGACGACGCGGACCGCCGTCACCCTCGCCGACAACCAGCTCTTCACCCAGATCGACGAGCCGTTCACCGACAAGTTCTACCTCGGCGACGTCAAGATCAACTGGCGGGCGGACACTTGGCAGTTGACGTCGATCACATCCTTCACGAACCGCGACGTCCGGGTCATCCGAGACTCGGGCGCGCTGACCGGCAGCGTCACGGGCGGGTCGATCGGGGAGCCCGAGAGCGTCTACACCCTCAATGCTCCGCTGGACGACAAGACCCACGCCTCCGGATTCACCCAGGAGCTTCGCGCGGACGGCAACGCGATCGACAATCGCCTGCACTGGCTGGTCGGCGGCTT
>JADMIO011302047.1_pt1 | contig 11080 bp, 11 predicted proteins | sample 8958161 | NCBI WGS metagenome assembly JADMIO01 (sample SAMN16585339, study PRJNA669376) | soil metagenome | isolation source: Crop rotation soil | place: USA: Cullars Rotation, Alabama | collected 2011 | reverse complement strand
AAACCGTTGACCGTCTTTCCTCTTCTCTTTTGCGGAGTCGGCGCCGGTTTTGGTTTACCTTTGGTGTTGGTGGGCGTGGGCGGCGGGGGCGTTGAAAGATCCACGCCGTTGTCGATGACGGTGCCGACTTTGATCCCGTTCATCACCTCGTCCGCGCCGCCGATATGATCGGGATGCGGATGCGTGGCGATGAAATAGTCCAGCTTTTCGACTTTGGATTGCTTGAGCGCCTCGAGGACGACTTTGCCTTTGCCGGCATCACCCGCATCGATCAGGACTGACTTGCCGGTCGGCGAAATGATCAAGATCGAATCGCCTTCGACAGGGCCGACATCGAGCATGCGCACCGTTAGTTCGCCCGTCGGTTTTGGTGGGCGCTTGCGCCACCAGTTGACCAGATCAAACTTCCAGACGATTCCGCCGGCGGCCAATGCCAGCAACGCCACCACTGCCACTACACATCCGCATCCGCGAGTTGATCGTTTCACTTAACAATTCTCACTGCATTTCGAGCGAGTTCACCTTTGACTGCCGAGTAAGTTATTAAAACCTGCTTGCTTGAAGTGTTGGTCGGCCGTCAGTGCTTCTTGAAAGCCTCAGATCTCTCATCACAATAAAAGAGATGCAATCGATCAGCCCCCACGCCTTGTCGAAGTGAGATCGATACAAATCAAAAGCTCGCCGGAAAAGATCGGGATTCAAATTTACTATATGAATTTCATCGGAAGTAAAGAAGTGTTCGATGATTTGGATTGATTCTTTCTTGAAATTCCTGGCCAAGGCGTTCCCAATTTCAAGAATAACAGCGTCCGTTATGACAAGCGATCGCTTATCAAATCGGGAAGCGAGCTCAACCGCCTGACTATGGTATTGATCGCTTCGATTGACGAGGGCAATAACAAACGAGGTATCAACAAAAGCCTCAGCCAATCGTCTTCTCTCCAGTCGAATAAAGATCTATGTTTTCCGCGAAGTCTTCCGGCCCATCAATTGTTATCTCTCCGAGCTTCGACATGAGACTGCGGCCGTCGCCGTTCGAACCAGGCGCGGAAAGAGTCCTGACGATGTGATAAAGCTCTTCCAGTCGATTCTCCGGCACCTTCTCGATTTCGGTCTTGAGCAATTCTCTTGAAATCATTTGCTCTTCGCCAGAAGTATCACCAGCGGGTTCCTCTACGGGCTCGGTGATTAGTCCTTCTTCAAGAATTGGTTGTGCGGCTTTCTTGGGGAAGTATTTCTCGCGAATTTTTTCTGCCAGTTCTTTTGAAATTTGATTGGACGGAACACTAACATCAACCCCTTCGCGGCGAACCTCTTCAATCAATCGTTTAGTATCGATCTTCAATTCTCTTGCAAGATCGTAAAGGCGGGTTTTTGAAGTGCTCACACCCATGGGTTAGCGTTCCTTAAGTGAATTGTATCTGTCATGCATAATAATCGCTAATGCACGATAGATAAAGCGGGTGTCTGTGATCGCGGATTCTTCTATTTGATCACCCAAACCTTACCCGCTCGAGCACCAGTAATCCGATGGATACCAGGGCCAGAATGTACATCACTGGGTGAATGTCGCGGCGGCGTCCCACCATCAAGTAGAGTCCGACGTGCGAGATGAATCCCCAAAGAATCCCCTGCGTGATCGAAAAAGTTAACGGGATCAAAATCAGAGTCAGGAATGCGGGCACGCCTTCTTCGAATTTGGAAAAACGGATCTGGCCCACGCTGCGGAACATGGTCGCGCCTACCAGGATGAGCACGGCTGCGGTGGCGTAAGCCGGCACCATCCCCGCCAGTGGCGCAATGAAAAAGCATGGCAGGAAACAGAGCGCCGTGAAGACTGAAGTCAGGCCGGTACGCCCACCCATTTGAATGCCCGCGACGCTTTCGATGTAAGCCGTGCCTGACGAAGTGCCGGCCACTCCGGCGCCCATTGTCGCCAGTGAATCTACGATCAAGCCCTGACGCAAATTCCGCGGATGGCCCTTGTCATCGAGCAAGTCGCCCGCATGCGCCACACCGATGAAAGTTGAAATCGAATCGAATAAGTCGGTGAAGAGAATCGCGATGATCGAAGGCAGCAGGCTTAGCTTTAGAGCACCGATCATATCTAACTTGAAAAAGACGCTCTTGAAATCCGGCAAACTCAAAATCTTCGCCGGAGCGCTGACCATGCCCAGCGCCCAGGCGGCGATGGTGACCAACACGATGGTGGCGAGAAAGGCAAAGGGATTTCGCCGCGACATTAAGAAGATCGAAATGCCCACTCCGGCGATGGTGAGGAGCGCGGGCCTTCCCAAAGCGCCGATCTTCACAAAAGTGACCGGATCGGAAACGATGAAGCCGGCATTCTTCAAGCCGATGAAAGTCAGAAAGATGCCGATGCCTACGGCCGCTGCGATTCTCAACTCCGCCGGAATTGCTTTCGCGATCGATTCGCGAATCGGTGTGACCGAAATCAACAGAAAGATAACGCCGGCCCAAAAAATAATTCCCAGCGCCACCGGCCAGGGCACGCCTTTGCCCAAAATAATGGTGTAAGTGAAAAAGGCGTTGATGCCCATCCCTGGCGCCACCGCGAAAGGCAGCTTTGCGTAAATTCCCATCAGCAACGTCATCGTGAAGCAAATGATCACGGTCGCCGTCAGGACGCCGCTGAAGGCCATGCCGGTCTTGCCATCAGCCGAAATGATTTGCGGATTTACGATCACGATGTAACCCATCGTGAAGAAGGTGGTGACGCCGGCGATGGCTTCGGTCTTGAGGTTAGGTTTATTGGCGTTCGAGGGCTTCATCGATCGTTTCGGCTCTCAGCAGCGCTGGTACCGCGGCTTTTTGATGATGTTTCCATTTTCATCGTAGTAAACGCGACTGACGCAGCGATGGAGTAGATACTGCGTGCCGGTAAACCAGAAGGTGAAAATGTTCGTTTCGATCGCTGATGCATGGCTCTGCGCAACTATATCCCGAAGGCCTTCATGAAAACTGCGTCCCAAACCAATCTTAGTTGCGCCCGTTCCTCTGAGTAGCAGGTTATAAGTGCTTCCCACTCTTTCATAAATCCAAAAGCCACAGTTCTGTGCTCCACAGAGACATGAAGTCGAGCCCTTTACCAGAATCGCGCGGCGGATTGATGAGACTTTGAGTGGTCGCACTCGCACGTGTTTTCGCAGTCCGCCCTCGTTAAGAACGCACGTGCGATCTTCCTCGTTGAGATCACGCAACAGTCTTTCCGGGGCTTTGATTTGACGTGAAGGTTGGGCAAAAACGAAGTTTGCGCAAACCAAGAAAAGGCATGCGCTCAACGCGGGCCGGACCAGAATGCGGACAGTTGTTTGACGACTCATAGCAGAGCGCCACGCACGATGGTCAATTTGTCAGCGTATCATGAAGCGCGGTCAGCGCGGTTTCAATGTCCGCGCTGGAAACGTCGTAGTGCGTGACCATGCGGATCGATGTGCCGAATCCTGAGGCAAGGACGCCGTGTTCGCGCAGTTGGGCACAAATCGCGTCAGCTGATTGCCCGGTCTCAGCCACATCAAAGATGACAATGTTGGTGACGACCTTCTCGGGATCGATCTTAACGCCCGGAAGTTCCGCCAGGCCGATAGCGAGCCGCTGAGCGTTCTCGTGATCTTCGTGCAAGCGTGCGGGAGTTTCCTGAAGCGCCACCAGGCCTGCGGCGGCGAGCACTCCGGCCTGACGCATGCCGCCGCCCAGCATCTTGCGCACCGACCTAGCTTCGTCGATGAAAGCCCTTGTGCCCAGCAACATCGAGCCGACCGGAGCGCCCAGCCCTTTCGACAAACAGAACATTACGGAATCAACCGGGCGGGCGAGGTTGGCGACGGTCTCATTCTGAGCCGTGGCCGAATTAAAGATGCGCGCTCCGTCCAGATGCACCGGCAGATTCATCGCATGCGCGCCTTCGCAAATTTCTTCCGCGCGGGTCCGCGTCATGACTGAACCACCGGCGAGGTTGTGAGAGTTCTCGATCGCGATTAGACCTGTCGGGGCTACGTAGTACGCGGCATTCGCATGAATGGCGCCGGCGATTTCTTCCCAGGTCAGGATTCCGCTGCCATCTTGGCTGTGCACCGGCCGCGCAACACAGCCGGAGAAGGCAGCCATCGTGGCCATCTCGAAATTGAATATGTGACCACGTTCTTCGATCACCACTTCCTGGCCGTGTCGGGTGTGCAGCTTAACGGCAGTCTGATTTCCCATCGACCCGGTGGGCACAAAGATCGCCGCTTCCTTTTCGAATATCTCAGCGGCCAGTTCCTGCAGACGGTTGACGGTCGGATCTTCGCCATAGACGTCGTCACCGACTTCGGCCTCGGCCATCGCGCGACGCATTGCCGGAGTCGGTTTGGTAACAGTGTCACTGCGTAGATCGATCATTAGTGGCACAGACTTTAGTCTGTGATTCGGCCTGGAAACAAGCGCAGACTCTATCACATCAACTTAGTAAGATTGGAAACGAGTTGGGCAGGCTGGAGCGCAGATTGGCTTCTCATTAGCACCGTGGCTTTAGCCCGGTGACCCCGCAGTCCCACATGTCGGGAAACCGTTTGAAACGGTTTCCATTTCTTCTCGCACACTATCCCACCGGGCTAAAGCCGCGGTGTTAATGAGATCAATCTTGCTTATCGGCAGGCTTAATGAGAGTCAGCCAACGCCGCTTCGGCGGGATGAGAAAAAATGCATCGTCCTTCGAATATCGCGCCGGGCTGGATGGAAAGTTCCGTGGCTTCAATATCGCCAATGACTTTACTGACACTGCCGAGCTCAACTCGTTTCGCAGCGCGAATGTCGCCGCGAACGGTGCCGTGAATAATCGCCACGTCCACGAAGATATCGCCGTCAACTTCTCCTTTTTCGCCCAAAATCAGCGTGCCTGCGGGCGAAAACACTATTCCGGCCATATGGCCATTCATAGTTAGAGTGCCTTCGAAATTGATCTCATTCGGCGCGTAGGCGACTGAGGTTGATTCAACTTTGTGGGTTTCAGAGGCGCTGAGATCTTCCAGCCAGTCCTGGAAGCTTTGGTGGGTCTCGCGGAGCAGCTTTTGGTTCAACTCCGCCGAGTCGGTGTCGGCAGCTTTGCTCAAAAACACTCCGTCCGCAAATTGGGTCGTGCTCAAAGACATGACACCCCTGGTTCGTTCTTTACTGCACTAGGAAGATTACGCGCTCTCGGCCTTGAGCATGCGGCAATCACCCTGGAACGTCGCACCGGGTCTGATCGAAAGCTTAGGTGTCGAGATGTTGCCGTTGATGACTGCGCCCAGGCCCAGCTCAACGCGTTCGCGTCCCACGATCTCGCCGTTCACCGTGCCGCTGATAATGACCACGCCAACGTCGATGAATGCATCGACGATCGCTGACTCATCGATGATCAAAGTGCCCTTTGGCGAAAAAACCTTTCCGGCCACGTGACCATTGATGCGCAGCATGTCCTTAAATGAAAGCTCGCCATCAAGCTCAGGCACTGATTCAATGCGCACGTTGCGCGGGCGTTGTTTGACATTGAATGACCCGCCGTTCGCGGTCAGTTGTCCGGAGATGACTCCCTCAACCGATTGTTTCCCTTTGAAGTGCGCTTCGCCCGTAATCACCGGGCTGCGGGGCTGAAAATTCGCGCCGGGTAGTGCTGGTTGGGACTTGACGGTGGAAACTGAACGAAGCGGTGTGGCGCGATCACTGCCGGCGATTACGTTCGGAAGCCTTGGTGGAACTCGTTCGATGAGAGCCGCGGTCTCGTCCACAGGCGGAGACGTATCCACGGTGAAGGCAGTTTTTGCAAGGGGCATTTATTCGTTCTCCGCGAACCGTTAGGTCGCAGCCTTCAACAACAGATTTTCACGAAGTACTTGAAGGAAAGTCGCCGTAGCTAACTACCGGCGAGGCATATCGAAAAACTCTCCGCTTGAAGTGCGCGGCACAGTATCACAGTCGTACACAGCGTACAAGCCATTTTTGGGTGGGTGAGTAATGGCTATGCCGTCTGATGTGCGGAAGGCCTGTGGCCTTCCGTAATGCTGACCTAAGATCTCGGGCTCCGCCCAGCTTGGGACCTGTTGGATACGCACGCCGCTGGCATGCTTTCGCTAGAGCAGCCGAGACGGCTGCGTATCCGATGAGCTTGTTTGTCAAAACCCGAACGAGCGTGGCATGCTCAGTCGGATGTTTGTCGACAGCAAAATCAAGACTAAATTGCTGCGCCGCATGGGCGAGGCCATCCGGGATTTCCAGATGATTGAGGATGGCGATCGACTGATGGTGTGTCTCTCGGGAGGCAAAGATAGTCATACGCTGCTCGACTTGCTGCTCGACGTACAAAAGCGAGCGCCGGTGCGCTTCGAGTTACTGGCGGTTAATTTAGATCAAAAGCAGCCGGGCTTTCCGGCTGACGTGCTGCCGAATTACCTGCGCGAGCGCGACGTTCCTTTTCGCATCGTCGAGCGTGATACTTATTCAGTGGTCAAGCGATTAGTGCCGGAAGGAAAAACTTTCTGCGCCGTGTGCTCACGCTTGCGCCGCGGCATTCTTTACAACATTGCGGTCGAGGAAGGCTGCACCAAGATTGCTTTGGGCCATCATGCCGATGACATCACCACCACGTTTCTGCTTAACTTCTTTTACATCGGGTCGTTGAAAGCCATGCCGCCAGTGCTGCGATCTGATGATGGGCGCAACACCATCATTCGGCCGCTGGCTTATTGTCGTAAGACTGACATCGCCGAGTATGCCGCGCAGGCGCAGTTTCCCATCATCCCTTGTGATCTTTGTGGCTCGCAGCCAAACCTCAAGCGCGCGCGCATGGAAAGATTGATTTCGGATCTGGAAAAAGAGATTCCCAACATACGCGCCTCGATGTTGACCGCCCTGGGGAACGCGGTGCCGACACACCTGCTCGATCCCAATCTGTTTGATTTCAAGAGTCTGACGGCCGGCTCGGGCGATGTAGAAGCTGAGCTCGACCTGGTGCTTGGTCACACCGACACTGAGCCGGCCCTCGTGGCGATTGCCTAGGCCTCGCTCTCAGTCTTCATGCGCTTGCGCAGATATTGCTGTCCCCAGACCGTTCCCAGAATCAGGCTCAATCCCAACAACGCCACTACAAAGGGGAAGAACACCGAGTCTTTGAAGACTTGCCATGCCAGGTGACCCAGATAGGCGTAGATGCCGAACACACCAAACACCATGAACACGGTTCGCTTTAATTTGAGCGCCAACGCGACGAGGCCGAAATTGATCAGTAGATAAACCAGGCGTCGCCACTCCGAACCGGCATCCATGGTGGTCAAGCCACCCCAGAACGCCATCAAGCCGAACAAGTAGCACCAGAAAGCAAAGTCTTCACCGCGTGGGGCCTGACGCTGTTGCCAGAAACGATCGAGCGCGTAACCGATCGCGATGGTGACGGCGCCCACCAGCACGCTGATCCAGTTGGCCGCTTCCGAGTCGAGAGAATTCTGACGCAGTATCAAACCGCCGAGATCCATCGAGAGAAACCAGAAACAGAAAGCCATCGGCGCGGTGAGAAAGCTGAAGCGCACAAATATTAGTGTCACCGCCGCCGCCGCGATCGTGACCAACTCCATCACAATCCACGAGCCGTGGATCAATGGATAGAAGTTTTTGTAAGCGCCTGGATCTTCAACCGGCCACCAACCCGTCATCCGCTCGATTGAATAAACCAACAGCGGCAGGAGACTGACGGCAACGGTAATCAGCAAGCCACCGGCGACCAGATAGCCTTCCCGGCGCAGCCAAACTCCAATGCTGGCCGCGATCGTGATGTACACGATGGCGGTGATGCAGATTCCGCTTGCGCCCAGAACGTCCCATTTGTCGCCAAGGAACCACGCGCACGCGGAAATCATCAACATAGCGCCAAAGTAATAAAGGACGGTGACGATGTTGAAGCCTTTGTGTTGTTCCGGCGCGGGCGGCCGCGCGGGTTCGGCGGGTAGCGTGCCTTTGAATCGTTGTTCGTAGGCCCAGCGGATCAATCCATCGGCATCGGTTTGAGAGATCACGCCTTCCACAGTGGCGCGGTTAATGTCGGCCGTTGATAATAGGATTTCGGCGGGATCAGGCGGAGGTTGTGACATCAAGGACACTCCTTTGATAGAGTCGCTGCGATTTTAGCTCCTCTGGGTCCCTTTGTCTGCGCGAAGCCGGCGACCTGGTTTACGGGCATGGCCACGACCACTAAAAAGCGCGAACTCGACCTGAGCGGCTTTCCGGCCGGCACCGTCACTGAATACACGACGCTGGTGTGCCTCGCCTGCATCTTCGACATCTTCACCAAGCAACTCGGACTGGCCCCGCGCACGGCTTTCTCAGAAATCAAACGTCATTCGCCGACGATTGAAGAATTGACTTCGCGCCAGGCCACGCGGCCGTATTTCGACAGCGAAGAGAAAAGTCCACACTGCCCGTACTGCGGTTCGGCGAAGCGCTGGCTGGCGCGGTTCGACACCTTTTGCATTGAAGGCGGAAAGACCACCGACGCGGCGCGGCGCGCGCTCCTCAAGAAGCTGCCGAAAGTCGACGATCAGTTCCTGGTGGTGGAAAAGAAGTCGGACTCGCGCGTCGTATTTTTTGAATGGCTGGACACGCTCGGCCTGAACGCGGACCTGAATGATGACGCGTGGCCGATTGAAGCGACGCGCAGGTATCTCGAGCGCCGCGAACCCAAAACCAATTGGGATGAAGTTTTCACTGATCTGCGCGCGGTGCGCCGCTCGTCACGTTTGACCGAAGGCTGGGAGCGGGACGGCTGGCGGTTGTTTCTCGCGCCCGGTCTCTACAGCGAGGCGATTCTGATCCAGTACCTGGTCTCGCGCTCGCATACGCATGGCGGTTTGACACTCGAGGGCCGGGTGACCTTGATGGAATTGATTCGCCGGTTACGCTATAGCGGCTATCTCGATCAGATTGGCATCACGGAACGAGAACCCGGCGAAGTCTTTGAAAAGCTGATCGAGCATCTCGCCGCCAAGCACGAGTGGGCCAGAAGTGAAGTCAGTACCGGGAGCGGTAGCGACCGGGTCACACGGGCGAAGAAATCATCTAAGAAGCCAACCAGGAAACCTGCGAAATCCCGCAAGACCAAACCCGCCCAACCCGAGCCCGACGAAATCATCGCTGAGCCCGTCAAGCTTCATTACCTGATCGATCGCCGTGATTTTCTCGAGAAGGTGAAGAGCGTTTATGCGGCTTATGCGGCGTGAGAACTCTGACGACGGCTTTGCCGATTGATGTGCGGAAGGCCTTTGGCCTTCCGGGGCCATGATCATCTCGACCTGGGCTGCGTCCTTTGTGCAGGGTCGGACGGCATAGCCGCGTCGCAGGATGCTCTTCCGGCATGGGCCTTACGCTTCGCGCTGCATAATGAAATCAGCGATCGAACGCAATAGCGCGGTTGGTTTCTCGATCTGATCGAGCGCGTCACATGTCTTCCGATGCACCGCGGCCGTAGTCTGACGCGTGACTTCCACGCCGTATATCGCGGGGAAGGTCGCTTTCCTTGAGCGCGCGTCCTTGCCGGGAGTCTTTCCGAGGTCAACCGCAGTTGCCGTCACATCCAAAAGATCGTCGGTTATCTGAAACAGCAACCCGAGGTTGATTGCATAGTTTGTGATCGTCAGTAGTTCGGCCTCGGTGGCGCCGGCGATGATCGCTCCGCACCGGCCCGCGGCGCAGATTAGCGCTCCGGTCTTTTCATGATGAATCCGTTCCAACTCCTCACTATCAACGTCGCGTGACTCGCCGTCGAGATCACGCGCCTGACCGCTCACCATGCCCGCCGGCGTGCCGGCCGCGCCGGCCAATTCCGCTATCAATCGCGCGCGAATCTCGGCGGGAAGATTCCGGTCTTCGGCGATAGTTTGAAAGGCGAGCGCCTGCAGCGCGTCTCCGGCAAGAATCGCCGTCGCTTCGTCAAACTTAATGTGACAAGTTGGTCGCCCGCGCCGCAGATCGTCATCATCCATCGACGGCAAGTCGTCGTGAATCAGCGAATAGGTGTGGATCATTTCCAGCGCGCAAGCGGTGCTAATCAGGTCATCAAGCTTTGCCCCGAAGGTTTGTCCGGTCGCCAAAAGCAGCGCCGGCCGAAATCGCTTGCCGCCGGCGAAAACGCTCCAGCGAATGGCGCGATGAAGTTTGAGAGGCTCGTGGTCCTCTCGCGGCAGCAAACGATCGAGTTGGGAATCAACCAGCGGACGACATGAGGCGAAGAATTCGCGCGCGTCGGTTTCGGTCAGATTGTTTGCCAAAACGTTTGAGGAATCAGGAATCGCCTTCATCACCGCTGCGCAGCTCGCTTTCCGCATCGAAGGGCCGAATCGTGGGTCGTCCTTGATTGTCGCGCGTGAGAATTTCGATACGCCGCTCGGCCTCGTTTAGTCGCTCCTGGCAGGCGCGCGACAGCTTCACACCCTGCTCAAACAGTTCGAGGCTTTTCTCGAGTGGCAGATCGCCGCGTTCAAGTTCGCGCACGATGCGCTCGAGCTCTTCCAAAGACGTTTCGAAGTTTTGCGCGTTGTTCTTTTCCATAATTCGAGTACCACAGACTTTAGTCTGTGTCTCAACCGAAGTCTACAGACTAGTCTGCAAGGCTTAAGGCGACGGCGACGCACCCGGTAGACTCAGATTCTTTAGCTGCTTCTGCAATTCTTCCTGCAATTCCGAGCCATGTCGCGTCAACCCTTTTTTCGCGGCATCGGCAATGATCGTGGTAAGCCGATCGTCCTTGATGCCTTCGATCCGCCACGCGCTGCCATTCTGCTGCATTATGAGTTGCACCTGCTCGTCCTTCAGTCTCAGGTCAGCCGTCGCAGTCGGGCCGTTCTGTTTGATATCCGCAAAGTAGGGAACGCCCAACGCCAGCAAAATAAAAGGCTTGCCTTTGGCCGGCTCGGTGAGACGCTGAATCTCGCCCGGCAGCACGGCGCGCAGCGTTTCTTTTAGTTGCGGCGTTAGATTAGCGGCGATCTGATCGACCTGTGAAGGCAGAATGTTGTTGAGCAACGACGAGCCGGTCAGCCGCGAGCGCACGTCACTG
>JADMIO011283508.1_pt1 | contig 11080 bp, 9 predicted proteins | sample 8958161 | NCBI WGS metagenome assembly JADMIO01 (sample SAMN16585339, study PRJNA669376) | soil metagenome | isolation source: Crop rotation soil | place: USA: Cullars Rotation, Alabama | collected 2011 | reverse complement strand
TGACGGATCGCCCGTCCGACGCCCACATGAGCTGCAGGACCGGATCCGGGCTCCGCGTCACCCACTGCGGCCCGCTGGTGTCGTGCACCACCACATCGGCCTGCTTGCGCGGTTCGAGCGAGCCGATCCGATCACCCATCCCGATCGCCTCGGCGCCGCGGATCGTCAGCAGCTCGAGCGCGTGATGTGCGGTGAGCGAGAACGGATCGATCTCGACGTCGCGGGCGAGACCGACGAAGAGCGTGGCGGCGCGCATCACGTCGACCGCGTCGCCCGCGTTCTCCGAGTCGCACCCGATCGCGAGCCGTCCACCGCGACGGAACAGCTCGGCGTAGCGCCCACCGAGGGTGACGCCTTGCGCCAGGCGCAGGTACGCCCACGGGCATGCGGCGATGGCGGTGCGCGTGCGCAGCACGGTCTCCACCTCGTCGTCGTCGAGGTGCACACCGTGACCGAGCAGGACGTGCGGCCCGAGCGCGCCCAGCCGGTCCAGGTGGACGACCGGCCGCAGACCTGTGCGAGCGAGGTACGACGCGGGATCGTGGCGGTGCGGCGACAGGTGGAACGTGATGCCCGTGCCGGTGCTGCGCGCCACGTCCGAGGCGCCGCTGACGAGCTCGTCCGACATCAGGTCGTGGCCGACGAGCGTGACCCACCCCTCCACCAGCCCACCTCTCGGGTACGCAGCCACGAGCGCTCGCATGCGGTCGAGCACCTCGGGTGCCGGTGCGGCCTGCGGGCCGTCGCCGACGTCCCATCCCCATCGACCGATGGTGCCGCGCGCACCCAGTTCCTGCATCGCGGCGGCGACGCGCTCCGGATGCGCGACGGTGCCCGCCTCGACCGTGCACGTGATGCCGTTGCCGACGGCCTCGACGAGCGAGAGCGTCGCGGACAGGTGGTCGTCGTCGGCCGTGTGCGCGGTGTGCACCGGGACCGCCCACCCGAAGATCGCCTCCTGCGAATCGATCGCATCGGGGATGCACGAGCGCACGAGCCGGTCGCCGGTGAGGTGCTGGTGTGCGTTGATGTAGCCGGGTGTGACCACGGACCCTGCGTCACCCACCACCTGCGCGTGGGGGAATCGCGCGTGAAGGTCAGACCACGCGCCCACCTCCTGCACCAGGTCATCGGCAACGACCACGGCGCCGTCGACCACGACGTCGCGCGCCGCGTTCATCGTGACGACATGTTTGCCTCTGATCAGGATCTGGGTCACGCCGTATGCTCGCAGACATGGACGGGATCCTCACCGGCAACGACGCGCTCACCGGCTTCTGGTACGCCGTCGACCGATCCGTGGACGTGCAGAACGCCCCACGGCCGGCGCGCCTGCTCGGGCGGGACCTGGTGCTGTGGCGTGGCCCGAACGGCAACGTCATCGCCGCACCGGATCGCTGCCCGCACCGCGAGTCGCCGTTGTCCGCAGGGTGGGTCGAGGCAGGCTGCGTCGTCTGTCCCTACCACGGCTGGACGTTCGGCGACGAAGGTCGCTGCGTGGCGGTGCCCTCGGCCAACGAGGGTGTCCCACCGCCGCCACGCGCCCACCTGCACACCTTCCACTGCACGGAGCGCTACGGGTTGGTCTGGGTGTGCCTCGGCGAGCCGTCGGCGGGCATCCCCGAGATCGAGCAGGAGGACGACCCCGCCTTCCGTCGCATCAACACCCCGGTGGACGTCTGGCAGACGTCCGCGACCCGGATGGTGGACAACTTCCTCGACATCACGCACTTCCCGTTCGTGCACGTCGGCACGTTCGGCAAGGGGCAGGACACGCGGGTGCCGAAGTTGGAGCTGGGCGAGCTCGACGACGACTTCCACGGCTACCGCTACGAGGTGATCGCGAACAACGCCACGGTCGGCACCATCGCCTCCGGCCAGGAGACGGCCGTGGTGCACCGCACGATGAGCTCGGGGTTCAACCTGCCGCTCAACGTCCGCAGCACCATCGCCTACGACAACGGGCTGCACCACATCCTGCTGCTCCTGTCCACGCCGATCGACGACGTGACGTCGTACTTCACGTTCGTCGTGTGGCGCAACGACGACTTCTCCCGCTCCGCCGAGGAGATCGTGCGGTTCGACTTCGCCATCGGTGCGGAGGACAAGGTGATGCTGGAACGGCTGCGCGGCGTGCTGCCGCTCGACCAGACCACGCTCGTCAGCGTGCAGGCCGACAAGTGCTCGGTGGAGTGGCGACGCCAGTTCGCCGCCCTCCTGGCGCAGGGGTCCGTTGCCGCGTCGTGACCGCGACCGGCCTGGACCGCGCGTTCGGTGACGCGCAGATCCGCATCGATGCACTCGGCAAGGTGTTCGCCCGTCGCGGACGTGCCACGGAAGCGCTCCGCGACGTCCGCCTCGACATCCGCGACGGCGAGTTCGTCAGCCTGCTGGGACCGAGCGGCTGCGGGAAGTCGACGCTGCTCCGCGTGATCGGCGGTCTGCTCGAGCCGGACACGGGCAGCATCTCCGTCGCCGGCGTGTCGCCGCGGGCGGCGCGCGCGGCGAAGAGCTTCGGTCTCGTGCCGCAGTCGCCGGCGTTGCTCCCGTGGCACACCGTCGCGAAGAACGTCCGCTTCCTCACGAGCGTGCACCACCGCGGCAACGGTCCGTCGGTGCTCGGCGGCGCGCAGATCGACGAGCTGCTGGCGACGGTCGGTCTGTCGGCCTTCGCGCACTCGCTGCCGCACGAGCTGTCCGGTGGGATGCAGCAGCGCGTCTCGCTGGTGCGCGCGTTCGCACTCGGCGCGCCGATCCTGCTGATGGACGAGCCGTTCGCCGCGCTCGACGAGATCACGCGCGCGGACATGCGCTACCTCCTGCTCGACCTCTGGGAGCGCACGGGCGCGACCGTCGTGTTCGTCACCCACTCGGTCAGCGAAGCCGTCATCCTCTCGGATCGTGTCGTCGTGATGGCGCCGCGCCCCGGCCGCGTCGTCAGCGTCGAGGACATCGACCTGCCCCGCCCGCGCACGCCGGACATGGAGGACGCGCCGGAGTTCCACGCACACGTGCAGCGCCTGCGTGCCGAGCTGCGGAGCTCGCACTCGTGAGCGCGCGCCTCGCTCGGATCGCAGCGCCGATCGTCGGTGTCGTCGGCTTCCTCGTGATCTGGCAGCTGTACGTCGTCATCTGGGACGTCGAGAAGTTCAAGCTGCCGCGGCCGACGGACATCCTCGATCACCTCGCCAGCGATCCGCGGTTCTACTGGGACAACGGTCGGACCACGCTGTGGGAGGCGACGCTCGGGTTCGCGATCGCATTCGCCGTGGCGCTCGTGTTGGCGATCGTGATGGCCCACTCCCGGTTCCTCGACCGCGCCATCCAGCCGATCGCGGTGCTGATCCAGGTCACGCCGATCATCGCCTACGCGCCGGTGGTGGTGATCTGGCTGGAGTTCGGCCTGAAGCCGATCCTGGTCGTCACGTCGCTCGTGTGCTTCGTCCCGTTCCTCCTCAACGGCGTGCGCGGCCTGCGATCGGTCGACACCAACCTCCTCGAGCTGGCGCACTCCGTCGACGCGAACTGGTGGGAGGTCCTCTGGCGGCTCCGACTCCCGTCGTCGTTGCCGTACCTCTTCGCCGCGGCGCGGATCTCCGTCGGCCTCGCGTTGATCGGCGCGGTGCTCGGCGAGTTCTTCGCCGGTGTGAACGCCGGGCTCGGCTACGCGATCAAGGTCGCGCAGGCCCGACCCAACCTCAAGATGCAGCTCTGGGGCAGCATCTACGTGCTCGCGCTGATGGGGGCGCTGGCGATGCTCCTCATCGGCGCCCTCGAACGCATCGCGCTCCGCTGGCACAGCTCCGAGCGCACCTGACCCGCCGACACGTCCCCGCCCACCCGTCCACACCCACACACCCGTCCCGCCACCAGCACCAGGAGCCCACCACATGCAGCACCGCCACCACCGCAGGATCCTCGCCGCCTCGCTCACCACCGCCATGCTGCTCGTCACCGCGTGCAGCAGCGACGACGACGGGGCCGACGCCACCGCAGCACCCAGCACCACCGAGGCCCCGACCGCCACGACGACGGCGCCTGCAGAGACCGCCGCCCCCGCCACCGAGGCCGCCGGCGACGGAGCGGCGATCAGCGAGGAGCGATGCGCCGCCAACAAGGCCGCCGGGAAGATCACCTACATCTCGAGCTTCGACTACGCCGCAGCGGCCTCCATCGTGGATGTCGTCGTCGCGAAGGAGAAGGGCTACTTCGAGGACCTGTGCCTGGACGTCGAGCTGACCTCGGGCTTCTCCACGTCGAACTACCCGCTCGTCGCCGCGAACACCGCGCAATTCTCGTCCGCCGGCTCGTACACCGAGATCCTCAACTACTCGGTCGACGGCGCGTCGTTCGTCGCGCTCGCCGACTACGGCAAGACGCCGATCGAGGCGCTTGTCGTCAAGGATCCGACCGTCACGGACCTCGCCGACCTGAAGGGCAAGACCATCGGCGTGAAGGGCGACATCCCACCGTCGCTCGTCGCGATGCTGTCGTCCGCAGGCTTGACCCGCGGCACGGACTACGAGGAGGTGCTCGTCGACGGCTTCGACCCGGTGGCCCACCTCGCCCTCGCCATCGACGCGCTCCCGGTCTACAAGTCCAACGAACCCGGTCAGCTGGATGCCGCGGGCGTGAAGTACGCCATGTTCGATCCGACCGCGCTCGGCATCCCCGGCACGTTCGGCCTCCTCTACACCTCGAAGGACTACGCCGCGTCCAATCCGTCGGTCGTGCAGGACTTCATCCGCGCCTCGCTGAAGGGCATGGAGGACGCCATCGCCGATCCGGCCGGTGCGGTCGCGATCGCGCTCGCCCAGATCGATGCGGCGGGCAACGCGTTCTTCCTCACGCAGGAGGGCGAGACCTACCGCTGGACGCAGGAGCTGGCCGAGGTGCTGAAGGGCAACCCGAACGGCAAGGTCGGCGCGATCGACCCCGCCGTCTTCGAGAACGAGGTCGCCGCCTACACGAGCGCCGGCATCTTCGCCACCGCACCATCGACGGACGGCACCTACGACGCCGACCTCGCGGCGAGCCTGTACGGCGCCGATGGCAAGGTGATCTGGCCCGGAGAGGGCTGACCGCATGCTCGCCCAGGTGCAGCGGACGTTCGGCGGCCCGGAGGCGTTCGCCTTCGAGGACGTGCCGGATCCGCTCGCTGCACCTGGGGAGCTGCTGATCGAGGTCCGCGCCTGCGGGCTCAACCGGTTGGACCTGCTGCAGCGCGTGGCCCCGCTCGTGCGCGGCTTCTCGCTGCCGCACATCGCCGGCATGGACGTGGCAGGGGTGGTCGTCGGGCACGGTGACGGCGTCGACCCGACCGCCCTCCCGATCGGCACGTCGGTGCTGGTCGACCCGGTCTCGACGTGCGGTGCGTGCGACCGGTGCACGACGGGACGGTCGCCCTACTGCGAGGAGCTGCGCACGGTCGGGTCGACGCGACCGGGTGGGTTCGCCGAGCTGGTCACCACACCGGCCAGCCACGCGCACCGGATCCCCGACGGCATGTCGTTCGTGGAAGCTGCTGCGATCCCCGTGCCGTACATCACGGCGTGGCACGCGCTGGTCGTCGCCGGGCGGCTGCGGGCGGGAGAGACGGTGCTCGTCAACGCGGTGGCGTCCGGCGTGTCGACGGCGATCGTGCAGCTCGCCAAGTCCGCCGGCGCAACCGTCATCGGCACGCTCGGTGGGCCGGAGCGCATCCCGCTGGCCCGGCAGCTCGGGTGCGACCACGTGATCGACCACCGCGCGCAGGACATCGCGCACACCGTCGCGGACCTCACCGACGGGCGCGGCGTCGACCTCGCGGTCGACCACGTCGGTCCGTCCCTGTTCGCGGACACGGTGCGGTCGCTCGGCATCGAAGGCCGGCTCGTGTTCTGCGGCACCACCTCCGGCACCCGAGCCGAGCTCGACCTGCCCGCGGTGTACCACTGGGGGCGGACGCTGATCGGCGCCGGCGGCTACCAGCACGAGGAGTTCGCGGACATGCTCGCCGCCGTCGCGCTCGCCGAGCTGCGACCCGTCATCGACTCCGTCCACGCGTTCGCGGACCTGCCTGACGCGCAGGCACGGATGGAGGCGGGGGGCTTCTTCGGTCGTCTGATCGTCCAGATGTCGGCAAGACGCTGACGATCCGTCGACCTCGGCGACCACGGCCCGCAAGAACCGCTACAGATCCAGCCGACTCGGACCGATCTTGTGCTCTGACGTGCCAGGGACGGCGCGTCGGAGGGTCGTCCAATGTCACGTCGTAATCAGCGTCGAATCCGGATCCCCGCCAAGCTGGCGATCGCGGCGAGCCCACTCGTGCTCGCCGTCGGCGGCTTGCTGGCGATCACCGTTCGCGACACGCTCGATCAAGCCGACCGAGAAGCGCGCTCCGCCCAGATCGTGGCTACGTGGGCGCCGATCAACGTCGCGCTCGACGCGGTCGATGAGGAGCGCGGCAAGGCGGGCATGACCGACGCCGACGGGAGCAACGCGCTCGCGACGGACACGGCGCTCGCCGATCTCACCGCGGCCATCGCCGCGCTCGGCGATCCGCCGCAGCTCGTGGCCGAGCTCACGCAGGCGGCGCAGGGCGTCGCTTCGGCTCGCGAAGCCCGTGCCTCGATCTCGGACTCCGCCGCATCGCTCGAGTTCGACCAGGTGATGAACGACCTGAGCCAGCTCGGCGACCTCCTCCCGGCGATCGCCGCGGACGAGGACCTGGGCCGCGATCTGCAAGCGCTCGCCGCGCTGCAGCGTGCACGTCAGGGCATCGGCGAGGTCAGCACGATCATCGCCGCCGGCGTGAAGGGCCAGCCGATCGAGGCGTTCGGCTTCAGCCTCCTCGTCGAGGGGAACCAGGACGCGATCTCGTCGTTCGTCGGTGCCGCACCACTCGAGTGGCTGCAGGCGTGGAACGAGAGCTCGGTGCCCACCACCATCTCGACGAGCCAGGACGCGTACCTCACCATCGCGCTCGCCGACCCGGCCGACGTGCCCGGTCTGCTCGCCCGGACGAAGCTCACCGAGTACAAGCGCTCGGCCCGCAAGATCAGCACCCTGTTCGAAGGGTTCACCGCACAGATCACCGAGGAGACCCACGCCCGTGAGCAGTCGGCTCGGGCGACCAGCCGCAACACGGTGCTCGCCTCGTCGCTCGCCGTGCTCCTCGCCGTGCTCGTCGCCTGGCGGGTCACGCGCTCGATCACGCGCCGGATCCGCAAGGTGTCCGCCCACGCCCGCGACGTCTCGACGACGCAGCTGCCGAACCTCGTCGAAGCACTGCGCGACCCACGTGGTCGAGCCGCCCTCCCGCAGTCGCGCCTCATCATGGGCGCGGGCTCGGACGAGGTGGGGGAGCTCGCCGATTCGTTCAACGCGATGCAGACCACGCTCGTCGGTGTGGCCGAGGAGCAGATGGCGGTGCTGCGTCGTGGCGTGTCCGAGATCTTCGTCACCCTCGCCCGCCGCAACCGCAGCCTGGTCGACCGGCAGCTCGCGCTCCTCGACACGCTCGAGTCCGACGTCGACGACCCGAAGGTGCTGGGCGACTACTTCAAGCTCGATCACCTCGCCACGCGCATGCGCCGCAACGCAGAGAGCCTGCTCGTGCTGGCGCACACCGAGACGCGCCACCGCCGCGTGGAGTCGCTCGGCATCGACGACGTCGTCCGTGCGGCCATCTCCGAGGTGGAGGAGTACCAGCGCATCGACGTGCTGTCGATGGAGCAGCAGACGCTGCGCGGCACCGCCGTCGCGGACATGTCGCACATGCTCGCCGAGCTGCTCGACAACGCTGCCTCGTTCTCCGCCCCGAACACGTCCGTGCGCGTCACCGGTCACGTCGCCGCCGACACCTACGTCGTGGCGATCAGCGACCAGGGCATGGGCATCGCTCCCGAGCGCCTCGCCGAGCTGAACGACCTGCTCGACACCCCACCGGTGATCGGGCTGTCCGTCGAGCCCACGCTCGGCCTCTCGGTGGTGTCGCTGCTCGCACACAAGCACGGCGTGCGGGTGACCCTCGCGCACGGCGCCCCCGGCGTCGTCGTCACCGTCCGCGTGCCGGCGGCGCTGTTCGAGCACGCACAGCCCGCGCCGGATCCGTCCTACGTCGACGTGCCGACGCACACGCCGGCCGCCACCGTCTCGGCGCCGCTGCGGATGTCCGCAGAGGATCGACTCGGTGCGGAGATCGCGATCACCGCGCCCACGCCGACACCCCGACTCCGTCGCCTCGAGGAGGGCCCTGCGATCGAGCCACAGATCGAGCAGCCGGCCGACGCACCGGCGCAGCAGCCGGCCGTCGCCGCCGCGACACCCGCGCCAGTGGTCGGCGCCGGCGACCCGCTGCCGGTCCGCCGTCCGGCGGCCGCCCCGTTGCCCGTGCGGCCCGTGGCGACGCCCGTCGAGGCCGCGCCGGAGCCGGCACCTGTCGTCGAGCCGGCACCGGTCGTCGTCGAGCCGGCACCTGCCGTCGTCGAGCCGGCACCTGCCGTCGTCGAGGTGCGTGCGCCGATCGACCCCGCACCCGCTCCCCACTACGCCGCTGCGACCGACGCGGCACCGATCGATGCAGCCACCCCGGTGGCTGTCGAGACCGCCCACAGCGCGGCACCGGCGAGTCCGGTGCCGACGAGCTCGCCGGCAGGATCGTCGCCCAACGACGTGCGCGACCCTGCCGCGATGCTCAGCCTCGGGCGCCCGCTCCTCGAGGGCCGCGCCACCTCCGCAGGCCTGCCGCTGCGCACGCCGGGGAACGCTCGCCCGAACCTCGGCGCCGACGAGCGCAGCGTCGGGGTGAGCCAGCCGGACCAGGTCCGCGCCAACCTCGCCGCCTTCGCCCGCGGCGTGTCGGCGGCTGCGACCGGCACGACCCTCGCTGACCGCGTGGCCGCCGAGCGCGCCGCGCTGGCCGCCCGGACCACCACCGGACGCATCCCGTTGATCCCCCGGCTCGATGGCGCGACGCCCACGCCGCCCCCTGGTCCATCCGTTCCACCCATCGACAGCCCGCCCGCCGACAGCAGTGCCGCCCCGACGTCGTCCTCGTACGACGCCGAGCCGGCCGAGAGGACCTACTGATGAGCTCCAACGCCGACAACCTGAACTGGCTGGTCGCCAGGTTCGTGCAACAGGTGCCCGCCGTCCGCCAGGCCGTGGTGGTCTCGTCCGACGGGCTCACCGTCGCCGTGTCCGCAGGCGTCGAGCGTGAGGTGGCCGAGCGGCTGTCCGCGGTCGCGTCCGGCATGATCGGCCTCGCGTACGGATCGGCGGGTCGCTTCGGCGCCGGCGCCGTCCGGAACGTGATCGTCGAGATGGAGCACGGGTGGATGTTCGTCACGGGCATCCGCGACGGCTCGCTGATGTGCGTCGTCACCGACGGCGACGCCGACATCGGCACGATCGGGTACGAGATCGCCCTCTTCGCGGATCGTGCGGGTGACGTGCTCACCCCCGAGGTCCGTGAGGAGCTCAAGTCAGCGATGCTGGCGAGGCAGTGATGACCGGCGAGGGCATGACGAACTCGGAGACGACGCGACGCGTCGTCGCCGTGCCCGTCCTGCGTCTCGCCAGCGTGGTCACGAACGTGGTCGAAGAGACGCCCGCCCGCGTCGAGGAGGCCGCTCCGATCGTGGAGCCGGTCGAGTCGAGCACGGTGGGCACGTCGGCGGCCGACGCAGCGCAGATCCCCGAGGAGCGCGAGCGCACCGGTCGGCTCGTGCGTCCCTATGCCATGACCGGTGGTCGCACCGCGGCGGACGTCGCGACCATCAGCCTCGAAGCGCAGATCCAGGTGAGCGGCACGCAACCTGCAGGGAAGCTCTACCGCTGGGAAGCGGCGCGCATCCTGCAGCTCGCCGCCACGCCGATCGCGCTCATCGAGTTGTCCGCCCGGGCTTCCATCCCGATCGGGGTCGCACGCGTCATCGTGTCCGACCTCGCCGATGATGGCGCCCTCGTCGTGCAGCGTCCCCCGACGCAGCCGACCTACACGAGCTTGCTCGAGAAGGTGCTCGCCGGTGTCCGCGCACTCTGAACCCACCATGTTCCAGACCCCTCCGACCGCGAAGATCCCCGTCAAGGTCGTCGTCGCCGGCGGCTTCGGTGCCGGCAAGACCACCTTCGTCGGTGCGATCTCCGAGATCGAGCCGTTGCGGAGCGAAGCGGTCATGACGTCCGCCAGCACCGATGTCGACGACCTCGCGTTCACCGAGGAGAAGACGACCACCACGGTCGCGATGGACTTCGGGCGCATCGGCCTCGGCGCCGACATCGTGCTCTACCTGTTCGGCACGCCCGGCCAGGAGCGCTACCACTTCATGTGGAACGAGCTGTCGCGTGGGGCGATCGGCGCGATCGTCGTCGTCGACACCCGCCGCCTCGGTGACTGCTTCGCGGCGATCGACTACTTCGAGTCGCGACAGGTGCCGTTCGTCGTCGCGGTGAACACGTTCCACGGCGAGCGCAGCCACGACATCGCGGACATCCGCGAGGCACTGCAGGTGCCGAACCACGTGCCGATGCTCCACGCAGACGCGCGGGACCGGCTCGAGGTGAAGACGGTGCTGGTGACGATGGTCGAGCACGCCCTCAGCATCCACCGCACCAACACCGCCGCCGCCTGACCGTTCCCCCCCCACACCGCACACACCGCACACACCGCGAACTTTGTCGATGAGATGTCGCCCAGCGACATCTCATCGACAAAGTTCAGGGGTTCGGGGGTTGAGGGGTTCGGGGGTTCAGCGCGCGCGGTGGGCGTGGCGTTCGAGGAGGAGCGCGAGGCTGGCGGTGAGCCGGCGGGCCGTCGGCAGGTGCAGGAACTCGTCCGGGCCGTGGGCGTTGGAGCCGGGTCCGAGCGCGCCGGTGATGACGAACTGCGCGTCGGGGAACATCGCCGACAGCATGCCCATGAACGGGATGGTGCCGCCCTCGCCGAACGCGCCTGCCTCCGCGCCGAACGTCGTGCGCGAGACCTCGCGCAGCGCGTCGTCGAGCCACGGCGCGAACGACGGCGCGTTCCAGCCGTCCGCGTTGCGGGTGCGCGCGAACGTGACGTGCGCGCCGCTCGGCGGATCCGCGGTGA
>JADMIO011222276.1_pt1 | contig 11080 bp, 10 predicted proteins | sample 8958161 | NCBI WGS metagenome assembly JADMIO01 (sample SAMN16585339, study PRJNA669376) | soil metagenome | isolation source: Crop rotation soil | place: USA: Cullars Rotation, Alabama | collected 2011 | reverse complement strand
GCAGACCACCCGAATGATCAGGCAATGATCTGGTGCTCCCGCAAAACCCAAGTACTTCAGCGCTGAGTTTCTAGCAAACGGTAATCCCGGTTGTCTGAATATGTCGCGAAATTTTTCATCCGCAGAATTAATGGACGCTACCCCTCGTCGGGGAGAGTTTATTGCGGTTGTTGAAAGTGTCATCGCGGCTATCCTTGCCATTCTCTCCGTTTACCTGGCAGTTACAGAACCGCTGACATGGGTTCCTTACGTTCTTTGTGTTGTCATAGCCGCACCGTTACTGTTGGCGAGGTGGCCGTATGGAGCACTGCTCTCGCTGATGATCGCCGCAGCGATGCCGCGCTTCTCTATGACTATTGGATCGTGGCACGCGGAAACCGAGCATCTGGTTGCGGCGGCAGGGGGCTTGATCCTACTGGTTCGGTTATGGAGGAAAGAACAGGAATGGAATAGCCTGGAGAGGGCCGACTTACTATTGCTGGTATTTGTGGCCATGAATTTTGTTAGCTCGTACGCCGGTTCGCCCGATCCTTCGTCCACTCTTCGCTGGGCATTGCTTCAGACGTTGGCAATTTCTCCGTACTTCTTGGTCCGGCAGTTAATCGACAGCGGAGCGCGTTTCGAAAAGGCTTTGACATTGTTGCTGGTGGTGGGGGCCGGCGAGGCGTTGTTCGGGCTGCTGTGTTTCGCCTCCTACATTCTTTTCGGAACGAAATTAGGCATAACCAACTTCTTCTACCTCTCGTTCATCCCCGGAGTCCACGGTTCGCAGTGGGAGCCGAACATCTTCGGTAGCTACTGCACCTGCTTTGCCGTCATGTTTCTGTTCTATTTTCTGGTGACCGAACGTGACCGCTTTTGGTATCTGATGAGTTTTTTACTTACCACGGTGGCGGTTCTGCTCAGCCTTGCCCGCCAAGGATGGGCATGTCTGATCATCGTCGGCGGCCTAGTTGTGCTTTACAACCAGCGGCATAATCGGATTCCATGGAGAAGACTGGCGCCTCTTGCCGCCGCCATTGCCATCGCGATTGGGACCGCCTTTGCAGTGATGCGTGATTTGCCGGAGCGGCTCGAAACCCTGGCGGTCAGCAAGGCCCTGGAGGATCCGACCGTAGCTCACCGTTTGATGCTGCTCGCATTTGCCGGCGAGGACATCAAAGACCACCCCATCATTGGACAGGGAAGCAGCAGTTTTAAATTGCTGCACACAGATTTTGATGATACCGGTGAAAACGCTGGCTGGCTTGGAATACTTTTCGTGAGGATTACGCACGATACGGGTGTGGTCGGCATGTCGATATTTCTCTGGTTCATTTTCCATATCGGGCGACGGGCCTGGAAGATTCTGGCTGCTCGGACAAAGAGCGCGGCTTCCATGGCGGTGGCAGCCCTCTCTGCTGGGGCCATGGTCATGCTGATCGCATACCAGCTCACGGACGCATCCACTTTGGCGTTTACCTGGATTCACTTCGGTATGCTAGTAGCGGCCATAAGGCTGGCCGAGAGCCAGAACAGCGGCGTGCTGGAGTCGAGATCGTAAGCCGAGCTATCATTCTCGCCGTGATGACGACTACCCACGAGATACCCAGGCTCGCGCCATTCAACCCAAAGGCACCCCTTCCGGGCATTAAACTTCACTTGCGGAGTTTCAGAACTTGCGAATCGCGATGATCGGAATCAAGGCGATTCCTGCCCGTTTTGGGGGATTCGAGACCGCTGTGGATGAAATCTCGCGCGGGCTGGTGAAGCTGGGGCACGACGTCCGCGTTTACAACCGTGCGGGTATGAGCATGGCTTCCAGCAACCTTTATGAAGGCGTGCAGTTGGTGACGTTGCCCACCCTAAAATCGAAAAACCTAAGCACAATAGTGCATGCCTTCTTGTCCACGCTTCACGCTCTATTTCACCGTGTAGATGTGGTGCATTACTTCACCACCGGAACTACCCTTTTTGCCCCTCTTCCTCGCATGTTGGGGATGAAAGTGGTTTGCTCTGTGGATGGCACCGATTGGCAACGGGCCAAGTGGGGAGGATTCGCACGCTGGTACCTGAAACTGTCTGAAAAACTTGCTGTGCAATTTTGCAATGCATTGATTTCGGACTCCAGAGAAGTAATGGCTTACTACCAGCAGCAGCACGGGGCCAACTCTTCCTGCATCGTGTACGGCATGCGTGAATATGCGTCACAGCAGCGAGATGTTCTCGACAGATTTCAACTTCGGGAGAGAGGCTACATACTATTTGTTGGTCGGCTTGTCCCGGAGAACAACATTCACCATCTCATTCATGCCTTTGAAAATGTCGCCACCGATCTAAAGCTCGTGATCGTGGGCGATGATCCTTGGGAAATCGAATACGTGCGGTCGTTGAAGGCCACTGCAGATCCGCGGATTGTGTTTACTGGAGGCGTATACGGAGACGGGTATGCACAACTCCAGCAAAACGCATATTTATTTGTCTTGCCGGATGAAGTCGGAGGCACACATCCTGCTCTGGTAGAGGCCATGGGATATGGCAATTGCGTGCTGGTGAACAATACGGCATCGAACCTGGAAGTTATCTCCGAGGCTGGCGCCGCCTACCACGGCAGCGAGGGCGATAAAGATTTGGCCATCCAGCTACAGAAGTTAGTTGCCGCTCCGGATGTCGTGGCCCAGTACCGGTTGCTGGCGCGGCAACGGGCGCATGATTGTTATCGATGGGAGGATGTTGTTCGGAAACATGCCGAACTCTATCAAGACCTGATGGCAGGGTCGGGTTCAATGAAGTCGCCTGAGTTTGAGGCAACGGGGGGCCAATAATTATGACTACCGCGCCCAATCAACTCTACGAACCGCTGGTCTTGTCACCAGGCTGGAAGCAGCCGCTCCAAGTGGCCTGCAAGCGAGTCCTGGATGTGATTGGTTCGGCGCTGCTATTGGTGGCCCTGTCCCCGGTGTTCCTTATTCTTGCGATTGCGGTAAAACTGACATCTTCTGGGGATATTCTGTACCGATGGAAAGTGGTGGGGCGAGAGGGCCATCCTTTTACCGGATACAAATTTCGCTCGATGGTGGCCAACGCGGATCTTCTCAAAGAGAAACTAAAAAGCAGCAACGAGATGAGCGGTCCCATGTTTAAGATGACTCGCGATCCGCGAGTCACTCCGCTTGGCTCCTGGATGCGTCGCTACAGTCTTGATGAGTTGCCACAATTCTACAGCGTGTTAAAGGGGGACATGTCGTTGGTTGGTCCTCGTCCTCCATTGGTAACGGAATACGAACAATTCAGTGAGTATCAAAAACAAAAACTCGCTGTGAAGCCCGGGATTACTTGCCTGTGGCAAGTAAGTGGCCGTAACCAGATCAATGACTTCGACCAATGGGTAAGATTGGATCTGCAATATATTCGAACCTGGTCGCTGGGACTCGATTTCCAGATTCTCTTCAAGACACTGGGTGCAGTTTTTTCGGGCTCGGGGAAATGATTAACAGAAGGAAAGTCTTTCTTCGGAGTACAAACCTTTAAATATGCGAGTTCTAGTTATCGGTGGGGCGGGATTTATCGGAAGCCATCTGGTAGACCGTTTTCTCCAGGATGGCTATGAGGTTCGAGTACTGGACAGCCTGGATCCGAAGATTCACCCGCAGGGTAAGCCTTCGTACTTGCCTCCCCAAGTGGAGTTCGTTCTTGGTGACGTCACGGATCGTGAAGCCTTGCGACATGCCCTGCGAAACGTGGACATCGTTTCAAACCAGGCTGCCTACCAGGACTACATGCCGGATTTCTCCCGCTTCCTTTCTGTGAATGCAGTGGGTACGGCTTTACTGTATGAGTTGATTGTTCAGGACCGGCTAAAAATCAAAAAAGTCATTGTGGCCTCTTCGCAATCGGTTTACGGTGAGGGGCAATATACCTGCGGTGAACATGGCCATTTTCTTCCGATCCCGCGCGGCGGGCAACTACAGGAAGGAAAGTGGGAGGTTGTCTGCCCTCAATGTGGACGGGAAAGCCAACCAAATCTGCTGGTGGAAGACTACACAAATCCCTATAACCAATATGCGGTTTCCAAGCTGGCACAAGAAAAAACTGCCTTGGGTCTGGGTTGGTTGAACGGTATTCCGAGCGTTGCTCTTCGCTATTCCATTACACAGGGGCCCCGCCAGTCCCTTTTTAATCATTACTCAGGGATTTGCCGTATCTTTGTCAGCCGGGCACTTTCCGGCGAACCATTGCTAATTTACGAGGATGGCAAGCAAACCCGGGACTTTGTTCACATCCAAGATGTGGCGGAGGCGAGCATGGTAGTCCTGCGGGATGACAGGGCTGACTTTCAGGCCTTCAACGTTGGAAGCGGGCAAGCCACAACCGTTCTTGATTATGCCCAGGTGGTAAGCGATAAAGTCGGGAGAAAACTCGATCTCGAACTACCCGGCGAGTACCGCCGGGGGGACAATCGCCACAGTGTCTCCTCGATAGGCAAATTGACGGGGCTAGGCTGGAAGCCAACTCGGCAATTATCGGCCATCCTCCAGGATTTCCTGGAATGGGTTGAACAGATCGGTGGCATACCGGCGAACCTTCAGAACGCCTATGCGGATATGAAGCAATCGGGGGTGGTATTGGCGGCCCAGCATTAATACTGCCATTTTTCTTGCAAATCCTTCATAATTAACGAGGTTCTAAGAAATTTGGCTGAGATTGAGGTGCAGTTTAGCATGAGCACCATCGCGAACGACAAATTTATCGCTACCATGACGCCGTCCCAACGAGGTGGGTCTCAGAAGTACATTCGCGAAGTGGCAGCCGTTTTGCAGCAACTACCTTTCTCAGTCATTGACCAAGTGGGTCAGGCGTTATTCAAGACTTACCAGGCGAACAAGACGGTTTATTTATTTGGCAATGGTGGCAGCGCCGCCTTGGCGTCGCATTGCGCCTGCGATTTTGGTAAAGGCACAGTCAGGAATGGGAACCGGCGTTTTCGTGTGATGGCCCTGACCGACAACGTACCGTTGATGACCGCATGGGCTAACGATGCGCACTACGATGACATATTTGCCGAACAACTGAGATCCTTTCTTCACAAGGAAGATCTGGTGTTTGCCATAAGTGGCAGTGGCAACTCGCCAAACGTGCTGAAGGGGCTAGAGTTCGCGCGAGATACAGGTGCCATGACGGTAGGCCTCACCGGGTTTCAGGGAGGCAAGATGAAGACACTGTGCGACCTTTGTATTGTTGTGCCTTCGGAAAACATGCAGGTGATCGAAGATGTCCACCTCTCGGTAAGTCACTCCATTTTTGTCGCTCTGCGAGAACGGTTTGAAGACTGTGGGTCGCACCGCAGTCTGGCCGCAACTGTGAGTTCTCGTTCTACATCCTAAACATCTTTCGTATGAAATCACACAACCTGCGCAATTGGATCTTGGCAGCCGATTTGGTGTGGGTAACCGCCGCCATGGGACTGGCCTACGTTCTGAGATATGGCTTGGTCTGGGACGGGCCTCCAGGCAGCTCCGCAGGGATTTTCACGTTTCCGTTAGTCGCCGCAGCTCTGTTCTGGAGCATCCTTTCATCCCGTTTGAAGCTGGACGGCTTTCGCAGTGGATGGCGTCTCTCCGCCATCGTGTCACAGTTACTGCCGGCTGTTGTGATCTTGATGGTCGTGCTGCTCATGGGGGGGTATCTGGTGCGCCATTACTTGTCTCGGCTAACGCTTGCTTACTTTGGCGGCCTCTTGTTTCTGGGCTTTGTGTTAATCCGTCTGCTGGCGCGGCTCTTCTTTCGTTCGCGTTACACCTTAGGCGCCGTCAGGCGGGTTGTTGTAGTGGGAAGCGGGTCGCTGGCTAAGGAGATGGCAGCAAAAATTGAAAGCCATCCCGAGACGTTGTACGAGGTCGTGGGCTTTTTGAGCCCGGCGGAAACAGCCGCCGATATGCCCGGTTCCTCGACCAGTACAGACTTGGCTGTGGTGCAGACACTTGGCATCGTCGAGGTTTTGCAAGCCAACAACGTGGACGAGCTAATCCTCGCCATGCCCCAGACTGGACGTCCGGAGATTGTGGAATTGACCGCGCGCTGCCGCCGGAATGGTATTGCGGTAAGTCTGGTACCTCAGCCCTACGAGCTTTACTTGTCAAAACCGGAATTGATTGATTTAGGAGGATTGCCGCTCCTGCAGCTCAAATCTGTGGACAGCGTCGATCCCAACCCTGCCTGGAAAAGAGGCATGGATCTGGCGCTTGCAACCTTCCTGCTCCCGTTTTCTTTGTTTCCGATGTTGTTGGCGGCTATTACGCTCAAATTAAGGAAGGGACGGGCGTTCTGCCGGGAAGTCCGCTGTGGTTTGCATGGGAAGTCCTTTCACATTTACCGTCTCAATTCACCTCGGAATGCCTCTGATTTGCCCCGCAGCGAGCGCATCATGCAGCAGCTAAGTTTGACAGAACTGCCGCAGTTGCTCAATGTGTTACGGGGAGAGATGAGCCTGGTCGGGCCCAGACCCGAGGGACTTGACCGCGCAAACTACTATACCGACTGGCACCGGCAACGGCTTAGCGTCAAACCTGGAATGACGGGACTGGCCCAGGTCCACGGCCTACGCGATCAGAACTCTTCGGAAGACAAGACCCGCTACGATCTGCAATATATTTTGCACCGTTCACTATTTCAGGACATTTCGCTGTTGCTGCAAACCTTGTGGACGTTGATGGGCCGCCTATTAAAACTGCCGACGTTTTCTTCTCCCGCCCACGGAGATGCCCCAGGCATATTCATCAATCCAGGACTTGAGGAGAGTCTGAATCGTGCTCATAGTTCGCAGCCCAGTTCGAATTAGTTTTGGCGGCGGCGGCACTGACTTGCCGGTGTATTACGAACAGTTCGGGGGGGCTGTTCTAAGCGCAGCGATCAACAAGTACTTCTACACTATTCTCGGAAAGCGAAGCGATGGAAGGATCCAGGTAATCTCATCGGATCTGCGCGTATTTGAGACTTGGAATGACATCGCTAACATGAGCATTCGCGGCAATGCTCTTGAGATTCCTTTGGCCGTGCTCAAGGAAGTGAACTGTGACGCTGGAGTCGACTTGTTTCTTGCCTCGGAAATTCCTCCTGGCACCGGCCTCGGCTCATCAGCCAGTGTTTGTGTGAACATTTTGAAGACGTTAACGACCTATCTTCAAAGGCCCCTCTCTAAGCATCAACTGGCCGAGAAGGCGTTCGAGGTGGCCCGCCACGCTCTGCAAAAGCATATTGGCAAACAAGACGAATATGCGGCAGCTTTTGGCGGCCTGAACTACATTTCATTCCATCCCGACAATACCGTTGAGGTTGAGGCAATAGGGTTGGAGCCAGCTGTGCTACGCGAGTTGCAGTCCAACCTCATGCTTTTTTTTACCGGCTCTGCCCATCGCTCCTGGACCATTCTGCAGGAACAGGAACAAGCCACTCGGGTGCCGGGAGGAGCGACAGTTGAAGCGCTGCACGAAGTGAAAGCCTTAGCGGCTGAGATGCGCACATCTCTAATGGCGGGCGATCTGCACCGGTTTGGCGAGTTGATGCATCAGGGATGGTTGGCTAAGAGAAGAGTTTCGGGAAAGATCTCTACTCCTCGCATCGATGAACTCTATTCACTGGCATTGGAAAATGGCGCTTTGGGCGGGAAGATCACGGGGGCCGGTGGTGGAGGTTTTCTCCTTCTTTACTGTAAACCCCCAGAGCAGGCTGCAGTGCGGACCGCGATGCGCCGCCAAGAGGTGCATGAGATGACATTTGATTTCGACATGCAGGGCGCTCAGCCCATCGTGAATGACCCCTTCATCGATGGAGATGAGCAGGGAGGATCGCGCTGGGTTTTCGTGCCAAACAATGCTTCCGTGCATCTTGGTGAAGCGCGGGCCGCCAAAAGAAGATCGTGAAAGCCTTTTTGCTTGCCGCAGGCCACGGCGAACGCCTCAAGCCAATTACCGATACGATCCCCAAGTGTCTGGTGCCTATCCAAGGCACACCGATGCTCTCGATATGGCTGCGCCTTTGCAGCCTGATCGGGATCACGGAAGTCCTGATCAATTTGCATGCCCACGCGGAGGTGGTGTGCGAATTCCTTCGGCAAAACCAGAATGGAACGCAAGTTCACGTAGTCGTAGAGTCGGAACTCCTTGGAAGCGCAGGCACTTTGCGCGCGAATCGTGACTGGGTCGAATCGGATGAATTTTTCTGGATTTTTTATGCCGATGTCCTCAATCGCGCCGATCTCAAGGGGATGCTCGCCACACACCAGACACGGAATCCGGCTGCCACCATCGGCGTATACACGGTACCGGACCCGCGGCGTTGCGGTATCGTCATCGTTGATGATCAGAACGTAGTTCAGCAGTTTGTGGAGAAACCCAAGTTTCCAGCTTCCAACCTTGCCTTCTCGGGCCTGATGATCGGGACACCGGAAATGCTGGATGCTATACCGGCAGATAACCCGGTCGACATTGGTTTCCATGTACTCCCCCAGCTTACAGGTCGCATGCTCGCATACCCAATTCACGATTACTTGATCGATATCGGTACAATGTCCAATTACGAGAAGGCCCAGGCGACTTGGCCTGGGTTGAGGGGAGCCCAATAACCTGAATGTTGCGCGGAATTGTGTTCGATATGGACGGCGTGGTAATCGACAGCCATCCCGTACACCGTCTGGCCTGGAAAAGATTCCTGGAGACGGTCGGCCGAAAAGCAACTGATGAGGACCTGGAGTTCATCTTGGACGGCCGTAAACGCGAGGAGATACTTTGCCATTTCCTTGGAGATCTAAGTTCGGTGGAAATTGCGGAATATGGATCTTTGAAGGACGAGATGCTCCAAAAATTGGGCAAGCATTTGCGGCCACTACCGGGAATAGTGGATTTCCTGAATGGTTTGCCTCCCGCTGGTGTAAGAATTGCGCTGGCCACGTCTGCCGGGCGGAAGCGGGCGTGCGGCACGCTCAAGGAATTAGGGTTGGCTGACTTCTTCGAAGCGATCGTCACCGGAGACGAGGTGGTCAACGGCAAGCCGGACCCAGCTATCTATCGCTTGGTGGCAGAGCGCTTGAATGAGGATCCACAAGACCTGCTGGCAGTCGAAGACGCCGTTTCTGGAGTCAGGTCCGCTAAGGCAGCAGGACTGCGTTGTATTGGCGTGGCCCCAAACGAGCGCGCGGAAGAGTTGCGGGTTGCGGGTGCAGAACATGTTTTCGCTGATTTTCGTTCGGTTTCTCTGGAGGAGCTGAAAGCCCAGTTCGCCTGATAGGTTGGCGGGCCAGTTAGATTCTCAGCCTCCTACATGAAGCCACTCAAAATCGGGATTGATGTCCACAGCATCGGCAGCCAAAAAGGCGGTAATGAGACCTACTATCGGGAACTGATTCGCAATCTTGTCAACGTTCCCTGTGATCACAAATTCTTCCTCTACTACACAGCTCAAGCAGCAGTCGAGCAGATTTCTGTCAATGATCGCTGTTTTCTGCAGCAACTCCTACCTGCCAACCCACTGCTAAGAATCCCTTTCGTATTCCCTAGGCGCTCCCGACGCGACAGTCTGGACGTTTTTCATGCCCAGTTCATCGTGCCCCCCTTCCTAAAATGCAGAACCGTGACTACCATTCCTGATATCGCGTACGAGCACTATCCCCAGGCCTTTCCGTTCCACCAAAGGGCAGCGTTGAAGATACTGGTGCGGCACTCGGCGGAAAGAGCTGACCACATCATCACTGTGTCGGAATTTTCAAAGAAAGATATTGCGGAGACCTATCACGTCAGCCCCAGCAAGATCAGTGTGATCTATGAGGGCGCAGGGAATGAATTTGCGCCAATTGAAAAGGAAATCGCAGGAGAACAGGTGGCTTCCAAGTTTGGGATCGAAGGTCCCTTCATCCTCTACTTGGGCCGATTGCAAGCACGTAAGAACCTGGCACGCCTAGTTCAGGCATTTGCACATGCTCGTAAGGCGGGATTTCCTCACAAACTCGTACTCGCAGGGAAGCAGGATTCACTATTCGATGCGGTGTTGTCTCATATACACGAGCTTGAGCTCGACGACCATGTCATCTTGACCGGCTACGTTCCCGACCAAGACGTACCAAAGCTCTACAGCGCCGCTACGGTTTTTATTTATCCCTCGTTATTTGAAGGCTTCGGACTGCCAGTTTTGGAGGCCATGGCCTGTGGGGCGCCTGTAATTACTTCACACGGTTCTTCCCTCGAGGAAGTTGCCGGGGACGCGGCGGTCTTGATTGATCCGCTTGATGAACTTGCCATTGCCGAAGCCTTAAAGCGGGTGTTAGGAGACGCAGGGTTGCAATCTCGGCTGAGCCAGGCGGGCTTGGCCCGGAGCCGGAAGTTTAGTTTCAGGAATGCTGCACGGCAAACGGTTGCGGTGTACGAGCAGGTGATGGGCGAAGTTTGAAAGTGACTTTCATGCGAATGGCATTGCTCATCCATGAGTTATTGATTGAAGGCGGCGGCGAAAGGCAAATTGTCTGTCTTGCCCGTGCTTTGGCCCAGCGCGGACATGAAGTCGTAATTTTTACCAACGCCTATGATCGGGCTAACTGCTTTCCCGAGATTTGCACAAGCCTCACCATTAGAGATGTTGGGCGCGGTCTTTTACCCTCCATGCGGAAGCCATTCTTTCTCCGCGGATATCTCGATATGTTGCATCTCGCGAACTCGGTAGAAGCAAAATTCGACATTTGGAATCCGCACCATTGGCCTGCCCAATGGTCAGCATTACGGCTGAAGAACAGGCTGGGGGGCAAGATCGTTTGGATGAGTAACGACGTCCCCGATTTCCTGCAGAAGACGCTCCACCCCGGGTCGACTAGAGAGGTTGTCCTTGCACCGTTGCACTTTCTGTACTTCCTCTATGACCGCAAACAAAATCGCGGTGTCGACCTTACCGTCTTGCTTTCCAAATGGGCCGTTCGCCAATTTCAGGCAGCCTATAAAGGGGCAACCACGATTGTGCAGAGCGGCATGGATCCTGCACGCTTCAATCCAGGTGGTGACGGCGCGAAGATTCGCGCGAGATTCGGCTGTGCCGAAGATGAGTTTCTGTTGTTGTGGCTTGG
>JADMIO010960154.1_pt1 | contig 11084 bp, 8 predicted proteins | sample 8958161 | NCBI WGS metagenome assembly JADMIO01 (sample SAMN16585339, study PRJNA669376) | soil metagenome | isolation source: Crop rotation soil | place: USA: Cullars Rotation, Alabama | collected 2011 | reverse complement strand
GCTCTCTTCGCCGAGCATCGTCGCGAACTGATCGAACGGCATCGCGCCGAGCTCGCCCTTGTCGCGCGAGCGGACGGACACCGTGCCGCCTTCCGCGTCCTTCTCGCCGAGGACGATCATGTACGGATGACGTGCGGTGCGCGCCTTGCGGATCTTCGCGCCGAGCTTGTCGCCCGTGTAGTCCGCCTCGACGCGGAAGCCCTTGGCGCGCAGCCGTGCCTCGACATCGCGGCCGTAGGCCTCGCTCTTGTCGCTGACCGTGAGGATGATCGCCTGCATCGGCGCGATCCACGCCGGGAAGTTCCCGCCGCAGTGCTCGATGTAGACGCTGATGAAGCGCTCGAGCGAACCGAACACGGCGCGGTGGAGCATCACCGGGCGATGGTCCTTGCCGTCCTCGCCGGTGTAGCCGAGCTCGAAGCGATTGGGCAGGTTCGGATCGTACTGGATGGTTCCGAGCTGCCAGCTTCGTTTGAGTGCATCCTGCACGTGAAATTCGACCTTGGGACCGTAGAACGCGCCCTCGTTGGGCAGGTTCTCGAACGTGAGGCCCGCCTGGCGGAGACCATCGGCGAGCGCGCCTTCGCTCATGTCCCAGTCTTCGTCGCTGCCGATGCGCTTGTCGGGCCGGAGCGCGAGCTTCACGTCGATCTTCTCGAAGCCGAACGCTTTGTAAGCGACGTAGAGCAGCTTGATGAAGCGCTCGATCTCGTCCGGCACCTGTGCGCGCGTGCAGAACACGTGCGCGTCGTCCTGACAGAACGTGCGCACGCGTGCGAGGCCGTGCACCACGCCGCCGCGCTCGTAGCGATGAAGACGGCCGAAGTCTGCGACGCGCCAGGGCAGCTCACGATAGCTGCGACGGCGCGACCCGAAGATCACGCAGTGGCTAGGGCAGTTCATCGGCTTGATGGCGAATGAATTGTCCTGCAGCTGCTTGATGAATTCTGCGGCGGTCTTGTCGGAGCCGTCCTTGTTCTTCGCGAGCGCGTCCTCGAGGAGATCCTCGGTCCACAGCCGGTACATGTTCTCGTTGTAGTTGCCGAGGTGACCGCTGGTGCGGAACAGCTTCGGATCGAACGCCTGCGGCGTGATCACTTCCTCGTAGCCATGGACGGCATAGAGCCCGCGCATGTAGTCGACGAGCGCGTTGTAGATGTGCGCGCCTCGCGGGAGGAAGAACGGCATCGCCGGCGCCACGGGATCGAAGAGGAAGAGATCGAGCTCCTTGCCGAGCTTGCGGTGATCCCGCGCCTTCGCCTCTTCGATGAGCTTGAGGTGCTCGTCGAGCGCGGCTTGCGTCGCGAACGCGGTGCCGTAGATGCGCTGGAGCATCGGGTTGCGCTCGTCGCCGCGCCAGTACGCACCGGCGACGCTCGTGAGCTTCACCGCTCCGAGATTGCTGGTGCGCGGGACGTGCGGTCCCTCGCAGACGTCGACCCACTCGTTCTTCGGGTCCTGCGATTTCTCGTGTTTTCCGTGCTTGTAGAGGCTGATCTCCTCGCCTTCGGGGATCGACTTGATGATCTCGACCTTGAAGGTCTCGTCCATCTTCTCGAAGAGCGAGAGAGCCTCGTTGCGAGACACGACCTCGCGACGGAAGGGCGTGTTGCTCTTCACGATGTCGCGCATCGCCTTCTCGATCTTCGCGAGATCTTCGTCGGTGAATCCGCCGCCGGGCTTGTCGAAGTCGTAATAGAACCCGTCTTCGATCGCCGGACCGATGGTCACCTTCGTGCCGGGGAAGAGCTTCTGCACCGCGTCGGCCATGACGTGCGCGGTCGAGTGGCGGATGACCTGGAGACCATCCTTGTCGTTCGTGCGCACGAGCTCGAACGTCGTCGTCGGCTCTACGAACGAGTGGAGGTCGACGATCTTGCCGTCGACCTTGATGGCGACGACGTCGTCAGAGAGCTGGCCCTTCTGCTCGAGCAGATTTCGTACGCTGATTCGTTCCGACATTGGAGTCCTGGCTCCAATGGCTACCACACACGCCCGACCTCAGCGCACGATGTCGAACAGGAAGTGGCAGGCGACGATCGCGAGCGCGGCCCCGATGATGAAGCCGATGGCGACCCACGTCGCAGTCGACATCGGCCGGGACGCTACCGCGAGCGGCGGAACCTTCCAGGGCATCAGCGGCTTCATCGGGATCATCGCCGCGAGCTCGGTTTGCGCTTCTTCGGTCGTGGAGCGCTCGATGCGGTCGGCCATCTCGAGCGCCGGCGCCTCGACCGTGAGATCGAGCACGAGCGGGATCCTCGCCCTCGATCGCGGAAAGGGGATCGTCGGGCGATCGGACGACGGCGGCCCGGCCACGTGGATGTTTCTGACGCTATCCATTGCAGGGGTCACGCAGCCATCGTTCGCAAGCGACGTACCGATCAGGCGGCGCTGAAATCTCAGCGTTTTTCGTGACGCTCACGGTGATCGTTTCGAGCGCAGTCGGATCGATTCGATCGCGCAGCGCACCTCCACGGATCGGAGGCGACCCTCGCAGAGCGACCGCCGCCTCGCGAGGAACCACGCGAGAACATGGACGGATCGCGTACGAGCACCGAGCGGCGGACGTGGGAACGGCCCTTGCGATGGATGTAGGTATGCGCGCTCCCCTTCCTCTCCTGATCCTCGCCTTCGTCGGCGGCGTGCTGGCAGCGTGCGTCGACGAGACCCCGCCGGACGATCTGAATCTCGATGACGCTCCGGGCGGGAACGACGAGGTGAAGAAAGCCAAGAACGGCTCGCCGACGAAGGGCCCGAGCTCGACGCTGCCCGGCAGTACGCGCCCGCCGACGGGCCCCGGAGGATCGCCCGGACAACCCGATGCTGGCGGCGGCGCCCCCGGGCAGGCCGACAGCGGAGGCGCTCCGCGACCGGGCACCGACGCCGGAAAGCCGGCGCCCACGCCCACGCCCACGCCCACGCCGACGCCGACGCCGACGACGCCCTTCAAGCGAATCGACATCCGCTATCCGGTCGCCGCCTCTCTCTTCATCACGCAGTGCTCTCTCGATGCGAAGGAGCAGCTCGTGTGGAAGACGCTCGCGACCGGCACCGACGCATTCTCTCGGTATGCCGATCCCCAGTACAAGCAGCAGCCCAACGTATTCGGTGGCTGCGGAGCGAAGGCGTCCGGCGAATATCCGCTCGTGTTCACGCAGCTCGCCGATGGCGACCTACCGTCGGGCACCTACGTCGTGAAGTGCGCGGCGCCGAACGTCGGCCACGTCTATCGCATCACGGGCGCGGTCGAAGGCCATCCCTCGGCGACGTACTCGTATTCCGAACAGCATGCAGTCTGCAACTGATCAGTCCTGACAGACGCCCTCTTTCACGCCGTTGATGACCGGCGCGTCGGCGCCGAAGACATCCTTGCACGTGAAGCCGGTGGGGCAGTCGCTCGGGGTCTGACCGAGGCGGCACCAGGGCTCGCACTCGAGGCCGATGGCCTTGTTCGGGTGCAGGACGCACGCGAGGCCGGGGAGGCAGTCCGGCGTCGTGACGCAATGCGCGTCGAACGCCTTGATGGTGCCGGCGAAGTTGCAGTCGCTGACCTTCGCGGGCGCATAGAGCGTCGGGTACCACGTGCATGCGTTCGTCCCGCAGACGCCGGCGGGAACGCGCGGATCGCAGTTGATCGTGCACACGTTCATGTTCGGAAGCGGCTTGCCGTTCGCATCGTCGATCGAGACGCAAAGATCCGTTCCGCCGACGCCGCACTTCGACTTGGCCGTCTTGCAGTACGGACGGCAAGCGCCGTATTCGCACGTGAGGCCCGCAATGCAATCGCCGGTCACCGTGCACGGCCGGCCGAGCGTCGCGCCGCCCGCGGTCAGACACGACGTCGCGCCGGTCGCTTCGACGGTGACCTCGCAGGTCTCGTTGGCGCCGCATCCGCACTGAGGATCGAGCCCGCACTTCTTGTTCGGCAGAACGGTCTCGCACGCCCTCGGCATCGGATCGGGAACGCTCGCGTCGGCCCCCTTCACTTCCGTCGTGCCCGGGTTCTTCACGGGCTTCTTCGACGGCAGAGAGTCATCGCCGACGTAATCGTCGGGCGGCAGCGGCGCGTTCGCCGAGCACGCAACGACCGTCAGCGCGCACGCGCCGAGGACGACACCAACGATCGCGCTGAGGCGAACATCAGAAAAAGCGAGGCTCACGGTAGAAAAGGTAGCACTGCCGTTTTTCACCGTGCACGAAAAGTGAAGGAATCCAAGCACCTACATGGACCGGGGAGGATCCAGCCAGCGACTCCCCACCGCCGCAGACTCGTAATTTCGTGGGGGTTTCAGCGGAGCGTCAGCGAGCGCCGCCGTCAGGATCGTCCGGGCCGCGGGTGCAGGCGGCGAGACAATTGTGGGCGTAGCCGCAGTTGTAGACCCGGCTCGCGAGGTTGAACGGCCGCTGTCCGGCATCCGGCGGCTCGAGTCCCTGATCGTTGTCTTTGAAGCGGCAGAGGCACTTGGCGACGCATGCCGGCGGTCCTCGTGGAACATGCTTCACTCCGCCGTCGTCGGCGCAGAGATCGGCCTCGCTCACGTCGAACACGCCGGAGCCCGCGTCGGGGGGACCGAGGCCGCCATCGCGGGGCGGCTCTGCGTTCTCGCACTGGGCGATGCACTCGACCGTCAGCTTGCACGCTCGGCTGCCGTAACACTCCTTGAGCTCGCTACAGCACGCTCCGGAGAAGCATCGATCGCACGCCGCGTTTTGAAAGAGGACCGTGGCCGGATCGACCTGGCAAACCGGGAGCTGGCAGCTCGGCCCGCACTGCTCGCGCATGCAGCGATAGGTGTCGTCCGCTTCCGGGTTGTCCCGAAGGTGATTCTCGTTCGCGCAGCTCTGCTCTTCGACGGCGCCGCCGGCGTCCTGGTTCGCCTGGAGGACGCACGTATGCACGCTCTTGACGATGTCGGCGCAGTGCTCCTTGCTCCCGCAGACGCCGACCCTGTCGCAACAGTGGTCCTCGAGACAGCGGCTGCACTCTCCATCCGAGGGCTCGCCGGCATTCCGGAGTGCGTCGACGCGCGATGGATCGCAGATCTCGTTGGTCAGCGTGAACGTCTTGCAAGAGAACGCGACCGCGAGCGCGACGATGGCGACGAGCGCGGCAACGCGACGAAGCGATGAAGGAGGAGCGAGCGCCATGCTCAGAACGCACCGACGACGCCGGCCGCGCCAGGCCCGAGATAGGGACGCACGCCGGCGGTGACCCGCTCGTTGATCGGCCGCGAGACACTGACGACGCCGAGCGTGAAGAATCCGATCGCCGCGGCGCCGGCAACCGCGGTGATGAGCAGCTCGGTCCGCATCTCGGTGACGTCGGAGTCGCGCACGTACTGCGGACAGTAGTCGTGGCAACGCTCCTTGGCGCGGCTTGCGGCGTTGACCGCGAGCACGGCGGACACGATGGTCAGCGTGAGCGCCACGGACGAGCCGGCGAAGCCGACGAACACGAGTGGGTTCGTGGTTCGCAGGTAGACGACGTTCTCGCCCTTCGCGCCCGCGGGGACTTTCGGCGCGACCCATTGCGGCGCGAGGTCGACGTCTTTCGTCTCGCCTTCGCCGATTTCGATCGTGACGCGCTCTTCGGGGCCGTCGCCTGCACGCGCGATGATGACGTGCTTGCCGGGATCCACTGCACGTGGCGTGACCGGACCCGTGATGGCGACCGGATCTTCGTCGATGCGAACGGTCGCCGTCGCTTCTTCGGGAAGCTTGATCTTGATGCGGAGCGTGGGGATGCGCGGCTCGAGATCGATCGCGAGACGGCTCGCCTCTTCGCGTGCCGTCGCGGAGCGCTGAGACTCTTCGAGGGCAGGCGGGATGCGTCCGATCTTCACGAAGAGCTCGTGCGCTTGGAGCACGTGGCCGAGGAGCAGATGTGTCTTGCCGAGCTCGAAGCCCGTGACCGGCGTCTGCACGAGATCGAACGCGGTGGTGAAGCGGCCGAGCGCGCCGACGAGATCGCCTTTTTCGCGCAGCGCGAGGCCTTCTTTGAGCGCATTGCGCGCGGTCGCGAGATCGCCGGCGCTCGGAGCGCCGGTGGGCGCGGGCGTGGGTGCGGGCGCGGGCGTGGGCGCGGGCGCCGCCGCGGGTGGAGGAGCGGCGCGCGCGAGCGGCGCGTGCGTGAGCTGCGCGAGGAGGAGGGCTGCGACCGATAGCGAGATGCGGTGACGCACGCGGCTCATGTCAGAAGAGAGGGTCGGTGTTCGGTCGGACGGAGGGATGGGGCGCGGTATCCGTCGGCTTCGTCGATGGAGCGGATGCGGTCGGCTTGATGGGAGGTCGCACGCCCGTGTGCGTCGGGACGACGGGCGGAGCGACGTGCGCAGAAGCCGATGGTGCAGCGTCCGCGATCGGCTGCGTCGGAGCGGACGCGAGCGGCGTCGTCGAGGGGATCGGGGCGGGTTCGGACGTGGCCGGCGGCGGCAGCGCGGTCGAGCCTGTCGGCAGGCCGGTGAGGCTCGTGCCCGGCGTGCTCGTTCCTTTGTCGTCTCCGCTGTGCTCTTTCGCCTTCCAGCCCACCACGAGAGCGATCGTGATGATGCAAAGGACGACGACCGGGACGAGCAGCTTTCCTTTGCCCGCGCCGCCGCGCACGGTCTTCGGGTCGTCCGAGCGATCGCCGATCGCGACCGCCGCACCGCCCGGCTCGCTGCGCGCGAGGGCGGAACGATCGCCTGCGTTCGAGTCTTGCGAGAGCGTCGAAGCGAGCACGAACGACGGACGGTCGTGCCCATCATTGTCGACGGAGATGGGTCCGGCGGGCACACCGCCGGCAGGGGTCACCGAGAGCGGCGCCTCCTTGGACAGGCGCGCTCCGGAGACAGGCCCACCACGTGGACCGGAGTCGCTCATCGCGCCCGAGATCGCAGGAGGCAACGACACGACACCCTCGAACGACGATCGCAATTTGTCGGCGAGCTCGCGCGCCGAGCCGAAGCGGCCTGCGGGATCGCGCGCGCACGCCTGCGCGAACCACGCATCGACCGAGGGAGGGAGCGCGGGATTTTCGTCGGAGGGCTTCGGCGGGTCCGTCGTCGCGATCTTCACGGCGAGCGCTCCGAACGAAGGCCCGTCGAACGGACGCTTTCCGGTGAGCGCCTCGAACGCAACGATGCCGAGCGACCAGAGATCGCTCCTGAGATCGATGACCTTCTGCGCCGTGACCTGCTCCGGGCTCATGTAGAACGGCGTGCCGATGACCTGACCGGTCTTCGTCTGCCCGTCGAGCGCAGCTTCGCCGTCGGTCGTGTGCGTCTTCGCGATGCCGAAGTCGAGGAGCTTCACGAAGAGCTCGTCGTCGGTCTCGCCGTGACACAGGAAGATGTTGTCGGGCTTGATGTCGCGATGGAGGAGGCCGGCGGCGTGCGCCTTCGACAAGGCCTTCGCGACCTGCGAGACGATCCGGATGACCATCACCGGCTCGAGCGCCCCGCGAGCAGAGATCTCTGCGCCGAGATCGCGGCCCTCGAGGTGCTCCATCACGATGAACGGCACGCCGTCGGTCGTGAGGCCGTAGTCGAACGTCTGCACGACGTGCGGGCTCTTCACTTGCGACGCCGCTTCGGCCTCTCGCTTGAAACGCGTTCGTGCGCTGGTGCTCGAGTCCAGATTGTCGAGCATGAACTTCACGACGACGCGCGTGTTGAGCGCCGTGTGATCCGCGAGCCACACCGCGCCCATGCCGCCGGCGCCGAGCGGGCTGATCAGGCGCACGCTGGGCGTGACCTGCATGCCTGCCGCGAGCGTGACGCGCGGTTGATTCACGGGACGGAGTGTATCCCAAACGAACCCGCGCTGGCGGAACGTCGCGGCCGTGGCTAGCTTCGAGGTGCATTGGCGCGTCGCCCGGATGCCTCGTCGTTTTCGTGGCCTACGTTCGTCTTCAAGGCGTTCTGCGTAGCGCTCATGATCGCAGCGCCGCTCTTCGGCGTCTGGCTCGCTTCATCGCTTGCAGCATTCGCGAATCGCGCGACGTGGCTGCCGCTGGTGTGCGGTCTGCTCCTTTTTCCGGGCCTACCGCTCGCGTGGGAAGGCATCGCCGTTCTCCGCACGCGGAAGGTGAAGGGCAAGCGGCGCTTTCTCACGTTCTCCGATCGCCTGATCCTCCGCACGCTCGCGATCAATCTGCTGTTCCTCGTCGTGCTGCTCGCGGCCTATCCGTCGCGCGCGTTCGTCGCGCTGTCGACGCGCGGCGACTGGATGCTCGACGGCCATCACGGCCCCACCGCGGAGCGCGCGCGACGCGGGCTGCTCACCTGCGCGGGCGCGCTCGAGTGGCTCTACCGTGCGTCGCACGACAATCCGTATCGCGAGGGGCGCGAGGGACAGGGGGATGGAGTGGATCCCACGCCAACCCCGACGCCGACCCCGACCCCGACCCCGACGCCGGCGCCGACTCCCGTGCCGAGTACGAGTACGAGTACGAGTACGAGTACGAGTACGAGTACGAGTACGAGTACGAGTGCGACTCCGCCGGCCTCGGGCGACGTGCCCGTGCCCGTGCCCGTGCCCGTGCCCGCTCCCGCTCCGACTCCCGCGAAGGGCTATCCCTTCCCTGCCACTCTGCATCCCGCCGTCGTCTCGATGCCGAAGGAGGCGGAGGTCAGCATCGCGAGCGTCGGCAACTACATCAAGGCTCACGAGCCGGATCCGATGCTCCGCGTGAAGGCGCTCCATGATTGGGTGGCGGATCGGATCGCGTACGACACGCCGAACTACGTCGCGCATCGCGTGCCCGACTCCGATCGCGATCTCAATGCCGTCTTCGCGTCACGCATCGGCGTCTGCGCCGGGTACGCAAAGCTCCTCACGGCGCTCGGCAAGGTCACGGGCGACGAGATCCTCTACATCGTCGGCGACGCGCGCTCCGAGGAAGCCCCGATGGAGGGCGAAGGACACGCCTGGAACGCCGCCCATATCGGGGACCATTGGTACCTGATCGATCCGACGTGGGACTCAGGCTCGAACGAGAACGGGACGTTCAAGAAGCAATACGGCACCGAGTACCTCTTCACACCTCCCGATCAATTCGCGATCAGCCACTACCCCGACGCCGCGAAGTGGCTCTTGATGGAGCATCCGCTGACCCGCGCCGACTTCTTCCGTCGTCCCGTGCTCGCGCCCGCGTTCTTCGCGAACGGCCTCGAGCTCCGCGCGCCCGATCGCTCACAAGTGTCGGTCGCAGGCTCGCTCGACGTGACCGTCGGGAATCCCCGCAACGTCTTCCTGCTCGCCGATTTCGAGCCCAAGCGCGGGGGCAAACACGTCTCCTGCACCGGCGATCTGCACACGGCGCTCCACTGCGACTTTCCCACGGCGGGGACGTATGACGTCCGCCTCTACGCCAACCGCGAGCGCTACGGCACATTCGCCTACGCCGGTTCGTTCGAGGTCAACGCGCGTCCCTGATCTACAATCAGCCTCGGGCATGCATCCAGTACGCGTCATCACGTACAACGTCCGCTACTTCGGACACGGAACGCGTGGCCTCGCCAGCACCGCGAAGGCGATGGAGAGGATCGCCGATGCTCTCGCCGCGCTCGACCCCCTCGCCGACGTCATCTGCCTGCAGGAGGTCGAGACCACGTCGCTCCGGTCGAACCTCGCGCACCCGACGATCGACGGCGAGACGCAGCTCGAACGCCTCATGGGCATGCTCCACCGCGCCCTGCACGCGTCGGGGAAACGCGACACGTACGAGGCGTATTACTTCCCTGCGCACACGTACAAAGTCAGCGTCGCGCCGATCTACACCACGGGGCTCGCGGTCATCGCCCGTCGCGACTTCCGCGTGTCGCATCACAACGCCGGACAGCCGCACGACATCACGTATCGGAAGATCCACGCGGTGAAGCGCCTGAAGCAGACGCGCATCTGCGCGCACCTCCGCGTCGAGCACAAGTCGGGCTTCGATCTCGACATCTTCAACACGCACCTCAGCTTGCCCACGACCTTCTCGAAGGAGTTCTGGTTCGAGCCGCGCCGCATGGGCTGGGGTCCGAATCAGGTCGAGGAGGCGCGCAACCTCGCGCGCTTCGTGGCCAAGGAGCGAAAGAGCGAGCGCTTCGTGGTGGTCGGCGACTTCAATGCGCTGCCTGGCTCGCCGGTCTACCAGACGCTCCGCGAGCTCGGGTTCGGCGATGCGTTCGCGGACTACTACAAGCTCGACGAAGAGGCGCTCGTGAAGTGGCCCACCGCCGGCTTCATGAATCTCCGCATGCATCTCGATCACGTCTTCACCGGACGCGGCCTCAAGTGGCTCGGCTTCGACGGCACGCATCGTTTCGGTCAGCGCAACGGCTCGTTCCGCGGGCTGTCCGATCACGTACCGATCGTCGGCACGTTCCGGATCCGGTAAGGAGAGCGCATGAACAAGGACAGCATCGTCGCCATCACCGGCGGCGCGGGTGCGCTCGGCAGCGCGCTCGCCGCACATCTCGTCGCCAAGGGTCATCGCGTCGCACTGTTCGACACCGAGCGTGCGAAGGAGCGCCTCACCAAGCTCGCGCAAGAGCTCGGAGCCGAGCGCGTCGTCGGCGCCTCCGGCGATTTCGCGACCGCCGCGGCGTGGGAGGCCGCTCTCGCCGTGACCAAACAAGCGTTCGGCGGTCCTCCCACGCACGCGGTGCTCGTCGCCGGCGGATGGGACGGTGGTGCCCCTCTCCACGCCGCAAAAGAAGACGTCTACGGGAAGATGATCTCGCTCAATGTCGACACGGCCTATCGCGCCCTGCGCGCGCTGCTGCCTGCGATGGTGGAGAAGAAGCACGGCAGCATCGTCGTCGTCGGGTCGCGCGCCGTGGAGCGTCCTTGGACGAGCACCGGCGCCGCGGCGTATGCGGCATCGAAGGCCGCGGTGGTCACGATGGCGCAGGCGGTCGCGCAAGAGGTCCTCGAAGACGGCGTGCGCATCAACTGCATCTTGCCGAGCACCATGGACACGCCTGCGAACCGAGCGGCGATGCCGAAGGCCGATCCTTCGAAGTGGGTTGCGCTCGAATCGGCCTCCGCCGTGATCTCCCTTTCCAGCACAGTGGGATCCGAAGCTTGGAATTCACGTGACTTGAAGTCGC
>JADMIO010785147.1_pt1 | contig 11084 bp, 10 predicted proteins | sample 8958161 | NCBI WGS metagenome assembly JADMIO01 (sample SAMN16585339, study PRJNA669376) | soil metagenome | isolation source: Crop rotation soil | place: USA: Cullars Rotation, Alabama | collected 2011 | reverse complement strand
GCCGCGACTTCAAGTCACGTGAATTCCAAGCTTCGGATCCCACTGTGCTGGAAAGTTGTCCAGGTCAGTCATTTCAACATTCACCTGCGTTTTCAATGCCGGCATTCGGAGGACACTCTGAATGGAAGTGACGTCCGGTCTGTTGCCCGGCACATACAGAAGTGACCCCGCTTGGGCGAGGTAGTTGTTCAGGGCGACCGCTAACCCCTGATCGATGGTGTTAAGGCCGTTGATGATGACCAGGTCCGCCTGATTTAGCTGGCTATAGTTGACATTTCCCGCCTGGAAGGACCTAAAATTGAAAAGCCGGTCATTACCGTATACCTTTTCGAGAAAAGTAGGCGCCGATGCCAGCTTGATCTCGGTGACATTTATTTTTTCTACGAAATGCAGCGTGAAATAAAATTCATTGTCAAAGCTGATTGGAAAATCATTGAAAGTGATCCGCGCTTCGTTCCGGTTCTTCAGATGAGAGGACACTTCAAACCGGATCGACGCCGAACTGTTGGGCTCAAGAGTTACCGCGCCGGTGGCTTCCTGGACACCATTGATGGTGAGCTTGACTACAAGTCCTTCAATCTGTCGCGGGCCTGAGTTGCGTAACCTGACATTGATCACAATTTTTTCGCCTCCAATGACAAAAGGATTTTCAAGATGGACGGAATCGACAAACACATTGGAAGCATTGGCGGGGGTGACGGGTATCAGGTGCCATGAATGTGCAGAGTCCAGAAGCCCTTGTCCCGTTTTACCGGGTGATCCGAGGGTAGACTTCTGAAAATCGGAAATCCAGAATACATCCATACTCGCCGGGTCTCCGATCTTGTGTTGGATCTCCGCGGCTGAACGGCTAATCGGCGAGAGACGCAACTGGGCCAATAGGTCGAGAAGTTCCGTTTTTGTTTTGAATGTGTTGGAAAAAGGCGCGAAGTCATTGGTGATAAATTTGAATCGGGTGTCAGCGGGGAAAAGCGTGCCGATTTCCTGAACCATCCCGGACGCGGCATCAAGAACCCGGGCGTTATCCGTTGACTGTGCAGACATACTGAAACTGTTGTCCAGGTAAATGATAATGTCTTTTCCGGAAGTGATCTGCTCTTTAGCAGGAAGGAATGGCTGCGCGAAAGCTGCGATCAGGAAAAACAAAAACAACAAGCGGGATGCCAGCACCAAATATTGTTTGAGTTTTCTCTTTTGAGTGGTCTCCTGTTTGATCTGCTTCAGGAAGCGCGTGTTGGAAAAGAGTAAACGAACCGTCTTGCGGAAATTGAAGAGATGAATAAGTATGGGGATCGAAAGTGCAGTGAGGGCCCAAAGAAACTGGGGATATACAAAACTCATGGAGGGCAAAGTTAGGAAAAACCGTAACTTGAATCTGAACATTAATAGCTCCCATTATGAAAACAAACCCAATCAGCCGTCGACAATTCGTCGAGACGGCGGTCAAATCCGCTGCTGGCATCACCCTTCTGGGCAATGTTGACGTTCGGGCCCTTCAAAAGACTGCCGATATCAACGCATCCTCACTTCCTGCATGGCGTGGATTCAATTTGTTGGAGAAGTTCATTGCGTCGAACAGCAATGCGCCGTTTAAGGAATCCGACTTTGAAATGATCAGGGAATTAGGGTTCGACTTCGTGCGCCTTCCGATGTCTTATTTGTGCTGGACGGATGGCGACAATTGGCGCTCCTTAAAAGAAGACAAGCTGAAAGAAATCGATCAGGCTGTCGCCTACGGCAAACAATATGGCGTCCACGTAAGTTTGAATTTCCATCGCGGTCCGGGCTATTCCGTCGACCGTTCCAAGGAAGAACCCTTTAACCTGTGGCGTGATCAGGTGGCGCGTGATGCCTTCAATTTTCACTGGAAGCACTTTGCGGAGCGTTATAAAGGGATTCCGAACAAAGAAGTAAGCTTCAACCTGTTGAATGAACCCGCGACGATCACTAACGAACGAAACAGCATCGTCAGTGAAGCAACTTATGTTGAAGTAGTAAAAGGGGCCGCGGCCGCCATTCGCAGCGTTGACCCCAACCGGCTTATCATTGCCGATGGATTATGGTGGAGCCGCGATCCGGTGCATGGCCTGGTTGATGCTAACGTCGCACAAAGTACACGGGGCTATGAACCAATGCAGGTAAGTCACTTCGGTGCAAACTGGGTGTATAGCAGCGAGAAATGGCCGGCTCCATCCTGGCCCCTTCACCAGGTGATTGAAGCTGAACTTAGGTGGGCCAGTCCGGTCCTGACTGGCGCCTACAGGGAAAAGATGAAAGAGTGGGGTATCCCGATCGACATGGAATGGAATAAGAAAAGGTTGAAAATGCAGCTTATCGATCCTTGGAAAAAACTGGAGAAAAAAAAGGTGGGTGTGCATGTCGGAGAGTTCGGCGCTTTCAACCACACCCCGCATGAAGTAGTCCTGGCATGGTATCGCGACCTGCTCTCTTTGTGGAAGGAGGCGGGTTGGGGATATGCCATGTGGAATTTCCGGGGAGGTTTCGGTTTGCTTGACAGTGAGCGAAAGGACGTCAAGTATGAAGATTTTATGGGACATAAGCTCGACCGCAAGATGCTTGAAGTGTTCAAAGAATACCGCTAACCAATGGCCCCTCTATCAAGGATCGACCGCCGTCGATTCATAAAAACGTCAGCCGCAGTTGGCGGAGCCCTGACGTTCATGCCCATCTTGAATTGGAGTAAGCCCGTCAATCAGGCCAATTCATTGCAGTGGTATCAACGTCCCCTGCGAATATTACAAACGGTAATGAGGGAACCGGATGCGGCGAATTACAATGCGGAAGCGGTGGTGAACTACATGGAGAAGACCGGCTGCAACACGCTTGTTGTCAATGGCGGCGGCATTGTCGACTTTTTTCAAAATCCGCTTCCAGCCGCAAACGTGAATTCCTTTATGGGAAAAAACGACGTGCTCAGGGAAATTACAAATGCCTGCCGAAAGGCAGGTATGCGCGTAATAGCGCGTGTTGACTTTCGTGGCGTCGAAGAACACATCTACAAACAGTTCCCTGACTGGTTCAGCAAGGATGAAGACAACAAGCCCAGGCAGCTTGCCTACACCCGCCCCATGCTGTACTCCTCCTGTTACAACAGTTATCACAGGAATGAGCACGCCCGTGAGTTCATCAACTACATCATGAGCCATTATGCGCTGGACGGCGTTTGGCACAACAGCATCGGGGTCCAGGGCATATGTTATTGTGACCGTTGCCGGCAATCTTATAAAACCTCGACCGGCCAGGAGCTGCCGCTGATCAATGCGGCTGAAGAAAAGTTGGATCAATACATGGCTTGGAAAGCCTTGATAGCCGACCGGCACATGGCGGACATGAAAAAGACAGTGAAGGCGTTCGGAGAGGACAAGGTCTACACCGCGGAAGTTTTCAGCATGTTTGATACTGGTGCAAGGGTTAATGACGGTATCGATCTGTACAATGCGCGCGACCACTTTGATTTTCTGGTAAGCGTAGCTTTCCTTACTGAAAACAGCGAACGCATTCATTATGCCGATCTGAAGTACGCCAATACCATTGTCAAGTTTCTCAAGTCGATGACGCCCGACAAGGAGGCCATCATTCTTTATGGCGGCAACGGCACGTCACACCGTTACGTTATGGATCCGCCGCTTGATCTCAAAGTCTGGTTATGGGAAGCCCTTGCTGCGGGCGGCAGATTCTGGAACTGCAGCTTCACAGGAACTCATCCGGCATCAACCCATGACCGGAGGACGGCGTTTCACCAGACCGACGCTTATTTATTTGTCAAGCAACATGAAAACCTGTTGACGCAACACGTGTCCGTCGCGAATGTTGGAATATATTATTCCCGACCGACCCGACAATCCTTCCGAAACAAATCGGTGGAAGGGGACTCGTTTGCGCCGTTCATCCGCGGCATGGAAACCGTGCTGACCGAAGGACACATTCCTCACGATTTCATCGCTGATGACCAGGTGACCAGCGATCGCCTGAAAAAATACAGCGTTGTCATCCTGGACAACGTGCGCTGCCTTTCCGATCAGGAAATTGCCCTGTTGTCCGACTATGTTCGAGCCGGGGGCAATATTTTGGCTACTTACGAGACGAGCTTGTTTACGGCCGAAGGCAGGCGAAGAGAGGATTTTGGATTAGCTTCTCTTTTTGGGTGCCGGTTTACCGGTGAAAAGGTGAACACACGAAAAGACTGTTACCAGTTCATCCTCGACCCTGCCCATCCAATCGTTAAGCCCGACTCCGGCGAAACTGAATTACTCATCAACGCGGGCTATACTTTACTTTGTAAACCCGCGTCGACGGCAAAGGCGATTTGCACCTACGTTCCCGTAGTGAACAATCAACCGCCGGAGAAAGCATGGACACTCCAATGGGCCAGGGGATTTCCAACCGTAGTAGAGCACACCTACGGAAAGGGCAAGGTGATCTACTTCTCTAATCAGCCCGACCTAATTACCGACGAGATGGGCCACCCCGATGTACGAAACCTGTTAGAACGCAGCATTCGCTATCTCGCCGGCGATTCATTGGCGGTAGAGACCAATGCACCTGCCAGCGTGCACATCGGCCTAACGCGTTCCGCCCTGAACCCCAACGAGTTTATTTTTTCCCTGGTCAACACGACTTCAGGTCCCGCCAGGCCATTGCGAAATCTCCTACCCGTTCATGACTTAACGATTAAACTTCGTCTGCCCGGAAAACTCGCCCGTTCAAAAGTGCTTCGTTCCACCTCCGAAGTTTCAACGAAAACGGTCAACAACTTTATCGAAGTCGATCTTCCGCGAATTGACGATTTTTTTGCCCTCCATTTGACCATCGCATAGCCTACTTCTGTCTGCTGACTCCTGACTCCTGTCTCCTCATCCCTTCTTGTCCCCTAACATTACGAGGTCATTCACGTTCACCTCCGTGAAGTACTTTTTTTCTCCTTTGTCCGTTTCAAAGATGCGATGAGTCAACTTGCCTTCAACGGCTACTTCCTGACCTTTGCGGAGATATTTTTCCGCTACTTCGGCGAGTTTCCCCCAAATGACAATGTTATGCCATTGCGTGTCCTCAACTTTTTCGCCTTTCTGATTCTTATAGGACTCGGATGTGGCAATGGAAAAGCTTGCCTTCTTCTTGTTGTTGAACGTTTTTACTTCGGGGTCTTTGCCCAGGCGTCCGATCAATTGAACACTGTTCCTTAAACTGGTCATAGTGGTACTTATTTAGTGATAGTTATTTTGTAATGCGCCGGTGATATCCGGTCGACGGGGTCAAGCTACATCGGCAAATCTTCATCATCGATAAACCCGCTGAACAGAAAACCTGACAAAATTTTTGAAATAAATCCCTTACCTTCTCCCCCTAAAATCATTAGCGCATGAGCTGGACTTTATCTGGTAAAAAGGCCCTGGTCACCGGTGGAACCAAAGGGATAGGATTTGCAACAGCCCAGGAATTTCTCGACCTGGGTGCCGAGGTGCTCGTCGTTGCGCGCGATACTAAGGTCATTCACGGGAAAATGAGAAACTCCGCGAATCTCTTCACCTTGGACGGCGACCTCTCCGACGCCGGCTTTCGCAAGACCCTCATAAAAAAAATATCCGAAAATTGGGGGAAGCTTGATATCCTCGTCAATAACGTTGGCACCAACATCAGAAAAAAAATTGCCGACTACACCGAGGAAGAGTACCGCAAACTATTCGAAGTCAACCTGTTCAGCCTCATCGAGATTACCCGCCTCTCTCAGCCACTGCTGGAAAAGTCCGGTAACGCGAGCGTGATCAATATGGCATCGGTCGCCGGTTCGTTCGATGTCCAAAGTGGCTCGCCCTACGGGATGACAAAAGCAGCGATTAGCCAGTTTACCCGCAATCTCGCCTCCGAATGGGCTCCGCTCGGAATCCGCGTGAATTCCATTTCACCCTGGTACATTCAAACGCCACTGGCCAGCGCCGTCCTGGCCGATCCCGACCGCCTCGCAAAGATCGTCGCACGCACCCCGCTCAATCGCGTCGGCCAGCCGGAAGAAGTGGCCGCCCTCGCCGCATTCCTCGCTATGGACCGGGCCGGATATATCACCGGACAAGACATCAAGGTGGATGGAGGTATGTCGATTAAGGGACTATAAGTTACGGGTTACAGATTATGAATCACTTTTAACTATTCACTTTTCACTTTTCACTTATGAAAACCATCCTGCTCATTACCGCCCTTTTCGCCGTAGCCAATCTGAACGCCCAGACTTTGATCCCCGGTAAACCCGAGGATGTCGGCATGTCAACCGAAAGGTTGGCCAAAATTGACGCCTTGATCAATGACGGGATTGCCAAAAAGTGGTACCCGGGTTCGACGGTTCTCATCGCGCGAAACGGAAAAATCATTTATCATAAAGCATTTGGAATGAACGATGGCGAAAAACAAATTCCGCTGAAAAAAGATGACATCTATCGCCTTGCTTCTCAAACTAAAGCCATCACCAGCACCGCTGTCTTGATCCTCTATGAAGATGGCAAGCTGCTGCTCGATGACCCGGTCTCCAAATACATTCCGGAATTCAAGAATCCTAAAGTACTCGTGAGTTTCAATGACAAAGACAGTAGCTACACAGCCGAACCGGCAAAAAGTGAAATTACAATCCGTCAATTGCTTACGCACACATCGGGGATCAACTATCCCAAGATTGGCTCAAAAGAATTGACAGCCATTTACGCCAAAGCCAAAATTCCAAGCGGACTCAGCAACGCCAATGATGTATTGGGTGAGAAAATGAAGATACTTGCCGGTCTGCCACTAACCCATCAGCCCGGCGAACGATTTACTTACGGCCTCAACACTGACGTGCTTGGGTATGTTGTTGAAGTTATCTCGGGAATGAGTTTCGACGCGTTTCTAAAGAGCCGGATCTTCGAACCTCTTGGAATGAATGACACCTATTTCTATCTACCCAAGGAAAAGCAATCCCGGCTCGTCACCCTCTATCAGGAGAAAGCCGGCATCGCGGTAAAAGGATCGCCAAGCAAAGACGTGGATCCCAATCATCCCAACGCGGCAGGGAAATATTTCTCCGGTGGTGCCGGACTGTGCTCCCCTATCGAAGATTATGCAAAGTTCCTTCAAATGTTCCTCAATAGCGGTACCTACAACGGACACCGCATACTCGGCCGAAAGACAATCGAACTGATGATGACCAATCAATTGGGAGAAAATAGCGGCAGTAATCAGTTTGGGCTTGGTTTCGGTTTGGAAACGCCGAAAAATGATTACTTGTCACCGGAGTCGATCGGGTCGTTCAGCTGGGGCGGTTACTACGGTACGATGTATTGGGCAGATCCAAAGGAAAAGCTCATCGGTCTAATCTATTCGCAGGTAGCACCACCCACCACGCATGGAGAAAAGGACAACAAGTTCATGAACCTCGTCTACCAGGCGATTACAGACTAGTTCAGGCGATGACTTCTACACTCATTCGCGAAGCGAGAGAATCCGATGTCGTATTTCTGAAGCGGTTACTCACGCAGCTTGGTTATCCCGATCAGGACGAGGCTGCGATACTTGAAAAGGTTGACCAGCACCGTGGATCGCAATACCGGTTATTGATCGCCGAGGTGGATCACGAGGTCGTCGGGTTTATTGCCTTGCACTGGTTTCATACCTTTCACCTTCCAGGTGATATGGGACGGATTACTGCCTTCTGTGTCGACGAGCGATTTCGTTCCCAGGGCATCGGCGGAGGGCTATTAAAAGCTGCTGAAGAAAGGCTGCTGACGGAAGGCTGCAAAAAAATTGAAGTTACCAGCAATGCGCGGAGGACGCGAACCCATGACTTTTATTCATCAAGGGGTTATACGGAAGACTCCCGGCGGTTCGTGAAGTATTTTCTCACCACCTAACCATGCCACCGGTCAAATATCCGAAAGTTTCAGTTTCAGGTATCCGAAATAATTAAACAAATAGATCCAAACAAGCACTATTGCTATCGACAGGAAGCTTACGTAATCCTGGATCTCCTGAAGGGCATATCGCGCGAAGGGCATCGCCACCAGGTTAGATATTGACTCCATCGGAAAATACGGCTTCACAAAATCCATTTCATCAGGCAGATTGACTTTTACGATCGCCTCTATCATGTGGGACAACATCAGAACGATGATAGTCAGTCCCGAGCGTTGAATAACTACTCCCAGCATCAGCGCATAGCTCAAAAACGCGAATACCTCCAGAAAATACGCGGGAAAAAATTCAAGGTCGGATACTACGTAGGTGGCATCGATTTCGGGAGAGTAGATTAACCCGGTAACCAACCCGATTACAAACACCATTACCACGCTGACAAGGCTGAGGAGCAAATTGGTCAAGATCTTGGATTGCAGAAATTGCCACCGGCTCAAGCCATCAATGATGTTCTGCCGTACAGTGCGGTACGTAAACTCATTCGTAATGGATATGACCACCATGATGGCCAGGACGATCTTGAAGAATCCACTGACGTAGACCAGATTCTGCCAGACGTCCGGAAAGTGATAGAGAGGAATCCGGTTGATATTGATTGGTGTCCCGAATTGCGCTCCCTTGCTCGCCAGCCATTTCAAAAATTCCATTCCACTCGCCGTTGTCGTTGCCAGCGTCAGGAAATACAAGCCGCACACTACCCAAAACGTTCGGTAACTCGTTAACTTTTTAAGATCGATTTTCAGAAGATGAACCATGACCAGTTTTCGGGTTACGTGTTACGTGTTGGTTCGGCGTCTGACAGAATTTCAAGAAATTGCTTTTCAAGACTTTTCTTCTGCGTGAGCAAATGAGAAGCTATGACTCCTTTTTCAAAAAGAAAGCGATTTAAGTCATGAGCGTGGAAGCCTTCCTTCATTTTCACTACAAAGTTGGCGTTGTCCCTTTTGATCGACGCAGTGCCAGCAAACTCCTGAAGCATCAGACCGAGGTCGTCGTGGTAAGCCAGGACTTCCACTGACTCCTCACCTTTTCCGACATCATCAACCGGTCCCGAATGCACCAGATTTCCCTTTCTTAGGATGGCAAAATGGGTACATACCTTCTGAACTTCGTCCAGCAGGTGGCTCGCAAGGATGATCGTCTTTCCGTCAGCCGCAATTTTTTTGATAATCTGGCGGATTTCGGCGATGCCCATCGGATCCAGCCCATTGGTGGGTTCATCGAGAATAAGGACCTGGGGGTCGTTGAGGATGGCCGATGCAATGGCCAGGCGTTGCTTCATACCCAACGAATAGGTCTTGTACTTGTCCAGCCTTCTCGAACTTAACTCCACCACATCCAGCACACGCGCAATATTACTTACCGGCGATCCCTTGATCATTGAAATAAGTTCCAGGTTTTCCTGACCGCTGAGGTAAGGATAGAAGATGGGATGCTCCAGGACTGCACCGATCTTTTTCCGTGTTTCATTGGTCGCCTTTTCACCGAACCACGAGAAGTCGCCGCCGGTGGGATTGATCACGCCCATTAACATGCCCAACGTTGTGGTTTTTCCACTTCCGTTAGGGCCCAGCATTCCGAAAACCTCCCCGCCATGGACGGTAAGATCAAGCTGGTTAACAGCGGTAAGCTTTCCGAATTTCTTCGTCAACTTCCCGGTAGACAGTACTTTTTCCAAGTTTGCGTGATTATTTAAGGCTGGTTTTGCTGGTACCCGGATCTTTCCAGCACATTGGGATCCTAAGCTTAGAATTCCACGTGGACAAGTTGTCGCGGCCGCTTCTATAGTGTCACCTAAATACTAGTGACTCCAGCGTAACTGGACTGGCCACAGTTAGGCCGCAAATGTAATCACACTGGCTCACCTTCGGGTGGGCCTTTCTGCGTTCGCGAGTGGACCCGATAAGCTCATGGAGCGGCGTAACCGTCGCACAGGAAGGACAGAGAAAGCGCGGATCTGGGAAGTGACGGACAGAACGGTCAGGACCTGGATTGGGGAGGCGGTTGCCGCCGCTGCTGCTGACGGTGTGACGTTCTCTGTTCCGGTCACACCACATACGTTCCGCCATTCCTATGCGATGCACATGCTGTATGCCGGTATACCGCTGAAAGTTCTGCAAAGCCTGATGGGACATAAGTCCATCAGTTCAACGGAAGTCTACACGAAGGTTTTTGCGCTGGATGTGGCTGCCCGGCACCGGGTGCAGTTTGCGATGCCGGAGTCTGATGCGGTTGCGATGCTGAAACAATTATCCTGAGAATAAATGCCTTGGCCTTTATATGGAAATGTGGAACTGAGTGGATATGCTGTTTTTGTCTGTTAAACAGAGAAGCTGGCTGTTATCCACTGAGAAGCGAACGAAACAGTCGGGAAAATCTCCCATTATCGTAGAGATCCGCATTATTAATCTCAGGAGCCTGTGTAGCGTTTATAGGAAGTAGTGTTCTGTCATGATGCCTGCAAGCGGTAACGAAAACGATTTGAATATGCCTTCAGGAACAATAGAAATCTTCGTGCGGTGTTACGTTGAAGTGGAGCGGATTATGTCAGCAATGGACAGAACAACCTAATGAACACAGAACCATGATGTGGTCTGTCCTTTTACAGCCAGTAGTGCTCGCCGCAGTCGAGCGACAGGGCGAAGCCCTCGGCTGGTTGCCCTCGCCGCTGGGCTGGCGGCCGTCTATGGCCCTGCAAACGCGCCAGAAACGCCGTCGAAGCCGTGTGCGAGACACCGCGGCCGGCCGCCGGCGTTGTGGATACCTCGCGGAAAACTTGGCCCTCACTGACAGATGAGGGGCGGACGTTGACACTTGAGGGGCCGACTCACCCGGCGCGGCGTTGACAGATGAGGGGCAGGCTCGATTTCGGCCGGCGACGTGGAGCTGGCCAGCCTCGCAAATCGGCGAAAACGCCTGATTTTACGCGAGTTTCCCACAGATGATGTGGACAAGCCTGGGGATAAGTGCCCTGCGGTATTGACACTTGAGGGGCGCGACTACTGACAGATGAGGGGCGCGATCCTTGACACTTGAGGGGCAGAGTGCTGACAGATGAGGGGCGCACCTATTGACATTTGAGGGGCTGTCCACAGGCAGAAAATCCAGCATTTGCAAGGGTTTCGGGAAAG
>JADMIO012611045.1_pt1 | contig 11085 bp, 11 predicted proteins | sample 8958161 | NCBI WGS metagenome assembly JADMIO01 (sample SAMN16585339, study PRJNA669376) | soil metagenome | isolation source: Crop rotation soil | place: USA: Cullars Rotation, Alabama | collected 2011 | reverse complement strand
GCCCCGCCGCCGCCGGCGGGGTGGGAGACCGCTTGCCTCCTCCGCGGTTCTCGCGGATCATGAACCCGGACCGCGGGGGCCGGCCGTCGAGCTTCCGCACGGGAGGCTCATTGCACCGCACGGCGGACGCCGTCGTCATCGGGGCAGGCATCCTCGGGAGCTCCATCGGTCTCGAGCTGGCACGGCTCGGCCTGAAGCCCATCGTCGTCGATCGCAACCCCGAGGCGGGGCTCGGCTCGACACGCGCGTCGAGCGCCATCATCCGCTCCTTCTACGGGACCAAGCCCGCCATCGGCCTCGCCTTCGAGGGCCGCAAGACCTGGGAGGCCTGGCCCGAGCACCTCGGCGCCGAGAAGCCGCGCGCGCGCTTCGAGCGCGTCGGATCGGCGCTGCTGCTGTCCGCCGCGGAGACGCGCGGGGACGCCGTCTCGGCGCTGCTCAACGCGGTCGGTGTGCCGGTCGAATCGCTCGCCGGCCGCGAGGCGAGCGGTCTCGTGCCCGGCATGCGCGGCGCGCGCACCCGCGTCCTCTTCGAGCCCGGCGCCGGCTACGTGTCGAGCCCGTCGCTCGCCACGCGCGACGTGCGCGCCGCCGCCGAGCGCGCGGGCGCACGCTTCGTGCTCGGCGAGCGCGTGATCGACGTCCGCTCCATGCCGCGCGGCAGGAACGGCGATCGCGCGGTGACTGGCGTCGCCACCGCCTCGGGCCTGCGCATCGCGGCGCGCGTGGTGGTCAACGCCGCGGGGCCCAACTCGGCGCAGGTCAACCTCCTCGCGCGCGCGCCGCTCGCGCTCACCACCGCGCCGCTCGCCCAGCGCTTCGTGCGCGGCCGCATCGACAGCAGCGACAGCCTCCCGGTCGTGGCCGACGTCCCCGGAGGCCACTACGTCCGCTTCGATCGCGGCCGCTTCCGCGTGGGCTCGCTCGGCCACCGCGACGACTGGGACTGGACGCCGGACCCCGACGCGCGCGTGCGCATCCCGAAGTCCTTCGGCGCCGAGAAGCGCCGCGCCTTCCGCCGCCGCCACCCGAAGCTGCGCTGGTCCGACGTCAAGGTCGGGAGCGGCCTCTACGACGTCACGCTGCTCGACTGGTATCCGATCCTCGACCGCACCGACCTGGACGGCTACTACGTCGCCATCGGCACGAGCGGCGCGTGGTTCAAGGGCGCGCCGGTGCTCGGCTGGATGCTCGCCCAGCTCGTCTCGGCGGTCGAGTCGGGCCGCGACCACGACCGCTCGCCGCTCCAGGTGACGCTGCCGCGGACGAAGCTCCCGTTCGACGTGGGCTTCCTCTCGAGGAACCGCACCGCGATCAAGTCCGAGCTCGGCCGCGGCGTGCTCGGCTGAGCTCCGCGAGGCACCTCGAGCTCTGCTCCGGCGATCCCGCCCCTCGCGCCGGATCCTCGCGCTACCGCCGCGCGGCATCTCGCGGCGACAGGATCGCGGGAGGACGAGTCCAGCCCGTGCTCGGTCAGCGGAGTTGGCCCACCGGCTTCCTCGCCGTGTCGCCGGGTGGCACGCATCCTGCTTTACGGGGCGCGGCGCGGTGGTCGTCGCCCCAGGAGGTCGGGATGATGAATTGGCGGTCCGCTCTCGGAGTCCCCTCGATGCCCGCTCTGCTCCTCCTCCTCCTGTGCGCGCCCGGCGCCTTCGCGCAGGAGCTTCGCTGCAACATGACGTCGCCCTGCGGCGCCGCCCCGGCACCCGCGTGTGCCGGCGGCTGCGCCCCCTCCGCACCGGTATACCATGCGAGTGCCCTGCCGTGCTCCGCCGGGAACGGCAGCTTCAACCTCATCGGCACGCATTACGAGACCACCTGCTCGTGCGCTCCGAGCTGCGTCGTCGATCTGCCGCCGGTCCGCTTCTGGCAGTACGACGCCTACGCCGCGGCCAACAACGGCTGCCAGCGTCAGGACAACTGCGTGGCCGGCGTCGAGTGGATGGTCAATGCCACCCCTGGCAACACGGGGCACTGGTACCTGTGGCAGCCCAACTGGGCCGGACCGGACGTCGACGGGTGCTACACGACCGCGGTGCCGAGGCCCGCGTACCGCACGGTCGTCGAGGTCGCCTCGGTGGACCGGCGCCCCGGCTTCGAGGGCACGTTCAACCACGGCTCGTGGTACGTGCTCGCCTCGGTGCCGCTCACGGTCGGGTTCAACTTCGACACCATCACCGGCGGCACCGGGTGCACCCCTGCCGAGGTCGTGAAGCAGCCGGTCCGCGGTGTCACCGTCGTCGGGCTCGGCGGGCCCTGCACGGGGTCGGGCGTGTCCATGCAGTCGATGCTTCCGGACATCGATCCCGGGTACTTCGACGTGCAGGTCACGCTCGACGATCCTGGGCCCCACTGGTGGAACGAGACGGGACAGGACGGTGCGCCGCAGCTCATCGCCGGCTATCAGATCCTGTACACGACGGGCCCGGAGCCCACGACCTCGGACTACGTCACCGGCAACTGGCGTCCGGTCCACGACCCGGTCAACGCTCCACTCGCCCTCGGCCTCGTCCCGCTCGGGAACGGGAGCCCCATCACCGTCGCGCTCCCCATCACCGACCCGCTCACCGATTACTGGCTCGCGACGCGCATCGTCTACCGGGACGCGAGCGAGAACCCGGTCGGGACGTTCGACCCCGCCCTGGGGACGCCCTCAAACCCCGTGGGGCCGCAGATCGCCTCCCCGGTGAGCGGCCACTGCGGCGCCGTCCACTTCGGCATCCGCCTGCAGATCGCCCCGGTCGCGGCCCTCGGACTCGCGCGCCAGGGCGACGACATCCGGCTCTCCTGGCAGGGTCCACCGAGCGCGATCGGCTACAACGCCTGGACCGTCACCCGCAAGGTCGACATCGACAACGCCCGCATCACGCGGCGCCCGCCGGCGGTCGGCGTGGTCGGCTGCTCGTTCCCGACACCCGCGACCGGACTCTCCTGCCTCGATGCGGGCGCCGTCAGCCGCGGCACACCCGGCCTGCTCTTCTACCAGGTGCGCGTCGCCAACGACAGCCGGAGCGAGGGTCCCTGAGCGGCGCGCGGCTCACGCTCGCCGCGCTCCGCCTGCCGCGTGTTTCGTCCGCTCCGTCCTCTCGAACCGCAACAACCGACCGCTCGCTGTAGCCGCCCGAGGCCCTGTGCTACCGTCGTGCGTCGAGTTCACTCGACGGAGGCGAACGGGGGCTGGTGTCCTCCTCGGTCTTCAAAACCGATGCACCGTTCCGAGAGGAGCGGTGGGTGGGTTCGATTCCCACACGCTTCCGCCAGTATCTACCGCAATCGCCGCTACTTAGCCGACCCGGTCCCGGCCGTTACCATCATGTTGCCACCCGCGTACGCCGGCGGCGGACCCTGGAGGGCCTTGATCCCGTCCTCGAGCGCGCCGCTGGTCAAGTGCATGTACCGCATCGACGTCGACAGGTCCGCGTGCCCGGCGAGCAACTGGATCGTCCGCGCCGGCACGTTCTGCATCGCCAGGTGCGAGCAGAAGGTGTGGCGCAGGACGTGGAGCCCGTCGTGCTGGACCTGGGCCTTGCGGGCGGCCCTGCCACTCGGAGCGGCTGATCCGGAGCTGTCCCCGGTTGAAGTCTACGTCCCTCCACTCGAGCGCCATGATCTCGCCGGCCCGGAGGCCGGCCTCGGAGCCGAGCAGGACGACCAGCTCGGTCCTGGGGTCGTCCTCGCGTGCCGCCTCGCGCAGCCGCTTGAGCTCGTCGAAGTCGTGGAAGCTCGACGCGCCCGTCGGCGCAGGCAGGAGTCGCACCTCGCAGGGCATCTTGTCGATCACGCCCCAGTCGCGCGCGACCTTGAGCAACTTCCCGAGGACCGTGAGCACGTTGTTCGTCAGCTTCGCGCTGCGGTCCTTGAGCCTGGTCTTGATCGCCTGCACGTCCTCGACCGTGATCGCGTCGAGGCGCTTCTTGCCGAGCGCCGGGACGAGGTGCGTCTTGAGGTGGGTCTCCTTGGTCTTGATCTCGCTCGGCTTCTGCCGGTTCGCGACCGCGTAGTTCTCGATGAAGCGCGGCCAGAACGCCTCGAGCGTCGGCACCTCCTTCATTGGCTTGTCCTGGCCATTGGCGAGGATGAACCTCTCCCGCTCCTCTCCCCAGCGCATGGCCGCGTTGCGGCCCGACGCCGTGGACTTCAGGCGCTCGCGGAACCAGGTCCCGTCAGCGCCTCTCAGCCGGATGTCCACCTGCCACCAGCCCCTCTTGTGCTTCCTCACCTTCACCATTCGGCGGCTATCTCCTCTCCACCGATGGCGCGCGACCTTCGCGGACGAATCGTATCAAGGTCTCGCGGTCCACGAGTACGCGACGGCCGAGCCGAACGACTCCTGGGATGAGACGCCGTTCGATGAGGCTGTAGACGGCCGCCTTGGTGGTCCGGAGGAGGTCGGCCGTCTCGGAGACGGTGAGGAAGACCTGCGGTCCCGCCGGAGGGGCTGGCGCGGCGCGCTGGCGAACCCGGCGCGGCCGGAGGAGGAGCCTGCGGTCCGGACGGGCCTCCCGCTCCTGCGAAGGATGCGAAGAAGGCGAAGGAAGGTCGTCCTGCTCCTGGCCTTCGGTAGCTTCTTTCGCTTCGGTCGCGGTCATGCTTGCCCTCCTGCCAGGTGATAGACGGTCGCCGGACGGCCGCCGGTGCGACGCTCCTCGACGCGGATGCGCCCCGTGGCGACCAGGTCCTCGATCGCTCGGTTCAGCCGAGCGGCGGGCACGTGCCTTCCGGCCATGCCCTGGACGTCGGTCCGGGTCATGCCGTCGGTGCGCCGCCGAAGCTCGGCGAGGAGCTCGTCCGCGATCGGGTCGCCAGTCGCGTCGCCGAAGATGATCTCGGCCGAGTCGGCGCAGTAGCTCCACACCGCGAGCGCGGCCTGGAGGTGCTCTTCGCGGATGACCTTGGACCGGTCGAGGAGCGCGTAGAGGACCGAGAGTCGCAGCGCCTGTGCCTCGGCTCGGCCGGTCACGGCTCCGAGCAGCCCCGGCCGTCCGTCGGAGAGCCGAGGGTAGATCTCGTGCCACAGCTCACGCGCCCGCTCGTCGCGCCTGAGGCGGAAGTCGCCGAGGCCGAGCGCCCAGATGACGACGTCGTGCACCTCGACGACCAGAGCCATGCGGTCCTCGTCCCGGAGCGCCCCGCCATCGGGCAGGTACTTCGACCGCCGGACGAGCGCCCAGAGGAACCGGTTCGCGTAGCCGTTCGCGGCCTCGCTCTCACCCATGCGGCGGAGCAGCTCGTCGGCCGTGATGTGGCCGAGGATGGCGATGTGCGCGTCGGTCGCGGTCACTGGGTCGGTGCGGGTGAGGATCTCGAGCGGCGCGACGTCCCAGACGAGCCGCAAGATGTTCGAGAGGATGTTGCCGTCCCGATTCGCCACGCGGAGCACGCGTGCGAACTCGCCCTCGATGACGAGCAGCCGCTTGTCCGCGACGCCCTCCTCCCGGATCTGTTCCTCGCCGTCCGAGCGCTGCTCGACGATCGCGTCACGCACCGCCCAGATGAGCCCCTCGCCCGTGCTGAGCCCGGACTTGAGCGGAGACGGTCCGACCGGTGGACCGTTGCGGCAGACCTCCTCGACGAGGCGGCGGATGTGGCCCCAGCTCGAGCCCTTCCGTCCCTTCGATGTCTTGCCGACCAGGACGGCGAAGAGGCTCGCGCCGTGGCGGTCCGCCTCCGCGAGATGGTGAGGACCGTGCCCGAAGAGGCTGCCGATGGCGACCAGCGCCTGGACGAGGATGGCGACCGAGTCTGCCTCGGTATGGGGCTCGATGGTCCGGACGATGCGGCCGGCGAGCCCGTGGAGCGCGGCCTCCGCGAGCACCGGCCATCGCTCCTCCCTTGCCGGGATTGGCGCCACCCGCCGGGGCTCGATCTCCATCGGCTCCGCCTCGGCGATGAGTCGCAGCGCATCCGCCTGGCTCACGAGGCCTCCCCGGCGGCGACGAGCGTGTCGGTCAGGTCGCGGCCCTGAAGCGGGCGCGCCCGGAAGGGTGCGACGCCGAGCGGGGCGAGCGCCTGCGCCAGCTCGACCGCGGCCCGATCGCCGGCGGCATCAGCATCCGTAGCGAGGACGATCCGCCGTGGGCCGTACATGCCCTCGGCGCGCAGCGACCGGATCTCGTCGGCGAGCGCGGCGCCGAGACTCGAGGCGGTCCCGGTTCCCGGCAGGCCCAGCACTGCCGCGATCCCGAGGCCGCGAGCGGCGAGGAAGTCGACCACGCCCTCGACCACCAGGAGATCCCCGCCGTCGGCTTCTGCCAGCATCCCCGGGGAGACCATCGCGAGCGCCGCGCCCTGGGCGACGCCGGCCAGGCGACGGAACCCGCGCTTGCCCACCGCGCGGTAGGCAACGTCCCTGACCTCCTCCGCGAGGTCACGAAGCGGAACGGTGATGCAGGTGTCGAGCACCGGCAGCGCGTCGACGCCCACCTCGCCCGCCCAGGCCAGCGACAGCGCCTTCGCCCCGTCGAGGCGCGTCCCGAGGTAGGCGAGGCCGGGGCCACCTCCCGCGGCGAGCTCGCGCCGGGCTCCCTGGACCGCGTGCTGCCACGCCTCGGTTGCACGGGCTCCACCGACCACGACTGGAGCCGGTCGCGCAGCGGGCCGAACGGAGCCTGCCTGAACGGAGCCTGGCCACGGCCCGAGAGGCGGGCCAAGGTCCGAAACCTTGAGGCCGAGCGCATCGAGGACGGCCTCGCGGCTGCACCCGGCGTGGCAACGAATGCGGGCCCAGCCGTCGGGGGCCAGCCATGCGCTCAGGGACGGCTCCCGGTCGTCGTGAGCCGGGCAGTGCGCATCGACGCGATCGTCACGTCGCCGGGCAACCCGGTCGCCCAGCACTGCAACGAGCCGCTCGAAGGGACCAGCCACCTCCACTCCTCCGCGAGCGCTCGCCCAGCCGGGAGACGGCCGACTCATCCGCGCTCCGCTCCCGCTCGCCGCGGCTGACGCCGGCGGGAGTTCGCCGGTTCACCCAGGTAGCGCAGGACCGCCGCGCCCTCGAGTCGCGAGCGCAGGGCGCCTCCGGTATGCGGCTCGCGGGCGAGCGCCGCCCAGAGCAGCCGCTCGACCAGGTGCGAGCGCGGTTCTCCGGTAACGCGCGTGAGGGAGTCGATGGCGGAGAGGAGCGCGGGGGCGACGGACACGGACATCATCGGGCGGATTCGGCGCCGGATCTGCTCCATGCCCGAGTCCTAGCACGCATTGCATCGCTCGTGTCAAGCAGGGCTCGCCGGCCAGGCCTATCTCCATGATCCGCAAGAGAATGGGCGCACCTTTGGGTTCGAAGCGGCGCGTTGCACGGCTCCGTCATGAGGCGGCCATCACGGCTGCACGCGGCCATGGTTTCCTGTAGCTCATGCAACGGAGAACGAATCGGGCAGTGACTGCCGCGACGGTCGCGCTCCGGGCCGCCCGAAGGCCCAGCGGGCGATCGTCTACCGCGCACCGGAGGTCTATCCCTGCATGACCTCCTCGGGATCGCGAACCCGATTCGTGGAGCGAGTGACGGGCCTCTTCGGACAAGGCGACCTTCCCAGACTGCTCCGCTTCCACGTGCTCGTCCCTCTGACCTTCCTCCTGGTCGTGGTCTCCGGCAACCTTCTGACGCTCCCTCCCGGACCTCTCTGCGACGAGGGGATGGTCCTGTTCATGGAGGGAGGCTGCGACTGGGGCGAGAGCAATATCTTCTTCTTCTCGAAGGCCGGCCTCCTCGTGGCCGTGAACGTCGCCTTCGTGCTCTGCCTCGTGCGACGCGTCAGGCACCTTCGCGGCTTCGTCCCCCACCTCGCCCTGCTCATGGTGCTCTCCTGGCAGATGCAGAGCGGCGGAAAGTGCGACACCTACTACAGCCATCCGAACGGGAGCCTCGGCCAGATGACGCTCGAGCTGGCGGCGTTCTCGGTGCTGGGGATGGCGCTAGTCGCGCTGCTTCGCGACCGGGGCCTGGCTTCCAAGGTCCTCGGCGTGGCCGTCTGGAACGGAAGCTACGTCGGCGCCTTCTACCTCTGGCTCCGGGTCACGCCGCACTGGACGTGGGCGCACACGTTCCTGCTGTCAGGAACCTTCCTCCTGATCGGCCTTGCCGTGGCCGTCCCTTCGCTGGCCCGAGGCCAGCGAACTGCAGCCCAGGACCTCATCGAGGTTGCCGCGCCGGAGCAGGCACGCCCCGCGCGGAGCCAATTCGGTTGGCGGCACGTCGCGGTGTCGCTCCTGCTCGCCGTGCTTCTCCTCCCATCGCCCATCCTCAAGCTGGGGTTCACCCTCGCGATCCTCTGGGTCATCGCCCGCGTGACAACCGTCCTTGCGCGACGGCTAGGGCTCGGCGGTCGGCGCGGTGCCGTGGCGGGAGCGGCGACCGCTGGCGTCGTCCTGTTCGCGGCGCTCGCTATCGTCATCGGCCAGTGGCTCGAGGCGCGGAACTACAGCAGGTTGCTGCTCCACCAGGTAACCGAAGTGGTGGACGCACAGGCCGTAGCGGTGCTCCGCGACCGGTCGACCTACAGCCGAGCCGATCCGCACAGCTTCCTGTATCCCGCCCCCGGTGTCGTCAAGCATCTCCTGGAGGACTACCCGGTTCGCGACGGCTACTCCTTCGTGATTCTCGTCGACCTGGGAAGGGAGAGCGAGTATGTCTTCCTCCGGCGGACCTCCAGCTTCGGGTATAAGGATGTCCGCCGTCTCGCCGGTCCCTCCTCGAGGCTCATCTGGTACGACGAGGTGGAGAAGGTGCTTCAATCCCGCCGACCGTTCGCCACCTCGCTACCGGCGTTCATCCTCGACGCGCCGGGTCCCTTCACCTACTTCGTCGGTCAGCCGCTCGCCACCGATGCGACCGAGGTTCGCGCCCTGGCGTTCGTGGCCAAGGACCGGTGACTCCTGGCTGCCCCACGATGTTGCCCCGACCCCGCCGGCAGCCAATGGCAGCCAGCGCCTGCCGCCCCCAGCCCGTCCGGCCGTCCAGGCTACAATGAAGGGACCGAGGACCGCACCATGAAGGAGCTGACGATTCTCTATCCCGACGAGCTCCCCGGCCTCCTCCGGAAGACGGACCGGGAGTTCGCTGACGAGGCCCGCTTCCTGCTCGCCGCGAAGCTGTACGAGCTCGGCAAGGTCTCGGGAGGCAAGGCGGCAGAGATGGCGGGCTGCTCCCGCCTCGAGTTCCTTCGTCGCCTCGCCGACTACGGCATCCCGGCGATCAACCTCGACGAGGAGGAGGCGCAGGCGGAGATGCGCGCCGCGCGCGATCTCGCGCGTTGAGCGTCTGGGTCGCCGACGCCTCCCCGCTGCTGTACCTCGCCCACCTCGAGCGCCTCGACCTGCTCCGGGCCGAGGGGCGGGAAGTTCTCGCTCCAGGCGCCGTCCTGCAGGAGGTCCGAGCCCACGCGGACGAGCCCGCACGAGCTATTGAGGACGCTGCGACGCGCTGGCTCAAGGTGCGGGATCCAGTCGACCCGATGCGCATGGCCATCCTTCGGGGAGGCCTTGATCCTGGCGAGGCCGCCGCGATCGCTCTTGCGCTCGAGCTCAACGCCGAGCGCCTCGTCGTCGACGATCTCGATGCACGCCGCGCCTGCAGGCGGCTTGGGTACCGGTCGTCGGTACCCTGGGCGTGCTCGTCGCCGCCAAGAAGCGGGGGGAGATTGAATCTGTCCGAGCCGCCCTCGAACGCCTCGAGGCGGTCAACTTCCGAGTCAGCGCTTCTCTGCGGGCGCTGGTTCTTGCTGAAGCGGGTGAGGCGGAGTAGCAAGCTCGGCAGGCGCCGCCGCGTCCCGTGAAGGACCGGCCCGCCTTGCACCGACGAGGGTCGCCTGGCCTGGCTTCCCGTCCGATCGCGCACAACGGGCTATCATGCAGCCGTGGCTGAAGGCGAAGTGGATGCGCAGGTCCCGCCGCCTTCGCATTCCTCAACGAGCAGGTCCAGGCGCACGGGTGCCAGACGGGCATCCGCTCGGTCTCCCCGTCGTTCCGAACGGACTTGCTCTCTGCAAGCTGCACCACGCCGCGTTCGACCGGCACGTCATCGGCATCCGCCCGGACCTCAAGATCGAGCTACGCCCCGACCTCCTCGACGAACCGGACGGCCCGATGCTCGAGCACGGCCTCAAACGGTTCCATGGCAGCCTCATCGCCGAGCCTCGAGCTGCTATGCTTCGGCCGAATCGAGACTTCCTCGCGGAGCGATATGAGCTCTACCGCAAGGGGGCCTGAGGCGAGTGGCATGGCCGGCGGCATGAACATCATCGAGCACCTCGAGTTCCACGACTCGACACTCGCCGCAGTCCGCACCGAAGGAGACCTGCTTCTCCAGCTTCGCCCCGGCTACATTCATCACTGGGAACATGACGGTCTCGCCTGGACCGGTGTCGGCCGGCTCCAAGATGTGCAGCTTCGTCTGATCGCGGGCCGGTTCGTTGGCAAGATGGCCGAAACCGAAACCGATATCGCGGATGGCACGATCAGCGTCGACGACGCCACGTTCGAGAACCTGGTCCCGGTTCCCTTCCGACGCCATGGCCGCGTTGCTGCTCGACTCGAGCTCGCGGATGGCAGCATCCTCGAGGCCACGGCGACGGGCGTGGTCGTCGAGACCATCGGTCCCTCCAAGGACCTCGAGCCGCTGCCTGCCGAGTGGGCACCGACAGAGCGAGCGGCGGATGCCGGGTCCAAGCCGGAACCTCGATGAACGTCAAGCACATCGCCGAGCAGGTCGTCGCCGCCCTTCACGAGGGTGCCGATTTCTCCGATCTGGACGAGTTCCTCTACGAGCGATCCATGGTCGAGAAGGGCCGCGACGAATGCGAGCACGGAAAGGTCCTGTCGAACGCCGACGTGCTGTGGCGGAGGAAGGCGGCGACTCCCGGGCCGCCCTGGGCGGAGCACGCTGCAGCCGCCCTGCGCGAGGCCCTTGAAGTTGCCAAAAAGACGGCGTCACCGGCGAGTCAGCCCTTCGCGAGGCGGTGCGCCAAGCCGCCAAGCGCCTGGTGGATGGCGCCGAGGAGAGGATCTCCCTGCCCGAGATGGGGGACGCCACGATTCTTTCCAGCACAGTGGGATCCGAAGCTTGGAATTCACGTGACTTGAAGTCGCGGC
>JADMIO011628042.1_pt1 | contig 11086 bp, 11 predicted proteins | sample 8958161 | NCBI WGS metagenome assembly JADMIO01 (sample SAMN16585339, study PRJNA669376) | soil metagenome | isolation source: Crop rotation soil | place: USA: Cullars Rotation, Alabama | collected 2011 | reverse complement strand
GGCAGGCGGTTATCGCAATGCGGGCAGCCAATGAAATCGGCGACGACGCCTTCCATCAAGTCGAGGAGCAGCTCGACTGGCTCGAGATGGCGGTGGAGCAGGGCGGAAGCTGACCCTTCACCGCCCGGTAAACGGTTGTCGGCCGCACGCTGATGTCGGGACGCCGCTGCAACCTTTTGCCGGCACCGTAAATCCCAACCAGAGGATACACCTGCGAGAGCCTTGGAAAGGATTCACAATGATGAGCGTCCGCAAATTTGCGCTGCTCGCCGGGCCGCCTGCGCAAGCAGTCGTTCAACCGGATGATGGCGAACGAGCTGATCGACCCGGCGTCGCCGGGTTTGGCGGGCGAGCTCGTCGAGATCGGCCGGTTGCCGACAATCGCGGCCGCAGATTTCCCGTCGGCGCCGGCATATTCTTCGGCCTTGGGCTGGGCGGCTTTTTCGATGGCATCGTGCTGCACCAGATTTTGCAGTGGCATCACATGCTGACCAGCGACGGATACCCGGCCGACTCGCTGCACAATCTCGAGGTCAACACGTTGTGGGACGGGATCTTTCACGCATCGACCTATGCGTTCGTCGCGATCGGTCTCGTCCTTTTGTGGCGGCAGGCGCATCGCGGGCATCTCTGGTGGTCGGGCAAGATGCTGGCCGGCACGATGCTGGCCGGCTTCGGCATCTTCAACGTGGTCGAAGGGCTCGTCGATCATCACCTGCTCGGCATCCATCACGTCAACGAAACCGTTGCGCGGGAGCTCTGGGTTTACTGGGATGTCGGCTTTCTGGTCTGGGGTGCGCTGATGGTGCTCGTCGGCTGGCAACTATTGCGCGCGGGCCGGCGCGAGAGCCCCGGCGAGCGCTGAGCCGGACGTCGATGCGCGCCGGATCATTCAGAGTATCTGGTCGAGGAACGCCTTCGTGCGGGCATGCTGCGGATTGGCAAATATATCCGCCGGCCTGCCGTGCTCGACGATCACGCCCTGGTCGGTAAAGTACACGTGGCCGGCGACTTCGCGCGCGAATCCCATTTCATGCGTGACGAGCACGCAGGTCAGCCCGTCGTTCACGAGCTCGCGAATCGTCACGAGCACTTCCTTGACGGTCTCGGGGTCGAGCGCGGACGTCACTTCGTCGAACAGCATGACCGAGGGCCGCATGGCGAGCGAGCGCGCAATGGCGACGCGCTGCTGCTGGCCGCCCGATAATTCCCCGGGGTAGTGCTTTTCCTTGCCTTCGAGCCGCACTTTCTTCAGCAGCGCGTGCGCGCGCGCCTCGACTTCCTGCTTGTCCTGCTTCAGCACGTGGACCGGCGCCATCATGATGTTCTCGAGCGCCGTTTTGTGCGGGAACAGGTTGAACTGCTGGAACACCATCGACACGTCCTTGCGCAGCGCGATTTTTCCGGCGTCGGTCTTGATTTCGTGCACGTTGTGAGCGCCGATGCGGATGGTGCCGCGATCGACCGTGGCGAGGCCGTTCAGGCAGCGCAGCAGCGTGGACTTGCCCGAGCCGGAAGGGCCGATGATGCACACGGCTTCGCCTTTCGGGATGTCGAACGAAATGCCTTTGAGCACTTCGGCGCTGCCGAAGGATTTGTGGATGTCTTTTACGCTGATGTAGGGTTCAGTGGTCATCAGTCAGCCCCCCCGGTCCGGACCGCGGGGGTGAGGGCTCGACGCATCATATCTTCACGGCCCATTTCTTCTCCATTGCGACGGTCCAGCGGGCGATCGGGTAGCAGTAAGCGAAAAACAGCAGCAGGACGAACGCGTAGAACGGCATCAGGAGCTCGGGCCGGTTTTCGGATGACAGCGCATCTCCGGTCAGCGTCATCACGTCCTGCACGCCGACGACCGACGCGAGCACCGTGCCGACCGCGAGTATGCAATAGACGTTCATCCACGGCGGCAGCATGCGCTTCACGCCCTGCGGCAGGATGATGCGCCACAGCGTCTGGCGCCGCGTAAACGCGAGCGAATACGCCGATTCCCATTGCCCGGTGGGGATCGACTGGATTGCGCCGCGCACGATTTCGGAGACGTTCGCCATCACGGGCAGCGACAGGCCCAGCGTCGCTTTCATCCAGTCCGGGAACGGGATCGTCGTGCCGAAGATCGTGAACTTGAAGGGCAGCAGGAACATGCAATAGAAGAGCAGCACGAGCCACGGCGCGTTGCGAAAGAAGTGGGTCGCAAACCAGGCGCTCTTACGCACGGGCCGCAGCAGCGAGATCTGGGCGAGGCCCAGAAACATGCCGAAAAACGTGCCGATCGCCATGGCGAGAAAGCTGATCGCGATGTTGAACACGAAGCCCTTCAGGATGAGCGGCGTCCATTTCCACAGCGTGGCGAGTATCGAAGGCTGGCCGGCGGCACTTTGCGCTTCCGCAATACCGATGCTCGCGATGAGCACCGCGGCGAGCAGTGCGCCGTGCATGAGCGAAAGCTCGAAGCGGGGCGTTGCCCGATCGAGACGGGCGAGCCCGGCGGTGTCGATCACCGGCAGATCGGTCGCTGCGTAACGCGCCGGGCTCACGCCGCGACTCCGATTCCGGGAACCCGCATCGCGTTCTCCCATTTGTGCATGAGCCACACGAGAATGCCGACCAGGCTCACGTAGCAGATCAGGAGCACATTCATCATCTCCGGCACGTTCACCGAGTCGGACCAGATCTGGTTCGAGACGTAGAGCATTTCTGGCACCGCAATCGCATACGAAATGCTCGTGGTTTTGACGAGATTGACGAGGTTGTTGTTGAGCGCCGGCAGGCTGATCCGGAACGCGAGCGGCAGCACGATCAGTGCATACGCGCGAAGCCGCGAGAAGCCGAGCGACTCTGCTGCTTCGACGGTGGCAGTCGGCACCGCCTCGATGCCCGAGCGGAAGATCTCGACGTTGAACGCGCCGGCGTAGAGCGCCAGCGCGAAGATCGCCCACTGGATGTTGGTGACGATCGGCACGCCGCCCGCGCCGGTGATCAGGTGGCCGACGCCGAAGTAGAAGAAATAGATCTGTACCAGCGGCGGCGTATTGCGGAAAAACTGGATGTACCAGTAGACGATTTTGCGCGTCAGGTTCAGGCGCGAGCCCTGCAGCCACGCGCCGATGACGCCGATTACGACGCAGAGCAGGACGCACGAAGACGCGAGCTTCAGCGTCGTCAGAAAGCCGTTGACGAAGCGCTTGCGGTCGAACGCATCGTAGAAGATCGTGAGGTTGATGCCGGTCGCGTCGTAGAGCCAGCGAAACCAGTCGAAGAATTCCTGCATGACTAACGCGGGGTCGGTCTCGCTAATTCGTCATGCCGGCGCAAGCCGGCATCCGGGTGGCTCGATGCTCTGGATTCTGGCGTGCGCCAGAATGACGGCCTTGATCTGATCACGGGGCGCTCACGTGAAAAGGGCGCGGTGGTGACCGCGCCCTGTGCCGGAATGTGCCGGCTTATTTCTTGGCCTTGTAATCCGCGTTCATTTTCAACGCGAACGCGGTATTCGAGAGCCCGTACTTTTTCTCGAGCGCGACGATGGTGCCGTTGCGGTGCCAGTCGGCGACCGTGTTCGACATGAACTTGTAGAAGCCTTCCTCGCCGAGCTTGACCGCGAGTCCCCACGGATCGTCGAGGATGGTCTTGAACGGCATTTCATAATCTTTCCATTCGGGCTCGAGCAGATTGGCCATCACGAGCGTGTCGTCGTACACGAACCCGACGCAGTTATTGCCTTTGAGCGCGCTATACACCTCGGCGGTGCCTTTGAAAGCGACGATCTCCGCGCCGTAGTCCTGCTGGATCTGCTTGTTGTACCAGGCGCCCTGGATCATGCAGACTTTCTTGTCCTTCAGGTCTTTCCAGTCCTTCAGCTTCGCCGCCTTCGGCGTGAGGATGTTCACGCCCGAGGAGTAATAGGACGGCTCGACGATGTACACGACTTTGCGGCGGTCGGGCTTGTCGTTCATGGTCGCAATCATGAGATCGATCTTGCCCTGCTCGAGGAACTGCATGCGGTTCGACGACACGACCGGCACGAGCTCGAGCTTGACGCCGAGCCGCTTGGCGACGTCGGCAGCGAGGTCGGGCTCGATGCCGACGATCGCGCCGGACGGATCGCGGAAGCCGTAGGGCTTGTAGTCGGCTTTGACGCCGACGATCAGCGTGCCCCGTTTCTTGATGTCGTCGAGCGCGTCCGCGCGGGCGAGGCCGGTGACGACGAGCGAAAAGAGAGCGATGAGGCCGAGACGTGCGAAGCGGGACATGGAACCTCCTCTATGTCGACAGCATGGATCCCCAGCTGAATGTGGACGAAGCCTGAAGCGCGTGCCACTCTAGCATACGTGAAACGGGGTGGGGGTTAGCGCGGGGGATGGGACCCATCCCCACCCCGACCCTCCCCTTGAAGGTGAGGGAGAGAAATGCGCTATGCGAAGATACGTTGCCCATCCCCACCCCGACCCTCCCCTTGAAGGGGGGCAATTGTAGGGACACCTTAACTAAGCTTTCGCCGCCACGGCGGTGCGCGGCGCACTCAGGTGGTGCGCCGAGGCGAGCGTCGCGATCTGCCGCGCATCGTCCGTCCTTTCGAGCGTATCGATCGCGGCATAAAGCTGCTCGACGCGCTCGGCCGGCAGCACGCGCAGCGCGCAGTTCACGAACTTGTCCTTCAACTGCTCGCGCGTCAGCGGGTTTTTCGAGGTGCGGCCGTACGGCTGGTTGACCTTGCGGGTGAGCACGGTGCCGTTCTTCAGCGTCACCTTGACTTCTGCGCCGAAGTGATTGTCGACCGGGAATTGCGCCGTCGTGTAGGCCGCCGCATGCACGCGCGAAGTGAGCTCGCGGGTTTTGGGGTCCTTGTACGCTTCGCCTTCGAACTGGTCGATCGCGACTTTGCGGTCGATCGCGGCTCGCGCGAGGCAGTACTGCACGCTGAACTTCGCATCGAGCGCGCTTTGCGGATCGGGCCGGTTGGTGTGCTCGAGCCTGCGCGTATGCGTCCACGACTCGATGCGCTCGACGTCGGCCGGCTTCACGTCGTGCTCGCGCACGAGGTTGAGCATCGCGTCGATCGCCGGATGCGTGCTGCCGCAGCACGGGTATTGCTTGATCGCGATGCCCGGCTCGACGATGTCCCACGGCCGGCCCCAGGCCGCCGCGATTTTCGCCGCATCGTAGTTGCCGGCGCCGTTGAAGACTTCGAAGAAGCCCTGCTTGTGCTCGAATGCGCTCTTCGCGTTGGCGGTATAGCCTTCGCGCGCGAGCAGCGCGGCGAAGAGACCGTTGCGCGCGCAGTGGCCGACGTGCAGCGGCTTCATCATGGTACCGAAATTGGCCTTGACGCCCGACGCGAACGACACGGCGGCGGCGAGCGCGACGGCGGTCTGCTCCGCATTCAGCTTGAGCAGGTGCGCGCACGCGGCGGCGGAACCGAACGTGCCCAGGGTGGCGGTCGGATGCCAGCCTTTCATGTAGTGATGGAAGTTCACGCCGAGCGCGATCTTCGTTTCGGCTTCGAAGCCCGCGACGTAGGCGGCGATGAATTCGCGGCCGGTCGCGCCGGTTTCATCGGCCAGCGCGAACAGTGCGGACAGGACGGGCGCGGAGGGATGGCCGCCGAACGTGTTGTTGCAGTCGTCGAAATCGAGCGCGTGCGACGCGGCGCCGTTGACGATCGCGGCATCGAGCGGGTTCACGCGGCGGTCGGTGCCGAAAATGTGGCTCGGGCCCGCGCCGGAGCCGAGCGCGATGCCGGCGAGCCGCGCGGTGTCTTCACGGCAGCCCGCGAGCGTAACGCCGACCGTGTCGAGTATGCCGACTTTCGCCCAGTGCACGGCATCCGGCGGCAGAGCTTCGTAGGTTACTTCCGCGATGCGTTTGGCGAGTTCTATCGCGACGGACATGTAGGCCTCTCTAAATCGTTAAATCTTGAACCGCGAAGGACGCAAAGGACGCGAAGGGACGCAAAGGCTGAAGCTACATCTGTATAGCAGAGCCGTAAGTCCATGATGCTTCATGACTGGCGACAAGTTTACTCCGCTTTCTACAAGGATTCCGGCTTTCGCCGGAGTGACGAGACCTCTGTGGTCTCTGTGACCTCTGTGGCTGTTCTTTTGCTTTTCCTTCGCGTCCTTTGCGTCCTTTGCGGTTCAAGGTTGAACGATCTAATCGACGCGGATGTTGGCTTGCTTGACGACCCTCGCCCACTTCGCGACTTCGCTCTTGATGTGCGCGCCGAACTGCTCGGGCGTGCTGCCGACGGGCTCCGAACCATCGGCGGCGAGACGGCCGGCGACGTCGGGGCTCTGCAGTATGCGCACGATCTCTTTGTTGAGCTTCTCGATGATCGGCCGCGGCGTTTTGGCCGGCGCGAGCACGCCGTACCAGCCGGCGACTTCATAGCCCGCGACACCGGCTTCTTCCATCGTCGGCAGATCGGGCGCGCCGGGCGAGCGTTTTTTCGTCGTCACGGCGAGTGCGCGCACGCGGCCGGCTTTGCGCTGGGTATCGCTCTGGAGCAATGTCGAGAACAGCATCTGAATCTGTCCGCCCACGACGTCGTTCAATGCGGGCGCGCCGCCTTTATACGGTACGTGCACGAGCTTGATGCCCGCAATCGAGCAGAGCAACGCGCCGGACAGGTGGCTGAGACCGCCGAGTCCCGACGAGCCGTACGTCATCGAATCGGGCTTCGCCTTGGCGAGCGCAATCAATTCCTTCACTGACTTCGCGTTGACCGAAGGATGAACCACGAGCGCGTACGGCTGCGTGGTGGCCTGCGTGATCGGCGACAGGTCGCGCGAGAGATCGTAGGGCAGCTTGTAGAGCGACGAATTCACCGAGTGGCTCGACGAGATCATCGTGAGCGTGTAGCCGTCGGGCGGCGACTTGGTGGCGATATCGACACCGATCGTGCCGTTGGCGCCCGCGCGGTTATCGGGCACGACCGTTTGCCCCCAGGCTTCGGTCAGTTTCAGCGCGATGGCGCGCGCCGTGAGATCGGTGCCGCCGCCGGGCGCGAACGGGATGATGAGGCGAATGGGCCTGTCGGGGTATTGCGCCGCAAGAGAGGGGGCGGCGACGAGCGCCGCAAAGGCGGCGGCGGTCGCAGTAACGGTTCTCTTCATGCTCATTTCTTCGCCCCGCGCAATTCTTGCCAGTTCTTTGGCAAATCGACTTTGCGGCTCGTCGGCGGTCCCTGCACGTGGTTGCTCATATAGGCGCGCGATTGATTGCGCCCCGGATCGCCCGCGACGAGGATCTCGATCATGTTCGGGTCGATGATCGTGTGCACGAGCCGCTGCGGGTCTTTCGACTCGGTATAGGAGGGCGGCAGAATGCCGTCCTTCACCAGGTTCTCGAAGCTGAAGGTCGGCGTGCTCGTCATCCGCGCGTAGTGCGTGGCGCGCCCGGCAGTGACTTTCATGTTGTCGTACATGTATTGGCGGACCTGGTCCTTGCTCCACTCTTTCGCGATCACGCCGGCGATGCTCGGGCCCGCGACGATCAGGGGGCTCCACAAGCCGGTTTTGAATCCCGTGTGCGCCCAGTACGTGAAGCTGCCGCCGATCAGCTCCGTCCACTGCTGCACGTGAGTCTTCGCGTCGTCGCCGCCGCTGTACATCGGGGACGTGATCGCGACGACGCTGTGCACGGTGACGACGTTCTCGCCTTTCCTGAATCCGCGGTCTTCGGCGTAGGTCGGCCAGCCGATTGCGCGCGCGCTGTCTTCGTCTTCGGCCATCGCGACCAGGAAGCTCTGGCCGATGCTGCACTTGTCGCCCGCGCCCGGCGGAATGCGAAAGCCGCAGATGTTGCGCAGGTACAGGCGCAGGAAGCGCCCGATGCTGGTATTGGCTCTGCGGCCGACGCGCATCATCCCCTGGCCGAAATTGAAATCGAGCTCCTTCACGATCGGGCCGTTGACGATGACAACCGGCTCCCAGCCCGGCGTCGAGCCGGAGTCTTCGACGCGGTACTTCGGGTCCGAGATCGCTTCGACGATCGCGATGAGCACCGGCATGTATTCGGGCCGGCAGCCGGCCATCACGCCGGTGATCGCGATGGAAAGGATCGAGCCTTCGCGGCCTTCCTGCGGCAGCACGCGGATGACGTCGCTCTCTTTGCGGTCGGTGAACTTGAGGAATGCGTCGACTCGATTGCGGGTGGGCGGCGTGACCGGCAATCCATCGGTCCACAGCTGCTTGTAGAAGTGCTCTTGCACGTCGTCGTACGTGCCGCTCATCACGACGGAGCCTGGCGGCGGCTCGGTATCGGTATCGAGATCGGGCGGGGCTTCGCCGGTGAGCCCGCGCAGGAGGCCCGGCGCCAACTCTTCCTCGACTTTGCGCTTCAATTCTTCTTCGCTGTCCACCATCGGCGCGCCGGGATAGACGCCGATCGCGAGCGGCACGCCCTGGCCCTTCTTGATGACTTCGGCCTGCTTCAGAAAGCCGGAACCGACGATGGACGCCGTCGGAATGCCGAGCCTTTCGACCATCGCTGCGGCCCGCAACACGGCGGGCGTGCAGCTCCCTCAGGCGCCGATGCCGACGATTGCAGCGTCGGCTTTGAACGCTTTCAGCTTGTCCGGAATCGTTGCCGAGACCTCGTGCTCGCGCGCGCCGTGAAAATTGCCGAATTGGGTATAAGGCACGAACTTGACGCGCGGAAAACGCTTCTTGATGTACTCGCGCACGAGCGGATAAATCGTCTCGCCGCGAAAGATCACGTCCCACAGCTCGGCGACGGTCTTGTCGTTCAGGTCCGGGAGGCGGGCGGCGGCGGCCGTGCGCTTGACGGCTTTGCGCGAGAGCGGCCACAGGACGTCGTATTTCGGTTCGTTCGTTGCCATGCTGTATTCCTCGTTTACTGGGAGTTCTTGATGCCGGCGGCTTCGATCACGCGGTTGTACTTGGCGGTCTCGCGCGCGAGAAACTCGACGAACTCGGCCGGCGTGCTCGCGACGACCGTCATGCCTTCGCCGGCGAGGCGTTCTTTCAATTCAGGCGTGTTCAGCACGCGCGCGACTTCCTGCTGCAATTTGCCGATGATCTCGCGCGAGGTGCCGCCCGCGACGAGCAGGCCGTACCAGTTCGTCATGTCGAAGCCCTTCACGTCCTGCGCGATCGGCGGCAGGTCCGGGGCGATCGGCGAGTGCTGCGGGCTGGTCACGCCGAGCGCGCGCAGTTTGCCCGACTTGATGAGCGGCAGGCTTTGCAGCACGTTCATGAAATAGACCGGCACCTGGCCGCCGAGCACATCGACGATAGCCGCGCCGGATCCCTTATACGGAATGTGAGTGAGCTTGACGCCGGCCGCGAGATTGAAGAGTTCCGCGCACAAATGGGGCAGTGAGCCGTTGCCCGCGGAGCCGACGTTGATTTCCCCCGGCCGGCTTTTCGCGAGCGCGATCAGTTCTTTCACGGACTTCGCCGGCAGCGACGGGTGCACGACGAGCACGAGCGGGCCGGAAGCGAGGTGCGAGACCGGCGCGAGGTCCTTCGACTGGTCGTACGGCAGCGATTTATACAGCGCGGGATTGGCGGCATACCCGGCGGGCACGACGAGCATGGTCAGCCCGTCGGGAGGCGATTTGGCGACATACGCCGCGCCAATTGTGCCGTTGGCGCCGGCGCGGTTTTCGACCACGACCGGCTGCTTCAGGTTTTCATTGAGCTTCTGGCTGATGACTCGCGACAGAATGTCGGTGCCGCCGCCGGGCGGGTAGGGCGACACGATGCGAATCGTGCCTGCCGGATAGCTTGACTGCGCGAACGCGCCGGCGGGGAGCGTCGATCCGATTGCGACTAGCGCCGCGTACACCCTGCGCTGCATGATGAGTGGATACCTCAATATGAGTGGCGGAAGAGAGTGGGAGTCGAACCCACACAGAACTGTAAACAGCCCTCACCGGGTTTGAAGTCCGGCCGCCCCACCGGGAGCGATTCCCTTCCTTTTTAAATCTTGATGCGCATTATGTGCGGCCGCATAGCCGGCGCGCGTTTGGCGCGCTGATGCCGGCCATGAATCACCTCGCGTCACTCGCCTTGAAGTATAGGCGATTTGCAAATTACGCGCCGAGCGCCGCCTGCGCCGCAGCCTTCGCAGCCGCGTTGCCCTCTGCGATCGAATGCGTGAGCAGCCCGCCGTAGCCTGCGCGAACGGCGCCCGCGGCGAACACGCCCGGCATTTTCGTTTTGAACGCGTCGTCGGTCACAATGAAGCCCTTCGCATCGCGCTCGATTTCCACCGGCGCGAATTCGCACGAAGGCTCGAGCCCCACATATGCGAAAAATCCTGCGACCGGAATCTCGATCGTGTCGTTGGTGGCAGTATTTCGGACGCGCACTTTCTCGACCATCTGACCGCCGAGGATCGCCTCGACGACGCTGTTCCACACGGGCTTGATGTTCGCGTGTTTTGCCGCAGCTTCGACCAGGTGCGCCTGCGCACTGTATTTGGCGTCACGGTGCACGACGTGCACGGTCTGCGCGTATTCGGCAAGGACGAGCGCTTCCTGCAGCGCCGAATCGCCGCCGCCGACGACGACGACGTCTTCGCCTTTGTACATGGGTCCGTCACAGTCCGCGCACTGCGAGACGCCCTTGTATTCGAATTCCGCTTCGCCCGGGATGCCCAGGCGCTTGAGTTTCGCCCCCGACGCGATGATCAATGCCTTGGCGGTGTGGCTGCCCGCGTCGGTCGTGATTTTGATTGCATTGCCGTCGCGCGCGATGGACGCCACGGTCTCTGACAGGTTCTCTACGCCAAGCTCGGAGATCTCCATCATCAGGTTCGATGCATAGTCCGTGCCCGAGCCGCTGATTTCGCCGTCGAGCTCGTTCACGTTGACGACGAGGCCGCCGAACATCAGCGCCTCGATGTTCGCAGTCCTGAGTCCGCTTTGCACGGCGGCCTTGGCCGCGGTCAGGCCGGTTACGCCGGCGCCAATGATGATTACGTCGAAATTTGCCATGTGGAGACCTTTCTACCTTTTGAAATGATGCGGCGGTTGGGGGCGCCGCGCCGGTTGCGCAGCGGGCTTGGCGGGCGCCTGTAGCTTGGCCGCGGGCGGCGGGGGCGCGACTGCCGCGCC
>JADMIO011456620.1_pt1 | contig 11087 bp, 11 predicted proteins | sample 8958161 | NCBI WGS metagenome assembly JADMIO01 (sample SAMN16585339, study PRJNA669376) | soil metagenome | isolation source: Crop rotation soil | place: USA: Cullars Rotation, Alabama | collected 2011 | reverse complement strand
GATCGACAGACCGGATTACCAGGATCTAAACCCGTTCTACTATTTCCTCGATGATTATACTTACCAGGTTGGAAACACTTTATTGAAGCCACAGCTTACCGATGGTTTCGAATTCACGCACACGTACAAAGGCTTTTTGTCAACTACTTTGAATTACAGCAGCACGGTTGATGTGGCAGCAGATGTACTTGACCAGATCACCAGCGAAAGAAAAACATTTGTAAGAAAAGATAATATTGCTTCGCTGAAAAATCTAGGTGTGGCCGTAAGCATTTCAGCACCGGTTACAAAGTTCTGGAGCACGAACATTTTTGCAAATTTCAACTACAAAAAATATAAGGGAACTCTTAATGGTGGCGAACTTGATGAGAATGGTACCAATATTATGACGAATATGAGCAACCAGTTTAAGTTCAAGAAAGGTTGGAGTGCAGAACTGAGTGGCTTTTACAGAACAAGAGGTATCGAAGGTCAGATCATTGCAAACAGAATGTGGCGTGCAGATGCTGGTGTGTCTAAGCAAATATTGAAGAATAAAGGTTCCCTGAAATTAAGTGTCCGTGATATCTTCAACAGTCAGAATTTCACGGGAAGTGTGAACTACCAGGATATTGATGTAAAGATCGGCGAGAAGCAAAACCGCAGGATGGGTACGCTTACTTTCAGCTATCGTTTTGGAAAACCAATGAAAGATCAGCAGAAGAAACGTAGTACCGGTGGTGCAGGCGATGAGTCGAGCAGGGTGAAGTCGGGAAGGGGGTAAAACTGTTCAAGTGTTCAAAAGTTCAAAGGTTCAAGAGTTTAAAACTTTTGAACCTTTGAACTTTTAAACGCTTGAACATTTGAACATTTAAAATACCTTGCAGCCTTATTAAAATTCAACCCATGCCATCATTCGACCTGGTAAGTAAAGTAGATCTTCAGACTTTGGACAATGCCGTAAACACCGTAGAGAAAGAGATCAAGAACCGCTTTGATTTCAAGGATTCTCACGTTGTGATCGAGCTGAACAAGAAAGAGTACAAGTTGAACCTTGAGGCAGATAGTGAGATGAAACTGGACCAGATAACTGATGTGCTCATTAGTCGCAGTATGAAGCATGGCCTGGCTGCCGAAGTTTATGACTTGAGTAAAGAGCCATTTCAGAGCGGAAAGGTGGTAAAAAAGGAAGTTCCGGTACGTAATGGCATCAAACAGGATGATGCGAAGAAGATCGTAAAGCTCATCAAAGACAGCAAGCTTAAGGTGACTGCAGCTATAATGGATGACATCATCCGCATTACGGGCAAAAAGATCGATGATCTGCAGGAAGTGATCCAGGCTTCGAAAGGTTGGGATCTTGGCTTAGCCTTGCAATATGTGAATATGAAGAGTTGATTAGCTTTTTAGCTGTTTTTTCACTAAAAATCCTTAATTTCGCATCTCTAAAAAAACGCCCGGCAAAATCCGTGCATAAAAAATAAGAAATGAAAAAAGAATTGCACCCATCAAATTACAGGCTTGTTGTCTTCAAAGACATGAGTAACGGTACTACATTCCTTAGCCGTTCTACAGCCGCTAGTAAAGAAACCATCACGCATGATGACGGAAATGAATACCCGGTTATCAAGCTCGAGATCTCAAATACTTCTCATCCTTTTTATACCGGTAAAAATGTACTGGTAGATACAGCAGGACGTATCGACAAGTTCAAAAAGCGTTACGAAAAAAGAGACAACAAATAATTTTAAAAAAATCCCGATTTACTTCGGGATTTTTTTTTTTGCCCGTAGAGACTGCCTGCGCCTGTCTTTTGATCTTTTCAAATTCTTTCTCTCCGGAAATATTCCATTTCGCTAAACCTCAGAGTTTCGTAGTTTAGCCTATGAAGCTGATTTTCGATGATGCTCAATCCAGGGAAGGGCTTTATCCTTTTACACAGACAAGATCCGTTGCTGATATACGTATTGGCATCATGACGATCCGCGAAAAATGGGAACATATCTTCGGACTTCATATCACCTCAGCCTCACCTCCGCTCGCTGATGAAAAAGTGATCAGCATACCGGCAAACCGGATTCCTTTATTTGTTCCAAATACCAACATTCCTGATGCAGTAGTGGTGGAAAACAGTTTTGCCCTCGATCATCCCTGGGATATTTTTCGAAAAAATGATGAAGCGATACGCAATGATTTTCTTTTTATTACGAAAGGAAGAGACAGCCGACGTTTGGCCTCTTCGAATACGCGTGTAGGTGAGGGAGATATTTTTATTGAAGAAGGGGCTTCCATTGAATACGCGATGCTCAATGCGAGTGCAGGTCCAATCTATATAGGAAAAAATGCAACGGTTATGGAAGGCACGATGATCCGCGGTCCGGTAGCCATTTGCGAGGGCGCAGTGGTGAAGATGGGAACAAAAATCTATGGTGCAACTACAGTCGGTCCTTACTGTACTGCAGGCGGGGAAATTAAAAATTCTGTGCTGTCTGGATATACTAACAAAGCACACGATGGCTACCTCGGGGATTCTGTAATCGGTGAATGGTGCAATCTTGGTGCGGGAACAAGTAATTCTAATTTGAAAAATACAGCGGGTGAAGTAAAGGTCTGGAATAATAAAACGAAAGTTTGGGAAAATGGCGGTACCAAATGCGGACTGATCATGGGGGATTATAGCCGTGCTGCGATCAATACATCTTTCAATACAGGAACGATCACCGGAATTTGCTGTAATATTTTTGGTGAAAACTTTCCCCCAAAATATATTCCTGATTTTACCTGGGGCAAAGAAAGATATCAACTTGAAAAAGTTTTCACCGATATTGACAACTGGAAAAAACTGAAAGGAAAAACTTTATCACCGGAAGAAGAAAAACTAATTTCAGATATTTATAAATCAACAGAAAAGAATTGAAATGGCAAGTATCAAGCGGAAGCAAATAGCAGCAGCAAACTGGAAAATGAATCTAACCCTTGACCAGGGCAAAGCCTTAGTGGGTGACCTTCTTTCTTTTGGAACTGAACCTGGCGAACAGCAACAGGTGATCCTCGCTGTTCCGTTTCCTTACCTGCTAGCCGTAAATGAACTGCTTGCTTCGAAAGAAAGATATACCGTTTCAGCACAGAATATTTATTATCAAAAATCCGGTGCCTATACCGGTGAGGTTAGTGCAGAGATGATAAGGTCTATCGGTGTAGGATACACGATAATAGGACATAGCGAAAGACGCGAATATTTCAGCGAGAATAATGAAATGCTTGCTGCTAAAGTGGATCTCAGTTTAGAATACGATCTTGTTCCGATATTTTGTTGTGGCGAGCCACTTTCAATCAGGGAATCAGGCAACCAGGAAGAATACGTAAGCAATCAATTAAAAGAAAGTCTTTTTCATTTACCGGAAGAAAAAATGGCCAACTTCATTATTGCTTATGAACCAATATGGGCAATAGGTACAGGCAAAACAGCCAGCAGCGAACAGGCGCAGGAAATGCATGCCTGGATCCGTAAAGTGCTTGCTGAAAAGTATGGTGAGGAGACTGCACAAACAGTTTCTATTCTTTATGGAGGCAGCGTGAAAGGAAGTAATGCCAAAGAACTTTTCTCTCAGCCAGATGTAGATGGTGGATTGGTCGGCGGTGCATCGCTGAATGCTGCTGATTTTGATACCATCATCCGAAGCTTAAAATAATAATTCTTTACTTCACGGCCATGCCTAAACGATAACATGCCATCTGTCCTCTTCAAAAATATTTCGTCACTTTGCGGTACGCGATCAGTAACGAATGTGCTTCGTGGTGATGAACTGGCTGACCTTCCTTCAATCAAGAATGCTTTTTTACTAACTGCAAATGGCAAGATTGAAGACTATGGGAGCATGGAGGAATTGCAAACTGATTTTCCTGCAGATGAAATAATAGATTGTAGCGGCAGATTTGTTTTACCAGCATGGTGCGATAGTCATACACACCTTGTGTTCGCAACTACACGCGAGGAAGAATTCGTAGATAAAATAAAAGGACTGTCATATGCAGAGATCGCTGCAAGAGGCGGAGGTATTTTAAATTCTGCAAAGAAAGTGCAGCAAGCTTCTGAAGAAGAATTATATGAAAGCGCATGGAGCAGATTAGAAGAGATCAGCCGCCTCGGCACCGGAGCAGTAGAGATCAAAAGCGGCTACGGTTTAACGTTAGATGCAGAATTGAAGATGCTCCGCGTCATCAAGAAGCTGAAAGAAAATAGTCCGCTAACAATAAAAGCAACATTTTTAGGTGCCCACAGTTTTCCTCCGGAATACAAAGAAGATCACCGCGGATATATCGATCTGATCAAGGATCAAATGCTTCCTGCAATTGCTGCTGAAAAGCTCGCCGAATATATTGACGTTTTCTGTGAATCCGGTTTCTTCTCACCTGATGAAACAAAAGAAATCTGTAATGCCGGAATTGCTCATGGCCTTAAACCAAAGATTCATGCAAATCAGTTGAATGTATCGGGTGGAGTAGAAGCGGGAGTGGAAGTGGGCGCTGTTTCTGTCGATCACCTCGAGAGTATGGATGCTCATGCAATCAATAGCTTGAGCACTTCAGCCACAATTGGCACCATGCTTCCAACCGCCGCATTTTTTCTTCGAATGGGATTTCCGCCTGCAAGACAGATGATCGATGCTGGTTGTGCACTGGCATTAGCTACCGATTTCAACCCCGGAAGTTCACCTTCGGGAAATATGAACCTGGTGATATCCATGGCATGTATTCAGATGAAGATGTTACCGGAAGAGGCAATAAATGCCTCAACGATCAATGGGGCTTACGCCATGGGAGTAGGGGATGAACTTGGAAGCATTACAAAAGGTAAGAAAGCGAATATCATTTTGACAAAACCAATTTCATCACTGGCTTATCTTCCTTATTATTTTGGAAATAGTTCTGTAGATAAAGTGATGCTTAATGGCTCATGGATAAATTAAATAACGTAAGTTGTTCTCTAAATACTGTCCAATCGTTAACTATTATCTGGACAATATCAAACACATGAAAATCTAAGATTGCTTATGCCACACAGGAATTTTGTTGCTTATAAAAAAGAAGATATTCTGCAGCTTACTCACATCCGCAGGTTTGAAACCAAACTTGGTGAGCGTGTTCAAACGCTTCCCGAAAACGATAACCTGGAAACGGCGTTAGCGGCTTCTTCAGCAAAATATGTCGTGTTTGGAATTCCTGAAGATATTGGTGTAAAAGCAAATAATGGCAAAGGCGGCGCAGATTCTGCGTGGATGCCTTTTCTTTCTTCGTTTTTGAATATTCAAAGCAATGATTTTTTAAGCGGCGATGAAATTCTCATACTCGGCCATTTTGATTTTGTGGCACTTCAGGTTCTGATAGAAAATAATGCAAGCAATGATGAAGAGAAACTTGTAGCCTATCGCCACGCCGTAAATGGTATCGATGACCAGGTAGAAAATCTCGTGAAGATCATTACCTCATTGAAAAAAATTCCTGTTATTATTGGTGGAGGACATAACAACGCTTATCCCGCAATTAAAGGCGCAGCGAAAGGGCTGTATAAAGCAGAATTGATTCCACTTGCCCAAATCAACTGCGTAAATCTTGATGCGCATGCTGATTACCGCCCGATGGAAGGCAGGCATAGCGGTAATCCATTTCGCTATGCTGAGGAAGATGGCTATCTCGGTAAGTATTGTGTGATCGGTTTACATGAAAATTATCTGCAGCAAAATGTTTGGGTGGATATGGTCAACAATCCATTTATCGACTGCATTACTTACGAAGATATTTTTATTCTTGAAAAAAGAAACTTCATACAGGCTGTTGCACATGCTACAGGCTTTACTGAAGAAACATTTGCAGGTGTGGAGCTCGATCTTGATTCCATACAGGATGTGTTGACAAGTGCTTCATCTCCCTCAGGTGTGTCAGTGTTGAATGCAAGACAGTACATGAGTTTTGTGGCTACAGATTCTAAAGTAGCGTATGTGCATATCTGTGAGGGTGCCACTAAACTCTCGACCGGTGATATAAATTCTTCCACAGGTAAGCTGATCAGTTACCTGGTGAGCGATTTTGTAAAAGGAAATATGCTCAGGGATAATTAATATTATTTAGGCACAGCAGTAATTTTCAATCCTAATTTATTATCGAAGAAAATCAGTTGTTGCTTACTTAATTCCGAAATGCTTCCTGTATTCTTTTCACCGCGAACATCTGTTGTTGTAATAGTTTTAAAATCTTCGCTGAGCGTGTACATGCCCGCTTGTCCGGGTGCAGGCGTGCCTGTGAGACTCCAGGTGCCATCATCCTTAAATTCGAGCGTTCCTTTCTTTAATGATTCAGAGTAAGGTGTAGCAGGCGTTACATCAGTGATCCTCCATTTGTTTACTATAAAATCGCGGCCATCCTTATTATTGCAGGAGGCAAATATGAAGAGTAAACAAACTGTGATGAATAGATTTTTCAATGTGTTCATTTTAAAATTTCCAGCAAATTCTTTACTGGACTCATAATCAAAAAAGAGATTATTGTTACTGGTGAGTACAGCATCAATAATCTCTTTTTAATTCTATTACTTACTTTCCATACTTATCGTCATACCACCTTCAATATCTTTGAATGAAAACTTATCCTTTGTTAATGTAAGAATATCGTTGTTTGCTTTCTTACCATTAGACTGATTGATCATAAATGTTTTTCCGTCTTCACTCACTGTGTAGGTGCCGGTTTCATCGAGATCTTTTCCTTTAACTATAACTTTACCATCTTTACCAAAATCGATTACAGTTCCCTTCAAATCCTCAGTTCTGTCTGTGCCATCTTTCGTTGTTGCTGTAGTAACTGTCCATTTTTTTGCAATTAGATCTTTAGGTTTATCACTGCTATTACATCCGGTAAATACCATTATTGCAAGCAGCAGATTGATTGAAAACGCAAATAATTTTTTCATGAAGTTTTAGTTTTATTTAGTAAAAATGAAAAGATGAATTTAAATTAGGTATTTATTGTTTAGTAAGCTTGATTTTTTTCGCTGTCAATAATGTTAGACCAATGAATAATCATAAACATCCCAACCTTCCGCCATCAACAGGAAGATTGATGCCATTAATATAGCCTGCAGCCGGAGAACATAAAAATGCTACAGCCGCGCCGAATTCTTCTGCAACTCCAACCCTTCTTACCGGAATAGTTGAAACCAGCTCTGCTTCCACTTCTTCTATCGTTTTGCCAGAGGCAGTAGATTTACCTTGCATCAAAGAATCCAGCCTGCTTGTTTTTGTATAGCCAGGTAAAACATTGTTGACCGTTATGCCATGCGGCCCAAGTTCTCCGGCAAGTGTTTTCGCCCAACTTGCTACCGCACCACGAATGGTATTTGAAACGCCTAGATCCGGGATCGGTTGCTTTACAGAAGTAGAAATAATATTGATAATTCTTCCCCAGTTTTCTTTTTTCATACCAGGCACTACAGCCTGTGCGAGCAGTTGGTTAACGATCAAATGGCTGTTGAATGCCTGTAAATATTCTTCAACTCCTGCATTGATAGCCGGTCCGCCTTTTGGCCCACCGGAATTATTTACAAGAATATGAATGGGCTTTTGAAAATCATCAAGAAATTTATCCAAAGCTGCTTTTACTTTTTCCGGAAATAAGAAATCAGCAACGATGTAATCATGCTTTTGATTTTCGCTTGCAGGCATTTCTGCAATTACCTGTTTTAATTTATCCTCATTTCTCGCGAAGAGTATCACATTTGCTCCAAGTAATGCAAGCTCTTTTGCAGTAGCCAATCCCAGCCCTTGGGTACTACCGCAAACCAATGCATTTCTTCCTTTTAGATCAAGGTTCATATTTTCTATTGATGATGATTAAAACTTGTTTGCTCTTTTGCCTGTTCTATCACATTGTAAATTATCGGACATTTAGAATAATACATCAGTAAACCAAATAAACGCTGCTGGATCTTCGGTTCATCCAAATGAGGAAATTCCCTGCAGCCTGAAAAACGATCTTCATAAATGCTGCATTTATTTCCCGACAAAAAATGACAGGGGATCTGGTTGATGATCAGTTTGCCTCCCATACTTTCTTCAAGGTATTTAGCTTTAAAAGCATTCATCTCCAGTTTTATAGTATTTGCAACTTTTAAAGCTTCTTCTTCTGATACATTGATCATGAATGAACGACAGCAATTCCCGCATTTCGTACAATCAATTTGCGGAGCAATGACCTCATTCAATGCGTGAAAGATCCCATCCACTTCATCACTATCCATATTTTTTAGGAAATCCCGGAAGGCGTCATTCTCGGAAACACGTTCATCTGCATTAAAACGAATGAGCTCCAGGTCAGTAGTTAATGAAGTAATAATGAGTTGATGTTTTGCAGCAAAGCTAGCGTTTTTGATACCGGTTCAAACCATTTAGAGCCAGTGCTTTGCTTATCAACAAATGTGAGAAAGCTTATCCGTGGAAAATGCTGTGTTTCCCTATATTTGCGCTTGAAAATACTAAAAATATTAGCTGAAAAATGGCAGATAAAGACCTGTTTGATTATACCGAAGATTCCATACGAAGCCTCGACTGGAAGGAGCACATCCGCCTGAGGCCGGGTATGTACATCGGTAAGCTAGGTGATGGGAGCAGCCCGGATGACGGGATCTATGTTTTACTAAAAGAAGTAGTGGATAACTGTATTGATGAACATACCATGGGATACGGTAAACACATCGACATCAAGATCAATAATAAGGAAGTTACCATCCGTGATTATGGCCGCGGTATTCCACTGGGCAAGGTGGTAGATGTAGTTAGTAAAATCAATACCGGCGCGAAATACGACAGTAAAGCTTTCCAGAAAAGTGTGGGGTTAAATGGTGTGGGTACAAAAGCGGTAAATGCTTTAAGCAATTATTTTAAAGTAACTGCATTTCGTGAAGGCAAACAAAAAAGTGCTGAATTCGAAAGAGGAGAGTTGATCAAAGAAACGAAGGAAGAGAAATCAACAGAGAATAACGGCACACTGGTAACCTTTGTTCCGGATGAAAGTATTTTTAAGAACTATCATTATCTCTCCGAATTCCTGGATAACCAGTTTTGGAATTATTGTTTTCTTAATGCGGGTCTTGTCATCAATTATAATAACAAAAGGTATGTAAGCAAAAATGGATTGCTTGATCTTTTGCAGCGTAAGACTAATGAGGATGAACTTCGTTACCCGATCATTCATTTGAAAGGAGAGGATATTGAAGTGGCATTGACGCATGAGAATCAATATGGAGAAGAATACTACAGCTTCGTTAATGGACAGTTTACAACGCAGGGTGGTACACATCTGGCTGCGTTCAGGGAAGGACTAGTAAAAACTGTTCGTGAATTTTTCAAAAAAGATTACGACGCCACCGATGTACGCGGCAGTATATGTGCAGCTATCAGCGTGCGTGTACAGGAGCCTGTGTTTGAAAGCCAGACCAAAACAAAACTTGGTTCGCAGGTTATGTCAGAAGGTGGTCCAAGCGTGCGAAATTTTATTGGAGATTTTTTAGGTAAAGAACTTAATAATTACCTCCATAAAAATCCTTCAGTGGCAGAGGCCATGAAGAAACGCATCGAGCAAAATGAAAGAGAGCGAAAGGAATTAGCAGGTATAAAAAAACTGGCAAACGAGCGCGCAAAAAAAGCCAATCTTCATAATAAAAAATTACGCGATTGCCGTTACCACCTGAGCGATTCTGCAGAAGGAAAGAATAAAGAAGATGTAATGGCGAAACGTTTGGAAACAACCATCTTCATTACAGAAGGTGATAGTGCCAGTGGCTCGATCACAAAATCACGTAACGTAGAAACGCAGGCTGTGTTTAGTCTTCGGGGTAAGCCTTTGAATTGCTTTGGACTTACAAAGAAGGTAGTTTATGAAAATGAAGAATTCAATCTTCTTCAGCATGCGCTTGATATTGAAGAGGGTTATGAAACACTTCGTTACAACAACATCGTGATCGCAACCGATGCTGATGTGGATGGCATGCACATTCGTTTACTGATGATGACTTTCTTCCTGCAATTCTTTCCTGATCTTGTTAAGAATGGACATGTTTATGTTTTAGAAACACCATTATTTCGTGTCAGGGACAAAAAAGAAACGATCTATTGTTATGATGAAACAGAAAAGCAAAATGCGGTGAAGAAGATAGGAGGCAAACCGGAGATCACGCGATTTAAGGGGCTTGGTGAAATTTCACCTGAAGAATTTGGAAGATTCATTGGTGAAAATATAAGGCTTGCACCTGTGATGTTGTTGCCCGAGGTGCATATTCAACAACTGCTTGAATATTACATGGGCAAGAATACACCGTCACGCCAGGATTTTATCATTGAAAATCTTAAAGTAGAATTCGACCTTGTAGGTGAGATGCCGGCTGCATTAAGCAATTAATGATTTTAGATTTTGGATTTTACATTTTTGATTTTGGATTTGCAAACGCAGTTGTTTACAAGTAAGACCAAATCCCAAAATCAAATCAAAAATCCAAAATCAAAAATCCAAAATCAGTTTTCCAAAATCAAAAATCGAAAATTAAGTTATGCTTCATATAGTTTTCCAGCATGCCGATGTGGATGCGTTGCAAAAAAGTTTTGAACTGGATCCTTCGATGGAAGGAGAGATCATCGAGATAAAAGATGATTATGCCGTTGGGCCGATAAAAGATATTTATACAGAAGAAGGTATTACTTCTCGTCGCGAATGGTGGATCAGCATTTTGAAAGACGGCCATTATGACGGTCTTGTAGAAAAAAATGATTTTGATGATAATGCCACAGTCAAAGCATTGATCGAAAGACTTGAAGCCAATCCTGAAGAAATCGTCTGGATATGGGCTGCGCAAAATAAGCATGATGTAAGCGGCTACTACTGGCTGATGAGCCAGCTGTCTGATTTCCAGGGCAGGCTGTTTATTCTCTATTTAAATAATCTTCCATTTATAAATGAGAAGGGAAATATATTTTACCCAAATAATCTCTTTGAAATTCAACCGAAAGAATTTGTAAAAGCAAAGCGACTTGCCCGCCCGATCACATTGAGTGAATTTGAAATTG
>JADMIO010812966.1_pt1 | contig 11087 bp, 12 predicted proteins | sample 8958161 | NCBI WGS metagenome assembly JADMIO01 (sample SAMN16585339, study PRJNA669376) | soil metagenome | isolation source: Crop rotation soil | place: USA: Cullars Rotation, Alabama | collected 2011 | reverse complement strand
CGTCCGGCAAGCCCCGCCATGCCCGCAGTCCCGATCGCCTCCCTGTAAACTTCAGTAAAAGCTAACACAGAACCGGCAGTGATCCTTTTTACATCCCTCAGAAACGCCAGAGCACAGCGAGAGGCGATGGAGGCTATCGCCAAAACCGTTTTATCAGACGACGAGAAACTGAGCTTCGATGCCCTTTTGGCCATTTGTGCGGCCATTGGAAAACAGCGCAAGGATCTTGCCCACGGGGTATTCGGGATAAGCACCGAAATTCCAGACGGCGTTCTTTGGACAGAAATAGGCACCCACGCAAATTATATAGTGAGAGATATAGACAGATTTATTAAAACAGGCGGTTGGATGAGTGAGGAAGATAATAATTTAAGAAAATCAATATTCATATATAAAACATCAGACCTTAACCAACTTCGAAGTGAGATCGATCAACTCCACCAGTTTCTCTTTACTTTTCACAAATACCTTGTCGATCCTGTTGCAAGCGCAGCAGAATACCGCCAGCTATGTAGCGAGCCTCGGATGGCGAAAGAGTTAGAGCGCCTGAGAGATGCACAGATGCGTACTCAGAAACCTCCTCTATGATCACTCGAATTAGGTCGTCACGGGCGACGACAATATCCGTGAGTTGAGCGCCGGTCTGTTGGTCTGTTTCTGCCATATTCCACCTACTTCGTGAGATGCATCGGCGTAGGCCACTCGACGCCATCGCGTTCCAGTTCGTCGAGCCTTTCAGACGCAGCACGGCGCATGCACGACAGCGCGGTCTCCTCAGTCGCTTTCTCGGCCGCCTGCAGGGCAATGGCACTTATACCAAGTCTCGTTGACGAGAACCTGTCGTGGCGAGGATGGTGCGGCAACTCCGAGCGATAAGAGACTGGGCTCGCGAGGTATGGGTTCTGGCTTCCGGGATTTGGTATCAGTCTGTGGCGACAGGAGTAGCATGGGATGCTTGAGGCTTACCCGACCCTGGGCGCTAAATACGCCAGCAACCCGCATGCGCCGATTATAGAACTCACATAGATCAGGAGATACATCGAGCCTCCAAATCCGGGGCAAGCGCAGATGACACGCGCGAGGGCAGTACCCGGCTGGGCAAGCCGTAAAGGATTAAGGTTAATGGAAACCTCCACTAACCCCGGGGTTCCCAAATGGATCGGTGCGCATCCTGCTCGGGCTACGCTTGATCTGCGTAGCGCTACCTCATCCGGCTTTCAACATCATTTGCCAGAATGGTGCGCAACACGCTACCGATTTGCTGGATTACGGCAAAGCGCTCACGCTCATCGAGCTCACTCCATTGTGCGGCAAGCTTCTTGATGTCCTTCCGCCAAAGACTGCCCTGTTTCTCCATGTCGCCGGGCCACGTCCTGAATCCGGCCTGTATTGGTGTCGTGCCCAGTGACTTATCCGTCCCCGCTATGAGCCAGCCATATCCATGTCCATGTCCGACAATTCTTTGGCAAGGCCCAGCAAGACGTGGCACAGACTGGTGAGCTATGCGACGCAGCAACCAGAGCAGGAAATATTGGTTTTGCTGCAGACCAACTCGCAGGGGCCCAACTCAAGTGAGCAGGGGTGGAGGCCAATTTGGACAGCTCCTGTAAACACACTCGTTCTCGTGCGTGTCGCCGGCCAGAGCGAGCCTGTGGTGGCGATCTGCGACGAGGATCGCTGCTGGCAGGTGGCGTGGACTGGGGACCTGCTTCCTCGTCCTATCCTGTGGCAGCCCATCTCGGGCTCGAACGGATAGAGCAATAAGCCGCCACGTTGGTTCTCTCGGCTGTGCGGGCGCACACTCTAGGCGCTCAAGCGCCATGCAGCACAGCTATTGGCCAAGCTGAAGCTGGTAGAAGCGGCTGCGGCGAAGACAGACCTGACAAGATGCCAAGTGCGCTGTATAGCTTTGTCGAAAAGGATGACGCTTTGTTATAAAGTGTTAACCTGCTGCCCCAAAGGATCAAGCATGCTTTTGGGCTTTAGCATACTATAGTAGAAGCGTACGATAGCGTACGTTCTTGAGCAAGCAAGCTGTTAGTGCTTGCTCGTGAGCTGGAGCACTTCATGGGTCCGCCCATCGGAGGTACGATCATGCGACGAGTCGTGATTGCCGCAACGCTGCTGTCCCTCACTCTTGTGGGCAGCGCATCCGCTCAGGTGGCGGCCGCCAACCCGGGTTCCGCACCCTATGGTCTCGCTGCGTGGGACTACAACTACTGCCCGGCTGGCTACACGCCCGTTACGCCACCGAACACGCTCCCGCCCAACATCACAGGCGTGGGCTACTGCGCCCTGGTGAAGCGCGTAGCTTATACGGCTCTGCGGCAGGCGGTCTCTCGGGTGGCATACGCCTATCCGCGCCCTAGCTTGGCGCGGCGCGTGGCCTATCGCACCAGAGCGTATGGGTATCGCCGTGTCGGCTTCCGCACGGGTCCAGCGGTGAGAGGATACGGCTACCGGCGTGCCGCCTTCCGCACCCGTGCACCAGTCGGCTATCGCCGGGTTGGCTTCCGCAACGATTGGGCGTTCCCGGTCCAGCAAGCTGCGGCCCTTAATGCTCTGGCTGTATCCCAGACGCTGCCGCCACTGCTGCCCCTGGCGCAACTCGGCCCGGTGGGGGCTCCCCGCTTCTGACCGGGCGAAGGCTGCGCTCCGGCGATCACTCCTAAGCTTTCCCGCCGCGTCCGCTCTCCTCGTTATCTCCAAGCACGGCGGTCAGGCCGGTGAGGCAGTCCCGGACCAGCACGGCTTCGCCGGCCGTCTCGCGCGCTACGAAAAGCCCCGCCACAGGAGCGGGGCAGTTACGGAAGGAGACGAAATGCAGAGGCTAATCTACGCTCGCAAGGATGCGCGCTCCACAGGTCGCTCGCATTAACCTGCGATACGGTGTGCCTTGGCGGACAGGCATAAGCTGGCGTAAGCCGCCGAGGTCAGGGCTCGCAACACTGCGGCGGTTAGGCTGGCGGGTTTCACCCTGCACGATCGACACCCGCCAGCGCCCGTTTGCCCGCGCCGCCGCCTGCTATGAGGATAGGCACCGAATTTAAGAGCCTGTTTGAGTGTGCGATTTCAATGACTTACGCTGGCTCCGCAGTATCGGCCCTCAGCCTCGACCAGGGCCTGACCTGCAAGATCGACTGGCCTCTGCTTGTCCGATCCTTGTAGGCTAGGTTCCGATAGCCACGGCAGCAAAGTTTTTTCGGGCAAGCTATTGGAATTCCTCACTCAAACAGGCTCTAAGCAGGTAGAAGCCTATAGTTCCCAATGAGGCGACGAAGATCGTGAGCAAATCGTGCCACTCGATCCTACTTAGTAAGCTGGGCATATGCATCATCGCTTGGCTCGCCATCGCTGCAGAACATGGTGAACGGTTAAGCTTGATGCATCGCTAACGGCTAAGCTTGGTTTTCGTTCCCGTGCCACATGCGTCTCAGGCTCGGGTACGCCAACTTGTCGGCTCTACTTACCTCTCCACACATTCTGTCTCACCCTGGCGGCTTAAGCGCGTGAATGCACCTGTCCAGGCTTCTCAGGTGTGGTCGCCTGTGCCCCGCCAAGAGGCACTTTTTGCGTCCACCCGCTGCTATTCGAACAGAGGGTAACAATCAGGGAAGCTCAACGCTACCAATGATCTAAGTGGGCGCCAGCGGCCCAGGAATGGATTTGGGAAGCATATGGGAAGCGGCAGAGTAAAAAAGGCCCGGCTCGAAACCGGGCCGAAGTCTGTTCAAGCAAAGTGCCAGCGGGGTCGGCCGCCAGCACAGCCACGGTTACGCTCGATTGCGGCGAAGCTTGGGCGCTCGATCCTCGCCACTGTGGGGTAGCCGTGCACGAGAGGTTCGCATTCGATCTCCCCAATCGAGGAGAGCGCGGCATCCACCGCCTGCATGGCGTACACAGCCATGGCCGAAGACGACCAGCCCGAGAGTTAGGAATTCATCGAGCAGGCGTGATGCGCTCACGGCGGTGCTCGATCCGAAGGGGTGAGGAGCCGGATAGTAAAAACTCTTTCGACCAAGCTCAACCGTAATAATTGGTTTCTCATACACCATCTGGGGGATGACAACTCGCACGCCCTGTGTGCTTAAGGACCGCCCCACTGCGGGTCAGGTCAAGTATGGCCGGGTAAAACATCGAGAGCGCGGCCCATGAGTGTGATCTTCCCAGGGGCAGCCGATGGATCGCCAGACCTTCGCCCAAGTGGTGTGCTGGGCAAGGTCCAGGATTTTCTTGGCTGGCTGAGCAGCAATCTGGACTTTGGTCATCCGCCCAAAGAGCCGGCCTGCTGCGCTCCCGCGCGCGTGACCTTGCGTGTTGAATACGACCACGGCGAACCCGCTGAGATGTGCGTGTCGACAGCCGTAGCTGACTGTGAGGAAGAGCTTCTCCTGCACATTGCCGGCGAGCGCCAGATGCGCGGTGAACTGCCGCCAGGCAGGATTACAGGCGTCAAGCGATGATCACGCTCTGGCGAAGCGCGCTGTGCTTTGTGCTCGGCGTGGCGCTGATCCTGTCTGCCGTATGGTGCTCTGCTGTGATCCTAAGCGGAGAGCGTGCAGTCTTCATTCTGGTGGTCTGGATCATCGTAGGCGCGTACCTGATCGTTCGCGCCTACACGGGCGCTAGAGCCCACACACCCGCTCGCGTATCCCGATCCCGATCCTGAACCCAGCCTCCTCGTCCTCTACCAGGAGCCGCTCGATCACCGCGCTGGTTCAGCCCCGCCGCAATCTGCCGAAACGACGACGCTCCTGACGCTCGCACGTCAGCGATGATTGGCCGGAGATCGGCGGCTCGCTCGCCCGCTATTACGGTCCGCCGCGCACGCCCCGCATGCCGGCGCGATCTTAAGCTGCCTCATCTTCTCCGGGTCTGCGGTGGTCATCGCCAGCCGGAGTTGGTCCGGGTGCCGTCCGGAGAGGTTCCGTCTGTGGTGAACCACCCTGGCCCATGAACCAATGGAAGTTCGGCCCTGGCCGTAGCACGAGTTTATCGTCATCCAGCACGATTTGACGGTGGTCGCGCTTGCCCGCGATTTGCTGGAGCCAGTCGCCTACCTCGTTCGTCTTCATGCGCATCGCAGCCTCCGCTCGTCCAGTTTGTGGCTTCAGGCTGAGCGCCTCCACGGCCACCACAAGCGGCGGGTCTTGGCAGCCTCGTACAGTCTGTCCCGCTCCTGACGGACCTCAGCAAGGCGCTGCTTCTCGGCATCAAGAGCGGATTGGAGGGCCTGAATGGTCATCCTCAGTGGCTCAACGACCGCCGCTTGCTCCCGAGATGCGGCTAGCTCCCTCGCAAGCCCGTTTGCTCGTGTGCGTTCGCCATCCAGCAATGTCCTGAGATAGCCGAGTTGATCGTCGAGGACCGCGACTAGAGCAGCTTCGGTGGGCTGGATATCGCTGGACAGCTCATCCGCCAGCGACTGTACGGGCCTCTCAGGGACCATCCGTTCGTCCAGGTGGTCGTCTGTATGGTTACCGTTCGGATGCGTCTGTACGGCCCGCTGAAGGACTTCGGCCTCCACCAGCACGCGAGCCTTTCCATCATTACCCCGCTGCTTTCTCCAGTGACCCCTAATGGCCTTCTGACGAGCTGCATCAGGGGTGATGCCGAGACGATCACCCAGCTCGACGTAGGTCAACCACATCGGGCCTGATGGCCGTACGGATGCGTCTGACTTGGCTAGGTGGTCGTCCATCCGAACGTCCGCATGGTCGTCTGTATGGACGCCAGTAGATGCGAATAGGCTTAAGGGGTGCTTAACCTAAGCGCCGCGATCCCGTTCTGGGCAGGACAGACCTCTAAGCCGAGCCCAAGCGGCTGGCCTTATTGGCTCTGGCTCTCTCTCCGAGAGATGCTGCCGGTTCGCCGACGCGCTTGACGGCGGTACGGCTACGGTGCGGAATGCGCGATGGCGCAAAGTGATTTGTGCTGAGTCTTTGGAGACGAAGAGCCTAGAAACGAAACAGCCCGCCTGAGGGGCGGGCCGCACGTCCGGCAGAGCCGGGGAATGATCGCGAAATCAGCACTCCGATCTTCCCCGACAAGCCGCTTCCAGTCAAGCCAGAAATGGTCATTTCTGGCGGCGGCGAAGCTTTGCCTGACATGCGTGACCGCTCCTGACGACGGGCCGTACCGCCCGGAGGGGAAGTCATGTTCATTGAACAGCTACGGCGCGCCGTGGAGGCGTCGCCGCGCGCAGAGTTGCCTACAGTCTCGGCACTCTTGTGGAAGGCGTATGCCGCCGGTCAGGTAACCGAGGCCGAGGCATCGGCGCTGTCTGAAGCTATCGAGCTTAAGAGGACTCTTCCGGTCCCTCAAAAGCCCGTTCAACGGCGGTTGGTCGGCTCCCGGCCCAGGAGTCCTGCATCGCTCGAACGGCGCCGGCGCTGGGCCGCTTCCGGTTCCTTGCCGCCAGCCTTAGCCGGCCAGTTTACGTTGGCGGAGCAAGCCGTCCTAGCCGTGATCGCCGCTGAACATCGCAAACGCGGCGATTGCCACCTCACCAATAAGGAGGTTGCAGACGTAGCCGGCGTGTCCATCACAACGGTCAAGAATGCCCTCCGGGCTGCACGAGGGCTGAACCTCATCTCAATCGAAGAGCGCCGTCTAACGGCCTTCCGAAATGCCTCCAACATCGTTCGGATCGTGAGCCCCGAATGGCGCACGTGGTTGCGGCTGGGGGGTGGGGGCAAATTCGTGCCGCGCTCACCTACAGCTTATAAAAATCAGCGTTCGCGCCCTTCAGAAAAGACAAGGGCTGCCGAAGGCAGGCCCGTCACTCGGGAAGCGCCCAACCGAGATACGCACAGCGCAGACAAGCTGAGCCATTGCAACTCAGCCAAGAGAATGCAACCTACGCCCCTTTTCTTGGGGGTAATTACTCACCCCCTCACCGGACCGTGTTTATGCTGTTAAATCAGCAACTTACGCCAATATCGAGCCGCTGTCGCGTTGAAAGTAATTGTGGGCGAGATGCCAGTCGTGCGGCCAGTCGCGAAGCCGGTTTGGTCGCCTCTTCTGGAATGTTACTGGCCTCAGGCCGAACATCTATCGAACGGGCTCGGATCCCCCGTCTGATCAAGAAATCCGCCGTTCCATCATGTGGCTGACTTTATTGAGATTTTTGCCTCGATGAGGGGGTGAGTAATTACTGATGCGAAGTGCAACGGATTTAGGCAAAGCGGATTTGCACGTCTTTTCCAAGCTCTTTGCTGATGGCCTGGAACGGGGTCAAGAAGCCAAGGCACTTTCTGGGCGTCAGATTGGCGGTCAGGACGATGTCCTGGAGTTCTTCGTCGGACATCTGATCAAGGTCGATATGGCGCGGCAACCAGCGCCGGCATCGGCCGTCGGCGGTTTCGACGCCGCCTTTTTGCCAGGAGGCATAGGCATCGCAGAACCACGTCGTCATGGTGCGCAGGGAGCGCAGCAAGGCGTGCTGGGCGAAGGCCGTGTCGTGATCGAACGTGACGGATTTGCGCAGGGCGGGATGGATCCGCCCGAACACGGCGAGCAGGACCGAGATGGTTTCCGCGGCGGACTTTCCGGCGCGCCGCGTGGCGAGGGTCACGCGGGATTTTCGTTCGTGCAGGACGAGCACGGGCCGCGTGCGCTTGCCGATGATGAGGTCGCCTTCCCAGTGACCAATATCGGCGCGGCCTTCGACGTCCCTTGGCCGATCGTGGATGGAGGCGCGGTCTTTGATCCTGTCGCGTGAGGGTCTCGCCCGGCGCGGCCGGCGGCGCTTGTGACGGCGGGTCAGAGAGCGCCACAGGTCCTCGCCCTTGCGAGCGGCGCGATCGACGAAGGCGTCGATGGCTTCGAACCCCAGGGCGCGCAAGCCGCGCTCATGGCCGGCCTTGAGCCAGCCCGCGATCTGCTCCGGTGTCCATCCTTCAGCGAGGCGATCACCGACGAAGTCCCTCAGCCTGCGATCCCGTTCGAGGATGGCTTCACGCCGTCTGCACCGTTGCTAGGCTCCAGCGGCGTAGAGGGGCGAAGAGTGGCCACTGGGCAAGGCGTTTCGGCGCAACTCCCGCGACACGGTGGATTTGGCCCGCCCCACCGCCTTGGCGATGGTGCCGATCGAACGGCCAGCGGCCTTCAGCGCAGCGATGTGATCTCTTTCTTCAGCCAGCAGATGCGAATAGCTTGGCATGGCAACACTCCCGAAGGTCTTGATCAACTACGCCGATAGCAAATCGGCAGGGGGGTGTTGCGCTTCGCGTCAGAACTCACGAGGCCCGAGTCAGAAGTCGTAAAACAAATGTATTTGCCTAGGCTTTGGAGTGTGAATTGGAAGTGAAAGCCCTATGTTCTTCAGGCCTTTGCTCTTCCATTTCGGATAAATTCTAAATTCACGGCTTATTTTTCTGCATGAGATCGTGAATTCAATTGCATTGCTACGGCAAACGGCGCTATATGGATGCTTCTCGTGAGGAGGTGGCCATGCGTAAGCCTCTCACACTGTTTGTGGCAGCATTCGCCCTCGTGGCGGCCTCGTTTTGGGTCGCGGTGCTGATTTCACCCCCGACAAGTGTCGCAGAGCCGACGGGAGCGATCGATGTTTACTCGATTGGCCTCGGTGTGCCCCAAGACATACCGGAATTTGAGCATCAATACCGCCGTCACACCGGCGTGCTCGATACTCTTCCGTAATCGCCTTGGAGCTGAAGCTCGGCGCGTATCCTGAAGCGCAGCCCTGACAGGCGCACGTGAGGAGGAGCGTGTACCTCGATGGATGCTGCGTCAGGGCTTCCGCCTCGGCAATCGTGCGGGCTGTCGAGTTCCGTCGGCCCTTGCCCGAGTGACTTGAGTACGCGCCGGGCGTCGCGCGCGCGGCGCACGCGTATCCGCGAGCACGGCCATGACGGTGCGGGCTGACGTTTGGCTCGTTGAGGCAATAGTCGACGCATCGAATGAGAGCGGTCGCTCACCGGCCGTCAGGGGAGGAAGCGATGACACCTGGTGACCGAAAGCAATATCTCGCCTCGGTCGTAGACCGATACGTTCGCGGAAGCATGGATCGCCGCAGCGTCCTGCGCGCGGCCGGCAAGCTCGGACTGGGGGCAGGCGCGCTCGGCTTTGCGCGGAACTTGCCGTTCGGCTCGCGCGGCGGCTTCATCTCGTCGGCGGTGGCGCACGAGATCGAGTGGAAGGGCGACATGATGGCTTGGCTGAAGGATGTCGCAAAGCCCTTCGCCGGGCAGACCGTCCGTTTCGCCACGGAATCGACGCCACCCTCCAACGCCATCAACTCGGCACTGAAGCCCTATTTCGAGCAGGCGACCGGCATCAAGGTCGAGGTCGAGGTGCTGCCGCTCAAGCAGGTGCTGCAGAAACTCACCCTGGATGTCGCTTCCGGGCTCGGCACCTATGACCTCTACTATCTCGACCAGAGCTGGATCGCGAGTTTCTCGGGCGACGTGATCGACCCCCGCGAGAAATACAGGGCGGCACCCGACTTGGCGATGCCAGGCTACGACTTCGATGATTTCCTCACGGCGCTCGTCGACAGTATCTCGATGTACAAGGACGTGATGGTTGGCGTGCCCTATGACATCCCGATCTTCATCCAGATGTATCGCAGTGACATCTTCGACGAGCTCAAGCTGAAGCCGGCGACGACGATGGCTGAGTTCGTGTCGAACGCTCAGACGATCCAGAAGGCTAGGGGTCCGAGCATCTACGGCACCACCGGTCAGATGAAATCCGGCCATTACAGCCTGGAATGCGACTGGACCGCATGGCTCTGGGGCCATGGCAGCTCGATCTTCGGACCGGACGGAAAATTCACCGGTAACGACGAGCCCGGCATCGCGGCAATCGAATACTGGCAACGGCTCAAGAAAAATATGCCTGATGGGGTCACTGACTGGACCTGGGATGGCGAAGGCCAGTCGGTTGAGCAGGGGATCGTCGGGACCGTGCTGTCCTGGGGCGAGTTCTTCCCCGCCTGGGACAATCCGGAAGCCTCGAAGGTCTCCGGCCTGATGGAAGCGACGGTTCCGCCCAGGGCGGATTCGCTGCGCACCGTCAAGGAGACCAGCTACGGTGAGATCCCCGGTGTCGGCCACCAGGGCGGCTCCTCGCTCGCAGTGTCGAAATACTCGAAGTCGCCAAACGCGGCGTGGCTCTTCGCGCAGTGGGCGACCTCGAAGGAGACGCAGGTTTTCATCACCACGCTCGGCGGCGGCGCCGGCCCGACTCGCACCTCCGCCTACGAGGACCCGCGGGTGAAGGCGAACGCCAAGAAGGGGATCCCGGGGACGACCCGCCACCTCGATGCGGTGCGCGAGACGATCGCCAGCCACATGGGCTCGGAGCCGGATCTACTGCAATGGGCGGAAATATCGAGCGACACGATCCCCGTCGAGCTCGGGCGCTTCTGGGCCGGCGAATATGACAGCCCCAAGGCAGTGATGGACGCCATCAAGGAGAGGGTGGACGCCATCGTCGCGGGTTGATCGCAGCTCATAAAGGGACGCATGTAAAGTGTTTCCCGACGCTTTCAGTGACCGGGCGTGGGAGCAGGCGTGGGCGAGCCGAAACGGCGTTAAGCTGTCCACCGAACGGCTTGGGATTTTATCCTGCGCCAGGGAGGGTCACGATGTTTTCTCAGAAACCGCATGCACTCGGGCCCCTCAACGCTGCTGTGATCGGAGCCTTATGGGCTACCAGCGTTTCTTTAGTCTGGACGGAGCCGGGTCGGTCCGCTGGTTTTGGCACCAGAGAAGGCGCATAGTTCCTTCTCACAGGTCGTGAGTTGCGCTATTTTCCCCCACAGCGAGCGGATCGACTGTCCATCTGGGAAATGTTGGCTTAGAGCCTGTTTGAGTGAGGGATTTCAATAGCTTGATCGAGAAAACCTTGACGCCGTGGCTGTCGCAACCTAGCCCACAAGCATCAGGCAAGCAGATCGCTGCCGGCCTTGCCGGCCAGAGCCTGCTCGAGGCTGAGGGCCGATGCTGCGGAATTACTGCGGAATTGGCGTAAGTCCCTGAAATCGCACACTCAAACAGGCTCTTAGTTTTACTGCGTCATGAAGGCTGGTGTTTGGACGCCTGTCTTGGGGAATAGAA
>JADMIO011222275.1_pt1 | contig 11088 bp, 6 predicted proteins | sample 8958161 | NCBI WGS metagenome assembly JADMIO01 (sample SAMN16585339, study PRJNA669376) | soil metagenome | isolation source: Crop rotation soil | place: USA: Cullars Rotation, Alabama | collected 2011 | reverse complement strand
CCCCGCCGTGATTCTGGCCGACGAGCCGACCGGCTCGCTCGACAGCGTCAATGCCCAGCATATTCTCACTTTGCTCAGCGACTGCGCAAAACAGGGGCGGACCATCGTCATGGTCACCCATGACTCGGATTTGGCGTCGCAGGCAGATCGCGTGGTCGTCATGCACGACGGCCGCATCGTCGTAGGGGCCGGGGATTCGGCCTCGATCTCGCCGTGGCAGAAGGTCCGGCCATGAACCTCTTGCACTTAATCGTCCGGCAATGGCGCAAGCGCCCAGCGCGGACCTTGCTTTCGGTCCTCAGCGTGTCGATCGCGGTCGCTGCCGTGCTCGGATCGGCGCTGGCGCAGTCGAGCGTTCGCGAAGGGGGTCGGAACCTGACCCAAGCCCTCGAAGGCCGTCCCGCCCTCGACATTGTCTCGTCCACCGGCGAGCGAATCGTCCCCTCCACCGTGCCTTCGCTTGCCGATATCCCGGGCGTGGTTGCCGCTTTTCCGATTGCTTCGCGCGCGACCTTGGCTCGTATTCATGGCAAGCGATTGCGTTCGATCGTAGTCGGACTGCCGCTCGAATCCGCCGATGTCTGGGGGGCGCTGACGCTGGCGTCGGGCCGTGCATGCCAAGGACCCGGCGAAGTGCTGTTGGTCGCCGAACTGGCCGAAAGTTTCAATGCCCACCTGGGAGATCGCCTGACGCTGCTCTCGCGTCGCGGCCCTCACTCGGTCAAGATCGTCGGGCTGGTGAACGCTAGGGCTTTGAACGACCTTGCTCCGGCCGCGACCTTGGCGATGCCGTTGGACGCGGTTCAAGAATTGTTTTCTCTCGACGAGCAAGTGGATCGCGTCCGTGTGCTGGTGGCGACTCGTGAACAGCGGTCGCGAATTCAAGGAACGCTTTCCGCACGCTTGCCGGACAGTCTGGTGGTGCAATGGCCAGCTCAGCAGATCGAGGAGGCAGACACCGTGTTGCGCTCGACCGAGCTGGCTCTGCAATTTTCAGGAGGCATTTCGCTGGCCATGGCGGCGTTCATCATCTTGAACACGTTGCGGATGAATTTTGGCGAACGCCGCCGCGACGTGGCCGTGCTGCGCGTGCTTGGCGCCACCAGCAACCAGCTCGTGGTGATGCACCTCGTCGAAGGAACGTGCATGGGACTGTTCGGTTCCCTTCTGGGAGTTCCGTTGGGATTGGTGCTGGGTCGCGGGCTGGGGCGAGTCATGCAACGGGTGCTCGACACCCCGATTGCCGCCCCGGAAACGGCTTACGGCTCCGTGGCGCTGGCGATCGCGTTGGGACCGGTCGTTGCCTGCCTGGCCGCGATCGTGCCGGCACTGCAAGCGCGCAAGGTGGGCATGCAAGAAGCCATGGGCGACACGGAACCACGCCGGAGCGAGCGTTTTCCACGGTGGGCGCTTCTCGCAACCACCGCACTCATCTTGGCGGCGAGCGGACTGATGCTCTTGGTGATGTTGGGATACCTTCCCTCGGAGGGCGCGATTCCGGTGGGCCTGCTCTTGCTGGTGTCGTTCATCGTCCTGATTCCCGCCGTCTTGCGCCCCGTCGTGCGATTGAGCGCTTGGATCCTTTCTCCCTGGCTTAAAATGGAAGGTGACCTGGCGGCCGAGCAGCTTTTGGGTCGGCCGGTCCGAACCGGACTGACTGCCGGAGTCCTGGTCGTCGCCCTCAACACCGGACTCGGTCTGGGAAACGCGATCGTCAACAACGTCAACGACGTGAGCCAGTGGTACGAGCGATGGCTATCCTCCGAGGTGTCGCTGTTCGATCCGGCCGTGCTGGGCGGAGCGGCGACCGCGCAAGAACGCCCGGATGTCCGCGAGCAGATCGAATCGCAGCCAAACGTCGCTCACGTGGTGGAAACCCGGTTCTTTCCGGCGCGCGCCAAGGGCGTGCCGGCGCAATGCACCGTGCGCAATTTTGTGCCCGGTATGGAACTTCCCTGGGCGGTCTCCGCCGGCGACAAAGTCGAAATCGTCAACCGGCTACGCAATGGCGAAGTCGTGCTCAGCAGCGTCCTGGCCAAAAAACTTGCCCTCGAAGTTGGCGACCCCGTCCGCGTCGAGTTATCCGGTCGCGCGTTTTCGCTGCGCATCGCTGCGCTGGCCAACGACTATATGTTCGGCGGTATGTCTCTGTATCTCGATCAAGATGCGGCCCGACAAATGATCACGCTGGGGCCGGCGGCCATGTATCTCGTGCAGGCCAAACCCGACACGCCGCCTGACGCCTTGCTGCAAGGACTGAAAGCCGTGGGCGCCAACACCGGGTTGGTCGTGCATTCGTTTCCTCAACTGCGCCAACAGTTCGATCGCGTGGTGAATGGAATCGTTGGAGCACTTTGGGGCCTGCTGCTGGTCGGGTTTGTCGTCGGGGGAGTCGCGGTGAGCAATACATTGACCATGAGCGTGCTCGAACAGACTCGCGAAATCGGACTGCTGCGGATCGTCGGCATGACTCGGGGACAAATCCGCAAGCTCATCTTTTGCGAGTCGCTGTTGATGGGAATCCTGGGAACGCTGATGGGAAGCTTCGCGGGCGTCATCACCGCGCTGATTATCCATCTGGTTACCGAACCCCTGATGGGCCGTTCGATTCCTTTTGCGTTTCACGGCACGTTGTTCGTCGCCAACGTCGTCGGTTGCCTGCTGGTGGCGGCCGTGGCCGGCTGGTCTCCCGGCGAGCGAGCGGCTCGTTTGGATCTGCTCGCCGCAATTGCTTATGAATAACCCGCGCTTGGTTGCAACTCACCTTGAGTGTTCCATGAGGCCGATCATGCAAGTCGCTCATCCAACGATGTCATTCGCGCCAAGGCGCCCGCCGCGATTTGCGATCGTCCTGTGCTTCGTCGCCGCGATCCTCGCAGCCTGCGCTCGGCCGAGCCGAGCCCAGGTCGATTCACCCTCGGCGCGAGAAGCACGGGCCTTAATCCGCGAAGTCCGCCAGATGTCAGGGTCCAACTGGCAAAGCCCAAGTGGGTTACCGCAACTGGAAGATGTCGAACACGAGTTGCAAGCCGGCGACCGTGCCGAAGTCGACGTCCTTCGATCGGCCGCGGACCGACTGCGACAAACGAGCGCGCTCAACCTGGATTCAAAAACGCTCGAGCGGCTGGCAACCGCGTTATCAAACCGGACCGACGAGTTGACCCCAATCGCCGTCGGAGATTGGCCGGCCGCGTGCCGCGCTGAGGCGGTAAACGCGTCGCTGGCGGCGCCCGAACAATTGGCCCAAATTCGGCAAACATTTCACGAGCGTCTTGCCGCGCTGGATCGAGTTTTATCCGCGTTAGACAAACAGGAGGCAGGTTGGAGGACGTTTTTAGAGTGGCCGCAAACGACCGGATTGGCGGCCTCCAATTCACCCCCCGCGGAGTTGCTCGATCGGTTGGAGACTCGTTGGCACAATGCCGCGTTCGTGTGGAGCTCGCATGAATTAGTCGAAGCGTCGCTCGCCGTGCGCGCGTACATTCGCCAGGTCCGCGGCGAACTCGCGCTGGAAACGCCGGAAAAGCGCGCCGTGGTTTGGAACGAATTGGCCGACTTGCTCGCTGCCGGCGAAACGGCTGGGGAGCAAAATCGTCCAAGAATTGCTGAGCTCGTCGCAAACCGTGAAAAGCTCGGTCAGGCGCCGCGATTGACCGGCTCGATTCGCCGCGCCTGGTCCCAACCCAATTTCGTCCTGACGGCAAGTGCGGCCTGGCTGCAGTCACAATTGGCGGCACAAGTCGACGAGCCGTATGAGGTCGACGGAATTTTCGCCGGCACCCCATCGACCGGCACCGGCAGACTCAAAGGCGCGACAAGCTGCGAGTTCCTCCCGTCGACAACGGTTGGGCAGTGGATCATGCACTTCCACGGTGAGTCGCGGGCAGCTACGACCGGATGGGGTGATCGTGTCCAGGTGCAAAGCCACGCCACGACGCGACTCCGCTGCGAAAAGCTTTTTTCGCTCGACGCGCGCGGCCTGAGATCGCAACCCGCTCGAGTCACCGCTAACACAACGGTGAGTTATGACAATATCTCGGCCCAGGGGGGGCCTTTGCGACGCGCTCTGGCCACACGGCAAACCTATGCGAGCCAGTCGTGGGCCGAGGCGGATAGCGCCGCTTATGCCCGACGGTCGTTGGCGGCGCAATTCAACGCCCAAGGCGACGCAATGCAAACCAGATTCAATGGCTGGTATGGCGCCGATCTTTGCAATCGGCTGATCGCGGCGGACCGCCTGGCCCCGCAAATCCGCGTGCGCTCGGGTCCCCAAGCATTCGAATTCGACGGCTGGCTCGAAAGTCCCGATTTTCTGAATAGCCCGCCGCCGAATTTCGGGACCGGCGCCAGCGTGCTCTTACGTTGCACGCCTTCGGCGCTTAAAGAGTTAGCCGTGGGTGCCTTGGGAAAGCGCGAACTCGACGGGGCTCAGTTGTCGCAGGCGCTTTCCGACTTTCTCGGCAAGCCGTCGGGAATGGATCGCTCCGATCAAGACTTCCGCCTGACGTTCGCCAGCGACCCGTGCGAGGTTTCTTTCGCGCCGGGGGAGATCCGCGTGAATTTTCGCATCCAGTCGTTTACCTCGGGCGACGTTCACTACCCCGCGCTCGAAGTTAGTGCGTTGTACGGCGTGGAATCCCGTGATCAGGGGCCGGTGCTGGTTCGCCAGGGCGCGCTGAGCACAAAACCGCTGGTGGCCGACGAGGGAAACGCGCAGGTGGTCAGTGGCCGGCAACAGTTGTTGTTGGTCGGAGTCCGGCGTAAGTTGGGCAAGGTGTTGGCCAAAGAATTGCAGTGGCGCCCCGTTGCGCTACAAGACGAAGGAAACGCTCAACCCAGTCTGCGCGTTGACCGCATGCTCGTTGATGGCGGCTGGCTGCAGATTGCGTTCGCTTCCGAGAGCAAACCGACGCGACCTGTCGACAATTCGACCGTGACCTCGAACCTCACCCCGAGGAATCCGTAAGCGATGCGCTTGGCCTCCGTGCTGACTCCCATGTCCGACGAGAACCTTGCCTTGGCCGCCCAATGCGGCGTCACGGACATTGTTGGCAGGTATCCGGGACCGGAACTTGACGAGCTGCTCCAGGTCAAACATCGCGTCGAGAGTTTCGGACTGCAATTGTCAGTCATCGAAGGCTATCTCCCGATCGAGAAGATTAAGGTCGGCGACGACGACGGATCGGAGCTCGAGGCGTTGAAATCGCTCGTTCGAAACATGGGCGAGGCCGGCGTGGAGATTCTTTGCTACAACTTCATGCCCGGCACCGATTGGGTTCGCACTCGCGTGGATGCGCCCGAGCGCGGCGGAGCGAAAGTCACCGCCTTCGATCTGCGCGACGCCGAACGAGCGCTGCGGCTGGGTCACGACGGCGCGGGCGCAACCTACGTCCCTGATAATCAACGCATAGCGGCCGCCGCCCTGTGGGGGCATCTCGAATCGCTTTTGAAGCAACTGGTTCCTGTCGCGGAGCACGCCGGCGTGGTGCTGGCGATGCATCCCGACGACCCTCCGCTGGCCGAGTTTTCGGGCAAAGCCAGGATCATGAACAGCGTCGAGAGCTTCGAGCGCCTGGTCACGCTGGTCCCCAGCCCAAGCAATGCGATTTGCTTCTGCCAGGGCTCGTTTGCCGAGATGGGGGTCGACATTTGCGATGCGATTCGCCGGCTCGGCAGCCACATTCGCTACGTTCATTTTCGCGACGTTCGTGGCACCGCGGAATGCTTCGCCGAGACGTTTCATGACAATGGGCCGACCGACATGGTGGCGGCGATGCGCGCGTACCGCGCGATCGGATTCGCCGGACCCATGCGCCCCGATCACGTGCCGCAACTCGCCGGTGAAGACGACGGCGAACCAGGTTACACGATCAAGGGCCGGCTGTTCGCCTTCGGATATATGCGCGGGCTGATGCAGGCCACCGAACCCCGCTGACGCGACGCCTGTCGTTTCCGAGGCATGGGGCTGGTCGGAGCGCGAATCAAACACGCGGTAACTGGTGAAACTCTCGGGTCAGCATTTGCGTGTACAACGGATGTTCGAAGTCGTGGAACACATAAATCTGGTCGTTCCACTGGGCGGCCACGGCTCGCAACCAGCTTAAATACGGAAACTTGGCGATCTTCCGACGATCATACTGTTCGTTGAATTCGCGGATCGCGCATAGCTCGCCGACGAAGTCGTTCAAGCAGGCCCGCTCGGGCGAAATGATATCGTCAAAATAACAAAACACGCGAGGAAGCCGGCTGGCCGCGGTTCCCGAGAAAATCTCGAAAGCCTGCATCGTCGAACTGTAATAGTCCAGGTCAAACGAGACGAATCCGATCGGGGCGTGGCTGGTTGAGCTCAAAAACTCGGGAATCGTCCGTGAGACGTCGCCCAGGACCAGTTGGGCCCCGTTCAATTCGGACCGCAGCTTGTCGACGTCCATTTTAAAAATGCCCGTCTCCCAGACATTCGGCAGGTCGCGGTAGTCGACCGGCGGCGGCATCCCCTGCCCCGTGTCGAAACCATAGACGTCAATGGTCACACCCAGGCCTTTAGAGATACGCTTCGCGATCCGTTCCATCGAACGCAAACCGGTGCCGTTGGCCACGCCGAACTCGACCACGCTGATCGCGGGAAGTCCGAGGCTTTTGGCCAACAGGGCGGCCGAATTGATTCCGAAGCCGTAATTCGGGCGATCCCAAATGTCGTACTCCGTAAGCCGCTTGCACGTTCCGACAGGAATTTGCCGCCACAGCCGCCGAAAACCAGGCATTTTCGCCAGAACACGCAGGCCGAAAGAAAGAGCTTTCATCGTCGAAAAACACAACCCAGTCTCTGCCCACTTCGCTGTCCGGCCCACCAGCAGCCATCCACAAACCTGCGCCCTCTTGGTGGCACAGGAGTGCCTAGAAGAAGTAGCCCGGATCGGCCGCACGGCATACTTGTTCGCCGGGGCTTAGGGTTTCTGCAACGACTGCGGAAAACGCGCCTCTGGTTGCAAATATCCCCGACAGGGCTCGAACCTGTAACCTTCGGCTTCGGAGGCCGACGCTCTATCCAATTGGGCTACGGGGACTTGAAAAAATGCCAAATCCCCTTGTTCGCGCCACTTCCGTGAGCGGCTGAGGGGATTTGGCCGAGCTTCGGCGGTCGGTGGGCCGCCATGCCCCAAATTGTAACCGTGCCGGCGAACAACGACAACCCACTTGGCCACGCGCGCTTGCGGGGTTCAATCCATCGGCACCGGCCGCGCCGCTTCGCCGCGCTGGTTGCGATACGCCAAGAGCGAATCGATCGAGTAAATCGCCACGGCCCCCCAAATAAATCCAAACGACACCAGTTTTTCCAGCGTCATCGATTCGCCAAACCAGGTCACCGCCAAGGCAAACTGCACGGTGGGGGCCAGGTATTGCAGAAATCCCAGCGTGGAAAACCGCAATCGCCGGGCAGCCGCGGTAAACAGCAACAAGGGGACCGCCGTCACGCCGCCGCTGGCCATTAGCTTGATGCACAGCGACGGATCCGAAAGCACAAACATCGATTGATGGGTCGCCGCGAGATAAACCAGATAGCCCAGCGCCAGCGGCAACAGCAACATGGTCTCGATGAATAAACCCAGCAGGCCGTCGACCGCCACGGTCTTACGCAATAGCCCGTAAAAAGCAAACGACAGCGCCAGCACGACCGCGATCAGCGGCGCGCCCAGCATGGCCACGCCGATCCCGGCCAGCAGTACCGCCGCCGATTGCCAGGGGCGAATGTGCTCCTTGAGAATCGCCACGCCAATCAGCACATTGACAAGCGGGTTGAGAAAGTAACCCAGGCTGGCCTCAACGACCTGGTTGCTCGCAACGGCGTAGATATACGTGAACCAGTTCATCGAAAGCAACAGCGTGCTGGCGCACAGCGTCACTAAAACTGTTTTTGACTGAAGCGCTGGGCGCAGATCGCGCCAGCGCCCCAGCACGGTGATGATCATCGCCAACAGGACCAGCAGCCACACGATCCGGTGCGCCAACACCTCGGGCGGCGGCACCTCGGAGACGAGCTTGAAGTAAACCGGCATCAGCCCCCATAAGCCATAGGCCGCAATTCCATACATCACTCCTGCTCGAGACTCATGCGGGTGGGCAGTGCTCATGCGCGATCGAAGAATAACTCCTCCTCACCCTGCCCTCTCCCGCGCTTGGGAGAGGGTCCTGTTATTTGCGCTCGGGGCAAGGATGCCGCCAGGGCCTCTGGCTGGCGGACCAATCGCCTTTGGCGGCATGTTCGAGTTCCACATAACGCCGCGCCAATTCGAGCACTGCGTCGTCGCTCTTGTCGACGCGCTCGTCGAGCCACGCGCCCTCGACGCCCGGTTTCGCCATCAGGATGGCCGCCGCCAGTCGACCGCGATGATCCCCTCCGGCACAATCGCCCGCGACGAGGGCCGCCATCAAACGATCGGCCAGACTTCCTTTCGTCGACTCGAAGGCGCGAGCCATTGCCGTGAGGACTTCGCCGCCGACCAGCGTATTTCCCTGGCACGCATAGTTGCGTCCGCTCACCGCGCCCCACCAGCTACTTTGGGTCGGCGCGTCGGTCGGGTTGTGTTGCGCCGTGCGGCCACGAAAATCGATCACCGCCAGTTGCCGCTCGCCCGCGAGTGCATCGTCTCGCAACAATTCTGAGATCGTTTCCTGCGGCAGCTTGCCCGCCTTGAGCAGATCCAAGGCCCGAGGCCCCCACGGTGGGTTGTGCCGATGTTGGGTGCAAAAAGCCCCAACGCCGCCGCGCACGAAAGGCACGACCGATCCGACCGCCGGAAACTTGCTGGCCACGGCCGCCCCGCAGATTCCGCTCTCGGGCTCGACCGCCACGATCGAAAACGTGGCCGATAGTCCAAAATCAACTGGCGGAACCGCGGGTGCTGCTTTTGACGGCGTCGGCGCCGTGGGCGGTTCGGTGCAATCGTCACCGGCCCACAAAAAACAGACGCACACCAGCGCGGTCGGTAGCAGTCCGGCGGCGACGCCTTGGAATTGCACTTCGATCTCCGCGCTATGCTGCCCGACGGGCCCAGGATATTGCTGAAGGGACCTGCCACTTTTGTCCGCGCCCGGCCGCCGCGCCGCGAGGGAAGACGTTTTGCGCTCACAGTGCTCCAAACCGGGACGCTGGTCTGTTAAGGTAGTGAATGAGACCGTCCACAGATAGTCGGCCGACCCAGGTTTCGGAAAAAACACCATGCGCGTTTTGCTGCAAGTCGCTTGCCTGCCGTTGATCTTCGTCGCGTTGCTTGCATCGTCCCAGGCGGCCGAACCGAAGCCGGCGCCGGCTGTCGCGCCCCAGGGCGAATTGCCGCAAGGCGCCGACGGAAAACGGCTCAATCTGGATTTCGAAACCGGGACGCTCGAACATTGGGTCGCTAGTGGCGAGGCTTTTGCCGGGCAGCCGGTCAAAGGTGACACGGTCACGGCCCGTGGCCGGGGAATGGCCAGCGAGCACGTCGGCCAATTCTGGATCGGCGGCTACGAAATCTCGCAGAGCGACGCTCCGCAAGGCACGCTCACCTCGGCCCCCTTCAAGTTGACAAAACCATTCGCCAGCTTTCGAGTCGCCGGCGGCTCCGGCCATGAAACCCGGGTCGAAATCGTGCGCCGTGACACAAACAAAGTCATCCTCGAACGATCGGGCGACAACACCGAAACGCTCAAGCCGGTGACCGTCGATCTGCGTCCGCATCTCGGCCAGGAAGTATTCATCCGCCTGGTCGATGCCAGCGCCGGCGGCTGGGGACATCTTAACTTCGACGATTTCAAGCTGCATGCCACCCGGCCTTCTTTTCCGAACGCGGCCGGCCTTCCGGAGCCCGACGAATATCCCTACGCCGGCCTGTCGCCCGAGGAAGCGGCCAACGTGATGGTCGTACCCGAAGGATTCAAGGTCACGTTGGCCGCCGGCGAACCGGACGTCAAGCAGCCGATCGCGATGGCGTTTGACGATCGCGGCCGATTGTGGGTCGCCGAAGCCTATACCTATCCGATTCGCGCCGCTGAGGGGGAAGGCAAGGACCGAATCTTGATCTTCGAGGATGCGGATGGCGACGGCCGGTTTGAGAAACCGAAGGTGTTTCTCGAGGGCTTGAATCTGGTCAGCGGGCTCGAAATCGGTTTTGGCAGCGTGTGGATCGGAGCCGCGCCAAACCTGCTGCGAGTGAAGGATCTGGATGGCGACGATCAGCCCGACGGACCTCCGGAAGTCATGCTCGACGGCTGGGCTTATCAGGACACTCACGAGACGTTGAATACGTTTACCTGGGGTCCTGACGGTTGGCTCTATGGCTGTCATGGCGTGTTCACCTACTCGAAAGTCGGCAAGCCCGGCACGCCGGCCTCGGCGCGGACGCCGATCAATGCGGGCATCTGGCGCTATCATCCCACGCGTCACGTATTCGAGGTGTTTGCCGAAGGCACAAGCAACCCGTGGGGAATCGACTTTAACGATCGTGGCCAGGCCTTTGCCACGGCCTGCGTGATTCCGCACCTCTACCACATCATTCAAGGCGGTCGCTACCAACGTCAGGCCGGCACTCATTTCAATCCGCACACCTACGACGATATCAAAACAATCGCCGTGCACCGCCATTGGATCGGCGACACGCCCCACTCGGGCAACAATCGCTCGGACGCCGCGGGGGGCGGCCACGCTCACGCCGGCGCCATGATCTATCTCGGCGGTAGCTGGCCGGCGAAATACCGCGATCAGATTTTTATGAACAATATCCACGGCCAGCGACTCAACCAGGATCAGCTCTCGCCCCAGGGCTCGGGTTACGTGGGCAATCGGGCACCTGACTTTTGCTTGACCCGTGACCGCTGGTCGCAAATCATCAACTTGCAATACGGCCCGGACGGTCAATTGATGATGATCGACTGGTACGATGCCAACGCCTGCCACCATCGCGATCCCAAGGGACACGACCGTTCGAACGGCCGCATTTTTAAGATTTCGTATCAGAATGCCAGGCCGGCAAAAGTCGATCTGCAAAAGCTGACCGATGACGAGCTGGTCGAGTTGCAATTGAATTCCAATGACTGGTACGTTCGTCATGCGCG
>JADMIO010796664.1_pt1 | contig 11088 bp, 10 predicted proteins | sample 8958161 | NCBI WGS metagenome assembly JADMIO01 (sample SAMN16585339, study PRJNA669376) | soil metagenome | isolation source: Crop rotation soil | place: USA: Cullars Rotation, Alabama | collected 2011 | reverse complement strand
CCCGCCGTGCCGGAAGCGCTGGGCCTGTTCGGCCGCATCGTCACCGCCGACGGCGGCGCCGGCCTGAAGAAAGCCCTGCGCGGCGAACAGCGCACGCCGCAGGTCGCGCAGCTGCTGCTCGGCGCCGGCCTGCCGACGGCGCTGCTGCCGGCCCTGCGCGGCCTGCTGCGCATGCTCGGCCAGCACGGCCTGGCGCAGAACCTGGAATCCTTCGGCCCGCGCGCGGCTGCGGATTACTGGGCCCTGATCGAGCAGCAACTGGACTACCGGGCGCGTTTCGGCCGCGCGCTGAACGAAGCCAGGCACGGACCTTTCGACCTGGTACTCGCGCCGGCCTGCTCCCTGCCCGCCTTCACGCACGGCGCGACGCGCGACCTGCTCACCGCCGGCGCCTACGCCGCGCTCTACAACCTGCTCGGCTATCCGGCCGGCGTGGCGCCGATCACGCGCGTGCGCGCCGACGAGGAAAGCATCCGCGTGCCGGGCGGCGACCTGGTGCAGAAGCTGGCCAGGAAAGTGGAAACCGGCAGCGCCGGCCTGCCGGTGGGCGTGCAGGTGATCGCCAAGCCCTGGCAGGAGCACGTGGCGCTGGCCGCGATGATCGCGCTGGAGCAGATCATGTCGACGAACAGCAACTACCCGAAGACGCCGATCGAGCCCTAGAGAGTGTTATGGACTTTCCGGTCGCTGCGACGCAAGGTCCATAACACTCTCTACGGCCTGCCGAACGTCAGCCGCAGCGCCTGCCCCGGGGCACGCAATACATCGCGCGCCCAGGCCGCGAATTCGCCGAGCGTGATCTTCAGAGGGTTGTGGCCCACCGGGCGGCCGATGCCGTAGCGCACCGGCTCGCTTTCCTCGACGAAGGTGCCGAACAGGCGGTCCCAGACGATGAAGATGCCGCCCAGATTCTTGTCGCGGTAGAGCGCGTTGGCGCCGTGGTGCACGCGGTGGTGGCTGGGCGTGTTGAAGATCCATTCCAGCGGGCCGAGCTTGGGGATGACGCGCGTGTGCAGGCCGACCTGCCAGAACAGGCTGGCGACCTGCATGCCGCCGACCATCAGCGGATCGAAGCCGAGCCAGGGCAGCACGATCCAGAACGGCAGGGCGAAGAACGGCGCCCAGGTCTGGCGGAAGGCGGCGGAGAGATTGAAGTGCTCGCTGGAGTGATGCGGCACGTGCGAGGCCCACAGCAGGCGCGAGGAATGCAGGCTGCGGTGGAACCAGTAGAAGACGAAGTCGTCGGCCACGATCAGCAGGCCGAAGATCCACCAGCTCTCCAGTCCGACGTGCCAGCCGCCGTAACCCCAGTCGAGCACGCGGTGCGCGTAGGCCCAGCGGTAGGCCTCGAACACCAGGATCGACCAGAGAAAATTGATGGTGAAGAAGCCGGCGTAGACGACCAGATTCGCCGCCGTCTCGCGCGGGTGATACAGCCGCTGCCCGCGCGCCAGCCCGTAGCCGGCCTCGGCCAGCATCAGCAGCCCGTAGCCGGACGGGCTGATGGCGTAGAACACCAGGTACGGATCGCGCAGCGCGTGCAGCAGGCCGGCGACGAGGTCGGTGAGCACGCGCCTACTCCACCGACTCCGCGACCGCCAGGATTTCCTCGAGGCTCAGATTGCTGGTCAGCGACAGGGCGGTGCCGTCCTGCACCCAGTAGACCGAGGTGTTGGCGCCGAAGAAATTGATCGCGGCCGGATTGCCGCGGATGCTCACGCGCTTGCCGACCGGCAGCGTGTAGCCCGGCGCGCCCATGTGGCGGTTCTCCGCCAGCGTCAACCAGCGCGCGCCGCTGTTCATGATCAGCGTGACCATCGGCAGGTCGGTGTTGGCCTTCACCAGCTTCACCAGCTTGTGCCCGGGCGGCAGTTTTTTGGGCACGCGCACCGGGAAGTTCATCTGCTTGCGCGCCTCCTCCAGCGTCAGGCCGGGCGCGTCGAGGTCCCAGTCCAGCACGTAGGCGTTGGGCGGGTACTGGAACTGGAAGTCGGCGTCGCTGACCGCGGCGGCGGGGTCGAAGCGGGTGAACTCGAAGGAATACCAGAGCGTGTTGGCCGGCTCCCAGTACTGGAGCTTGAGCGGGAACTGGTACTTCTTGTGGCGCCATTCGTCGTGGAGCATGCGGTACGGCGCCTTCTGCAGCGGCAGGATTTTCCAGTGGTCGGTCGGCTGGCCGAGGAAGGCGGGCGACTCCGGCAGCGACCAGGCGTAGTCGCGCAGCGCGGCCGTCACCAGGTCCTTCACGTAGGCGCGCAGGGCTTTTTCGTCCGCCGGGTGCACGCCGCGCACCCGCACGCCGAGGCCTTCGGCCGGCCACCAGTAGCTGACCGTGCTGCCGTCGTAGACCACCGTGTCGCCGGCCCGGTCCCTGGGTGCGGTGACTTCGGAGCGGATCTTGAACGGCGGCTGGAACACCAGGGCCCGCACCAGCAGCTCGTCCGGCCGGCCGGGCAGCATGCCGCGCTCCACGCTTTCGCCGCGATAGGCCGGCGTCGCGCCCAGGCCTTCCATCATCTCGGCGGCGCGCAGTTCAGCCCACAGCTTGGAGCAGCCGAACAGGCACAGCACGCCCAGAACCAGTCCCGCTTTCCTGTGCATCCGTGCACCCATCCTGAATATGAGCAATTGCTCGTATTCAAGGCTAGACTGCCGGCATGCGCGCGTCTACTCGCATTTCCGCCTCCGCCCGGCGCTTGCGGCCGCGCAAGCGTCCGGCCCAGGCGCGCGCGCAGGACACGGTGGAGGCGCTGCTGCAGGCCACCGCCGAACTGCTCGAGCGCGGCGGCTACGCGCGTCTGACCACCAACCACGTCGCCCAGCGCGCCGGGGTGAGCGTGGGCTCGCTGTACCAGTACTTCCCCAACAAGGAGGCGCTCTGCCACGCCCTGGCCGAGCGGCATTTCCAGCGCCACACCGAGCGCTATCTGCAACACCTGGACGCCATGGCGGACGCGCCGGTGGAGCGCCAGGTGCATGAATTGGTGCGCATCTCGGCCGCCATCACGCGCGAAGACCCGGCCGTGGCGCGCAACCTGTACGCCGAACTGGCGCGCATCGGCGGCCTGGACCCCTCGGCCCGCATGCGCGACACCATCGCCGCCGCGCTGGCGGCCCGTTTCGGTGCGCTGCCGCCCCGGCAGCGGCCCGCCGACCCGGAACGGTGCGCCTACGTGGTGATCAACGCCTGCAGCCTCCTGATCGGGGACGCGGCGCAGCGCCGGCCGGCGTGGCTGGAAGAGGAAGCTTTCTTGAATGAAATCGCGCGCCTGGTGCTGGGTTATTACGCGAAGCTGGGCTGGGAATAAAAAAATCCGGCCGGCCCGGAACTTTGGCGCGGAATCTGCATCGAATCCCCTCACGAAACATCCTGGGGGAATCTCGATGCGCAAAACAATCACCTCCCATCGCACCCTCTGGATTTCCGACGTGCATCTCGGCTCGCCCGGCTGCAAGGCCGACCAGCTGGTGCAGTTCCTGCGCCGCAACAGCTGCGACACGCTCTACCTGGCGGGCGACATCTTCGACGGCTGGAAGCTGAAGTCCAATTTTTACTGGACCCCGGACCATACGCGCGTGATCAAGGCCATCATCGCCAAGGCGCGCAAGGGCACGCAGGTCTACTACCTGACCGGCAACCACGACGAGTTCATGCGCCAGTTCGTGCGCCGGCAGCTGCGCTTCGGCCAAATCCGCATCCAGCACGAGGCGGTGCACACCACCGCCGACGGCCGCCGCCTGCTGGTGATGCACGGCGACCAGTTCGACTCGGTGGTCAATCACTTCCGCGGCCTGGCCTTCGCCGGCGACCTGGCCTACGACGTGCTGATGAAGTCCAACGTCTGGGTCAACCGGCTGCGCGCCCGTGCCGGCCTGCCGTATTTCTCGGTTTCGGCCTATGCCAAGGACCGCGTCAAGCACGTGGTGCAGCAGCTGTCCGGCTTCGACGAGAAAGTGCTGCACGCCTGCCGCGCGCGCGGCATGTCGGGCTTCGTGTGCGGCCATTCGCACCACGCCGAGGCGCGCTACCTGGGCCACGGCGTCTGCTACTACAACTCCGGCGACTGGGTGGAGTCCTGCACCGCGCTGGCCGAGGACCGCGACGGCAAGATCCGCGTGATCCACGCCGCCGAGCAGGCCGCGGAGGCGGCGAACGATGCGGCGATGGAAGAGATCGCACCCGCCGTACCGGTACCGGCGCGCATGCGCCTGCGGCGTTGGCTCGATGCCACGCCGGTGGCGCACGTGCCGGCCATGCCGCGTCCGCGCGCCGCGCCACCGCCGGTGGCGACGGCACGGCAGACGGAAAAAGTTCTGCACTGAAAGCGCGAAGCCTGTACGCTGGCGCCCTCTTTCGGGGGCGTGAGCGATGCAGCAGCGAAAAATCCTGGTGATCGGCGGCGGCGGGCGCGAGCACGCGCTGGCCTGGAAGCTCGCGCAGTCGGCGGGCGTCGCGGAAGTGCTGGTCGCGCCGGGTAATGCGGGCACCGCGCGCGAGGCGCGCTGCCGCAACGTCAACGTCGCCGCGGAAGACGTCGACGGCCTGCTCAAGCTGGCGCAGGACCAGGGCGTCGACTTCACCGTGGTCGGGCCGGAAGCCCCGCTCGCCGCCGGCCTGGTCGACCGCTTCAACACCGCGGGCCTCAAGGTGTTCGGGCCGACGCGTCGCGCGGCGCAGCTGGAATCGTCCAAGGCCTACGCCAAGGACTTCCTGGCGCGCCATCGGATCCCCACCGCGCTCTACGAAACGCACAGCGATCTGGCCAAGGCCGAAGCCTGCATCCGCCGCTTCGGCGCGCCGGTGGTGGTCAAGGCCGACGGCCTGGCGGCCGGCAAGGGCGTGGTCGTGGCGCAGACGGTGGACGAGGCCCTGGCCGCGGCACGCGACATGCTGGCCGGCAACTCGCTGGGCACCGCGGGTTCGCGCGTGGTGGTCGAGGAGTTCCTCCAGGGCGAGGAAGCTAGTTTCATTTTCGTCGCCAGCGGCGGCGATTTCGTGGAGATGGCCACGTCGCAGGATCACAAGCGCATCGGCGACGGCGACACCGGCCCCAACACCGGCGGCATGGGCGCCTACTCACCCGCACCGGTGGTGACGGACGCGGTGCGCGAGCGCGTGCTGCACGAAGTGGTGCGCCCGACCCTCGCCGGACTGAAGAAAGACGGGATCGCCTACACCGGCTTTCTCTATGCCGGCCTGATGATCGCCGAGGACGGTCGCGCCAAGGTGCTGGAATTCAACTGCCGGCTCGGCGACCCGGAAACCCAGCCGCTGATGCTGCGGCTGAAGTCCGATCTGCTGGCGCTGCTGGAAGCCGCGGTGGACGGCAAGCTCGCGCAGGCGCGCGCGGATTGGGATCCGCGTCCCGCGCTCGGCGTGGTGATGGCGGCGGAGGGCTATCCCGGCGCGGTGCGCAAGGGCGACGTGATTTCCGGGCTGGACTTGGAAACCGCAACGGCGAAAGTTTTCCACGCCGGCACCGTGTTGAAAGACGGCAAGGCCGTGACCAGCGGCGGGCGCGTGCTGTGCGTCACCGCGCTGGGCGCGACGGTGCGCGAAGCCCAGGCCCAGGCCTACGCCGGCGTCAACAAGATCAACTGGAGCGGCGCGCAGTACCGCCGCGACATCGGCCACCGCGCCATCGCGCGCGAATCGCGCTAGATCTTCTTCGGCTCGCTGTCGCGCTGCGCCTGCTCGGCCAGCCAGGCGACGAATTCCCGCACTTCCGGCCGCGCCGACGAATCCGGCGAAGCGACGGCGAAGAACGCCCGCGAGGACACCGGTTTTTTTCCGGCGGTCTCGAATGGCGCCACCAGTTCCTTGCGGCGCAGCACCGCAGCCAGCAGCGGCAGGCGGCCCAGGGCCACGCCCTGCCCGGCGATCGCGGCCTGGATCAGCTGGTCGTAATGCGAAAAGCGCAGGTCGCCGGCCGGCTTCAGATCCTGCAGGCCGTGCGCCGCCAGCCAGTTGCCCCATTCCAGCCAGGCCTGCGCGGGCGCGCCCGGCAGATAGTCGTCGTGCAGCAGCACGTGATGCTTCAGATCGGCCGGCGCGCGCAGCGGCCGCGCGCGGTCCCTGAGCAGCTTGGGGCTGCACAGCGGCAGCACTTCGTCGCTGAACAGGCGCACCGCGTCGCGCGGCGCGGCCGAGGGCGCCATGTAGCGCACGGCGACGTCGATGCGGTCGCGGCGCAGGTCGAGGATCTGGTTGTCGGCCGAGATGCGCACGTCGGCGCGCGGGCAACCCGCGCGGAAATCCGGCAGGCGCGGGATCAGCCACAGCGAGGCGAAGCTGATTGTCGTCGTCACCGTCAGCGGCCGCGCCGCCTGTTCGCCGCGGATCTGGCGCGTGGCCTCGGCGAGTTGCTCCAGCACCGCGCGCGTGACCGTCAGCAATTGCTGGCCGGCGTCGGTCAGCAGCAGCGCACGATGCCGGCGCTGGAACAGCGGCACGCCGAGCGCGTCCTCCAGGCCCTGCACCTGACGGCTGATCGCGGACTGCGTGAGGAACAGTTCCGCGGCCGCCTTGGTGAACGACAGATTCCGCGCCGCGGCCTCGAAGCCGCGCAGCAGGTCCAGCGGCGGCAGTTCAGCGCGCGGCATTTGCATGCTCTTTACGCATGCTAGAACTGCGAATAATTCGTTTGAGACCTTGATTCATGGAGAGGATTATCGCCCGTATCGCATGCAGATTGTGCATGTAAAAAGACCGGAGCACTCCATGAAGACGACCCTGATCCCCGCCCTGGCCGCCAGCCTGCTGGTCGCCGCCGCCCTGCACGCCGAAGCGCCTGCGCCCTCGCCGCCGCCCTACGACGGGCGCCTGGGCTGGGCCATCGCCCAACAGGGCAACCAGGCGCTGCAGGACATCCGCGCGCAGGCCGCCGAAGAACTGAAGCTGCTCCCGCTGCCGTCCCGCTAGGGCGTGACGCGAAACACCTTGAGCACGACGGCGAGGTACAGGCGCTCGGGCAGCACGCACCGCAGCCAGGCACCGACGCGCTCGAACGTGTGCGCGACGACGACGTGGTGCAGGGCCGGACGCGCCTGGCCGAGCACCGCGACGATGCGCTCGACCACGGCGTCCGGCGGCGGCGCGCGGCGCTCGTCGTGCTCCATCCAGGCGATCGAGGCTTCCGCGCTCTTCGCGTGGGCGGAGTCCGCGTTCCATGCCGCGCTGCGACGGCGCGCGCCGGTGAACTCGGTGCGGAAATTGCCGGGCTCCACGTTCACCACGCGGATGCCGAACGGCGCGCATTCCAGCCACAGCGCCTCGGCGTAGCTCGCCAGCGCGGCCTTGGCCGCGGAATAGAACGCCTGGTACGGCACCGGGATGTCGGCGACCAGCGAGGAGATCAAGACGATTTTCCCGCCGCCCTGCTTGCGCATCGACGGCAGCACCGCGCGGCAGACGCGGTGCGCGCCGAAGAACAGGGTTTCGAACTGCGCCTGCGCTTCGGCCGGCGCGGTGTCCTCGATGGCGCCGGCCAGGCCCCAGCCGGCGCAGTGCACCACGGCGTCGATGCGGCGTTCGGCCTTGAGCAGGGTTTCGATGCCGGAGTTGACCGAATCGTCGCGGTCGACATCCATGATCACCGGCGTGCAGCCCTCGGGCGCGGAACCCCGCCGGCTCGCGGCGTACACCTTGTGACCCTGCGCGGCGAGCCGCTGCGCGCACAGCGCGCCGATGCCGGCCGAAGCCCCGGTGACGAGAATGACCTGGCCCATGTTCCGTCTCCCCAAATGCGAAGGGCCGGTCGCCCGGCCCTTCGTGTATTGCGGTTTGCCTAATTCCGTTTCATCGAATCGAAGAACGCTTCGTTCGTCTTGGATTGCTTCATCCGCTCATAGAGCAACTCCATCGCGGCCAGTTCGTCCATGCCGTGCAGGATCTTGCGCAGGATCCAGACTTTCTGGAGTTCGCCCGGCTCCATCATCAACTCTTCCTTGCGCGTGCCGGAGCGGTTGATGTTGATGGCGGGGAACACGCGCTTCTCGGCGATGCGGCGCTCCAGGTGCACTTCCATGTTGCCGGTGCCCTTGAATTCTTCGTAGATCACTTCGTCCATCTTCGAGCCGGTGTCGATCAGCGCGGTGGCGATGATGGTGAGCGAGCCGCCTTCCTCGATGTTGCGCGCCGCGCCGAAGAACCGCTTGGGCTTCTGCAGGGCGTTGGCGTCCACGCCGCCGGACAGCACCTTGCCGGAGGACGGCGCCACCGTGTTGTAGGCGCGCGCCAGGCGGGTGATGGAGTCCAGCAGGATCACCACGTCGCGCTTGTGCTCGACCAGGCGCTTGGCCTTGTCGATCACCATTTCCGCGACCTGGGTGTGGCGGTTGGCGGGCTCGTCGAAGGTCGAGGCCACGACTTCGCCGCGCACCGTGCGCTGCATTTCCGTGACTTCTTCCGGGCGCTCGTCGACCAACAGGACGATCAGGTACACGTCCGGGTAATTGGCCATCAGCGACTGCGCGATGTTCTGCAGCATGATGGTCTTGCCGGCCTTGGGCGGCGAGATGATCAAGCCACGCTGGCCTTTGCCGAACGGGGCGATCAAATCGATGATGCGCGCCGTGATGTCCTCGGTGCTGCCGTTGCCGCGCTCCATCTGGTAGCGCTCGTCCGGGAACACCGGCGTGAGGTTCTCGAAGTTCACCTTCTTGCGCGAAGCTTCCGGCGCTTCGAAGTTGATGGTGTCGACCTTGAGCAGCGCGAAGTAGCGCTCGTTGTCCTTGGGACTGCGCACCCGGCCCGCGATGCTGTCGCCGGTGCGCAGGTTGAAGCGGCGGATCTGCGAGGGCGAGATGTAGACGTCGTCCGGACCGGCCACGTAGGACGAATCCGGCGAGCGCAGGAAGCCGTAGCCGTCCTGGAGGATTTCCAGCACGCCGTCGCCGTAGATGTGCTCGCCGCGGCGCGCCGCGGCCTTGAGCAGCTGGAACACGACGTCCTGCTTCTTGGCGCGCGAGATGTTGTCCAGGCCGAGCTGCTCGGCCATCTCCATCAGCTCGGTTGCCGACTTGCGGCGCAGTTCCGTGAGGTTCAGGACCTTGGGCGGCTCGCCGCCGGCGGCGGCCTGCTGCGCCTCGAGCGCCAGGAATTCCTCGGTCGCGTCGTCGGAAGGCAACCCGCCCCGCTCGCCACCACCGTGATGATGCTGCTGGTTGTAGTTCGGGTTGTTGGGATTGTTGTGGTGGTGATGGTGATGCCGGCGGCGTGGTTTCATCAGGATGCTTTTTTAGGCGAGGTGCGGTTGGACGAAGGCGGACAACTGGGCCTTGTGCACGGCGCCCACTTGCGTGGCGGCCGGCTGGCCGTTCTTGAACAGGATCAGGGTGGGAATGCCGCGGATGCCGAACTGGCCCGGGGTCTTGGGGTTTTCGTCGACGTTGAGCTTGACGATCTTGAGCTTGCCCGCGGTCTCGGCGGCGATCTGCTCGAGGATCGGCGCGATCATGCGGCAGGGGCCGCACCATTCGGCCCAGAAATCCACCAGCACGGGCTGGCCGGACTTGAGCACGTCCTGATCGAAACTGTCGTCGGTGACGGGGCTGATGTTCTGGCTCATCGGGACCTCTGTGGGACTTGGGAATTCGGCGTCGCGCGCCGGCCTTGGGCTCGAACTCAAGCTCAGGCGCATGGCGCGCGGGGCCTGGAACGCGTTCGAATCCGAGGGGGAAAGAACCGCTGCGGCTGGGGGTGTTTCGAGCGCGTTGCGAAACTTGTCGCGCTTGCAGCCGTGGAATGGGGGTTATTTGAGCCGATCCCGCCGTGCAATGCAAGCCGTCCGGAACGGCGCGCACGCGGCGCGCGCATGGACGAGAATACGCGCCCATGAAACCCGACCATGTCAGCGACGTCGCCTTCGACTCGCTTGAATTGCACCCGACCCTGCTCGCCGGACTTCGCCGGCTGAACTTCTCCCACTGCACGCCGATCCAGGCCAAGACGCTGCCGCTCGCGCTCAAGGGCCAGGACGTCGCCGGCCAGGCGCAGACCGGCACCGGCAAGACCGCGGCCTTCCTGCTGGCGACGATGGATCACCTGCTGCGCACGCCGGCCAAGGGCCCGGCCGGGCAGCCGCGCGCCTTCATGATGGCGCCGACGCGCGAGCTGGCGATCCAGATCTACAAGGACGCCGAAGGCCTCGGCGTCGAGACCGGCCTGCGCTACGCCGTGGTCTACGGCGGCACCGGCTACGAGGAGCAGCGGCAGAAAGTGCAGGCCGGCGTGGACATCCTGATCGGCACGCCGGGCCGGCTGATCGACTATTTCAAGCAGCATGTGTATTCGCTCAAGCACATCGAAGTGGTGGTGCTGGACGAGGCGGACCGCATGTTCGACCTCGGCTTCATCGACGACATCCGCTACGTGCTGCGGCGCATGCCGCCGCCGGCCCAGCGCCGCAACTATCTGTTCTCCGCCACGCTGTCGCACCGCGTGCTCGAGCTGGCGTACGAGCACATGAACAGCCCGACCAAGGTCGAGATCAAGCCGGAGCAGGTCACCGCCGACCGCGTGCGCCAGTCGCTGATCCACGTCGCGAATGACGAGAAGCTGCCGATGCTGGTGGGACTGCTGCGCCATCACGCGCCGACCCGGACCCTGGTGTTCGTGAACACCAAGCGCGCGGCGGAGGAAGTTGAGAACGCGCTGCGCGCCAACAAGTTCCATGCCGGCGTGCTGTCCGGCGACGTGCCGCAGAACAAGCGCGAGAAGCTGCTGGCGCAGTTCAAGACCGGCGAGCTGCCGATCATGGTCGCCACCGACGTGGCCGCGCGCGGCCTGCACATCCCCGGCGTGTCGCACGTCATCAACTACGACCTGCCGCACGATCCCGAGGACTACGTGCACCGCATCGGCCGCACCGCGCGCGCCGGCGAGTCGGGCGACGCCATTTCGCTGTGCTGCGAGACCTACGTGTATTCGCTGCCGGAGATCGAGCGCTACGTCGGCATCAAGATGCCGGGCCTGCCGGCCGCCGACCAGTACATGCCGGCGGACTACGTGCAGCCGCCGCGCCTGCCGCGCCGCCCGCGCGTCGGCGGCCCGGAGCGCCACCACAACCGGCACAGCCGCCGGGAAAG
>JADMIO011538853.1_pt1 | contig 11089 bp, 10 predicted proteins | sample 8958161 | NCBI WGS metagenome assembly JADMIO01 (sample SAMN16585339, study PRJNA669376) | soil metagenome | isolation source: Crop rotation soil | place: USA: Cullars Rotation, Alabama | collected 2011 | reverse complement strand
ATCGTCGACCGAGCCGGTCAGAAATTCGATCCGAAACGAAACGAGCGGCGATTTGCTCGGCTGAAAAAGAGTCGCAACGGTTGAAGTCATAGATTTTACAGGCGTTTTTTTACGCTTTTGCGCCGGCGCGTTGGAAACAAAAATCAAAACCGCAGAAACGAAGATCATTATCCATTTTCCGTTTTTCACTTTATTCGCCTCCTTTTTTGCTCGAGAGCGTAATGATCGTTTGCCCGCTTTCGACAAAATATTTCGCGGCGATCGCGCGAATATCTTCGGGCGTGATCGAATCGTAAAGCGCGAAAATTTTGTCGACCGTGTCCGGCGAGCGTTTTAGCGCGACGTATTGCGCGAGCGCCGAAGCGATCGAATCGTTGCTGTTCATTCCCATCACAAATCCGTAGCGCAGCCGCGAGCGCGTTTCGTCCAGCAGCTTTTGCGCGATCAGATCGGTCGTATATTTTTTATAAGTTTTGAGAATTTCGTCGCGAACGTAGTTCAGATCCTTTTCGTCCTTGACCTGCGACCAAACCGTGAAAAGCTCGGGATCGATGTGATTGCTGAAATCCGGATCGATCCATTCGGCTTTTTGTTCGGTCAAAACCAGCTTTTGAAAAAGGTCGGAATTTCCGCCGAACGCGATCAGCGCCAGCAGATCGAGCGCGGCTTTGTCCTTTTCGGTTTCGGAAAAAGACGGCGCGCGATACGCGACCGCGACAAAGGGAAGCGTCGGCGAATTCCAATCGATATGCTTGCTGCGCGCCTTTGCCTGCGACGGCTCGCGCGGGATCTGAACGTTAAAATCGCCGCCTTTCCAATCGCTCCAATATTTTTTTACCATCGCCAAAACTTCCGCCTGCCTGACGTCGCCGACGACGATCATCGTCGTATTTTCCGGTCGGTAAAAGCGATTGAAAAACTGCCACGCGTATTCGTATTGATTCGGATAATCCCTGATATCTTCGAGATAACCCATCGTCGTATGGCTGTAAGTGTGATTATTAAAAGCGGTTTCGCGGAGCACTTCGTACATTTTGAAAGTCGGGCTCGCCGAATTTTTATTGTATTCGCCGAGCACCGCGCCGGCTTCGGTCTTGAATTGTTCCTCGCTGAATTTCAAACGCTGAAAGCGGTCGGCTTCGAGCCGCATCACCGCGTCGAGGTCTTCCTTCGCAAAAGTTTCGTGGTAGATGGTTTTGTCGTCCCACGTCGAAGCGTTGCTCGAAGCGCCGGCTTTTTTCATCACCACATCAAACGATCCCGGCGGATAATTTTCGCTTCCGCGAAACATCAAGTGCTCGAAAAAATGCGCGTAACCGCTTCTATTTTTCTCGACTTCGTTGCGCGAGCCGGCGCCGACGACAATGTAAAGCGCGACCAGATTCGGATAATCGGTCGGAACTGTAACGACGCGTAAGCCGTTCGGAAGATCGTCGACTTTATAAGCGTACGGAAAAACCTTCTTCGCCTGCGCGTGCACCGTGAGCGGTGAAACCGCGATAAAAAACGTAAGAAACAGCAGAAAAAATTTCATAAATTCTCCTTGAAATAACACTTTTGCACCAAAAGTCATTGTAGCAGAAATGATTTTGCGATAAACGAACCTAGTGCTACAATCACATCACCTTGGATGTCTTTTTTACCTCAGTAAATATCGAAGAAATAGTAAATGGATAATCAAGATTCACAGATTTTAGACGAAAATTCTGAAAGCCGAAAATTCGATAATTATATTCAACTTGCGTTAGATATTTGCGAACAGCATACGCGTAGCCGAGGCGGCTTTGGTGCTTTTCAAAAGTTTCGAGATATTTGTCTTAACAGCATGGGAATGGTTTTTGAGTCGGGCTTTTTTGCAAATAGTAATCATCAAACGCCCTTTCAATTTTTGAACGACGAATTTTTTCATGAATTTTATATGAGAAAAGGCAAGTTCAGATTAAACTTTAGATATTTTTTCGAGCAGATACTCAGTAATCCAGCATCTTACAGTCCAAATTGTCTTTGGTCTTTATTCTGGGCTTTAGCAAAAGCCGAACACGAATTTTTATTACGCTATACGCCATATTGGAGTCATGAGGAAAGGTTGACTGGGCATTTGGTTTCACAGATAATTACCCGGCTTGAAGATTTTGAAGTTTATTGGGCGGCGCTGGACGATGAAAACGAAACAGAGGACAAATCGCATTGCCGTATTCATTATATGGATACTGCAACTGCGCGTCGCGAATCTTTAACCGGAGCCGACCTCGGTTTAATTATCCAAGCTCGCTTTTCTCGTCAGCAAGAATTTTTCAAAGCTGTCAGATTCCAAGCTAAAAAAGTCGATAAAAGCGGAAACGCCCGAATTGATTTAAATCAAACTGACGCTCTAATAAGAACAAAGAGCCTAGGATATTATCTTTTTTATCATCGTTACGATTTGCAGAATTGGAGTCCCGCGCCAACAGTCCAACCTGCCTCTAATTTTGAATATCACGTTGAAGAAAGTCGCAAGAATGAAAATAAGCTCAGTCTATCAAACGATATTAAGCTTGGAGAAAAGACCCTCGGCGTTACATCAGGCGGCTATGATTTTGCAACCTTTATTACGTTTGCTTTAGCAGATCAAGCATCTGAACACGGTGTTTTAGCTGCCTCTGCGAAAGAAGCAACAAGTTTACTAATGTCTTCAAATCGAAACTTACCGCAGCTTAGCAGAATTGTAGCGGTCACTTTGGGTAGTCAAGCATCTGAAATTGATTGGGATCGATTGTTTGAAGAATATTTGGATCACGGCGATTTGCAATAATTATTAATCCGAAAACAAGAAAGTCGCATTTCGCCTTAACGTCGGTCTAATGTTCCTGTTCAAAATTTAGTTTGTTTCTTCATCGCGAGAGCGGTCTTTGAGGAAGATCGGGTTTACGGTGTATCTTCCTTGGGCGTTGATTTTGGGTTCGCAGTAGCCGATGACTTTGCCCATGATTCGGATTTGTTCTTCGTTGTATAGATCTGGTTCGGAAACAGGATTTTCGAGGCAAACCAGTCCGAATTCGTGTTCAAAAAACCCTATTATTACTAAGTCATTTTTTTTATCGCAAACCGCAACCAGATCGCCCTTTTTTATGTTTGTTTTGACAGCGATCGCGAGATATCCTTTTTTCAGCCCGAGACTTTCAAAGCTGTCATTATGAATCCAAACGCCGAAGAAGAGCTGTTTCGGCGAAATCTCCGGCGGCAGATCGAGCTCGATCTCGTTTTGAGGCGAATATCTCTTTTCCTTTTCTGAAGCTCTTTTTTCTTGTTCCGAATATAATTCTTCGATCCTCGGCGGATATTTCGAAAACCAAGCTGATTCAAAAAATTCGGCGATGCGTTTCGCTTGATCTTCGCCCGTTACCTTCGCAAAGCGAATTGCCTCGTATATTGTTAATGACGCTTCGGCAATATTTCCCGCCGAGATTTGTGCGGTCGCTTTCGTTAAATAGACTTCCGAAAGCGTTGCAAAATTTTCTCCACGTTTCAAAATTTCTATGGCTTTATTCGTTAAATCAACAGCGGCGTTGAAATCTTCTTTACCAATAAAAATCTGGGCTTTTGTGTCAATGCCTAATGCGATTCTCAAAGCATCATTCATTTCGGTGAATAGTTGAATTGCATTGTCAGCCGATTCGAGCGCGTTTGAAAACTCTTTTCGTAGTTTGAAAAGCTGCGCGAGATTATTTTCAACCGTTGCCAAATACAATAGGTGTTTCGATTTTTGATGACAAACCCGGGCGAAATTCAAATGACGGAGCGATTCGTCAAATTTTCCGACATTTTTGTACGCAAGGCTTAAATTTGTGCAATAACAACCACGCAGAAAATAATCCGCCTTATCGAAATAAGAATGAACTGACTTCAAATATAAAATCACTTCATCGTCTTTCGAGTCTGCAAGAAGAATTACAGCTTTTATAATATGAGAATAAAGTCTTATGCTGTCGTGATCATTTAGTTTGTGAGAAAGCGATTCCTCGATCCACACGCGTGCTTCTTTTATTTCGCCTGTACGAGAGTAAGCTGATGCCAGGTAGTTTTCACATTCCGCTATTTTTTCCGGCTTGTATAATTCAATGAACTTCGCTCGGGCATGTGTCAGTATATTCTTTGAATATTCCTGTGCATTCGGTATCTGTTTCAGATTTCCGAGAAATCCGATTATCGAACCGCAGCGCAGCAAAATTTCAGCGGCAAGGCTCGGCGATAATTTAGACACTTCCGGGAGCTCTGTTATATCCGCCCAAAATTCCCTCAATAACTCATACGCTTTTTCATAATCCCCGACTTTTTCGAGTCCGATCACTTCCGAGATCAGATTTTGAATCGCCTTTTTATCTTTATGCAGGAGTTTCATAGATTGAAATAATTCTCCATCCCTGTTTAATTACAAGTTGCAGAATAACTCTGCACAAATAATTCTACGGAGGAAAAAAATGAAAAAATTTACATCAACTTTTTTTCTCGTAACTATTTTATTCTTAACCACAACTGCTTTTGCGGGCGACGGTGATATGCCAAACGGTACTAAAACCTGCACGCAAAATTGCGTGGTTGCGGTAAATAATAATGAATCGGTAGAAACTGACATATTTCTCCCGTTTATTATTAAGATTCAAAATAGCTTGCGATCTATTTTTGGCTAGAACGTTCTGAACGTTCCTTTTAACTAGGAGAGGGAGAATCTTTTTTCTTCTTCTCCTTTTCGTGTTTCACATTCTCCGCCGGAATTCTGGCAACGTTTCTTGATTCAAGTTCCGCGTCGATCATCTCTTGAACTACGTTTCTAATAGTCTCGTCTAAATTAACGGACGGTTTGACGAGCTTCTCGCCTTCTCCGGTTATCAACCAATGAATCGAACAATGTGTGAAATCGGAAATCACCTTTAATTTATCCGCGTCGGGTATCCTTCCGGCAAGATAATTCGACAAAGCGGATGGTTTGACCTGCATTACTTCCGCAATCTTCCCTTTCGGAATACCTCCGAACGCCTCAAGGAGTCTCGCGCCAAACGCAGACAATTTCTCCGATTTCATATATCGTTAAATTCTACTTCTATTATTTCACGTTATTTTTGGATTTACTAATGGAGAAATTGTATCACTGAAAGATTTTTTGCTCAATCTAATTGAGCATCGTTTTCATTTGCGGACGTTCGCATACTTGAAAATGGTTAGCACAGAAAATTTTTATTGAAACACCCGTAAATTTCCGATATTATATTTTTGTTGCCGCTCAAAAGGCACAACTTCTAATCTTCCGCTTCCAAAGCGAAAAATTAAAAAGTGAATAACAAAAAAACTACCACTTTATTTGTTATTGTTTTTATGCTTCTCCTGGCGTTTCTATATTTCCTGGATTTGAACGGTTTCGGAAATATGGAATTTACTTTCGAAAGAAGATAGTTTTTTCGAAGCGTTATCGAGGCGAGCTTAGGAATAAAACAACTTCCGATTTACCGGCAATCGTGTCACCTTATTGGCGGTTTGTATAGTTTTCGTCTCCCACACCATTTTCTAGAATTCGAAGGTTTCAGGAATGCAAGAAATAGAATCGCCGTCGAAATCGTCGGCTTAGCATCCCGCGAGGCGGCGCTTTTCAAACTACCGCGATTACTTTGATTGATTCTTACACCATTCCCGGCTTTTTTGTATGACCTTATTAATATCTGCGGGCGATAGTGTTTCCGGGATATTAAAGGTCATTTTTGTTAGCTTTTCCAATGCGGAAATCAGTGCCTTGTTTAACTGGTCTTGAAGCTCTTCTGCTTCATTTCCACCGGCTGTTACGCCTTGATTTTCCTGCAGAGCGTCAATCAAACCGGGAACAAAAGTATTATCGTCCAGTTGGATTATTGCTTCAGCCGTTTTTTGTTTAATTGAGAAAATCGGGCTTTTTAATCCGGTCTTAATCGTAATATTGTCTTTTTCAGCGATAGCTTTTTTTAAAGCCTTTTCCGCAACAAAATAATCTTTACTAAGAATGTCGTTGTTTTGCGTCATGGACGGACTTTTTTGCGGCGTGGGTTGCACGACGTTAATCGATTCTTTTTGAGAACTTTTCTGATTTTCGCCCGTCTGCGCGGAAAGACCAGCCGACAGAAAAAGGAAAAGTAGTGCGGATATTGCTTGTTTCATAATTATTACGGCTTCAGTTTTTTGGTTTGTTGTTTTTGCACCACTCACGAACTTTTTTTACGATCTCATCCATTTCTTCCGACGTCGGCTTTTCTGAAACGTCGAACTTTAATTTTGTCAGCCTTTGTAGTGTCGAGACAAGAGTTTTATTTAGTTGTTCCTGAAAAATTTGCGTTTCGCTGCCGCCATCAATTACTCCACGATTCTCTTCAAGCGCATCGATTAAATCCGGAACAAAAGTCTTATCGTTTAAGTCTGCAATCGCTTCGACCGCCTTTTGTTTTAACGGTAGAAATTGACTTTTGAGAGCTGTCCTTAAAGTGTTTACATCTTTTTCTTCTATTGCTTTATTTAAGGCTTTTTCGGCGACCGCGTAATCCTTGGAAAGAATTTCATTTTTTTGAATAGGCGGTGTATTTTGTACAACCGGCGGTTCAGGTTTAATCGTTTGGTTCGAACGATCTGCTGATGCTCCGAACCCGGCGCATGCCATTTGAATAATAAAAAGCATTGTTAATAAGAATAAGTAAATAGTTAATTTCATGTTTTTCTCCTTTCGATCAGAAACCAGAATTATCTAAGCTCAAAACCGAATTGTCATTTGCCCACCACGAACCATTGTGCATCTGTCGCCGATGAAATTTCCAGAGGTAAAAATCGGAGATGCGAAACCACGCACCTTCAATTTCTAACCTTGTAAACTCTCGGAATTGAAGTCTGGATTCAAAAGTATTTCCCGTAACGCCCGCTCTATCGCAGATTGCCGTAATCGATTCATCAAACTCGGTCAGCGCTCCACTATTTGCATAAGGGTCATTGGTTTCATCAACTACTCCTATATCGTCGTTACCTTCGGCGTCGGCGGTTGGATAACTTGCTGAGTCAGCCGGAAAGCTATTATATCCGGAAAATGAAGTGTCATAATGACTGATGTTGTTAGGATTCAGAATTTTGAATCTAATTTGTCTTGAGCCGTCCCATTTCTTATTAGCCCCACCAGATAAGGCAACCCCACTAATAGGATGAGCGCCTGAAGGTGGTGGGTTAACATTGGCTCCGCTAAAATTCGGTCGGTTTGAGTCTGTAATAATTTCGCCTGGCTGAATTGTATGGGTAAAGTTATAACCACCCTTCACGCCCACAGCTTGCCCCGGGGGCTTGCCGGTTGAGGCGGTAAATGACGTTATCGCGATTTGAGTGGAAGTAATTGTCGACCAAACAACCCAAACTCTTAATTCTTTGATTTGCTTATTACGATACTTTATTGTCACTACGGTTTTAGATGCCGCGCTTTTTGAAACAGCAGCTTCGAGCGGATTACTTGCAGATTCGGTTGCGCCTTCCCAACTTATGTCGTTAAGAATCTGCGGAGTGCTTTGTGAAAGTGTTGCCGTTAGAGTTACCTGGTCATTCGAACCGCCCTTTGGCGTAACAAAATGAATAATGTTCTGATTACCGTTTATCGCCGTGATTTTAGTAGCTCCGGTCGCTGTTATATTTGCTACTTTTGGCTTGGCTATAATATCAACATCAGAACCGAGCCGGATATCTCCCGTTTGACACCAATTGCAATCCGGCACAAAGTTTAGTTCGGGTATATCTCCATCGCCGTATTTTGTTTCGCTAAACATGTCGGGACACCAGCCGCCATAATTGGTCGTTACATCCCTCCACCATCTGCCGTCGATTTCGAAATCGCCGACGCCGACGATTGTCACCAGTCCGTCATCGACTGTTGCAATATTCTCATCGGAGCTGTCCCAATCGACGTTATCACTGACTTGAAAAGGAGGATACTCCCAGCCGTAACAATCGGTACCTTGTTCCCACGCGGTGAATAAAATTTGATTGCCCACCTCAACATCGGTTACGCCACCTGAATCGATCCAACCCCGTAGGCGTTCTTTTGACAGCAATTATGACACGCGTAACTGCTGCTGATTCCTTTGACCGTGTCGATCTGTTCGCTTCGTCCTGTCAGTTCGAATTTTTGAAGAGGTTGATCCGGCGAATATTTCTCGGAGCGTATCGTCCATTTTATTTGACCGCTGTTTATGTTTTGCGGAATCGTAATACCGCGTGTATCGGGCGTTTGAGTGTCGCGCAGCTTCTTCACGTCGATCTGAACGGTTTGGCGCGGAGCGATCTTTTTAAGACCGATCATGTACGTTCCGCCTTCCCAAGTGAGCGCGGCAACGTATTCTTTTTCTATATCCGTGGTGTTCTTAATGTAAGCAAAGGTGGACGATGTTTCTTCGATTCGCCACGGATAGCCGCCGGTCGAGCTTGATTGCGCGTACGGGTCACCCATCGGAACGCGAAAGTTTAGACGAAGATTTTGAGTGATGCTTTGAGCGCTGACGACCACGCTTCCGGGGGTTGTGTTGTAGTTGATCTCAATTCCGGCAATCTCGATTTGTTCCTGCTGACCTCTTTGTGTAACCGAGGTCATATCGAGAAGGCGCATCTCGCCCGGTCTTAAATTTACCGTGCTCAGATTAACAATGCCGGTAGCGCCGTTTGTTCGTGTATAGGGAACTTTTGCCGTGACGTTTGCATTTTCGGTTCCGACATTTTTTACCGCTACGACCGAATCTACATTTACGTTACCGACCGTGCCGACGTGTAAGCCGCTGCCGTGCAGCTCGCTCGATTTGCCCGTATTAGGATTACTAAAGCTGATTATGTTCGAATATCCTTTCGGCGCATCTTTTATCTGTCCGTGCGCCTTTAACGCGCTTTTTTCGCCCGTATGTGCAAGCGATAAACCCATAATTCTCCCGTCAGCAAAATTAATCCCGTCCGTAAAATCGTTTCTCAGATCGAGAACGCGCGTTTGGTGAGGCATCAGTAAAAAAGTGTGTTCGAGTCCCGATTGACGGGGATTTTTGCTCAATCGCGCATTGACCGAAAGCGCCTGATCGGATGTGTTGCACAAAATGAAGGTCACTTGGGTTTGATTGCGGGGCATATACCAAATTCCTTCGAGGCGGCGCGAGTCGAAATTGCCGAGTTCGATAAAACGTTCTTCGAAGCTTATACTCTGCGCTTCATCTTCGAGATAGATTTGCGAACCCATTATCAAATCTTTGCCCGTATGAAAAAGCTTAATACTTCCGCGCTTGAAGCTCTCGCCGCCGAGATTTGCCCACTCGCCGAGATTTATAAAACGATGTGAGTTTGCGTCCACCATAACACTCGGAACTTGAAGAATATTACCGTCCAAATTGTAAAGCGTCGGGCGAACTTCAAGCGGTTCTAAACCTTTATTGTTCAAAAGCAGTCTCGCGCTCGGGAAATTTTGTACGTCATAAAATGCCGCGACAACGTTGTGTTGCTGCTCTGGCGTTGGACTTGGCGATACGATTGGCAAATTCACGCTCTGGCTTTGACTTTTAACGCCCGGCAATTGAGCGGCGAACAAAAAACCGACGAAAAGACAAAGAACTGTAAAAAAGAAAAAACGGACAACACTTTTACGGCGAGCAAAAAGATTTAATTTAGGCATTTAAGTCTCCTTGATAGAAAATAATTTACAATTTGGGTAACATTATCCGTAGATAATGCCGCCAAATTTACATATCATTAATTTTTCTTAAATTATTTCACGTCGATGTAAAAAATGCAAGTTAAAAAATAGTCTCGCTTAGATATAAAAAAAGGAACAATAAAATTGCTCCTCTTTGGTTGAATGAATCGTCTTTATCTTACGGCGCGCCGTATACTACTGCCGAGTTTGAAAAGTTCGACGTGCTTTTGGCGGCTACGGCTCGGACTTTGTACTCGTAATATTGACCCGGCGTAACGGGCGTGTCGGCATAGCCCTGTTTTCTGGTGGTGGCGATGATGCCCCACGGACCTTCGTCGCCCTGGCGGCGCCAGATCTCGTAGACGACCGTGCCGGATTTGTTATTTCCCTTGAACGTTAGCGTATTTACACCGTTCGACGTGCCGACGGCGGTAAGCTCGGTCGGGTCGTTCGCGATGACGGTCGATCGCGTTTTGGGAAAATTAAATCCGCAACGATCGTAATCGGCTTCGTCGCCATTATTCGCAGTTAGAAAATCCTGGATGTTTCCAAGCTTTTCCTCGACCTGTGAACGCTGGGCGCGCTTCTGGGCGTTTATCGCTTGCGTCGTCGCTTCGCTTTCCGCGCTTTCCTCGATCTTTGTCTCGAAACCCGCGTTTAATGGAGTAAGCGCCGCCGCCAGATCGTCCGCAACCGCATTGTCGAGACAAGTAACCTCGTGTTCCGTCAGCTTCTTTGCGACGTTTTTGGCGAAATCCACCAACTCTGCATCACTTAAGTCTCTATAATTCATTTTTTTGCACCTCGTACTTCTAAAAATAGTGCAACTGATGACTGCACACCCATAAGAAGAATCGACCGATTATTTTAGTTGCCTTCCGGGCAGATAATTTTTTTATTTTAATAATGACGCATCGCCGTTAAATCGCCGTAAAAGCATGAAATCCATGAAACTGCCCATATTTACTGGTCGAGATGCGAATTCTCGTTCGTCGGAAAATGAAATTCTTCCGAAAGAAAATGAAATTCTTCTGAAAGAAAATGAATTTCTTCCGAAAGAAAATGGATTTCTTCTGAAAGAAAATGAACTTTTACGAAAGAAAATGAAATTCTTCCGAAAGAAAATGAAATTCTTCCGAAAGAAAATGAATTTCTTACGTAAACCGGCAGGCTTTTGCGAAAGAAAATGAATTTCTTCCAAAAGAAAATGAGTTTCTTCCGAAAGAAAATGGAATTCCTGCAAAAGAAATTTCATTTTTCCGTGACAAAAAATATATTTTATTAGGAAAAAAACTCTTTACTTTCAAACAGATGCAAAAAATCGCCTTGCCGCGCGAAAAAAACTCTTTCCAGCACATTGGGATCCTAAGCTTAGAATTCCACGTGGACAAGTTGTCGCGG
>JADMIO010965067.1_pt1 | contig 11089 bp, 7 predicted proteins | sample 8958161 | NCBI WGS metagenome assembly JADMIO01 (sample SAMN16585339, study PRJNA669376) | soil metagenome | isolation source: Crop rotation soil | place: USA: Cullars Rotation, Alabama | collected 2011 | reverse complement strand
GGTCCGCCAACGAATCCGAACATGGGTACTGGCGCTCAGGCTACCGGCAACTTAACAGGTTGGGACCCGAGCAACGCCAATCTTGCTATCCTCACCGGCATAGTGTTCCCGCAGGGTATTCGCGATCCCTACGTCTACAACTACTACCTGGGTGTGCAGCACGAGGTTTTGCCAAGATTGGTCTTCGAAGCCAACTACGTCGGTACAACCGCGCACAAGCTGTTCCGTGCCCAAAACGTGAACCGGATACCCGGCGGACGTCTACCGCAAGGAACGTGCACGGTTGACAACTTCGGACGTACTATTTGCAGCCAGGAATCAGCTGTGAATGCTGCTGGTCGCCTGAATCCCAACTACGGTACTCTTCGCGTTTGGCAGAACAACGTTAATTCCAACTACAACGCCTTGCAGTTGTCGTTGAAAAAGCAGACAAGCCGCGGCATGGCGTTCAACGTCAACTACACCTGGAGCCACGCCATCGACGAGGGCTCAACCTGGCATAGCGGATCGACCAGTTCCAACGGCGCTGGAGCAGGCGAAGGTTACACGACCGACGTCACGCAGCCGGGGATCGACCGTGGGAACTCCATCTTTGACATTCGGCACCGCCTCGTTGCGAACTACGTCTATGAATTACCGTGGATGAAGTCGCAGAGTGGCGTCGTCGGACACCTTTTGGGTGGGTGGCAGTTCAACGGCATCATCTCCTGGCAAACTGGCGCTCACTGGGAGCCGTGGACCTTCACCAACGGCGGCGATCCGGTCGGCAGCATTGTCAACGGAGCCGGTGCCACCTGTACTCAAGCTGACATCAACTCTGGCAACTGCTTCAATTTCGGCGGTGACTTCAATCTTGATGGCGTCCGCAATGACCGTCCAAACGTGCAGGCCAGCAACTTCAACCCTGGTCATGACGGCTGGGCAAATGGCTGGGGCTCTGCCTACACCTTCAAACCCAGCGCCGCACTGAGCAGCGCCAACGGGTTCTTCTCGGCTCCCTGCTTGGGTTGCGTCGGGAATGAAGGGCGTAACACGTTCGTCGGCCCCAGCTTCGTTACCTGGGACACCTCTCTGTTCAAGAACATCAGAATCACAGAGAGAGTGAATATGCAGTTCCGTGCGGAAGCATTCAATGTGCTCAACCACACGAACTTCCAGCTACCCGGAGCGGGCGGCGCCACCAACAACCGGACAAACTCGAGCGAGTTCGGCAAAGCGGGTGGAACTTTCAACCCGCGTAACCTGCAGTTCGGCCTGAAGCTCGCGTTCTAGTCTGCTGTGTCCTCCAACAGGGTCTGCCGTAACTGGCAGGCCCTGTTATTTCTTTCCGCCATGCGGCCGCACCTGAAACCGTTGTGTCGCCTCCCTGCCCTCCTGTTCCTCTCGTTTGTTCTAGTATTTTCCCCACGCGCAAACGGCCAAGCCGCCGGCGGAAGCATTTCCGGCCAGCTCCAGGTAATCCGCGGCAATTTCCCAAAAGAAGCGGTACTCGTATCTCTGGTGGCCCGCGGCGCCACCGTAGGTACCATGTACGCAGACAACGAAGGTCATTTTGGCTTTAGCAATTTGGGTGGAAACATCTATCACTTAGTCATCAACGACCAGAATTACCTTCCGGTCGACGAAACGGTGGTCATAGATCCCACCACACCGATTCGAATCCTGACAATCCGTCTCTCACCCCGGGACACGGCTAAAGCGTCGACCGACGGCGGTGTCTCCGGAGGTAACCCCTATCTCACGAGTGCCGCAAACTACAACAAGCCCTTACCTGCCCCGGCGCGCAAAGAATTTCAAGCCGCTCTTAAATCTGACCAGCAACACAAGCCCGAAGACGCAATTAAGCATTACCAGAAGGCTCTCGAGATCGCGCCCGACTTCTATCCTGCGCGCAATAATCTCGGTACGACCCTGCTGAATGCGCACCAGTATGGGGAAGCAGAGCAACAGTTTAAGGAAGTGATCAAAACCAATCCCAGCGATGCCGCTGCCTATTTCAATTTAGGGAACTTATACCTGCTGACGCATCGCGAGCAGGAGGCGATGCAATGGGTCAACCAAGGTCTGAACGACCAGCCTGATTCAGCCTTCGGCCAGTTCCTGAAAGGCGCGATTTCGGTGCGGGAGGGCAACGCGGCCATTGCCGAAAATTCGCTCCGCCGCTCGCTTCAGATTGATCCTACGATGGCCAAGGCCCATCTCGAACTGGTTAACTTGTATCTGCAGCAGGACAGGCAAACGGATGCGATTGGCGAACTCAAGGTCTTCCTGAAGTCATTCCCGAGGGATCCTTTGGTCCCGCAAGTGAAGAAGGTTCTTGATCGGCTGCAAGGCTCTGCGCTTCCACCTCGCTCCAAGTAATTCCTGGCACTAACGATCCGCAGGAACATACTGGCAGAACTTCGACTCCAGACGGCAGGCCTGTGCGTACTCAGTCTTAGCTTCGCTCGGACGGTTCAGCCGCTGGTAAGCGTAGGCCAGATTCAAGTGCGCTTCTGCCCGATCAGGATCGCGCTTGAGCGCCTGTTGATAGCTCTCCACAGCCTCCCGTACACGATTCGTCCGACTGTACGAGATGCCTAGAAAATTGTAGATTGCGGGGTCGTCGATACCCAGGTCCACAGCCCTGGCTAGGTGCTTCGCCGCAACTGCATAATTTTTTTGTTGAAACTGCACCATCCCAAGGTCACGGTGCGCCAGCGCAAAATCCGGTTGGATAGACAGCGTCTTCTCAAACGCCGTGATCGCGGCTCCTTGATCCGTCTGCATGTTTATCCAACCCTTCTCATACCAGGCTTTGACGTTCTGCGGATTCACCTGGAGCGCCTTCTCCAGCCATTGGCCCGCATGTTCGTTGTCTCCCTGCTCGTGGAAAGCCCGGGCTAGCGCGGTCATCGCCTGGTCAAAGTTGGGATTGAGTTCCAGACAACGCCGCAGTGACTCCTCAGCACCTTTCCAATCTGCGCTCTTGAGATCCGCTTCCCCGAGTAGAAAAGCAACCAGGTACATGCTCGGATTGCGCTGCTCGACTCGCCGCAGCAATGCACGTTGCTCATCCAGCTTGCCCAATTTCCCGGCGTCGAGCGCTTCAAGAATCGTGTTGAAATCCCACAGCTTGTCTTTCGGGTCCGGTAGACCCTTCGCTAGGGCATCGTTCGAAACCGGAGATCGGTACGCCATGTATCCCAGCGAGCGCAGTTTCTCTGCCGCTTCCGCCGTCAGCCCTGACTTCGCAGCGTCGCCTGAATCGGCGGGAGGGGCGTATTGGCTCACACGCTGTTTCAACTTTTCGCTGAGTACCGACGAAACCGCCGGTTGGTCAGCAATCATATTTTTCGTTTCTGCCGGGTCGGCGCGCAGGTCGTACAACTCGGGCTTGGGAGCTTCAATGTATTGGTACGTCGAGGTGTTTATCGTTCTTAGCGGGGCCCAGCCAAACGAACTGAATGAATAAAAACTCTCGCTGTACACTTCGTTAGCTTCCGGCCCGGTGGGCTCCGGTAACAGCGCCACGGTCTGGAACTGCTTTTGAATCTTATCTTCGATCTTGCCGAGGTTCAGCAGAGTTGGGGCGATGCCCATAATCGGAACCGGCGACGCTACTCTGTGCGAAGTGATTCGCGTCGGTTGCGGCGGCTTGATGATTAAAGGCACCTGCAACGTCGAGTGATACACAAAAAACCCATGCTCCCTCTCTCCGTGATCTCCAAGCGATTCGCCGTGGTCGCTGGCAAAAATAATTGCCATCCTGTCGTATAAGCCATGCTGTTTCAGGTATGCGATCAGCCGGGAAAGCTCATGGTCAGCGTACGCGATTTCACCATCGTAGGGTGAGGCAGAGAATCGCGCTCGGAATGGTTCTGGGGGATCGTAGCCGCTGTGGGGATCATACAGGTGCAACCACAAAAAAAACGGCCGTGTGCCGCGTCTCCTGAGCCACCGCAAAGCTTCGTCCACACTCGCGCCAGCCTTGCGCTCAACCAGCCCTGGGTCTTTCTCCAAGAAGCTGCTGCCTTTGAAAGCGTCATAGTAAAAATTGAATCCGCGGTTTAATCCCCAGCTTCGATCCAGAACATAAGAACTCACAACCGCGCCGGTATCGTACCCGTTTGCCTTCAGGCTTTCGGCGATGGAGCGGATCCCCGGCCTCAGTGGCTGGCCAGTGAAATCCTGAACGCCATTGTGAAAGGGGTAGGTACCGGTAAGCAGGCTGGTGTGGCTTGCCAGCGTCAATGGTACTTGCGAGTACGCATGTTCAAAGACCACGCCATCGTGGCCGAGTGCGTCAATCGTCGGCGTCTGCGCCTGCTTGGCGCCGTAAACTCCCACGTGGTCTGCCCGCAAAGTATCGACGGTGATCAGAAGAAGATTGGGACGATGAGTTGTTCTCGCGACGGCACGCGCCGGCTTTTGCGCTACCGAACCTCGCGCCACTAATAGCGCTACGACCAGTAGCCATTCCTTCCTTCGACCGGTCACTGCTGCTCCTGAGCCTTTTGCATCTCCATCTGAGCTTCAGCGTGCAGCCCTTTTTGTTCGAGGGCCTTGGCAAGCGCCTCGTGATTTTGCGGATCCCCCGGCGCAAGCTTCACCGCGGTCCGCAATTCCTCGAGTCCTTCGTCCACTTTGCCTTGGTACACCAGCATCTCCCCAAGTGCCTTATGTCCGGGAGCAAAATCGGGATAGATACTCACCGACTTCCGAAATGAATCTGTGCTTTCTGGAATCATCTGCATATGCAGATAGGCAATTCCGAGATTGAAGGCAGCTGAGAAGTTGGTAGGGTCCAGTTCCAACGCCCGCTTCAGTGCCGCGATAGCATCCTCGTTTCGGCCGACCCTGCCGTAAGCAAGCCCCAGCTCAAACGTTGCCAGCGCATAATCGGGGCTCAGCTTCAGCACTCGCTGAAACTCCTCAATCGCCTTCCCGTAATCTTTCAAGCGGTAATAGTTGAGACCGAGCAAGTAATGGATAGGAACCGAATCGGGTTCGGTCTTCAAAGCCGTCGTAAGCTCCTCGACCGATTTTTCATATCGCCCATGCTGGCTGTCCGCCATGCCCTCGGACACCAGTTCGTATACCTCGATCCTATCTTTCGGATCGGGCAGCTTCGCATCGCTGATCGTTGGACTGCTCCCACCTGAAAACCCCGCGTAACCCAGCGATTTCAGCCGTTCCATCAGCGCGGGGTCGAGCCCCGTCTTCTCCGCCAACTCCTTGCCCTTTGTATATTGCCGGATGATCGCGCCCAGCTTCGCCCGCATTTCTTCTGACACTGCCTTCTTCTCGGCATACAGGTTGTTCAGCTCTCCGGGATCCTTGCTGACGTCGTACAGCTCCGGCTTGGGAGCCTCGATAAAGTGATACTTCCCCACTTCCACGCCGCGCAGCTCACTCCAGTTGAAATGCAAGCGGGGCAAAAACGTCTCAGCATAAAGTGGTGACGCCTGCTCCGCCTTGCCGCGCATTTCCGCCAACATACTGCTTCCCTGCACCTCCGCCGGAGCCGGCAATTGGAGCGCATCCAAGATTGTCGGCATAATGTCCGCCGTACTAACGGCACCCTCGACAACCTTCCCTTTTGGCTGGTCCGGCAGGTGAACGATCAGTGGAATGTGCAGCGTAGAGTTGTAGATAAAAAACCCATGGGTCTTCTCGCCGTGTTCTCCCAGTCCTTCGCCATGATCACCGGTGAGAACAATGATCGTGCGTTCGTAGAGTTTCTTCTCCTTCAGAAAACGAATCACTCGGCCGATCTGCTCGTCTGCAAATGCAATCTCTCCATCGTACGGGTGACTCTTATATTGTTCCTGGTACGAAGCCGGAGGATTGTACGGGTAATGGGGATCGTACAGATGCATCCAGAGAAAGAATTTCTTCGGATAATTCTCGCCTAGCCAACGCAGTGCTTCGTCCGCAACGACGTTCCCCGGCCGTTCCATCTCGTCGAGGTTGGACTCCTGCAGACGATTGAAGTCGAAGTGGTCGTAGTAGAAATCAAATCCCCGGTTCAACCCGAAACGCGAATCCAGAACAGCGGCCGCGACGACAGCCCCGGTCGTATAGCCGTGCTGCTTAAGCACAGCCGCCAGCGTTGGCGGCTCCGACCCCAGCCGGTTCCCACTGAAATCGTGCATCCCGTTGAGCATCGGATAGGTTCCTGTGAATATGACCGTATGAGAGGGCAGAGTGATCGGCACCGGGGTGAAAGCTTTTTCGAATCGGAATCCATCCGCGGCTAGACCGTCGATGTTGGGAGTGTGAATCTTCTTGTAACCGTAGCAGCCCACGTGATCGGCACGAAGCGTGTCGATTGTGATCACCACGACATTGGTGTTCGTCTGCCCTGAAAATGCGGGTCTAATCAGGCAAACCAGCAGCGCAGCGAATACCCATAGAGAGGGCCGGAATACACGCATGAATAGCGAAATTATACCGTTTACGGCGGGGAGCTATCCCGCGATTCAGCTTGGACATCTATTCACGACCAGGCCGACGCCGACCCGACTTCGTGCTAGCCTGTTGGCGAATGAAAGCCTCACTCCCTCTTTGCCTGATTCTGGCAGCGTTCATCAGTCATTCGGCGGCGCAGAACACGACCAAGGCGCGTAAGGCATCCTCCCGTCCCGATGTCTTCCTCATCACCATCGACACGCTCCGGGCCGATCACGTCCACTGCTACGGTGACCAGCAGATCGCCACACCCACGCTCGACTCGCTCGCCGCCAAAGGTATCCGTTTTACCTCCGCGTTTACTCCAAGCCCCATAACAAACACGTCCCATACCACGATTCTTACCGGTTTATTGCCCAGCTCACATGGCGTGACCGACTTCGCCATTCCGCTCGACCCGAACCACGTCACCCTCGCCGAACTACTCAAGCAGAACGGCTTTCACACCGCCGCATTCATCGGAGCGGTCATTCTCGACAGCAACGGCCTTGCTCCTGGCCTGAACCGCGGGTTCGATTTTTACGACAACTTCCCGCAACGCACCCAGACTAAGTCGCGTTGGGGACGCGTCGAGCGCCGTGGCATGGACGTCGTGCAACACGCCGAGAAGTGGCTCGACGCCCATCCTTCCGGCTCCCGCTTCGCCTGGCTACACCTATATGATCCCCACGATCCCTACGAGCCGCCTCCGCCCTACTCTGTTACCTACAAAGACCGCCTGTACGACGGCGAAATCGCTTACGCCGATGCAGCTCTCGGCCAATTTCTCGAGTATCTGAAGAGAACGGGACGCTTTGATAACGCCCTTGTTATCGTCGTGGGCGACCACGGCGAAGGACTAGGCGAGCACCAGGAAGACACCCACGGCATCTTTCTCTATGACTCCACCACTCACGTTCCCTTGATTCTCAAACTACCTGCGACCGCCAGAGCAGGTTCCGTAGTCCAGGCCCAAGTCCGAACCACCGATATCCTCCCAACCGTTCTCGATCTGCTCGCCATCCGTTCGGCCGCGAAGTTCGATGGCGATTCTCTCGCCCCATACATCAACGGCAAAGAAAGCGGTGACCGCGTAGCCTTCGGTGAGACCGACTACCCACTTCGTTTCGGATGGGCTCCTCTTCGCTCTGTTCGACAGGATGGCTTCAAGCTCATTAAGGCCCCTCGTCCTGAGCTCTACGACCTGAAGACCGATCCCGGCGAATCGCACAACGCGTACAGCCCGACCTCTCCGCAGGTCCAGAAGCTCAGTCAGACGCTGGCCCAGTTGCCCACTCCCCAGACGGCTTCCCAGGGAAGCACAGCGTCAGAAACGCCGGCCCTGCCCGATCCGAAGGACAAAATCCAAGAGCAGAACCTGCTGCACACCGCTATGCTCGCCTCCGAAGACGGCCACACTGACCAGGCACGTGCCGCCCTGGAGAAAGTCCTTCAGCTCGATGCGCGCTCGCCCACCGCTCTGCTGCAACTGGGACAATTGGAACTTGCCGCCGGAAACGCCGCCAAAGCCGCCGATTACCTGCGCCGCGCTCGGCAGGCTCGGCCTGAGGACGCTACGGCCGCATTAGACTACGCCCGCGCTCTCGAGATGAGCGGTGACCTACCCCATGCCCGCGATGCCCTGGATGCCGCGTTGAAGATGAATCCGGATAACTTCAGTGGACGTTTGCGGCTCGGTAATCTGTGCCTGCGCACCAACGATCCCAAAGCCGCCGAAGACCAGTTCGAAGCCGCTCTATTAGTTCAGCCCAACAATGCGGAAGCGCAGCTAGGACTGGCCAAGGCCATGATCGCGCAGGATCAGTTCGCCGACGCGGCCCACGTTCTGGAAAGCATCAAGCCCGCTGATAACCCCGACGTCTTCGACCTTCTCTCCCAAGCCTACTCGCGCCTGGGCAAGACACAGCAGGCGCAGCATGCCCGGCAGCAGGCGGAGGCTCTTCGTCAGAAACGGAAGTAGATTGCTTTAATTGGGCCGGGACACTCGTCGCAGGGCTGCGATCAATGCGGCCGGGCCGTCGTTCGCATTCACCATTTCGTCCGGCCGAATTTCGCGGTCAATCTTTCCGCTGCTCGAGATTGCCACCAGCGGACACTCGGGACAGTATTCGCGAATCAGTTCCGAGAGCTCCTGCACGGTGTCGTTGGACAGTGTGTAGGTGAGGACCGCGATGTCGAAGCCGCCTTTGCGAATCGCAGCGACCGCCTCTTCCGTGCTCGCCGGCGTAAGCACTTCAAATCCACGGTCGCGCAGCACCGCCGCCCGGTACAACGCCAATTCGCGAATGCGTCCGAACATCAGCACGCGGTTGCGTTCGCTGCCGCGCTTCGTGGTCTTGCCAAAAGATGATGGTGAGTCGGGTCGCGAGCCGCCCTGTGTCTCGCCATTCCCGCAACTTACCTCGCTAGACAATCCTTCCGACCCCTGAACATTTCCGAAGAGCAGCTCCATTCCGGACATAGGGGCAGAAGTATAACCCAGGCCCGCTGCTTGCTACGGCTGTTTTTCAGCGCAATTCAGCCCCGTACCGGATCGAACATATTTACAACCGGGCCCACGCTAGTCCGACCAGGGTGCTGGCTTCCGGTCCCACCGATGCTTCCTGAGTTCCCGCAGTAAACCGCTATCCAGCGGCCCAGCATCGCTCATTTCTATATTCCGGCGCACATGCTCGGCCTTGCGCATGCCAACAATCGTGGTACTCACGTCAGGGTTCGAGAGGATGAAGCGCAGCGCTGTTTCCGGAAGTTCCCCCGCATCCGGCAAAGCCGCCTTGAGCTTGTCGATCCTGTCCATTGTTGCCGCCAGGTTCTCCGCCCCGAAATATCTCGAACGCCAATCGTCTGCCGGGAAGCGTGTCTGTCGCGTCATCTTGCCGCCCAGGCTGCCTTCATCCAGCGGTACCCTGGCAATCACCCCGACCTTGAATTCTCTGCACACGGGAAACAATTCGTCTTCCGGGCTTTGGTCGAAGATGTTGTAGATCACCTGCACCGCGTCAACCAGGCCGGTACGAATTGCCTTGATTCCGTTTTCTGGTTCCCAGCGGTTCAAGCTCAGTCCGAAGGCTTGAATCAGCCCATCCGATTTCAGTTTCTCCACTGTCTTCGCAAAATCGGGATCGTCCGTCCAGCTGTCGTCCCACACGTGGTACTGCAGTACGTCGATCGATTCCGTTCCAAGCTTCTCGAGTATCAGCCGCGCATACTTCAATACGTGATCTGGCGGAAAGACATCGCGCAGCTTGTCTCTCCGTGAGGCAGGCCACTTCAGGTTCTTTGGCGGAATCTTTGACGCGGCGTACAAGCGCTTTCCGCGATTGCGCGCGATAATCTGCCCGAGAAGCGCGTCGCTCTTCCCATTGCCATAGGCCCACGCGCTATCAAAGAAGTTGCACCCCAGATCGACCGCCAGTTGCAGGGCCTCAAGCGACCGCGCGTCATCCGACCCGCTCCATTCCCCCATGCCCCACAAACCGTGTGCAATGTCGCTGACCTCAAACCCCGTACGGCCCAGCTTCCTGTATTTCATCCGCTTCTCCCGCGTTATGACTCAATGACACTTCGGCCCGGCGCACGCCTGCGCCAGACCGCCCGAACTGAAACGGAGATTGTAGATGATCTGCCTGAGAACCCGGAAAGAGGTTGGATCAGCAACCGAGCCGATGTCAAATCCCCTCGAGTTACTGCGGGCTGGCTTCCGGTGCGCTCGAAACCAGGTTGTTTCGCAGCGCGTACATGACGAGCTCCGGAACCGAGTGGATCTTAAGTTTCCGTAGAATATTGTTGCGATGCGTCTCGGTCGTCTTCGCGCTGATATTCAGGATCGCGGCGATTTCCCGGGTGCTCTTTCCTTCCGCGATGTATTGCACGATCTGCTGTTCGCGCGCGGTCAGCTTGCCGATCTTGACCTGGTCCGGCGCGGTGCGTCCCGAATGGCGGAACCCGTCAAAGATGAGGTTATCCACCCGTGCTGTGAAGAACGTCATTCCTCTCGACACTGCATCGATCGCCGCGATCAAGTCGCGCGCCGCGTCGCTCTTGAGCACAAAACCGCGGGCGCCTGCCTCCAGCGCCTTTTCCACCATCTGCTCGCCGTCGGAAATTGTGAGGATCAGAACTTTTTGCGAAGGATTCTGCTGCAGCATGCGTCGCGTCGCGTCCAGGCCATTCAACGCCGGCATTCCGAGATCGACAACCACCAGGTCCGGATGCAGTTCCCTACTCAGTTGGCAAGCTTCTTCTCCGTCCCGTGCTTCCCCGCAGACTTCCCAGTCTGCTCGTGATCGTACTAACTGGCACAATCCCTTCCTTACTATCTCGTGATCGTCTGCAATTAGAATGCGCATGAAAAACCGGCTCCCCGGGTCGACCGTTGACCCAAAACCCCACTAGAAAATCCTGTCACACTTTCCTGGATCCGGCATGCGCCAAGAAATGCCAACTTACGCTGACTGCGGGGGAACAGTAATCAATTCACTTTGACACGCAACATGACTCGGTCATGTGGATGACAATTCCTCATATCAAGAGAACAGATTCATTTCTTCAGGAAGTCGAAACTCAGGCTGGAGTGGAGCGGCGGACGGGCTGGCCGTTCTTCTTGCCCCGGGCCAGCCGTCTTTCGATCTGGCGC
>JADMIO010647666.1_pt1 | contig 11089 bp, 14 predicted proteins | sample 8958161 | NCBI WGS metagenome assembly JADMIO01 (sample SAMN16585339, study PRJNA669376) | soil metagenome | isolation source: Crop rotation soil | place: USA: Cullars Rotation, Alabama | collected 2011 | reverse complement strand
AGGATCAACAGATCGTGCTCGCGCGCGAGTTTCGCCACACCCTTCAGATCGTCGAGTGTCAGGACGCCGCCGGTCGGATTCTGCGGCGTATTGATGACAATCATTTTGGTTCGCGGCGTAATCCGGCGCGCCATCTCCTCGAGGCTGAAACGAAACTCGCGGGACTCTTCGAGGGCGATTTGAACCGGTACGGCTCCCGCCATGAGCACCGCGGCTTCATAGGCCGGATATACCGGAGCAGCATAGATCACCTCGTCCCCTGGATCGACCAGCGAATGGATGATCGCGAAGATCATCACCTTTGCTCCGGGGCTGACGAGAATGTTCGATGGATCGACGGACGTCTTGTGTTTTTCAGACAAACGGCGAGCGATGGCTTCGCGGAGTTCGCGTACACCATTTACCGGAGCGTAATGGGTTTTCCCCAGTTTCAGCCATTCGATACCGGCGCGCACCACCGGGGCGGGAGTATCGAAATCAGGCTCTCCGATCTCGAGGTGGACGATGTTCCGTCCCTGACGCTCCAATTCTGTGGCCCGGGCGAGCATCTCGAACGCCGCTTCACCGTGGACACCCTGCATCCTCTTCGCGATTTTGTTTTTCAATTCGGTTCTCAAGATCGATCCTGACTGCGGTTTCTCATGGAGGGCCGCACAAATTTCAGCGGCAGCAGTATATCATCTCGCACATGGACGAATGGATTCGCGTGGCCGCCATCGGAGACCTCCTGCCCGATGGGCTCGGACTGGCCGTAAAAGCTGATGGCATTGGGATTGCGCTATTTCAATGGGAGGGCCGTATTCACGCGATAGAGGACCTCTGCCCCCACCTGGGTTTTCCCCTGAGCGAAGGCATCGTACAGGAAGGTGAAATTATCTGCGGCTGGCATGCGTGGCGCATCTGCCTGGACGACGGCTCCTGCCGGCGTGAGAAGCAACGCGCGAAAGTCTTCCCTTGCGAGGTTCGCGGCGACGACGTATTTGTACGGATCTAGAAAACGAGGGACAGAGAGGAGTTTCGCGCTGAAATCGTCGGGGCCTGAATTCTGCTAGCTGGCCCGGCTGCGGGGAACGATCGTTTGGCCGTAAATTCGGGCCTTCAGGAAAACGTCAAAGTAGTCTCCGTCGAGCTTGCCCGCCTTCACGTAAGATGCCACCAGGTCCAGCGCCCGTTCGGGCGGCAGCGCGGGTTTGTAGGGCCGGTCGCCGGCGCGCAATGCATCATAGACGTCGCAAATGGCCATCATCCGGGCCTGTGCGGGAATCGAGTCCGCTGCGATTCCTCGAGGATACCCGGATCCGTCCAGATTCTCGTGGTGCATCGAGGCGATGCAGGGAACCTGCTCCAGGCCCTTGCTCCACGGAATAAGACTCAGAATCTCAAACGTTTTTTCCACATGGGTCTGAACTTCAATCCGCTCAGCCTCGGAAAGGGATCCCTGCGTCAACGACAATCTCTCCACTTCTTCGTCGGTGAGCGCAGCCAGAACCTCCTGGGTACCGAACCTGACGCGCAGGGACCGGAGATTCTCGACGACTTCGGATGTGGACCGGGCGAGCACCGACGGCTCGTTCGCTTCGAGCACCTGCTTCCACGCGCATGCGAGACGGTGAAGCTCGCAACTGTAGTCTTCCTTCTCGGTCTCCTGGAGAAACATCATTTGTGCCCGCATGAGCTTGAAGCGCATCGCAATAACGTCCAGTTCATGCGGTTGAAGCTTCTTCTGTTTCCGAAGAATCTCTTCCCGGATTCCAATCTTGCCAACGTCATGAAGCATCGATGCAAAGCGTAGTTCGCGGATCTGCGCCGGCGTAAACAGCACGCTTTTCAACGAACCGGTGTCTGTTCTGTTCACTGCCTCTGCCAGTCCGACCGTGTATGCCGCCACGCGCATGCTGTGGCCTGATGTGACGGGATCCCGGGCTTCGATAGCCGTAACACAGGCGTCAACGAACCCTTCCATGAGACGCTCCTGCTCTTCGAGCAGCAGGCTGTTCTCGATGGCAAGAGCCGACTGGCCCACAATAATGGAAAACAGCGCCTGGTCCCGCTCGTTGAACGGCGGAAGCGGGGTTGTGTCCTCGGGGCTGAACGGCGTCCCATCGAGAGGCAGCTTGTTGAGAAGTTGAACGACCCCGACCAGATCGCCGCGCGGCGTCATCAGGGGCGCGGAGAAGATATTCCGGGTCTCATAATTCATCACCTTCACGACGCCTGAAGCGGACGCTGTCTGTTCCAGGTCCAGACTGAGCACTGTAGCCTTCCGGGTGGCGGCGGTCCGCCCGACAATTGTCGAATCCTCGACCTTAAACTGCAGATTTCGAAGGTGTTCCGGGACACCGCGAACGCCAAGGCTGCGCGTAATCATGGCCTCGAACTTGAGGATTTCGTTGCCGTCTTTGCCTTTCCGGAGAGTGAAAACAGAGCCGGCGTCACACTGGACCAGATCCAGAAAGGCGTTGAGCGTTGTATCCAGAACCTTTTGGAGGTTTCCTGTGCGTTCGCGGTCCATCCCGTCGCTTATCGGCAGAGTTCCGGAAAAGTTCAGTAAAAAATCGCAAAAAACCTGAAACTAAAGCGGCTCCCACCCGGCTCGCCAGTCCAGCGCCTCGAGGCCCGAAAAACGCTTTTTGTAGTCATACAAGCTCGGTTCCCGGTAGGCATAGCCGGGGTAATAGTAGCGGCACCCCAGAAGGCGGGTTTGCTCAATCGCGCATAACATGGTGAAGATGCCGAGGCTGCGACGCGATTCCTCGGGTTCGAAGGCAGCGTAAACCGCGGATGTCGACTCTTCGCCGACGTCCAGAAAACTTGCGGCGATCAGACGATCGCCGTCGTAGACGGAGATCTCCTGATTGCGGCAAGGGACTGACGAAGGATGATCCGACATGAAGTCATGGATGGAATCCGGAACGTTTTGCTTGAACCGGCGACGGTGCCGCAGAAAGAGTTCCTCTTTGGCCGAATCCACAACCGCATCGCGAATCTGAACGTCGACATCGCGATTCTTCTTCAACACGCGCAGTTGGCTCCGCGACAAAGTGAAGGCGCCGACCTTCAGCCGCAGCGGCAACACGTGGCAAAGACGGCCATCGTTCTCTGCCACCGAATAGCGAAAGAAGTACGTGCCGAAGTGGCGCCAGCCTTCGCGCCAAAGCACGTCCATTTCAGCCGCGCTCACGCGGTCCGCGATGAAGTATTCGTTGATCATTGAGAAACGAGATTGGGCAGAATTAACCACCGCACATTGGAAATTCTATCCAGAACGTTGACGCGACCGTGGCGGATTTCCACAAAGATGCTGGATCTCCAAGACGACGTTCATTGCAAACAAAGGACTTAACGTTAGGAACTGCAGATGCTCTTGGCTTCAGCGTTATGGATCACTTCAGAGAAGAGGGCGATGTGAAAATTGGCGATCATGTCCGGCGGCGAGGGCTTCTGGCCGAGATGTTCGGGGACGAGGAAGGAACCGTCGTGGATGTCAGGCACAGCGGCAACATGGATTCGTTCGAAGTGCAGTTCGGTTCGCGGCACGTGACCTACACGGCCCAGCAAATCATCCTCTGCTAGTACCCTGACGGGCCTACTCGTCCGTCACGCAGCCCAGACTTGCGCTCTTGACCAGGCGAATGTATTTCGCCAGCGTTCCCCGATCCGATTTGTAAGGCGGCATCTTCCAGGCCTTGCGTCGCGCGGCCAATTCGTCGCTCGTCAGATCGACACTCAGCACATTCTTTTCGGCATCAATCGTAATGCGATCTCCGCTTCGGATTAAGGCGATCGGGCCGCCCTCCTGAGCTTCAGGCGTGATATGGCCCACGATAAATCCATGAGAACCGCCGGAGAATCGTCCATCCGTAATCAAGGCGACGTCTTTGCCGAGTCCCGCGCCCATGACCGCAGAAGTGGGCGTCAGCATCTCGGGCATTCCTGGCCCTCCCTTTGGGCCTTCATAACGGATCACGACAACATCGCCCTTGCCGATCTCCTTACGCTCCAGAGCGTGCAACATGTCTTCTTCGGAGTCGTACACCTTCGCCGGCCCAGAGAAGACAAGCCCTTCCTTTCCCGTAATCTTGGCGACCGACCCCTCTGGGGCAAGGTTGCCTTTAAGAATTTGAATGTGCCCGGTACTCTTCAGCGGATTGGACAAGGGCCGTACGATCGGTTGACCCTCCGATAAGCCCGGGAGATCCTTCACATTTTCCTTCAGTGTCTTGCCCGTACACGTGACGCAATCGCCGTTAAGCAGGTTCTCGTCCAGGAGCATCTTCACCACCGCGGGGATCCCTCCGACGCGATGAAGATCTTCGAGCACGTAGAGGCCGCTCGGCTTGAAATCCGCAAGCAAGGGGACGCGATCGCTCACCCGCTGGAAGTCATCGATCGTCAAGTCGACACCGACAGAACGTGCCATTGCGATGAGATGCAACACGGCGTTCGTCGATCCGCCCATGGTGGTCATCAGGACCATCGCATTTTCAAATGCTGGACGCGTCATGATGTCGCGAGGCTTCAGATCCAGTTCCAGAAGATTTCGGATCGCGGCGCCGGATCGAAAGCATTCTTCAAGTTTCAGGGGATCTTCAGCCGGGGTGGAGGAACTGTAGGGTAGCGACATGCCCAATACTTCAATCGCCGAAGCCATGGTGTTGGCGGTGTACATGCCGCCACACGCACCGGCGCCCGGACACGCGTAACGAATAATGTCACGGCGGCGCTTTTCGTCGATCTTTCCTGCAAGGAACTCGCCATAGCTCTGAAATGCCGATATGACGTCCAGCTTCTGCCCTTCGCTGTGGCCGGCCCGAATTGTTCCACCGTAGACCATCAATGACGGGCGATTGAGTCTGCCCATCGCGATGACGCAGCCCGGCATGTTCTTGTCACAGCCCGGCAGCGAAATATTGGCGTCGTACCACTGGCCGCTCATGACGGTCTCAATCGAGTCTGCTATAAGATCGCGCGACTGGAGCGAGTAGCTCATGCCGTCGGTTCCCATGGAGATGCCGTCGCTCACGCCGACGGTGTTGAACCGCATGCCCACCAGGCCGGACGCGACGACCCCTTCCTTGACCTTCTCCGCCAAATGCAGCAAGTGCATGTTGCAGGAGTTTCCTTCGAACCATACGCTGGAGATCCCGACCTGGGCCTTTTGCAAATCTTCGTCGGAAAGCCCCGTGGCGTAGAGCATGGCCTGGGACGCGCCCTGGGATTTTGGAGCGGTGATGCGAGAGCTGTACTTGTTAAGCTGAGTAGTCATACGGTTAAAGATGATACACGAGCGATTTGCTCGGGGACACCTCCACCGCTACAATGGCATCCACATGAAACACCTCCTGTGGAGCGTTCTGCTCCTTCAGGCCTTAGCTCAGCAGCCGCCGAAATCAGGCATCAACCTATTCTCGCTTCAACAGGATATTGCCATCGGAGCGGAGTCTGCCCGGGAAGCCAACCGATCTCCGCTAATCGTGAGGGATCCCGCGATCAGCGGATACTTGAACGCCATCGGGGTGGCGCTTGCAGGCTCCAGTTCCTCGAAGGCCATTCGCTACAGCTTTCATGTCGTGAACCAGCCCGAAGCCAATGCGGAAACATTTCCCGGCGGCTGGGTATACATCGATCGCGGCCTTATCGAATTGACAACGAACGAACACGAACTCGCGGCCCTGGTCGCGCATGAAATCGCGCACGCTGCCGCGCGGCACGGCACCAGTCAGCTCTCGGGACAGTTGCTGGTTCAGGCGCCGGCGTCGTTTCTTGGCGGGCTGAACTCGAAGGACGGGCTGGAGGGGTTGAAGGAACAACTGGGGAAACTCGGCATCAACCTGGGTGCCAGGTCCATGTTTCTCCGTCATAACCGGGAGCAGGAGATCGAGGCCAACAGGGACGCGGTCGACATTCTTGTGAAGTCTCAATATTCCCCGTATGCGCTGGCATCGATTCTGAAAACGATCAACAAGCCGGCCGATTCCGCCAAGGCGCCTCTGCCCGGATACGCATTCAACCATCCGCTGAAAGAAGACGCCGCGGCGCAACTGGATGTGGAAATAGCAAAGAGACGCGTTCCTCAGCGCACCCTGAAGGCGGGTGCGGATTACCTGGAGTTCCGCGCGACATTGGCGAGACTCCCATTCCCTGCCCCACGCCGCGAAGGAAACGGGCGCGCCGAGCCGGAACTGCAGAAGGAGCACCGGCACCCGGAATCGTATTACCGGCTTCGCTATCCGGAAGGATGGCAGGTTTATCCGACCACCAACAACGGCGCGATGATCGCCGCCCCGGGCGGCATTGTGTCGACCACTGCAGGAAATGACCTGAGAACGGGAATCATGTTCGATCTGTTCTCCGTTCCGGAAAAGCAGACTCTTGAGCAGGCCACCAACCGCCTCCTGGTGTACTTGCGGCAGAGGAATCAGAATCTGCGGCCAATCGCCGGCGCGCAATCCCAAATGCTGATCGGCGCGGAGCCTGCCCTGCGTACCGTCATGATTTCGAATTCACGGCCAAATCAGGTGGTGTGGGTCGCTACGCGCCAATACTACGAAAGCCTGTTCTATCTGGTGTGCGTCGCTCCCGAAGAGGACTTCGCGCAATTCCAACCGGTATTTGAACAAATCCTGCGAAGCATAGAGCTGCGGTGATCGTGCGTCAGGAGCTTCTGGGCAGCTTCCTGATTCCGGTCGAGGTCGCGGCGATGACGAGGCTGGCGACATTGGCAAAGATCCCGGAGTCGACCACCCCTGTAAGGGACTTAAGCTGTTTCTCCAGCACAGCCGGCTGATCGACCGGGCCATAGCGCCAATCCAGAATCCAGTTGCCATTGTCGGAAACGAACAGCTTGCCGTCCTTCTCCCGCGGCTGAGCGTCGCCACCCCAGCGCTTGAGCTGCGCCTGCACGAGAGGAGCGGCAAGCGGAATAACCTCAACCGGAATCGGAGCCTTGCGCCCGAGTTTGTCGACCAGCTTGCTTTCGTCGACCACGATAATCACGCGATTCGAGGCGTGGGCCACAATTTTCTCGCGCACAAGAGCGCCACCGAGCCCTTTCGTCAGATCCAGAGAATCGGACACTTCGTCGGCGCCATCGACGGTGACATCGATGCGAGGCTGTTCGACCAGAGTCGTGAGCGGCACCCGCAGTTCTTCCGCAAGCTTTCGCGAATCCTCGGAACTCGGAATGCCTCGAACGCGCAGCCCGCTTTGAACGCGCGCCCCCAATTCACGGATAAAAAGAGAGGCGGTCGAACCGCTTCCCAGCCCTACGATCATTCCATCCTTGATTGTCTCGAGTGCGGCGATTGCGGCCTGCAATTTGAGTTCGTCCATCATGTTATTAATCCGCCAGAAACTGAAGCGTGCGGAGCAGATCGTCCTCGTCCTGCACGTGAAGATGAAAACCACAATCGCTCAGCGCTTCGAGGTCGCGCACCGCATCCGAAACAACCAGCGTCTTCTTCGGATCGACGTCCACGCGCCGCAGCGCCGCGTCGCCAAGCGCCCTCTTGGAGATAGGACTGGATGGATCGGCGGAAACCTGAATCCGGACGTCCGGCCCCTCCACGAGCTCGTTGGCATAAACCGTCAGCCTTTCCCACCCGTTTTCCATTTGAACCCGGCGGGCGACATACTGGAATCCCGACGAGATGATGATCGACGGAATTCCCCTGGCGACAAGCGCGCGCGTGACCGCCGGCACATTACGGTTCATCTCGATCCGATCGAGAAATCCATGAATTTCGTCCAGCGCCTTTCCGTGCCAGAGACCGGTGTCCTTCCTGCAGAACTCGTCGTAGTCGATGTGGCCAGAAACCCATTCGTCGAAATGTCCGCATGCGCGTTCCCAGACGCCCAGGGACTCGTGAATGTGCCGCCAGGGATTCGGCGTCCTCGTGAGCGTACCGTCGAGATCGAAAATCGCCGCCTCGATCATCAGCTACAGCGACTTGGTCTGCACGAGGTTCAGAAACTCACTGCGCGTGTTCTGGTTGTCTTTGAATGCGCCGAGCATCGAACTCGTGACCGCTATGGAGTTTTGTTTTTCAACACCGCGCATGATCATGCACAGGTGTTTTGCCTCCATCACGACAGCAACGCCCTTGGGATGAATCTTTTCGTTGATTGTTTCCGCGACCTGCATGGTCAATCGCTCCTGCACCTGCAGACGGCGCGCGAACATGTCCACCAGTCGCGGGATCTTGCTCAAGCCGATGACCTTGCCGTTGGGAATGTAGGCTACATGACACTTGCCGAAGAACGGCAGCAGGTGGTGCTCGCACAGGCTGAACACCTCAATGTCCTTGACGATCACCATCTCGTCATAGGCGACGTCGAACAGAGCCCCGTTTAACAGCTCATCAGCATTTTTCTGGTACCCGCTGGTGAGGTATCGGAGCGAGCGGTCCACCCGCTCCGGAGTTTTCATCAGTCCATCCCGGGAAGGGTCTTCTCCGAGTGTTGTCAGAATGCTGCGAATATGCTCAATCATACGGACATTTTACCATCGCACTCCGATGTGCTATTAAAAGCGGCATGCCTATTTACGAATACTCCTGCAAGAAATGCGGCAAGACAATTGAAGTCATCCAAAAATTCAGCGATCCGATCCTCAAAAAACACCAGGGATGCGGAGGAAGCCTGACAAAACTGATCTCCGCCTCCGCGTTCCAGTTGAAAGGGACCGGATGGTATGTCACCGACTATGCCCGCAAGGGAAAAGGCGGAGAATCGGAGTCCTCGAAAGAGTCTTCCAAGGAGAAGAAGGAGTCTGCGCCAAAAGCCGATACCGCGTCAAAGGATTCGTCGAAGGATTCGCCAAAGCCAACCACAAAATCCTCCGGCAAATCCGGTGAGTAAGAAGTCCCGATTTCTCCGCGCCGAGCAGATCTACACAAGGCTGGAGGCCGCATATCCCGAGGCGAAATGCGCGTTACATTTCGAGACGCCTCTGCAATTGCTGATTGCAACGATCCTTTCGGCCCAGAGCACCGACAAAACCGTCAATACCGTCACGCCTGCCCTGTTCAAACGCTACAAGACGGCAAAAGACTTTGCGCGCGCGAAGTCGGAAGACCTCGAAAAGATGATCCATTCGACGGGCTTTTTCAGAAACAAGGCCAGGAGCGTACAAGGCGCCTGCCGGATGATCGTCGAGAAGTATGGCGGGGAGGTCCCGAAGACCATGGAAGAGCTTCTGGAACTGCCCGGCGTGGCCCGGAAAACCGCCAATGTCGTCCTCGGCGTGGCTTTTGAGATTGCCGCGGGAGTTGTTGTAGACACCCACGTTCAGCGCCTCTCTGGCCGGCTCGATTTTACGAAGGAGCAACGGCCGGAAAAAATTGAAGAAGACCTCATGAAACTCTTCCCAAAGGAACGCTGGATTCATATCTCCCACCTGTTGATCCATCATGGCCGCGCCGTCTGCGCGGCGCGGAAGCCCAAATGCGCGCTGTGCCCGATCGAGGACCTGTGTATGTCGATAGACAAGATCGCCTCATGAAAATCGTCTTCGATGTGCTCCGCTGGACTGTCGCCGTCCTCTCGGTCGCAGGAACGCTGGCCTTGATCGGCTGGCTCGCCGTCATGTTTTTCAAGAAAGACAATAGAAATGACAACACTGGAAATCGTGGTTGAAGAGCTCGAGAAGTACGAGCATCCTTTCTTTGAATTCGTGGCGAAACCCCAGGGCGAGGACGTGGAACTGTGCATCCGCTCGAGAATCGAAGGCGTCCTGAATCCGGAGTACCGCATTACATTCTCTGAGAGGGACCTTAAGAGCACGCAGTTCCCGTGGACATTTCAGCGCCTGCTTTACGCCTGTCTGACCGACTACATTGTCGAGCTGTTCACGAAATGCCCGATGACGGGGTAGGACTTCGCGTGGCGCGCCCCCGAAACCCTGCTTCGACCGCCGACAACAACAGCGCCAGCCAGACCATCGAGAAACCGACAAGGCGGCTGCGCGTAAAGGGCTCGTGGTACAGAAACACACCGAGCAGAAACTGGAGAGTCGGAGCGATGTACTGAAAGAGTCCCATCATCGATAGCGGGATACGCCTTGCTGCAGCGGCGAAAAGCAGGAGTGGAACCGTCGTTACCGGGCCCGCTCCGAGCAACAGGAGATCACGAGTCAGTCCGCTATGCAAAAACGCTCCGCGCCCTGCCTGGCCTTCGTAGGAGAGATACGCCACCGCCGGAATGAGAAGAACGGCCGTCTCCAAAGCGAGACCATGCGCGGCACCCAGCGGCGCCATCTTCTTGACCAGACCATAAAGGCCGAACGTGCATGCCAGGGCGAGCGAGATCCAGGGCAAGGTTCCATGTGCGAAGGTCAGATACAACACACCCGCGGCGGCCAGTCCAATGGCCAGCCATTGCCCCGGCCGCAACCGCTCGTGAAGAACGAGCACGCCCAGGAAGACGCTCACCAGGGGGTTAATGAAGTATCCAAGGCTGGTTTCGACGATAAAGTTTGAATTGACTGCCCAAACGTAGATCGTCCAGTTGATGGCGATGAGTACGCCCGCCAGGGCATAGATCGCCAGTGTCCGGGGTTTGTGAATGGAGGAGCCGAACGCCTTCCACTGGCGGGAGATCATGATGATCCCGAACAACATGACGCACGACCACAGGACGCGATGCCCGATAAGCTGCAGGGCGGAGATGTCATGCAGCCACTTCCAATAAATCGGGAACAAGCCCCACGTCACATACGCGCCGACGGCGTACCCGTATCCCTTCTGCATTACCTTCCTGAGAGCTGCGCGCTAACGGACTTGCCTTTGCAGCCCCTCATCCCGCGACAGATTCGATAAAGCCCACTTCTTCAGGAGTGAGTTCGATTCCCAACACGGCGAGATCTTCCTTCATGTGCTGCTCATTGGTGGTCCCGGTGAGCGGAAGCATGCCCACCTGAATGGCGAAACGAAAGATCACCTGCATCGGATCCACGCCCAGACGGCGCGCAATAGAGATGATGGGCGGATGGCGCAACACGGGGACATTCGCGGTCAGCAACGAAAATCCCTGATAAGTGATGCCGTGCTTCCGGCAGATCGCACGGACTTCACGGTCCCAGCCGCGATTA
>JADMIO011167889.1_pt1 | contig 11091 bp, 6 predicted proteins | sample 8958161 | NCBI WGS metagenome assembly JADMIO01 (sample SAMN16585339, study PRJNA669376) | soil metagenome | isolation source: Crop rotation soil | place: USA: Cullars Rotation, Alabama | collected 2011 | reverse complement strand
CCCCCCCGCCTCCCCCCACAACTACTAGCGCATTTCAACGTGGTGGATTACACACGAAGTTTGGAGAATTCCCTGAACCCTTCGAAGTCGACTGCCGGAGACGGTCATTATAGAAAAACGACCGCCGAAAACTCCAGGGCTCGCAGCTGCTCGAGCTGCTCGGCCTGCTCCCACCCGCAGGGGGTCTCAGGTCTGCTGGGAGGCCCTTGGAACCGGGAACGCTTCACGGTACGCTCTCCGCCTGCATTCCGGGACAGATCAAAGGGAGGGGGCCGATCCATGCGGGCGAGCATCGTCATCGCGGCTCACAACGAGGGCCATCGACTCTGGAGGACCGTGCAGTCCTGCCTGGAGTCGGCGGCGGATTTGCCGTGCGAGGTGGTGGTGGTGGACGACGCGTCCACCGACGGCTCGGTGGCGGAAGCGCACCGCCGCTTCCCGCAGATCCGCACCATCCGCGAATCGGAGCGCACGGGCTGCTCGGCGGCCAAGGACCTCGGCGCGCGCCGATCGCGCGGCGACGTCATCCTCTTCCTCGACGGGCACTGCAAGCCCGAGCACGCCGCGGTGCGGCGCCTGGTGGACGACGTGGAGGAGCTCGACGGCGAGGCGATCGTCACTCCCCGCGTCACCGCGCTCGACTGCCGGCAGTGGAAGAGCTTGATGTTCTACGCGGGGCACGGCTACCGGCTGGACCTCCAGACCCTGGAGGGGAAGTGGGTCCGCCTCGACGCGCTGCGCCCGCGCGGTCGCTTCTTCGAGTCGCCAGGCTTCGTCGGCTGCTGCCTGGCGCTGAGCCGGAAGCTCTACCGGAAGCTCGGCGGCTTCGACCGCGACATGCGCGAGTGGGGCGTCGAGGACATCGACCTCAGCCTCAAGGCGTGGCTGATGGGCCACCCGGTGCTGCACGATCCGCGGGCGATCATCGGTCACCGCTTCCGGCGGAAGTTCGACAACTTCCGCGTCTCGGTGGAGAGCGTCCTCGCGAACCAGCTCCGCACGGCCCGCAAGAACTTCAGCGAGCCCGTGTGGGAGGACTGGCTCTCGCGGTTCCGCTCGCGCCAGCCGAGCGCGCAGTGGGAGAAGGCCTGGGAGCTCTTCCAGGAGGGTCAGCCCAGCGCGGAGCGCGAGCGCCGTTACCTCCACGAGAACCGGAAGCGGGACGAGTTCTGGTTCGCCCGCCGCTTCAGCCTGCCCTGGCCCCGGAAGCGCGCGCTACCTTCGGAATCGCGGCGGGCGATCCAGGCGTAGCCCTCTTGCAAGCGGCGGGGGGAACCACGTAGAATCCCGCGCGTTCGGAAACGGACACAGGCAGTTTCGAGGCAGTAGGCAGTTTCTCCTGGTGAGATCGGCTCGTAGAAGCCCTCGCTCTCCGCGGCGTCATGCCGTGCGGGCGAGAGGTGGACGGGCCAAGGAGTGAAGACCATGTCGGACCCCACCGGCCCTCCGGGCGATCCCAGCAAGTACGCGAAGTCCTATCAGGAAGGATACGACGCCTCCTACCGCGACTTCCGCGAGATCCACGGCGATCCGAAGCGCTTCCCCGATCCCGATGATGAAAAGGACAAGCGCAAGGATCGGATGAAGAAGAAGCTCGACCTCGAGAACCGCCGCTCGAAGAAGGCGCTCGACCAGGGCTACGAGGACGGCTGGAGCGACGCGGGCTCGGACACCGGTTACCCCCCAGGGTAGCGGCTACGCGTAGGGCAGCGTTCCATCCTGGTCCATCTGCGGGGCGGCCGCGCGCGTGCGTCGCTCTCGGTGCAGAACCGGAGGTCGAGCCCGCTGGAGAGAGCCGCATGGCCTTGCACGGCATCGAGAACCGCGGAGAGCGCGTGCCGGCCGGCGTGCCGGGCGCGCAAGGGCGCTTCGGACGGTTGTTCCCGTTCCTGCCCGCGCTCCCACACCAGAGCCGGCCCGCTCCCGCCGAGCTGGGCAAGATCATCGAGCATCGCTCGAGCGACCCGCAGCCGAATCCGAGGATCCCGGCGGGCTTCACCTACCTCGGTCAGTTCATCGATCACGACATCACGTTCGACGCCACCTCGGTCCTCGAGCAGCAGAACGACCCGCGCGCCGTCTGGAACTTCCGCACGCCCTACCTCGAGCTCGACTCCGTCTACGGCGCGGGGCCGCGCGCCGCGCCGCAGCTCTACGACCGCCGCGCGTTCGGGAAGCTCCTCCTCGACGAGCTCTCGCCGTTCGACCTGCCGCGGAACTCGCAGGACACCGCTCTCATCGGCGATCCCCGCAACGACGAGAACCTCATCGTCTCGCAGCTCCACCTGGCGTTCGTGAAGTTCCACAACCGCGTCCTCGACGAGGTGGGCGAGCTCGAGGAGGCGCAGCGCGTCGTGCGCTGGCACTACCAGTGGATCGTCCTCCACGAGTTCCTACGGAAGGTCTGCCGCGAGGACGTGGTGGACGACGTGCTCGCGAACGGCAGGAGGTCCTTCCTCTTCGACGGCCGCGACGAGGCGGAGCCGTTCATCCCCGTGGAGTTCAGCGTGGCCGCCTACCGCTTCGGCCACAGCATGGTGCGCGGCGCGTACGCGATCAACCGCGGCCTGCGCGGCGTGCCGCTCTTCGGCCAGCCGGGCGGCGACCTGCGCGGAGGGAGGGAGGTGGGATGGGACCGCGCGGTGGACTGGTCGCGCTTCTTCACGTTCACGGGGAAGGAGCGGCCGCAGGCGAGCCTCCGCATCGACACGCAGATCGCGCTCCCGCTCCTCCACCTGCCCGACGAGGTGATCCCCATCGACGCGACGCCTCCGGTGCGCTCGCTCGCCGTCCGGAACTTGCAGAGGTCGCTCGATCGCGGGCTGCCGTCGGGCCAGTCGGTCGCCGGCTTCCTGCGCGAGGAGGTGCTCGCGGACGACGAGCTGTGGGACGGGACGAGCGTGGGCCGCGCGCAGGCGCCGCTCTGGTTCTACGTGCTGCGCGAGGCGGAGGTGCGCGAGGACGGCGAGCGGCTGGGCCGCGTGGGGAGCCGGCTCGTCGCCGAGGTCATCATCGGCCTCCTCCAGGGAGACCGGCGCTCGTTCCTCTTCTCGCAGCCCGACTGGAAGCCCTTTCTGCCGCGGCACGACCGCGCGCCGCGCGGCGAGGGCGTGCCCGACGCGGAGCGCTTCACGATGGCGGACCTCCTCCACTACGCCCGCGCGGGGCGGACGGAATGAACGCGATCGCGTCGAGCCGCGCGCGTCAGGCCTTCGCGAGGAGCCCGCGCACGTAGGCGGCCTCCTCCTTCATCGGCTTCGGCGACGTCTCGAGGAGCGTCCAGCCCTCGAAGCCGCTCTTCACGAGCGCCTCGATGAACCGGGGGAAGTCGATCTTCCCCTTCCCCACCTGCGTGCTGCCGTCCTTCAGGTGGATCTGCGCGAGGCGCGCCTTGCCGAGCCACGCGACCTCCTTGTAGACGTCGTAGCCGCGCGGGAACGAGTTGCCCACGTCGTAGTAGACCTTCACCGCCGGCGAGCCGACGCGGTCGAGGATGCGCGCGTTGTCCTCCGCCGTGATCGTGTTCTCGAGGCCGAGCACGACGCCGGCCTTCTCCGCCAGGGGAGCGAGCGGCTTCAGGCGGTCGGCGACGGCCTCCTGCTCCGCGCGCTTCTCGATCGCCTTGGGGCCGAAGAAGGGCAGGAGGATCGTCTTCGCGCCGAGCGCGTGGGTGATCGCGATCGCCTCCTCCACCCACTTCGGCGCGTCGGGGTGGTCCTTCAGGCCGTCGCGGTGGAGGATCTCGAGGCACGTCGATGGGATGGCGAGGCCTTCCTTCCGCGCCGCCGCGGCGAACTTCTCGCGGTGCGCGGCGTCGGTCAGCGGCAGGTGCTCCTTGCCCTTTCCGCACGAGACCTCCACGCCGTCGAGCTCGCGCTCCTTCGCGAGCGTGAACGAGGCGGGATCTCCCTCCTTCCCCAGGCTCCAGTCGGGGCCGCCCACGCGGATCGCGGGCTTGCCGCCCGGCGCGGCGGCGAAGGACGCGGCGCGCTCGCCGAGGACGGTGAGGAGTGCGGCTCCAAAGGCGGTTTCGCGCAGGAAGTCGCGGCGTCGGATGGTCATGGCGTGCTCTCCAGGTTCTCTCGTGCCTCGGGAAGGATGCGATCCGTTGACCGCAGCGCGATTCTATGCGGGCGGCGAAACCGCCTCAAGGAGAGCGGAGCGTCGCGGACGCCGGCACGATCCCGGTCTCCGCCCACTTGAGTTCCGCCGCGCGTCGGGGTGAGATCTGTTGGGAGGATCGATCGCATGCACATCGCGGATGCCGGACTTCCGCACTCGCTCCAGGCGATGGTCGAGGGGGAGCTCGACCGGGACGAGCGCGTGCTGTGGGCGGGGCAGCCGATGGCGGGACGCATGATCCGCGCCGCCCTCCCCGCGTCGTTCTTCGGCCTCCTCTGGGGGAGTTTCGCGGTCTTCTGGTTCGGTCAGGTGTTCTGGCCGGCGCGGCAGGCGGTCGTCGGCGCCCCGTTCGAGCTCGTCCTCCCCTTCATCGCCTTGCCGTTCGTCATCGTCAGCCTCCGCAAGATCGCGAGCCCCCTGCGAATCGGCGTGGCGGCTCGGAGGACGGCCTATGTGGTGACGGACCGCCGGGTCATCGTGTTCCGCGGAGGGCCGCGCGGCACGCAGGTGCGTTCCTTCACGCCCGAAGCGCTGCGAGAGCTCGAGCGACGGCAGTTCCCCGACGGCTCGGGCGACCTCGTGTTCGGCCGCGATATGCGGACCAGCGCCAGGGGCCGCTACCGCTCGGCCGAAGGCGGCTTCCTCGCCATCCCCGACGTGAAGTCGGTGGAGGAGCTGGTGCGGGCGATGGTGGCGTCGCAAATCGCCTGACGCTCGCCGCCGTTCATCCTCCGCAGCCCGACGACGAGCAGTCGGGGAGGTCGTCCGCGGTCGGATCGGGCCCGCACTCGAACCCGGGCGCGGCCGGCGGAGCGCCGCCCTGGAAGAGCGCGCCGAGGAGCGCGACCGCGTCGGCGAGGCGCAGCCGGCCATCGTCGTCGACGTCCGCCGCGTCGGGGCACGCCAGCGGATCGCCGCCCGCGAAGAGGACGAAGAGGAGCCGCACGGCATCGGCGAGGTCCACCGAGCCGTCGCCCTGCACGTCGCCGCGGATGAAGTCGCCGGTCGCGCCGCCGCAGCGTACGGGCGATCCGCCGGCGAACGCGGGCACGAGGACCGCCTGGAAGTCGAACGCGGAGCTCCCCAGGGCCGCCGTGTGCACGCTGGCGGCGATCACGTTGGCTCCCGGCCGCAGCCCGTCGAGCGGCAGGTCGATCGACGCGACCGTCGGCCCGCTCTCCTTCAGCGCCGCCGTCTGAGCCGTCACCGGACCGGCCGGCAGGTTCGAGCGCCACACCTCGCGGCCGTTCAGGAAGACCGCGGCGCCGTCCTGGTAGATCACCGTGAGGCGCGGAGCGCGCAGGCCGGCAAGGTCGCCGAGGTGGAACGCCCTCCGGAACGCCACGCTCCGGTAGGTCCCCTGCATGTCCGCGAGCTCGGTGCGCTCGCCGCCGCCGCCGTGGCCGAAGCCGGACGGCGCGCTCTCCCAGGCCGCGTCGTCGAAGTCGGGCTCGGCCCAGCCGTCGGGGCGCGGCTGCGATCCGCGGAGGAGCTTCCACGCGGCGCCGTCGGCGATGAGGAGGCGCGAGGCCGCGAGCGCGGGAATGAAGGAGAGGTCGCTCGAGTTCAAGCTCGAGTTGTGGACCTCGACGGCCAGCACGTTCTCGCCCTCGGCGAGGAGCGCGGCGTCGAGGCGGAACTGCTCGGGCGTCCCGGCCTCGTGCGACGTCGCGAGCGTGGTGCGCGTCACCGCGGAGCCTGGCTTCCCCAGACCCGCGCGCGCCGCCTCCACGCCGTTCACGTACGCGACGAACCCGTCGTCGTAGTCGATCGTGAGGAGCAGGCGGCCGACCGACTGGGGATCGGCGAGGGTGAACGTGCGGCGGCAGTAGATGGCGGCGTAGCGGTTCTGCATGTCGTTGAGGACGGTGGCGTCGTCGCCGTCGGCGTAGCCGATGCCCGTCGCTCCCGTGAGCCAGCCCGCGCCCGGCTGGAACTTCGTCTCCTTCCATCCCGCGGGAGGTCCGGAGGCGCCCTTGAAGTAGCTCCAGCGGTCCCCGACCGCGATGAGCTGCTCCTCGCGCACGGTCGAGTATTCCACGACGAGCCGCGGAGGGTTGTTTCCCTGCGCCGACGAGAAGTCCCAGCCGTTCTTCCCGAGGGGGAGGAGCGCCCAGCCGTGGTTCGAGCACGGGTCGCGCGACCACGCGTTCACGCTCGCCGTGACGTCCACGCGCACGACGCCCGGAGCACCGGACGCGCGCGCGTCCGGAGACGCGAGCGCTTCGCTTCCCGGACCGATGCCGCCTCCGGCATACGCGCTCCACGACGCGCGCTCGTCCCAGTCCTCCGCCATGCGGTGGAAGGCGGCGCCGTCGCCCGCGTCGACGGTGGTGAGCTCGAGCCAAGCCGCGAGCACCGGGACGCCGGGGGGCACCTGTCCGGCCGCGGATCCGAAGATCTCCTCGAACCGCAGCAGCCCCTGCGCGCGCAGCCCCGAGTCGTTCGGCTCGTCGCCATCGACGGTGATGGCCGGATCTCCGTGCCGGTCGGCCTTGGGATCGTTCTCCACGATCCCCGTGTCCTTCGTCCCCGCGTACCCGGCGGTCCTCTGGCGGAACGAGACCTGCACCTTGCCGCCGGCGTTGGGATCGACGGTGAGCGCGACGGTGTCGACGGCGACGAGCGAGCCGTCGTGCGCGGCGAGGGAGAGGAGGTACGTGCCCGCGCGGGGGAACGTCGCGTCGGTGACGAGCGCGGACGGATCCGAGAACGCGACGGGCGCCGGCCCGGTGAGGAAGCGCCAGGTGCTGGTGAGGCGCGCGGGCGCGGGCAGCCCGTCGTCCTCGACCGAGCCGCGCAGCCGCGCCGTGTTCCCGGTGAGGAGGAGCGTGCGGTCTCCGCCGGCGTGCGGCGCCGGCCGGTGGTCGGCCGCGCTCTGCGCGGGATAGGTGTAGACGAGGCAGGCGCGGTCGTCCGCATTGGGGTCGTGGCAGCAGACGGCGTACATGATGGACGACGAGTCGGGCCGGTGCGCGAAGCCGAGGCCGTGGCCCACCTCGTGCGTGAGGAGGCGCCGGTAGTCGTCGGGCTTCAGCGTCCCCGATCCGTCGTTCACGAGCACCTGGAGGTTCACGATCGTCCACCACTGCGCGCCGTCGTGCGCGTGGAAGCCCGCCGCGCCGGGGCCGCCGACCGCCAGCACGCCGTCCGCGAGCTCGGAGCAGGGATCGTTGAAGACGATCGTGCCCGTCCTCGAGGCGCTGCCCGCCGCGCAGTCGATCGACACGTCCGTCTGCCCGTCGAAGACGAGGTTCACGCCGCTGCGGGGGATCTCCATCCACACGTCGAGCGCCGCCTGCACGAGGTCGAGCCCGCCGCCGGCGCGCGAGTAGTCGCCGCGCGAGTCCGCCTTGATGGTCACCGTGCCGCCGGTGTCGAAGGTCTGCCAGCGGAAGTTCCGCCCGTCCTGGTTGAAGTAGAGGCAGGCCGCGGGCACGGCGCCGCCGCCCGGCTCGCGCGGGACGATGCGCGGATCGACGCGCGCCGTGGCGCCGTCCCACTCCGCGTCGCCGGCGAGCACGAGGCGGAGGAGCGCGAGGAGCGCGGCCTCGTCGCTGGGGACGATCGGCTCGGCGGCGGAGCCGTCCGGCCGAGGCACGGTCGCCGTGAGCGCCGCTTCCTCGAGCGGGACGAGGAGGAGCGAGCCGTCCTCGGCCGCGACCTCGCGCATCACGCCACAGGCGAGGAGCGCCGTGCGGTAGAGGCCGCTGGGCGCGATGGCGAGCGGGAGGAAGTAGACACCGCCGTCCTGGAAGCGCGGCGAGCCGGGCACCGCGCGCAGCTCGCCGCCCACTTCGCCGCCGGGCGCCTCCACCGTGAACGCGTCGCCCGGCCGCAGGGGGCCCGAGACGCTCTCGAGCACCACCATCTCGGTGCGCGTCGTGAAGAAGGTGCCCAACGCGATCGAGGTGGACGCGCCGGCGCGGGCGAGCACCACCGCGTCGCAGCGGCGGGCGAGGTCGGCGAGGTCGCGCGGCGGGACGATGGTCGCCGCGATCGCACGAGCCGCGAGCGAGAGCGCGAGCAGCGCGGCGAGGATGAACTTGGTGGCGCGGGGGACCATGACCTGGGGCCCAACGATAGTGGGGATGCTCGCGACTGTCCATCGCGGGCGCCTCGCGCGTGGCGCGCAGGCGGTGCGGGGAAACGGTAACGGAAGCGAGCAAAGGGGTCACACGGGGCAGGAGGAATCGCGCGAGAGATCTGGCATCGCCCGAATCGCCCGAATCGCGAGATGGCGGTTGTCACCGGCGGGCGGCTTCCGATAGCATGCGCCACGCGGGGATGGCCGAGAGGCGCACGGGGACGGCGCGCTCTCGAAAGGAGAGCCATGGGCAGAACCTCGATCTTCCTCGCGCTCGCCGTTTCCTCGTCCCTCGCCGCGCGCAGCCTGGCTGCGCAGGACTGCAACGAGAACGGGGTGGCCGATGACCGCGACATCGCCGCCGGCACCAGCCGCGACTGCAACGGGAACGGCATCCCCGACGAGTGCGACGTGCGCGGGAGCGCGTTCGCCTTCGAGGACGCATCGACCTGGGCCCGGTTCCCCATCTCGGGCTCGCCGATCGCGCTCGCTGCTGCCGACCTCGACGGCGACGGGCGCCCCGAGATCGTCAGCACGCAGTCCGGCGGCGCGACCGGCCCGGGCCTCCTCACCGTATCCTGGAACGAAGGGGCACGGACGTTCTCTTCTCCCCAGAAGACGGAGATCGTTCCCTTTGCGTTCTCCCTCGCGGCAGCCGACCTCGATGACGACGGCACCACCGATCTTGCCGCGTCCGGGATCGACGGCATCTCCGTCGTCCTCAACCGAGGCGGCCGGTCGCTCGAGCCGGCGACGGTCTTGTCGACGAGTCCCGGCGCCGAGATCGTGGCGGCCGACTTCGACGGCGACGGGCGCACGGATCTGGCGGCGGCTGCCCGCGACCTGACCATCGTCCTCAACCGCGGCGGGGGCCGGTTCGAGGGAGTGGTCACCTTCGATCCCGTGGGGTGGAACGGGCCGGTGGCCGTCACCGACTTCGACGGGGACGGGAACCTCGACGTGGCGCTCGCCGATGCGGATCGGAAGGGAGTCACGGTGCTCCTCGGCAAGGGAGACGGGCGGTTCGCGGCCGCCGATGCCATTCCCATCGAGTGGCGGCACCTCCTGGTTCCACTCGACCTCGATGGGGACGGCCGCCCTGACCTGGTCCTTCGGGCGGCCGACCGGTTCGCGGTGTTCGGCAACGTGGGTGGAGGGAGGTTCCGCGAGCGGGATCCGCTGCCGATCGAGGCGGGCGGCCATGGCGCGGCGACCGCGGACTTCGATGGCGACGGCGACCTCGATCTCCTGACTTTCGGGACCCAGGGGCAGATCCTCGTGAACGACGGCGGGCGCCTGCACGTGTCTCCCGTGCTCGGGCGCTCGCGAATGAATTTGGCGGCGGCCGCCGACTTCGACGGCGACGGCAGGACGGACATCGCCTCGGCCGTATCGGACTCGACGGGTGGAGTCGCGAGCTTCCTCTACAGCCGGGGAGGCGTCGAGTTCGAGGCGGGTCCTTTCGCGGTGCTCGGCACCGTCGTCGTGGAGGACGATTTCATCCAGCTCATGCAGACCGCCGACCTTGATGGGGATGACCGGCGGGAAGTTGTGGTGGGTCTCAGCCATGGACAGGTGCCCTTCGCAATCCTGTGGAACCGAGGGGACGAGATCCTTTCGCCGCCCGAGTTCTCCCTCGTCCAGGGCTGGCATGCGATCATCGCGCCGCGGATCGACGGCGAAGGGCGCGCGGCCATCGTCGAGCGGACGGACGACGGCCTCGAGACGATCCTCGTGCGCGGCCGCGGCGTCCTGGACCCGCCCGTCCACTACGATCTGGATCCGGCGCGCCAATTCGGCCTCCTCCTGGCGGAGGACCTCGACGGTGACGGCAGGACGGACATCGCTTTGAGCGGGACGAGCCTCGGCGTCCTCCTCAACCGGGGTGACGGGACGTTCGGAAGCCCGATCCTCTCGCGAGGCGAAGGATTCCTCCGCGGTTTCGCGGACTTTCGGGGCTCCGGACTGCCGGACCTCCTCCTGTTCCAGTACGAAGCGGCGGCCCTCGTCCTCCACGAGAACCTCGGAGGCGGCGCCTTCGCCGATCCGGTCACCGTCCTGCCCGCCACCCCGAACACCGAGGTGCTCGTCGCCGACCTCGACGGCGACGGGCGGCCGGACCTGACCGTCTGGGATAACGCCTCGAGCGACGCCCGCCTGACCCTATTCTTCGGCGAAGGGGCCTCCTTCTCGCCGCCGGCATCGATCGGCCTCGGGGGAGAGCCCATGGCCGTCTCGGCCGGCGACCTCGACGGGGACGGCGACCCCGACCTCCTCGTGACCTGTCTGGCCTACGACGCGGCGCTCGACGCCTACGGAACCTTCCTGACCATCGTCTGGAACCGCGGGGCGAGGTCGTTCGCGGCTGGCGACGCCATGCTCGCCGGAGTCCGCGTGGCCGGTGCGAGCCTGGCCGATCTCGACGGCGATGGGCTGCCCGACCTTCTGGCCACCATCGCGGAGGGGGACGTCCGGCTTGCCGGCGTCTTCCTCAATCAGGGCGGCGGCAGGTTCTCCTTCCGGGCTCTCGCGCGAACGGGTTCCATTCAGGCCGCCGATCTCGACGGATCGGGGCATCCCGCGCTCCTGTGGATGGAGGGAGGCGAGCTGGTGGTGGCCCACACTCGCTCCGTGCTGCCGGCGAGCGCGGACGCGAACCGGAACCGCGTGCCCGACGAGTGCGAGGTGCGCTTCCATCGCGGCGATGCGAGCGGGGACGGAGCGCTCGACCTCACCGATGCGCTCGTCACGCTCGCCTACCTCTTCGACGGCGGCCCGGCGCCGCCGTGCGCGGAGGCGGCGGACGTGCAGGGCGACGGACGCCTCGACGTCACCGACGCGCTCGCGACGCTCGCCTACCTCTTCCTCGGCGGGCCGCCTCC
>JADMIO010001480.1_pt1 | contig 11091 bp, 3 predicted proteins | sample 8958161 | NCBI WGS metagenome assembly JADMIO01 (sample SAMN16585339, study PRJNA669376) | soil metagenome | isolation source: Crop rotation soil | place: USA: Cullars Rotation, Alabama | collected 2011 | reverse complement strand
GGCCCCCGCCTCCGCCGCCCGTGAACGACATCTGCGCGTACTTCTGGATGCCGATCTGGATCACGCTGTGGCATTGCAGCGACTTGGCGACCCCATCGAGCACCTGCGTGGCAAGATACGTATAGAAGAAATTCTGAAGTTCGTTGTCGTCATCATCACCAGAACGCTTGGGCAGCATTTCATCGGGGACGGAGCCAACCACTAGGCGGAAGGGGTCTTTGCGGCCCGTCTCAGGAATAAATGTTTCTGGATGTTCCTCGTCCCACGGCTTGGTCTGCCTGTCTTTCAGGTCTTTCGTCTTTTCGTCCAGGATGTCGCGCGGATCGCTCTTGACGAAGTCTTCGATGATCTCTTCGGGGGTTTTCGCCTTGGCCGACTCGCCCGGCTTGCCCGGCTCACCGGGCTTGGCGCCTGGCGGAGGCCCGCCCTTGCCGGCCCCACCGGTGGGCGGGGTCCCGGGGGGAGGTCCGCCTGGCGGCGCCTGCGCCGGCGCACCGCTCTCCGGCGGCGTGGCGGCGTAAGCCATCGTCCCCGCTTGCAAGCTACCCATGGAGTGCAGCGCAGCCTGCCGCTGTCCGGTAGTGCAACCCAGCAGGGCGCACGCCGCCATACACGCCAGACTAATCCCAAGTATTCTGTTCATCATTTCAGCTCCTCATGGGCTCAGCACGACTTCGAGCCCGGCGCGGCCGGCGGGGCGTCGCCTTCTGCCGGCCGTTCGGAATTCATAAAGTATACCGTCAATTGGATCTTCCATTCTGTATCAGCCTGAAAGGCACCTACATTGTTCTTACTCTCATCCGAGCGCAGACAATGTACAACGATCAGCGTGTCCTTCTGCCTTGCCATCTGGAGATGCTTGACGAAGTTCTTTACATCGGTGTAACTACCCCTGAAACCCTCCAGCCGGACGCTGTATGGCTCGAGGAATTTAGTCGGGCGTGTATCGATCGGAGTCTCGATAGGTTGGCCATTCTGCTCAGGCTCGTAATGGATCTTGAAAACGTCCGCCGAATTATCGAAGAACCGCCCCGTCGGCAGGGTGTCAAACGGCCTCATCGCCATGTTGATCTGGAAGGTATGGGTGTCAGCAAAAATCTTGCTCTCCCCCGTAGGCTGCATGTCTTGATCGATGAGCGGCAGCAACGTTTGCTCCCAAAATGGCACCAGGCTGCTGTCGTCGTCCAGAAACAGATAATCCAGGGAATTGAGTTTCGTCTTCAGCGCCTTATTCAACTTGTCGGCCTCATCCTTCTTCTTACCCTTGGTGGTGTAAGTTGTGATGTTGGCTTCCTCGGATTTGATCTGCTGGCCGATGCTGGCGATTTCGGCATTGGCCTTGTTGTTGTTGCTGATCATCACGCCCAAAATGATGAGGGCGGCAATGGCGAAAACAATGCCCAGCGCCTGGGGCGTAATGATCGGGCCCTTGATGGCCTTGCTTTCCTTCGGCGCGCCGGGCGCCTTTCCCGCCGGGGGAGCCTTACGTCTTGACGACATTGTCGATCACTCCTTCCAGTTGCTCCAGCGTCTGCACTTTCTGGTTCTTGATCTCGCCTTGCAGCGTCGTGCTGCACTCAAACTTCCACACATAGGGGATCGACACTGTGAAATCACCGCGGAAGAAGTCCTCGATGGAAGCGCCGGGCTGGAAGTCGAAGCGCGGGATGTTGCCCTGCATGGTAGAACCGAAGGGCGAGCTACCACCGCCGGGCGGTCGGGCATTGGACAGCCCGGGCAGAGGCCCCCCGCCGCCACCGCCGCCGCCGCCGCCGCTACCGCCGCCATTCTGGTCTTCCGGCTTCTCAGTCAGCATCGTGTTGGTGAAGAAGGGCGATTTGTCGAGGTTGATGGCGAATTGGAGGATGTCGACCCGCTGTACACCAACGCCTTTCATCTTGATGACGCCAGTGCCCGCTTCAAAGTCTACATCCGTCAGCCAGACCCGGTCGTTAGTCCGGTTGCCCAGTTCTTCCATGATGGGGGGCCACATGGTCTGTTGGCTAAATAGGTTGTAGATCTGCTTGAACCGTGGCAGCTGGTTCTGGACTTCCGCCTTGATTGAGTCGAACTTATCGGCGTCGGGCTTACGGCGCGCAGCTTCAGCCTTCTTCGCCTCGAGATCGGCATTTTGCTTAGCGATCTCTTTTGCTTGTTTCTGGCTCTGCAGCCAGCCGAACCCACCTAGCACAAACAGCAGCAACAGGCCGAATGTCACTATCTGCTGGTTGAGATGCCGCGTGTAGTACGACGGCGGCATCAGGTTGAGCTCTTTCTTCTTCTTCGTCATCTCCAGCGCGAGGCCGGCTGCCACGGGCAGCTTGCTGGCATGACGGTCAAGCACTTCTAGGCTGTAAACTCCCTGGCGGTACAAGAGGAGCTGGCTGAGGGACACCGGCACAATCTCCAGCCCTGTCTGGTCTTCCAGGTACTTCGGCAGGTTGACAAATAGCTCGGTATTGCCGAAGAGCAGCATCTTGCCGACGCGCTCGCTACGCTGGGCCTGGCTCTCGTAATAGCGGATACTGCGGATCAGCTCCGAAACGAAGTTGGAGAAGACCGACAGCAGCGCCTCGCGGAGGCGGTTGTCTTCCGTCGGATCAATCTCTTCTTCCGGGACCGTGATGTCCACGGGCTCGGTTCGCAAATAGCTTTCCGCTTCCTGGGCCGAGACACCCAGCAACTGGCCGATCTTAGCCAGGATGCTGTTGTAGCCGATCTCCACCGGCCGGCTTAAACGGAATTGACCGTTCAAGAAGAAGCTGAGGTCGGTCACCGTATCGCGCAGGTCGATAATGCCGACGCCCTGCGTGTAGCCCTGCATCTGCTGGGCAAAGACATTCCAGGCGGCAAGCGTCGTGATCTTGATGCCGTCGCATTCGATGCCCGCCGCGCGCGCGGTCTGGATCAAACTGTCCACCGTCGTGGCACGGGTTGCAACCAACAGCACTTCCTGCATCGCGGGGTTGGCACCCTCGCGCGCCGGCAGTTGCTTGTAGTCGTAGACCGTATCGCCGGGCGGGAACGGGACGTACTGGTTGATCTGGAGGCTGATGGCCTGCCGTGTCTGCGCCGGCCCCATCTTTGGCAGTTCAATGATCCGCGTGATCGCGGCTTTGCCCGAAAGGGAAATGATGCCTTTGCGCGGGCTGATGCCGTTATCCGCGAGGATTTCCCTGATCCGGGCCCCAAGGGCGCCCGGCTCCGCGACGCGCCCCGCAGCAAAGTAGCTGCTACTGATCTCGCCGATCGCAAACGCTTCGAGCGTTGTCTCTTTGCCTTTCTTGCTGACCGCTACGCAACGCAACTCGTTGGAGGTCAGGTCAAGACCGATATCGAGTTTGCGCAGGGAAGCCTTCTTCGCCATGTGTGCCCACCTTCTCCGGGTTCGGTATGCTCTACCTTCAGCTGCTTAGACCCCCGGCGCACCTGCCTTGTTCCGCGCCGGCAGATTCCGGCGCGGCCCCCGTTGGACAGTCATGGTGTCCGGACTGTATTGCTCGCTACTTGTCGTCCACAATCCTGACGTTGATCAGGATAAACAACTGGTTGTTCGTCTTGTCCTTCTGGTGGCGGCCGAAGAAACGCCCGATGATCGGCAGGCGGCTCAGGTATGGCACGCCCTGGAAAGTCATGGAATCGTTAGAACCAGTGACGCCGGCAATCAACGCCGTCTGCCCATCGACCATGCGCAGCACGGTTGTTAGGGTCGTCTGGCGTGTCGGCTGGAATGTCGCCTGGCCGTCGGGGGCAATCTGCTCCGGGCCATCGAAGGTTGACAGGTTCACGTTAACACCGAGTGTGACGCGCCCGCGGTCATCGATCTGCGGAGTGAAGTTGAGCTGGTTGCCGACCGTCACCGGGTTGAACTGCGCGGTTCGGATGGCGTTGCCATTGGCATCGAAAGTCAGGGTGGACTGCAACTGGCCGCGCGTCCGGCTATCGTTGAAAGTGGCCGGGAAACCGTCAATGACGGTAATGCCCTGTTCCGCAATAACCTTGGCCTTCCGCTGCGTGGAGAGGAAGTCGAACGCTGCGCTGTATTGGTCGGGCAAATCGGTGCCCTTATCGAGGAGGCCAACCGAGAGGTCGCCCAAGGCGTAGTCAAAGCTGAAGCGGCCGCTGGTCGCCGTTGCATTGAGCAGGCCCCAGACATTCTCCGGCTCATCCGAAACCGTATAGACCTTGATTGTCAACTGGACCTGTTTCGGGGGCTTGTCGATCTTGGCAATCAACGACTGGACTGAATCCAGGGTCTCCCGGGTGCCGCGCATGATCACCAGGCCGCTCTTGGCCGTCGGGACGGGCAGCCCATTGTTATTACCTGAGCCGAAACCGCCACCGGTCCCACCGGTTCCGCCGCCGGTCCCACCCCCAGTCCCGCCGCCGCCACCGCCGCCGCCATTGCCACCGCCAGCACCGGGCGCCTGCAACGGCGAACCAGTCTGGAGGGGATCGAAGATCTGGTTCTGGATGCCGGCCGCGACGGGCGCGGTCAGCGAAGCGTTAAAGCTCCGGCCGGAACCTCCGCTGCCACCACGGCCACCACCACCGGTACTGCCGCCTGTGCTGCCGCCGCCGCCTGTGCCGTTGCCGAATCCGCCGCCGCTGCCACTGTTATTCGTCCCCTGGTACACATACCAGCCGACATCCACCAGCGGCAGGAGATGGAGCTGGTCGAGGATCTGGACCAGCTGGTTGGGGTCAGCATAATGGAGCTGGTACAAGTCGATCTCGTTCGTCCCCTGCAGCTCATACTCGATCCGGGCCTTGCTCGTTACCAGGATAACGGGCTTGCTATAGGGGTCGTTCTTGTCCTTATAGACCACTTTCTCGAGGTTGTGCGTTTTGAGGACGATGTCCAGCGCCTGGTCGAAGGGTACGTTGTCGAAGTTGCCGCGGACACTGCCGGTGGCGCCGAATTGCGGGTCAAAAATGCCCGCACCACGGAACCCGGCATCGCCTTCCTCACCGGGGATAAACCCAGGATCAGCCGGTTCGCGGCCCTCGGGGTTGCCGGTTGGATCGTCCACCCAGTAGGGGTCGATAATGATGGAGATACCGCTGATGTTGGACAGGAACATCAGGAATTGGTACAGACTGAAACCGCCGGCAGCGTTGAGGTTCACCCGCACGTCGCTCAGCAGTTCGCTGTCACCCTCGAACTGGGGCAACTTGTATTGGCCATAGCCGTCGTTACGGGTGGCCGCGCCACTGACATATTTCTTAGCATCGTCCTGCGCCATGGCCATGATCTGGTCTACTGATGGCGCCTGCTGCTTGATACCGCCGATGCCCAGCGGGGCACTCGCCTGGGTCAGGTCGAGACCACCGCCGCCAGCGGTGGCGCTGAGCGCGCTGCCCACGCCCCCGCTTGGGGCTGCCGGCGTCCAGCCGCTGCCGGACGGGGTGGCCTGTGACTCTGACTCGGCCTGCATATCGGGGATGAAGGCCTCTGGTCCAGACTGTTCAGACGCAATGTTCAGGGGCTCGCGCGCCGGGGGCGCCAGCGGTGTGCTGGGTTGGGGCGCGGGCGGGTTGAAGTTGCGCGCTGGGGCGACAGGGGCCGGCGGGACTGCTGCCTTGGCGCCGAAGCGCAGCACCAGGCTGCCGTTGGCATCAGTCGTGTCGAGCAGCCCGGTGCCGGGCGCCAGTGTGACGCGCACGACAAGGCCGGGCCCTCCGCGGGATTCCAGGACCTCGACATTAGTGACCGGCGCCTTGAGGTTCTTGTGCACCAGGCCCGTCAGGCCAGGCTTATCGGCTGCCGCTGGCAGCTCGATATCGACGCGCGGCGGGAAAGACTGCTCGACAACCCGGCAATCGGCCTGGCCGATCCCGCGCAGCGTCAACTGCAGTGTCTTCGCATCGAAAGCCGCGCCGGCGAACCCGCCAGAGGCTGCGACGGGCGGCGCAGTATCGACGGCGTTATGCGCCGGCGTCGGCGTCGCCGTGGCCGGCCGGGGCGCAGGCTTAACCGGGGCTGGCGCCGCAGCGCCAACAACGCTGACTGCGCCTTCATCCGCCGCCAGCCATTCAGTCTTGAATGGGCTATGGCCGCTTCCCTGGCTAAAGACCTCGATAACGGTCTTCCCTCCCGGAAGTGCAGTCTCGCGGTAGAAGCTCTCTGCGCCGTTGACCGGAACGACGTCGCTCAGGTTGAGGGTGAGCAGGAAGCCGTCTTCACGCGAGCTCAGTTGAGTGCCCTTGATCAGGTCGCCAGCCGCCCCAGTCGCGGTTGGCAAGCTCCCCCCTGATTTGAACATCAGCTCGAGACGGCTCGGGTTGAGTTTGTGGACCTTGAGTGTCGATTCAAGTGACTCGCCGTTTCCGTCCAGCACGACCACATCGCGGTCGGGCAAGTCCAGCAGACGGACAGCGGTCAGCTCGGTTCCCCAACCGGGCAAGACCGCGGCAAGCACCATGAACGCAGATAGCCATCCAGCTACTGCGCTGTATTTAACAGTGCTCCTCACTGAGGATCCTCCTGTCTTTAATTGGCCGTTCCACCCAGATTCTCACGGCCCATGCACGTGCGGCAAACAGCGGCAGACTGCCCCCGTTTGAAGTCTCGTATTCTAGGCTATCGGCATAGGAGTGTCAATGGAAATAAAGAAAGGGCGCCGGTAATCGCTCCGCATGCTTAATTCCCAGCGGTCGCTGGCGCAGGGGCCCCCGCATCCGTGACGCGGGGGCCCCTGCGTGATCCATTCACCGTTCACCCGGCGGTTCGACTGCCTGCGCTATTGCTGCTGGTAGAGGATCTGGTAGCTGGTCTGGCGCGCCGGCGCGCCCTGGCCTAGAACATCCTGCGCCGGGATCCCGAGCAGTGAGTTGCGCTTGGAGCTGCCCGGGCCAACATCGATGACAGCTGTTTTTTCCCTGTCGCGCTGGAGCGAAGCCGTATCCAGGACTGCGGTCTGTGTCCCCCCGCTGACCTCGACCGACCCCGCCGCGTCCACGCGGAAGACATAGCTGCGGCAGGTCAGGAATGGAGCGATGTCGTCCAAGTAGTTGGCGATCGGGATAAACTCGCCCGCATTCTCGCTCCAGGTTTCCTGGTAGCGGAACTCGGATGGGCCGCTAAAGATGCGTTGCGCCGTGGTCAGGCCAATGGCATTCAGGTTCAGTGCGGCATTGTTTACGCCAGTCAGCGGGAAGCTGTGGGGCGCCACTGCCGGATCAGTCTCGAACTCGATCACCTTGTACAGATCGTAGATGTCGCGGAAAGGCGGGTTCGGGATATAGCTGTACGCTGTCACGCCGTTGCTGTCGATGATGCCGATCTTGTTGCGCGCCGTGCTTACCGTCTCGACTACTCCGGGGGTCACCGCCACATTGCCGTTAAGCAGGTCGAGGTTGATCGTCGTCGTCCCGGCACTATAGGTGAAGTAATTCCGGGCGTCGAATGACCAAGCCGAGGGACCTGTGGTCAATGACGGCACCAGGCCCGTTACTTCCCAGCCGGTAGCGCCAGCATAGTAAGGCCCACGGTTGTTATCCCAGCGGTGGTTGGACGCCACATCATTCAGGTATTTGGCGTAGTTGCCCGCATCTTCCGTTGTACGGAACACCGCGTCGGGGATGCCGTCGCCATTACTGTCGATCTGGACATCGACCTGCACCGGGGTCCGCACCTCGGCCACATCGGTCGGCGAGTAGAACATGTACTCGCCGTCATCGAAGTTGTAATACTGGCCCGCCATGCTGTCATAGGCGTTGTGCAGGTTGCCGCTGTTCGGAGGCAGCAAGGCTGCGTCGCGCGCCGTCGCCGCATAGTCGTGCGGGTTGACGCCATCCCACGGGCCGATCACCGGCAGGTGGTCCACGCGGAAGTTCTGGCCCAGCGTACCCGGCCCGGCGTAGTTCTGTTTGGCATAGCCGAATTCGGCGCTCGCATTCGGCGCATCCGGCTTATGCAGGTCATAGAAAGCCGTGCGGTACCTGACCACATCCTGCGCCAGCTGCCGCGCCCGGCCAGCTGAAATATATTCGTCGCCCGGCGGGAAGGCAGCATAGCGCACCTGCTCCAGGCCCGGGTTGCTCGGGTCGAGATCAATGTCCACCCAGCTGTTGCCGGGCAACTGGTCCGCATACGCCGCCGCCTGGGCCGCGCTGGGCGCCGCCGCGACATACCGGGCCGTCAGCGTAGCCGCCGTATCGTCAGGGAGGACGTAGGCACGCCGCGTCCGGATGTGCATGAAGATGGCAGTCAGTGTATCTTCGGAGGCCGTATTGATGTTGACGCGACCCTCGGTAAAGGTGTCGTAGTAATCCTGCACCGCCTGGCCGCCCTGCTGCGCCGCCGCATAGTTGGCGGTGTACTTTGGCTGCAGCAGCGGGTCCTTCTGGGCATACATGCCCAGGCTACGCGGGTTGCTGCTGGGGTCACCGGTCAGCAGGTCGCCCAGCACCTGGATATCGGATTCCATCAGGCGTCCGCCACCGACTTCATCTGAGTTGGTGCCCTGCTGCAAGTTGCGGTAGCGCAGGTTAGAGTTCTCTTCCACGTTCAGGAACGGGTCGACCCAGACCCGCATCGCATGCATCGGCCGGCCTTCGCGGTCGCGCATGACATCCGGCGCGCTGTTGCCGTAGGTAACCGGCTTGAGGTAGCCGGAAGCGAAGACATCCTCGCTGGCGGTGTCGATCGCCCCACCGTTGTCAGTCGTCAACGCCTCGACGATGTAGTTGCCGGGGGCGGGGACGGTAAACAGCACCGGCGTGTCATCGCTGCCGGGGCCGCGCGGGTCGGGCACGCCGTTGGCCCCGAAGCTCGTTGCCTCGCTACGGGTGACAGTGTTGATGATGGTGCCATTGGCGTTGAGCAGCTGAAGCGTGGTGAAGTAGCCATCCGCCGCCGTCCGCCGGCCGCCGGCCACCGCGTACTGCACGGTCAGGTTGAAAGGCGCCACGCCCGACGGCGGGTTGACCAGCAGGTCGACATTCAGCGGGATCGTCGCCGCGATATCCACAGTCGGCTGCTGGTCCGGCGGCAAAGTACTGGTGCTTACGGTATTGCCGTTGAAGTCCGTTACGTCAACCCGCACTTGGTAGGGGTTGTCCACCTGCACTCCGCCGGTCACTGTCGAACTGGGCTTCGTGTAGACGTGGTCGAAGCTCGTCAGGGTGCCGGTGTTGTTCTTGGTCTCCGGTGCCGAACCATCCCCGTAGTCGACCCGCACCGTGTATGGCCCCGAGCCGCCATCAATAGCAGTGAAGATCGTGATCGTATCGCCGACGCTGCCGGAAGGCGGGGCCGCCATCACGTTGACCGACAGCGGGGTATCGATTAGCTCGAATTCCTTGTACGAAGTCGTCGCACCTCCGCCAGACGTGGCCGTCATGGAGACGCGCCACTGGCCCGCCCCGGAGTCACTGGGGAAGCCGTTGTTGCGGGCAAACTGCTGCGCGTCGAATACGAGCATTTGCGAGTCCTGGACCAGCGCCGTCGCACCAATCGGCCCACCGCCACCCGCGACGCGCTGCACTGTCCACTGGTAGTTGAAGACCGGGTTCTGCGCCACTCCGCCTGAGACGAAGCCCTGGAAAGTGACGAGCTGCGAATTGCTGCCGACGACGGGGTCGATGTAGAAGTCAGCGCCGAAGGGCAGGCGTTCCACCGAGCTGCCGCCCGTGCGCTGGCCGAGGAAGAGCGCCTGGCTGTCGAAGCTGAAGGCCCGGCTGGCCAGCGGCAGGTTGTCGGCCGCGAAGGAGAAGCCGTTATACACGCCGCGGTTGGCGGTGTAATAGACGAAGGCACCTGTGCTCTGGCCGCGGCCCACGCCCGGCAGCTGCGCGGGCAGTGAATCGCCCTTGGCGGTCCCGCCGAGCACAGACATCAAGTTCGGCCCGGTCTGCACGAGGAACTGGAAGGTGTCCACAGGATTGGCGCCCAGCGGCGACTCCTGCGTGCTCCAGCGGCCGTCGGCGTTGGCGTCCGAGGCCCAGTCGAGCGACGGGCCGGCGCCGTGGACGGCCTGGTGGCGCAGAGTGCTATTGCCCTGGAAGTTGGCTGAGACGAAGGGCCGGTCATAGCTGGAATAGCTGACGAGCGAATTGTTATAGCCGGCGATGCCCGGCGGCACGAGGAGCTGGTCGCTGGCAAAGTAGTGGCGCGTACCGGTGTCGAAGCTCGCCTCGAAACCGACCTTCTCCCACTGCGAATTGTCGTACCGGCTGGTGTTGAGCGTCGTCAGGCTGGTGTCGAAGTCGTCACCACCGACGGTTACCACCGGCATGGCGAACGGGCCGAAGACCTGGTAGTTGCTGCTGCCTGAACGCACTGCATGCAGCCGGTACTGGGCCTGCGAAGGCGCACCGCCGGGTGCGCCGGGCAGGAAGGCCAGTTCGCCCGCGCCGAAGCCATGGGTGATCTTGATCTGCTCCACTTCCAGGCCGTCGAGCGTGCCGTCCAGACGGGTCGTATCGCCGACATAGAACGTCTGCAGGTTGGTTGGCGTGGCATTGCCGAAGTTGCCGTCCCAAGCGACCTCCACCTGCGTCGGCTGGTTGAGGCTGCCGCTCAGGTCGAAGTCGTAGGTCAGCGTCTGCTGGAAGTCCACGGGTGCGAGCAGGTCGGCATACGTGGCGTCGGCGAAGCTCTGGCCGATGCCCTGGTTGGTTTGCGGGTTGCTGCCGGTCTCGACGCGGTAGGCATCCCCGATGCGCCATTGGTTGTGGGGGATCAATACGCTCCAGGCATCATCCTGACCGCCGGGGCCCCAGTTGGTGGCCCATTGCGCCGGAAGCAGGATCCAGCCGTCGTCGGCCGCGCCCCAGGTCGTGCCTGTGCCCCCGGCCACGAACTCGACTTCAATCTGGCCCGGGCCGGCCAGGGTGCCGGGCGGCGTATAGTTGTTCGGCACATCGACCACGCGCCACGCGGCATCGCCTTGGCTGTGGTTATAGACGGTCGCGCCGGCGCCGTTGACCACCCCGGCCAGCTGGGCCCAGGTGATGTTCGTGCTCAAGCGGTAGCGCGGGGGCAGGCCGCCGAGGCTGACAGGCGCTGCCGTCTGGGTGAACTGGCGCAGGCCCATGTTGGCGCCGCGCGCCACCCCCATGCCGGGGGGCGGGAAGATGCCCACC
>JADMIO012763460.1_pt1 | contig 11092 bp, 9 predicted proteins | sample 8958161 | NCBI WGS metagenome assembly JADMIO01 (sample SAMN16585339, study PRJNA669376) | soil metagenome | isolation source: Crop rotation soil | place: USA: Cullars Rotation, Alabama | collected 2011 | reverse complement strand
GGCAATACAACTATTTACTGTATCGCCTCGCCTCATTTTACCGCGCCGACTGCAAGTGACAATTGCGATACAAATCCACGCATAGATTCATTTGATGTAAGAGTGAATGGCAACTGTCCACAAGCATACAGAGTAACCCGTTCATGGTTTGCAACCGATGCTTGTGGTAATATATCCGATACTGTAAGCCAAACAATAAGTGTAACAGATACTACTGCACCGGTACTAAGTGGCCAGGGCCCTAACAGCATTATGGCTTGTAGCGGTACGCCGGTGTTCCATGCACCAACCGCAATAGATAACTGCTCAACAGTATCCCTGGATTCAACCACGATAACTACCGGTACGGGATGTTCAATAACCACTACCCGCAGCTGGTGGGCAACCGATGCTTGCGGCAACCGGTCGGATACCGTTAGTCAGTCAATAAGCACTACTGATACAGTTAAACCGGTAGTAACCCCTGCTACCGACACAACCATATCTTGTGCCGACTGCCTGAATGGTGTTCCGGTATTCCACCACCCGGTAGTAACCGACAATTGCGATGCGAACCCGGGCCTAAGGTCTACATCAGTAACGGTGCCTGGCTCTTGCCCTCAATCGTTTACTGTAATACGTAAATGGTGGGCAACCGATGCTTGTGGCAATGTGTCCGACACGGTTGTTCAAAACATTAATGTAGTAGATAATATCCCACCTGTATTAACTTCTACCGGTCATGATACTACAGTTTCTTGTTCGGCAGTGGTTCATTTTAATAACCCTATTGTACATGACGCATGTGATTTGAACCCTGTTGTAAGCTTTAAAGACAGTTTGGTTGCCGGTAGTTGCAATGAGACCTACACGCTTATCCGCAAATGGTGGGCTAAAGATGCCTGTGGCAATGTTTCGGATACCGTGAGCCAGACTATAACAGTAATTGATACTACAGCGCCGGTATTAAGCGGCCAGGGTACCGATGTATTTGTTACCTGTCCTTCGTGCCAGGTTTGTGTTCCGGCTTTCATTGCGCCGGGCGTAAGCGATGAATGCGATTTGAACCCTGTGGTAACTTTTGTAGATACTACTACACCGGGCACCTGTTCGCAATCATATACTATTACACGTACCTGGAGAGCTACCGATGCCTGCGGAAATGTATCGGCACCTGTTCATCAAACAATAACAGTAAGCGACACAGTGGCGCCTGTTATTACTTGTGCCGCCGATATGTCACTTCCATGTGGGGCAACGGTAGTATTCAGTACTCCGACAGTAACGGACAATTGTGATAGGCACCCTTCGTTACTAATTGCTTCTTCAGATACCGTATCGAATAGTGATGGTTCAACTACTTATACACGTACATGGCAGGCATCCGATTCATGCGGAAACACTGCTACTTGTGGCCAGGTAATAACTGTAAGTTCTTGTGAAGGCATAGCTTCACGCAGTTCCTCAAGAGGTGGCAAATTAAACATCTCTGTTCGGGCATTCCCTAACCCGTCGGTTGGTGATGTTTACTTCAAAGTAACTGCTTATGAAGACTTGAATACAGTGAGCATGAAAGTATACAATGTTTCCGGCGAACCAGTAGCAATATTATTCAATGGTAAAATGGATAAAGGAGTGGAGTATAACCTCACACTGCACACTGAAACAATTACTTCGGGAAGTTACTTCTATCGTGTGGATGGAGCAGATAGGATACAATACGGAAAGCTGATAATCTTAAAGGATTAAACTTTCAAAAGACAAAAAATAAAGGCTGCTAACAAAAGCGTTAGCAGCCTTTTTATTTTGTCTAAAAGTATTTTGGTATCCTAATTAACCAGGTTTTTAAGTCTTATTTCATCACTTACCAATATTTTGCCGTCCTTAATTTCAATCAGCTTTTCGCTTTTAAAATCGCTTAGGGTGCGGATAAGGCTTTCGGTAGCTGTACCTACTACTTGTGCCAAATCTTCCCGGCTCATTTCTAATTTGGGCTTATCGCCGGGTGTTTTTTTAAATTTATCGTACACCTGTAACAAACCGTTTGCCACTCGCTTGCGAAGAGAGTTGTAAGCCAGGTTCAACAATTTCTCTTCTTGCTCTGCAAGGTTGTGTGAAAGCAGTTGAATAAACTTTTTGGCCACGGTTGAATCGCTGCTAATAAGTTCCAGGAAATCGCTTTTAGGAATAGTCATTAATTCCGAATCTTCCAGGGCTTCAGCATTGTCGGTATAAAGCACATTTTCTAACAAAGGGGTGTAGCCCATAAATTCCCCGCCTTTATAAATGGCCGTTATAAGTTCTTTGCCATCGCCACTCACCTTAAAGGTTTTTACCTTCCCCTTACTTACAAAATATAAAGCTTGTGGCCTGCTGTTTTGGGTATAAACCATTTGCTTCTTCTTAAAAGCCTGTACATCCCGGTTGCCGTCGGTTAAATTCAGCTTTGTGCTCAACCGGGCTTCGTTCAAAAAATTGTTTAGCCCATCCACGCTGGCGGAATATTCGGTTTTCATTAATTCGGCCTTTTTTAACCGCACGTCTATTGCATTTAATAGTTCAATGTCGTCAAATGGCTTACTTATATAATCATCTGCACCCATTTCCATACCTTTTCGGAAATCGCTCCGGTCTGCCTTAGCTGTAAGAAAAATGAAAGGAATAGAAGAGGTGATGGGGTTTTTATTCAATAGGTGTAGTACACCATAACCATCCAGTACCGGCATCATAATATCGCATATAATCACATCCGGCGGTTCTTTTAAAGCAAGGTCTACCCCTTTCTTTCCGTCCTCGGCAGCAGCTACTGTGTATCCTGCAAGTTCCAGTATTTCGGTAGTGTTCTCACGAATAGCTTTATTGTCCTCAATAAGCAATATTTTTTTATACATGTTCATAGGGTATGGTTATTATAAAAGTAGTTCCTTTTCCCAATTCACTTTTTACTTCAATCTTTCCTTTTAAAAGTTCTAAATATTTCGAAACGATATGTAAACCCAGCCCCGTACCTGCAATGTTGGTGGCGTTGCGGGCCCTGAAGAACCTTTCGAATAAATGCTGCTGGTCTTCAGCAGATATACCTATTCCCGAGTCCTTTACCCGTATTTCCACCTCTTTCGCCTTGCCGTTACTGTCTATCTTTATAGCGCCATCTTCGGGTGAAAATTTAATTGCATTGGATAAAAGGTTGAGTAAAATATTTTTTAGCAGGCGTTTGTCGCTTACAATTTCATCGGTTCCTTGCTGGTTATAAGTAATGGTTTGAGTGGGTTTGGCTATTTCATTCATCTCCGTAATCAGGTCGTGCAAAAAGTTGCCTAATGCGAATTTTTCCAAGCGGGGTTTTATTAATCCTTCTTCCAGTTTGCCCAATGACAGCAAATCTTCTAATAACCCGTTTAAATGTGTAACCGATTCTTTTATACGTTGTATGTGTTTGTCGCGTTTATCCTGGTCTTTTTCCGTTGTGTATTTTGCAAGAAGTGCAGCGGAAGAAAGCACGGTACTTAATGGCGTGCGGAACTCGTGCGAAACGGTGGAAACGAAACGCGATTTGAGGTCGCTTAATTCTTTCTCCTTTTCCAGGCTGGCTTCAAGTTCATGTTTCGAATTTTCGAGTTGGGCTAAAGTTTCCCTTAACATCATCGTGCGGTCCTGCACCTTTTGCTCTAATTCGCCATTCAGTTTCTTTATTTCCTGCGATACGCGTTGTAATTCTTCCCGTTGGTGGTGTTGTACTTGCTCGTGCTGCTTGCGGATAGTTATATCTATGATAAAAGCAATGACGAATGCGGCGTCGTTGGACCGGTAGTGGCTTAAGCTAATTTCTACAGGAAAAGTTGTGCCGTCTTTACGTTGGGCATAAAGGTCGCGCCCGGCGCCCATTGAACGGTTTACGGGGTGCTGGTGAAAATGCTCGCGATGTTTTTCGTGTTTGCCCCGCAGATCACCCGGTATTAATAGCTCAATACGCTTGCCTACCAACTCCTCATGTTCATAACCGAACAATTTTTCGCCGTACGGATTTACGAGTACTATTTCACCCTTTTGGTTGGCCAGTATAATACCCTCTGTAGCGTAAGTAAAGAGCGATGCCATTAACTGGCTATCTTTCAATTTCTGTTCCATTACAAAACGAAGGTTTGATGCAGTTTAGGTATAGCAATATTAGCAAATCCTTTGTGATATAATTTGCCGGCAAACGTTTGCTGTACCTGGTATTCGCCATGCACTAAAAATAAGGTCGTCGTAATTGCCATGCGCGAAAAAAGGAAACTGCGAGTGCATAGATGAGTGAGATGCCGGTTGCCGCGCAAGCGGCAACCGCTTTTTTAATTGCAGCATATATTCCTATAAACGGTACACCTGAATAAAATCATCTTCCGGGCAAACAAATGTCATGGTATCCTGCCTTCTTATGCTTCATCTTTGCCGTACAATTACTCACTTACAAAATTCAATTATTATGAAAACAAATATCGGTTCAGTTGATGGCGGTATAAGGGTATTAATATTTATTGTTCTGATTATTAATGCGGTATTACAGGGCACCCTTACGGCCTGGTTGTGGGTTATACCAGGGGCCATACTTTTCGCCAGCGCCTTAATGGCCTGGTGTTTCCTGTACGAAATGTTCGGTATTACTACTTCTAAAAACTATTAATAGTAGCTATAACCCCTTCACCCTTATGTGTAGAAATGTCCCAAACTCTTCCTTATGCATAAAGTGAAAGGAGAGGTAATTAGCACTTGCTACCATTGCGGCGAAAACTTCAGTGGTAGCATTGTTTTCCAAAACCATGCTTTTTGCTGCGAGGGTTGTAAAACGGTTTTTTATTTGCTTGATAAAAATAACCTTTGCGAATATTACAGCCTTAATCAATCGCCAGGGCTTTCGCTTAAAACGGACACCAAACCAACGCAATTCGCATACCTGGACGACGAAGACATTAAAAGAAAGCTTTTAAAACTTAGCGATGAGAATATTTCTACGGTAACCTTCTCAATACCACGTATCCATTGTAGCTCTTGTATTTATCTGCTTGAAAATCTTCATAAGGTTTTTGAAGGGGTTTTAAAATGCAGTGTGAATTTTCTTAAGCGTGAAGCGAATATTGTTTTTGAAAATAAAAGGCTTTCGCTTGCACAACTTGCTGCCTCCCTGGCCGCCATAGGCTACGGTCCTGTTTGGGTTGGGCACCATACCAGCAATGATGGCCATGGGTTTAGCAGGGCAGCATATTAAGGGTGAATGGAAAAGCCGCTTGCGTAAAATTCCATTGGTGTTTGCGGTGGTAATGGGCATGTTATTTATAGTGAGAGGGATGAATCTGGGGATACCATATGTAGCCCCGAAATGGATAAAAATGATTGTACAAGGCATACTTCTTGCCACAAAAAATAATAGTCATGGAGATATTAATTAACGATAAGCGTACTATACGCGAAGTGCAGCAGGACTTTACTGGCGCCTACCCTTTTCTTAAGGTTGAATTTTTTAGTTCAAAGCACAACCCTGGCCAACCTTCGCCTCGTTCGCAAATGTTTGCCAGTGATAAGAAACTATCGGAGTGCCGGAAACAGCACAACACAGGTAAAATTGCAATAACAGATGCTGAAACCGTTACTGACCTTGAAACACAATTTTGGCAACTATTCGGGTTGAATGCACAGGTATTTCGCCGTAGCGGTAACATTTGGATAGAAACCTCATTAACCGATTCGTGGACACTAACAAGGCAAAATGAAGAAGGAAGGGAAATAAGCACTTCTTCACATCGGGAGAATAAAAAATGGTGGTCCGATTTTGATGAAAGTGGTAGTTGACAATCACTTTATTAATTCCTTCCATTGGCTTTTCTGCTCGTCGTTCAGTTTGGCGTATTCTTCTTTTATCAGTTTTTTGTACCGGCTTTGCTCGTAAAAATACTCGAGCGTAGTTTTTGCGGTGCTATTTACTTGTCCGCTCCAATACTTTCCTGCTTTAAATAGCAATGCGGTTAAAGGAGCGTCCAGGTAATTCAATCTTTTCATAGCATTAATAGCAGGAATAATAGTGGCGTTATCGTAAAAACTGATGTCACAAAGTTTTCTAAGCTCCGCAACAGAAGCGGGCGTTTTGTTTTTTTCATAGTCCATTTCCAGCCACTTAACCCGGATGTTGTGCATAGCATTACCATCTGATTTGGAAGTGAGATTAAGGTAGGAAGTCGCCTTATCAGGGAAACTGTTAACCAGGTTTTCAATTGCCATCGAAATTATTTGATAGCTGCTATCGGTAAGCAGCGTTTCATAATCGTTCCGTAGTTGTTCTGGTATGGTTTTCAGGTTCGAGCAGGCCGCCCGGCGTACATTCACATCTTTATCGGTAAGGGCTTGCTTAAGCAAATGTAAACTTGCGGCATTGGTATCTTCCACCACTTGCGTAATAATTTCAGAGCGGATAAGATGAAAATCTTCTTTGTTAAATGCGGCAATAAGTGCATCGCGCTTAATATTCATTTCCGCGCCCTTTAATTCTACAAGGGCGTCATACCGGTCTATCATATTTGGAGCTCCCTTTAACTGGCTAAGTAACTCCTCATTGCTGCGTTTAAATTTGAGGCGCTTTACTATATTCCGGTTTGGGTCGAAAAGAACATACGCTATTTCTTTGTTTGCTTTGTTGGGGATAAGTACCTCGCTGTATTCCTTTTCTATCCATTGGGTTGTTTCATCCGAACTTCCGTCTTTATAATAGACCTGTACTTTGACCGGCATTTTAAAAAAACCTATAAGGTCGTTAGTGGTATGTGTTTGTTGCACGGTAACATGGGTGTTCCTTTTATGGTCCAAGGTTTCCAGTTGTTTGTAAGAGACAGTGTACTCCGGTTCGCCGCCACGCTGTATCCATTCATCAAAAAACCAGTCGAGCGTTTGGCCAGTGCTTTCACGAATGGCAACCTTTAAATCGTTCCAGTCAACAATAGCGTAGGGGTGCTTTTTTAAATAGTAGGCGATGAATGTTTTAAATTCTTTCTCTCCCATTACATAGCGCATCATATCAATTACCAGCGAGCCTTTTGGGTACCAGCGCGCTGTAACACCCTTACTGTGCCCCACAGGGTAGTCGTCGGTTTTCGATGCATTTAAAGTGCTTTTCAATTCATCGTTGCGTATCCGTTGGTATTGGTTTTCGCCCAATTGGTGCTGCTCAAATTTCTTGGCGTAGTAAGTAGCGAAGCTTTCACTTACCCATACATTCTGGCCATTGGTGTAGGAAATATAGTCGCCAAACCATTGATGCGTTAACTCATGTGCATTTACATTTACGTAATTTCGGTAATCCATAAACGATCTCTCATCGCACTGCATCCCGTCATTATATATGGTAGCCGTTGTAGTTTCCATTCCCCCGAATGGGCAATCAATAACAGGGGCTTGCCGGTACAGTTCCCACGGGTATTTAAGGCCCATATCTTCTTCAAAGAAGCTGAACATCTCTTTGCTGTAACGGTAGGTAGGTTCAAAGGTGTTGGCTTTATCGGCATAATACCAATATTCTAACGGGGTACCGCTCGCTGTGCTAAAGGTTTTGTAATCATAATCGCCAATAACCAAAACCAGCAGGCTGAAATATTGCTCGTGCTGCATTTTATAATGCCAGGTAGTTGTATTGTCTTTGTTCTTTTCCTGCGCTATGCGCGTTCCGTTGCTGAATACTTTGTATTTGGAATCGAAACGGACACTAAGCTCGGTAATCATCAGGTCGTGCTTTATTCCAAAATCAGGAAAAAGGCAGCTTAACCCGAGGCCCCATATTTGTTTTCTTTTGGTGCCTGTTGTATCGTCCCAGCCGGTAAAGGCCGGTAAGCCGGGTTTGCAGGTGGTGGTAAGATCTATTTCAATTACATGCTGCGAATGGATAAGCATTGGCGAGCCGGGATAAATAATCAACTTATCGTCTGACTGGCGATAGTTAACGGCAGCTTTATCCATTTTTACCGAGGTAACTTTTGTGCCTGGCGAGTTAAGCACCATTGAATCAACTGTGCTGCGCAGTACGTTGAAGGTATAGGTCGTCCGCGTTTCTGCATATTTTTTCAGCGGGTCAATTTTAAATATCTCTGCTTTCAGGTAGGTTACGTCCACAAACATTTCGGGCGGCTGTGCGCTTTCATCATATAAATAGGTAACCGTGCGGTCCTGCTTTTGAGCAGAACAAACTATCAGCAACAGGGTGGATACAAGGAGAGAAAGAAATCGTTTCATGGGATTTTATTAAGTATCAAACTAAAATATCTTTTCCAGGCTTTCGGCTTGCGGCAATAACAGTTTGGCACCGTTTTCGGTTATCAGCATTTCGTCTTCCAGCCTAATGCCGAATTCACCAACAATATAGATGCCTGGTTCGTTGCTGAAGGTGTTGCCCGGTTGTAACAACCCGGTATTACCTCCTACCAAATAAGTCCATTCGTGGCCATCCATTCCTATGCCATGGCCTAACCGGTGGGTGAAATATTTATACCCGTTTCCATACCCGCTTTGCTCAATTACCTGCCTTGCCGCAGCGTCTACCAGTTGGGCTTCAATTCCCGGCCTGGCTGCTTTTAATCCTGCATCTTGTGCTTTGCGCACAATGCCCCAAACGTTTTTCATTTTGTCGCTAGCCTTGCCATATACAGTGGTGCGGGTAACATCCGAGTTATATCCTTCAACTGTGCATCCGCCGTCTATTAGCACAATATCATTCTCTTTTAGTTTGTTCTCCTTAATTGTTCCATGAGGATATGCCGCAGCAGCGCCAAACAAAACCAACGCCCCGCCGTCTACACCAAACTCTGAAAACAACTTTGAAACAATGCCCGCAAATTCCCTCTCGCCCATTCCTTCTTTAAGCTGCTTTACTGCGCTTTTATATACTTCTGCAAGTATGTCGTTAGCAATCTGCATCAGCTCTATTTCGTGCGCCGACTTGATACTTCTGCAACCCGCTGTAACCGGCGTTGCATCTACCATTTTTGCATTAGGAATGACTTTCTGCAAATTATTGGTAACAAAAAACCGGGTGGTTTCTTCAATACCTATGGCCCCGTTAGCAAGGCCATTCTCGGTAAACATCTTTTTAAGCAGCTCATACGGGCTTTCATTTTCCTGCCAGGTATAAACTTTAGCGTTACCGGTTTGTTCCCTGGCCCGGCCCTCTTCAAAGGCAGGGGCAATATAAAAGGGTTCACCTTTTTGTGGCAACAACATGGCAAACAGCCTTTCGCTGCGTCCCCACGCCGCACCGGTAAAATAGCCCATGGAGGTACCCCCTTCCATCAGTACCGCGTCAATTTTATTTTCAGCCATTAAGCGGCGGGCCTTTTCCTGCCTCTCTAATCGCTCGGCATTTGTAATTGGCTTGACACGGCTTTTAATTGCCTTAACAACAGGGGCCTCAATTTGCGATGGTGTAGACGCTAACTTAATTGAGGGCGTAAGGGCGGCTAAGGCAGTGACGGTTCCCGTAGAGGCTATAAATTTCTTTCTATTCATGTTATTAATTGAAAATAAGATTGAAAGTGCGAATATGGAAAAGATTTTCCTGCTTACATTTGGCCTATGAAATCTTTATTAGCCATACTTTTTATTGCCAGTCTTTATAGCGCCAATGCCCAAACCGCCGATAGCGAGGGCAGCCTGGTAAACTGGATGAGCCTGAAAGAAGCCATGGGCAAAATGGAAGAGCACCCACGCCCCATTTTAATCGACTTTTACACCGACTGGTGCGGCTGGTGCAAGCACATGATGAAAACCACCTACGCCCAAAAGGAACTGGCAATTTATATCAATAGCAATTTTTATGCGGTAAAGTTTAATGCTGAAGGGAAAGACACTATTGATTACCTCGGTAAAAAGTACACGCCTGCTTCAACAGTGCCGCGCACTACCCACCCCCTCGCTTCCAAATTGCTGCAGGATAAGTTAGTTTATCCCACCACCTTGTTTTTAAATAATTACGATAAAACTAAAAAGGAGTTCGGCTTTAATATTGTGGCGCAGGGGTTTTTGGAGCAGAAGAAATTGGAGCCCATTTTGATTTTTACCCTTGAGAATATTTTCCGGAATTCAAATTTCGATGACTTCAAAGAGCAATTTGAAAAGGCATTTTATGATGCTGCTACCGAAGGAAAGCAGAAAGATATAGGATGGAAGAAACCGGCTGAAGTATTAGGTGCAAGGGATTCTTCTGATAAAAAGACCCTTGTTTATATAGGCACCGAATGGTGCAACGGTTGCCGGGTAATGAAACGCACCTCTTTTAACGATTCATTGAATGATACCTATTTGAAAAGGAAATTTGACCTGGTAGCTTTTGATCCGGAAGACACCGGTATAATTACCTTTAAAGGAAAAATTTTTGTTAACCAACGCACAACGCAGGCGCCGTTCCACCAGTTGGCGCAAGCGCTTTGTCGCAATACTATCACCCTGCCTACGCTGGTGGTGTTAGATGAAAAACAAAACCTGCTGGATGTTATCCCTTATTACCTGAATCCTAAAGTGCTGAACAGCATTGGCGTTTATTACGGCGATAATATTTACAAAACAAAATCGTGGGCCGAATACATGACCGGCAAGAAGGAATAATAGCCTATCTTTAGTTAGCTTTTCATTCTTAAATTTTTATTATGAAAAAGAAGATACTCTTTCTTTTTGCACTTGCTTTTTGGCTTAATGTGAACCGCGCAGGCGCCCAGGCCCCGCAAGGATTAAATTACCAGGCTATAGCCCGGGATGCCAACGGAAGAACATTAAATAACCGGGCGCTGCGGATAAAGCTTTCGGTGCTTGATAATATTACCGGCGGCAATTTATTATATGTCGAACTCCATAAAAAACAGAGCAATTCGTCGGGCTTGTTTACGTGCATTATCGGCCAGCCGGATTCGGCGCTGGTAAATTCATTTGCATCAATAGATTGGAGCATGGGCGATAAGTATTTGAAAGTGGAACTTGATGCAGGTAATAACACCTTCACCGATATGGGAACTGTACAGTTAATGAGTGTTCCGTACGCTTTGTTTGCTGCTACTTTCCAGCACAGTGGGATCCGAAGCTTGGAATTCACGTGACTTGAAGTCGCGGC